>OCZT010001339.1_pt1 | contig 25364 bp, 24 predicted proteins | sample 1539031 | NCBI WGS metagenome assembly OCZT01 (sample SAMEA3539308, study PRJEB22396) | soil metagenome | biome: tundra; feature: field; material: soil | place: USA | collected 2010-05 | depth 0.15 m | reverse complement strand
GTGCTCGCCGTCGACGTCGGCGTGCAGCAGGCCCACGGCGACCGCGGTGATTCCACGCTCGCGCACCGTCTCGACGGCGCGGGCGACGGTGGCGAGATCGAGCGGCCGCAGCACCGCGCCGTCGTGCGCGCGCCGCTCGGTGACGACCAGCCGGTCCTCGCGCCGCGCCAGCGGCTTCGGCCGGGTGACGTTCAGGTCGTAGATCGCGCTGCGGTTCTGCCGCCCGATCTCCAGCACGTCGCGGAACCCTTCGGTCGTGATGAACGCGACCCGCGGCAGTTCGAGGTGCACCTGCCCCAGCAGCGCGTTCGTCGCGATCGTGCTGGCGTGCGCGACCAGCGCGATCTCGTTCGCCGCGACCTCTTCGAGCAGCGCCGCGAGCGCGGTGAGCAGTCCCTCTTCCGGCGCCCGCGGCGTCGAGGAGACCTTGTACCGCACCAGCCGCCCGTCGTCGGCCAGCGCGACCAGATCGGTGAACGTCCCCCCGATGTCGATCCCAACCCGCCAGCTCATGCGGCACTGATTCCGAGGAAGGCTTCTTGCACGAGAGGGTCTCCGATCAGGTCGCGGGCGGCGCCGTGCAATACGACGCGGCCGGTTTGCAGGACGTAGGCGGTGTCGGCGGCGCGCAGCGCTTCGCGGACGTTCTGCTCGACGAGCAGCACCGTCGTTCCGCCGGCGGCGACGGCGCGAATCCCGGCGTAGATCTGCGGGATCAGCAGCGGGGCGAGGCCGAGCGAGGGTTCGTCGAGCATGAGCAGGCGCGGGCCGCTCATCGTGCCACGCGCGATCGCGAGCATCTGCTGCTCGCCGCCGGAGAGCGTCGAGGCGCGCTGTTCCAGCCGCTCGCGCAGGATCGGGAACGCGGCGAAGGCTGCTTCCAAGCGCGCTTTCCGGTGCGCCGCGTTGCGGTCGACGTACGCGCCGAGCAGCAGGTTGTCGTGGACCGTCGCGCTCGCGAAGACGCGGCGTCCTTCCGGAACGTGCGCGATCCCGCGGCGCACGATGCGGTGCGCCGGCGTGCGCGTGATGTCGGCGCCGTCGAAGCGAATCGTCCCGCGTTCCGCGCGGACCAGCCCGCTGATCGCGCGCAGCAGCGAGGTCTTGCCGGCGCCGTTCGCGCCGACCAGCGCAACGATCGTGCCGGCTTCGGCGCGCAGCGAAACGTCCTGCAGCGCGCGCATCCCGTCGTAGCCGACGGCGAGTCCGTCGATCTCCAACAGTGCAGCCTGTCCTGAGCCTGTCGAAGGGCTCACGGCGCGTGCCCCGCGATCTCGCCGTGCTCGAGCGGCGAACCGAGATAGGCTTCGATCACGCCGGCGTCGCGCACCGCGCCGGCCGCGGTGCCGCTGAAGATCGTCTTCCCGGCCGCGATCACGACGACGTGCTCGGCGATCGGCATCAGCACTTCCATCACGTGCTCGACCATCAGCACGGTGACCCCGCGCGCCAGGATCCGGCGCAGCAGCTCGACGGCGGCGCCGCATTCGGCCGGCGTCAAGCCGGCCATCACCTCGTCGAGCAGCAAGAGCGTGGGTTCGGTGGCGAGCGCACGCGCGACCTCGAGCCGCTTCTTGTCGGCGACCGTCAGCGCGCGGCCGAGCCGGTAGCGCTTCTCCGCCAAGCCGACGAACGCCAGAATCTCCTGGGCGTGCGCGATCGCGTCGCGCAACCGCGCTCGGCGGAGCAGCGCGCCGGTAGTGACGGCTTCGAGCACCGTCATGTCGGCGAAGGTCTGCACGAGCTGATACGTGCGGCCGATCCCGAGTGCCGCGACGCGGTGGTACGCCGTCCCGGCGATCTCACGCCCGCGAAAGCGCACGCTCCCCGCGCTCGGTTTCTCCGCACCGGCGATGCACGCGAAGGCGGTCGACTTGCCGGCGCCGTTCGGACCGATCAGCCCGGTCAGCGAACCCTCCGCGACGTCGAGGTCGACGCCGTCGAGCGCGCGCACCGAGCCGAAACGCTTCGCGAGCCCACGCACCTCGAGCAACGAGCTCACGCCGGCGTCTCCGCTGCGGCACCCGGGCCGACGGCGATCGAACCGCGGCGGCGCCGGATCGCGTCGACGATCGTGCCCACGATCCCGTACGGACGCAGCGCCGCGATCAGACAGATGATCGCGCCGTAGATGACGAGATCGTAGCCTTTTCCCGCGCCGCCGAAGCGCAGCGCGACCGCTTTCGCCAGCACGACGTACACGAGCGCGCCGGCCGCCGGTCCCCACAGCGTGCCGATCCCGCCGACGACGCCGATCAGCGCGATGTCGATCGAGATCGCCAGCGCGAGCGTCGAGGGCGGGTCGATGAAGAGCGTGTACTGCGCGTACAGGACGCCCGCCGCCGACGCCATCGTCGCCGACCAGGCGAACGCGATCAGCTTGCAGCGCCGCTCGTCGATCCCGACCGAGGCGGCGGCCGCGTGGTTCGCCCGCAGCGCGCGCAGGTAGTAGCCCAGCCGCGAGCGTTCGAGGGCGATCGTCGCCAACTGCACCGCCGCGAACAGCGCCAGCGCCAGCACGACGTACGGGCCCTTCTGCGGGAACTGCAGCGCGGCCCAGCCCGACGCGATCGGCAGCTCGAAGCCGTTCGCCTTTCCGAGCCACGGCGTGGTGCGCGCGAACGTCTCGACCAGCGCCGCGACCGCGATCGTCGCGATCGAGAAGTAGTGGCCACGCAGACCGAGCGTCGGGAACCCCGTCACCAGCGCGAGCGCCGCCGCGGCGAGCGCGCCGGCTGGGATCGCGAGCCACGGCGTGAGCCCGTGCGTGACGCAGAGCGCCGACGCGTACGCCCCACAACCGAAGAAGATGGCGTGCCCGAACGAGATGTTCCCGGCGTACCCGCTGATCCAGTTCCACGACTGGCCGAGCACGGCGTACAGCAGCAGCGTGAAGACGAGGTCGAGCACGACCGCATCGCGCACGCCGAACGCCGCCAGCAGGCCGAGCACGACGATCGCGCCGAGCGCGTACAGATGCGGGCGGGCGGTCATCGGCGGCCGAGCAACCCCTGCGGGCGGAGCAGCACGACGGCGAGATACGCCACGTAGACCGGCACCATCTTGAGCTCTGGTGCGAGATAGAACCCGCCGAAGACTTCGAGCAGGCCGACCAGCAGCGCGCCGACCAGCGCGCCTTGGATGCTGCCGAAACCCCCTAGCGCGACGACGACGAACGCGGTCAGCGCGAACGGTGCGCCGGCGGTCGGATAGACCGGATACGAGAGCATCAGCAAGGAGCCGGCGGCCCCGACGCACGCCGCCCCGATCCCAAACGCGAGCCCGTTCACGCGCTGCACGTCGATCCCCATCAGCGTTGCGGCGACGCGGTCCTCGGCAAGCGCGCGCATCGCCCGGCCGGTCTCGGTGTACTCGACGAACGCGAACAGCGAAGCGGTGAGCACCAGCGCGCCGATCCCTTCGACCAGCGTCGCCTGCGAGAGCGCGATCGGGCCGAGGTGGATCGTCCCTTGCAGTGGCGGATTCGGCACCGACTGGAAGTCGCTGGTCAGCGTCGCCTGCGCCGCGCCCTGCAGCAGCACCAGCAGTCCGAACGTTCCGAACACGGTCGCTTCCGACGGCCCCGCGAGGAGCCGCCGGATGAAGACCCGGTAGACCACGATCCCGAACAGGAAGAGCGCGATCGCGACGAGCGGCAGCCCCAGCAGCGGGCCGATCCCGATCAGCGCTAGTCCGAGCGCGGCGTACATCGAGAGCATCAGGAACTCACCGTGGGCGAAGTTGACGACGTCCATCACGCCGTACACCAGCGTCAGCCCCACCGCGACCAGCGCGAAGACGAGCCCCGTCAGCAGCCCTCCGACGAGCAGCTGCGCGAACGTGTCCACGCGGCTATGCCGCGACCAGCGCTACCGCTTCCACGCCGGCATCGGCCAGATCGCGGGCCGCACCGCGACGTCGAACGGCCACACGGTCTCGTACTTGCCGTCCTGCACCTGCTCGATGATCCCGGCGCCGCCGTCGTTCTGACCGGTGGCGTCGAAGTGGATCCTGTTCCACGGCATCAGCGTCAGCTTGCCGGGGATGTTCGTCTTCATCAGGGCGCCGCGGATCGCGTCGGGCTTGGTCGAGCCGGCCCGGTCGATCGCGTCGGCGATGACCAGCACGCCCATGAAATCGCGCGCGGTGTTCCCGTCGAGCGGTTTGCCGGAGAAGCGCTCGCGGAACAGCTGGTCGATCAGCGGGACCGCCTGATTGCGGTGCTTGATGTCGAGCGAAAAGACCTCGCGCGTGAAGACGCCCTCGGCGTCGGCGCCGAGCGTCCTGATGAACCCGGGGTCGATGAAGCCCGCATCTTGCGCCAGGATCGCTTTGACGTCGACGCTCTGCTGCTTGTAGCCGCGCATGAACAGCAGCGCATCCGGCAGGTACGACGCCTGCATGATCACGTCCGGCGACGAGGCCTTGACCTTCTGCACCTCGGCGTTGACTTCGGTGGTCGTCGCCGGATACGAGACGCGCGTCGCGACATCGTAACCGGCTTTCTTCGCGCTGCCCTCTTCCGCGTCGCTGGCTCCGCTACCGAACAGACCGTCTTCGCCGACGATCGCGATGCGCTTGACGCCGATGTTCTTGGTCTTCTTCAGGTCGGCGAGAAACTGGAAGAAGTTCTCCGCGAACGTACCGTCGTGCGGCGTGGTGCGGAAGAACCATTTCAGCCCGCGCGAGGTCAGCCCGGGCGCCGACGAGTCAGGGTTCAAGAACGGTATGCCGTAACGCTCGGCGACTTGCGACGCGGTGGCGGTCGTCGACGACGCATAGGTGCCGATCAGCGCGACCACGTGCTGTTGGGTGATCAGCTGCTCGGCGGCCGCCCGTGCTTGGTCGGGCTTCCCCTGCGAGTCCGCGAACTCGATGCGGATGCGGGCGTGGCCGAGGCGCGGAAGACCGCTCTTCCCGACCAGCGGGAGCGGGTAGCTGACGTGGCCGTTGACCAGATCCTGCGCCAAGACTTGCGCGGTGCGCAGGCCGGCGCCGGTTTGCGCCAGCGTCCCAGTGAGCGGCAGGATCGAACCGATCACGATCTCGGGCACATCGGCGGCGCGCGTCGCGCCGCCGTCGCCGAGGGCGGCGAGCGCGAACGCCGCGGCGAGCAGCGCGCTGAATGGTCGTGCGAGCATACGGACCTCTTTCATGCCGGGCGCTTCGTCGGGAACGGGAAGGGTCATGCGGCCAGCGGGCCGAGGGGCGCGGGCAGCGACCCGGAAATCCCGGCGATCATGGTGACCGCTCCCCCGCCGCCCGGCACACCCCGCTCCCCCGGGAGGAGCGGACCGCCGCGCCGCCGCCCGTTGCGCGCGGCCTGACGTGCTCTCGACGTTTTCGATCGTCGCGGCCGACCCGGCGGAGCGGGAGATCGGCGTCGCGGTCCAGTCGAAGTTCCTCGCCGTCGGGGCGATCGTGCCGTGGGCGGAAGCCGGCGCCGGTGCGATCGCAACGCAGGCCTGGGCGAACACGAGCTTCGGGCCACGCGCGCTGGAGCTGCTGCGCGCGGGTGAACCGCCGGAGCAGATCGTGCAAACGCTGATCGCGCCCGACGAGAACGCGGACGATCGCCAGTTCGGGATCGTCGACGCGCGCGGGCGCAGCGCGAGCTTCACCGGCGCGCGCTGCATCTCGTGGGCGGGCGGGATCGCCGGCGACGGCTTCGCGGCGCAGGGCAACTGCCTTGCCGGCGCAGCGGTCGTCGACGCGCTGGCGGCGACCTTTCGCAGCGAACCCGGGACGCTCGCCGATCGTCTCGTCGAGGCGCTCGCAGCGGGTCAGCGCGAGGGCGGCGACAAGCGCGGCCAGCAAAGCGCGGCGCTGGTCGTCGTCAAGCCGGGCGGCGGCTACGGCGGCTTCAACGACCGCTACGTCGACCTGCGCGTCGACGATCACGCCGCGCCGATCGACGAGCTCGCGCGGCTGCTCGAGCTGCACAAGCTGTACCATTTTCCCGCCGCACCGGAAGACGTGCTCGCGATCGACGACAGGCTCGGCCGCGAGCTCGTCGCACACCTCGCTCGGATCGGGGCACTCGCACACGACGAAGGTCCGTTCGGCGGCGACGCGCGCGACGCGCTGATCGCGTTCATGCACGTTGAGAACCTCGAAAGCCGCGTCCGCGCGGACGGCACGATCGACCGTCAGACGATGGAGTACCTGCGCGCATTCGACACGAGATGAAACCGCTACGCGGATGCCAGCGTGTCCCGGCCTGACTGCGGGCTTGGAAACGCTGCCAGCATCGCGGTGATCTCATCGGCCGGCCTCGCCTTACTGAAGAGGTAGCCCTGCGCTTCGGAACATCCGTGGGAGCGCAGGCGCTGCAGCTGGCCGCGCGTCTCGACGCCCTCGGCCACCGTCGAGATGCCGAGCGCACTGCCGATCCCGATCACGGCTCGTACGATCGCCTCGGATTCTGCGCGCTGGAGCAGATCGCCGACGAAGGACCGGTCGATCTTGATCCGATCGAAACGGAAACTGCGCAGGTATCCGAGCGACGAATAGCCGGTTCCAAAGTCGTCGAGCGAGATGCCGACGCCCAGCCGGCGAAGCTCGTTCAGCGCCGGGGACTGCAACGGCGGGCCGGACTGCGGTTGCCAGCCCCCGATGACGAGCTCGGTGCCGGACATCGGGTACGCACCGACGACCGGCCCAGCGCGTAGAGTGGGCGGAGTGGGCCGCCGCCCAGGCCGAGCGCGAAGGAGCGCACGCCGAGGGTTAGGTCCCGATCAGTTCCTTGAGCGCGTGCTGAAAGATCTTCGGGGCTTTGCCTTGGAACAGCAGGCTCTCGTTGCCGCCGATCTGGCGCCGCAGGTTGACGAGCTCGTCGCGCAGAGCGGCGGCTTTCTCGAACTCCAGGTTCGCGGCCGCCTCGCGCATCTTGCGCTCGATCTCCTTCGCCATCGCCTCGGCGACCTCGCGCGGAAGGTGTTCTGCGCGCACGGCATTCGCCGCGTCGGCACCGCGCGCGGCGCCGCCGAGGACGCTCAGGATGTCGTGGACTTCCTTGCGGATCGATTTCGGCTCTATGCCGTGCTCGAGGTTGAACGCGACCTGCACTTCGCGGCGGCGTTTGGTCTCGCCGAGCGCCCGCGCCATCGACTCGGTCACGACGTCGGCGTACATGATGACCTTGCCTTCGACGTTGCGCGCGGCGCGGCCGATCGTCTGGATCAGCGACGTCCCGGAACGCAGATAGCCTTCCTTGTCGGCGTCGAGGATGCCGACCAGCGAGACCTCCGGTAAGTCGAGTCCTTCGCGCAGCAGATTGATCCCGACCAGCACGTCGAACTCGCCTTTGCGCAGATCGCGCAGGATCGCGATGCGCTCGAGCGTCTCGACCTCGCTGTGCAGGTAGCGCACGCGAATCCCGTTCTCGAGCAGGTAGTCGGTCAGGTCCTCGGCCATCTTCTTCGTCAGCGTCGTGACCAGGACGCGCTCGTTCTTCTCGGCGCGCACGCGAATCTCGTCCATCAGATCGTCGACCTGATGGCGCGTCGAACGGACCTCGACCTCCGGATCGACCAGCCCGGTCGGACGGATGATCATCTCAACGACTTGCGTCGACTTGCCCTGTTCGTACGTCGAGGGCGTCGCCGAGACGTAGATCACCTGCTGCACGTGCTTCTGGTCGAACTCGTCGTAGGTGAGCGGCCGGTTGTCGAGCGCCGACGGCAGCCGAAAGCCGTGTTCGACCAGCGAGAGCTTGCGCGACCGGTCGCCGCCGTACATCCCGTGCACCTGCGGCAGCGTCACGTGCGACTCGTCGACCAGCAGCAGCCAATCCTTGGGGAAGAAATCGAGCAGACACCACGGCATCGAGCCGGACTCGCGTCCCGACAGCGGTCCGGAGTAGTTCTCGACGCCGTTGCAGTAGCCGACCTCGCGCAGCATGTCGAGGTCGTAGCGCGTGCGCTGCTCGAGCCGCTGCGCTTCGAGCAGCTTTCCGCCGTCCTTGAAGAACTTCAGCCGTTCCTCGAGCTCGTTCTCGATCGAGACGACCGCGCGGCGCAGCTTTTCGTCCGGCGTGATGTAGTGCTTGGCCGGGAAGATCTTCAGCTCGTCCTTCGAGGTGACGTACTCGCCGGTCAGCTGGTTGACGACGTTGATCGCCTCGACGTCGTCGCCGAAGAACTCGATGCGGTGCACCAGCTCCTCGTCGACGCCGACGAACTCCAGCGTGTCGCCGCGGACCCGAAACGTTCCGCGCACGAGGTTGAGGTCGTTGCGTCGGTACTGCATCCCGATCAGCTTGCGCAAGAACTCGTCACGGTTGAGCGACTGTCCGACCCGGATGTCGGCGGCCATCTCGATGTAGTCCGCGGGCGAACCGAGCCCGAAAATGCACGAGACCGACGCGACGATCAGCGTATCGGGGCGCGTCAGCAGCGACTGCGTCGCCGAGTGCCGCAGGCGCTCGATCTCGTCGTTGATCGAGCTGTCCTTGGCGATGTAGGTGTCGGTGTGCGCGATGTACGCTTCGGGCTGGTAGTAGTCGAAGTACGAGACGAAATACTCGACCGCGTTGTTCGGGAAGAAGTCGCGGAACTCGGCGCAGAGCTGCGCGGCGAGCGTCTTGTTGTGGCAGAGAACCAGCGTCGGCTTCTGCACCAGCTCGACGATGCGCGCCATCGCCATCGTCTTCCCCGAGCCGGTCACCCCGAGGAGCGTCTGGGCGCGGTCGCCCCGCAGGATACCGTCGGCCAGGGCCTGCGTCGCCTTGGGCTGGTCACCGGCCAGCGGGTAGGAAGAAACGAGCTCGAATTTCGGCATGGGGCTCTCGTGTAGACACGGACGGCGATGGCCGAGTTGAGCCCTGCGACCTTTACCAACCCAGGACACTGAGCGTCCGGTGACGCAGGTTAGCCCCGCTTCCCCCTGGCGCTCTGGCGCCGTCCGGAGGTAGAAGGAGCCAGCCGCCGTGATCCAGCCGCCCCTGCTGTTCAGTGGGACCTCCAACCGCCAGTTGGCGGACGAGATCGCCAAACGGATGCAGACGCGCGTCGGGAACGCGCTGGTCGACCGTTTCAAGAACGATGAGTGCCGCATCGAGATCCGCGAGAACGTTCGCGGCGCGGAGGTCTTCGTCGTCCAGTCGCTCTGCCGCTCGCCCCAAGGCGCGACCGTCAACGATTCGGTCATGGAACTGCTCTTGATCATCGACGCGCTCCGCCGCGCCTCGGCCAACCGCATCACCGCCGTCATCCCGTACTACGGCTATGCGAAGCAGGACAAGAAAACCAAAGGCCGCGAGCCGATCTCGGCCAAGCTGGTCGCGAACATGATCGAGATGGCCGGCGCCGAGCGCATCGTCACCCTCGATCTCCACGCCGCGCAGATCCAGGGGTTCTTCGACGTCCCGGTCGACAACCTGATGGCCGCACCGACCCTCTGCAACCACCTCAAGAACCTCGACTTGCAGGGCGACAAGATCGTCGTCGTCTCGCCCGACGCCGGCGGCGTGCCGCGGGCGGAGCTGTTCGCCAAGCGCCTGAAGTCGAATCTGGCCGTGATCATCAAGCGCCGGCCCGAGCCGGACGTCTCCGAGGTGACGCACATCGTCGGTGACGTCGAGGGGAAGGTCGCCGTGGTGGTCGACGACATGATCTCGACGGGCGGTACCTTGGTCAAAGCCGCCGAGGCGCTCCGCAAGCGCGGCGCGACCGATGTCTACACGCTTGCCACGCACGGCATCTTTGCCGGGGACGCGATCGCCCAGTTCGAGAAGTCCGAGATCAACCGGGTAATCGTGACCAACACGATCCCGCGCACGATCGACTCGGCGAAAGTCGAGCACCTCACGATCGCGCAGATCCTCGCCGACGCGATCAAGCGCATCACCTCGAACCGCTCCGTCTCCGAACTGTTCAACGCCGACGATACGGAGCCGCCGCCCGAAAAACCCCCACCCGAGCGGACCGAGCGTGAGCTTCCCGTCGCCGCAGCAGTTTAACGTCAGGACAGCATGTCGAAACCGCGCACCCTCACGAACCTCGTCCTCGAGCCGCGCACCGGCATCGGAACGACCGCTTCACACGCTCTGCGCCGCGCCGGCAAGATCCCGGGCGTCGTCTACGGGCACGGTCAGTCCACGCCGATCGCGATCGACGTGAAGCAGCTCACCGACCTCATCTTGTCCGGTCACCGCAGCCATATCGTCGAGGCATCGATCGGCGGGAAGAAAGATTCCGTGCTGCTGCGCCGCATCGAGGCGCACCCGCTCACGCGCAAACCGCTCAGCGTCGACTTTCAGCGCGTTACCAAGGACGAAGCGATCACGGCATCGGTGAACGTCGTCACCGTCGGCAACCCGATCGGCGTGCGCGAACAGGAAGGCGTCATGGACGTCGTCACGCGCGCGCTCGAAATCAAGGGACCGGCGCAATCGATCCCTGATTCGATCACGGTCGACGTGAACGAGCTCGCGGTGCACCAGCACGTGAGCGCGGGCGAGATCGCGCTCCCTGCCGGGTTCGCGCTCATCACGCCCCCCGACACGATCATCGTCTCCGTCTCGATCACGCGCGCCGGTGCGGCCGAAACGGAAACGCCGGCAACCGTCGTCGAGGAACAGCCGGCCGAAGCACCGCCGCCCGAGGCCTAGCCGGCGATCGGCGAGCTCTCCCTCATCGTCGGGCTCGGAAATCCGGGCTCGAAGTACGCCAGCACGCGCCACAACGCCGGCTTCATCGTGGTCGACACGCTGGCCGAGCGCTGGGGCGTGCGGGACTGGCAGAAGAAAGCCGAGGCGCGCTACGCGATCGATCGTTCGCGCGGCGCGATCCTGGTCAAGCCACAGTCGTACATGAACCTCAGCGGGCGTCCCGTGCAGAGCATCGCGACGTTTTACAAGATACCTCCGCAGCGCATGCTCGTGATCGTCGACGATCTCGACCTGCCGTTCGGGACGCTGCGCATGCGCGCGAACGGTTCGAGCGGCGGGCACAACGGACTAAAGTCCCTAATCGAGGTGTTCGGACAAGACTTTCCGCGGCTTCGCATCGGGATCGGACGCGGTCACGACGACCCCGACGCGGTGGAGCGCGTTCTCGGCGATTTTACGGAAAGCGAACGCGCCGAATTACGGCCGATCGTCGACCGCGCGGTGGCAGGCGTCGAGACGTGGTTAACCCAAGGTGTGACGGCGGCCATGAATTTACTGAACGCTAAAGTCTGACGTCCGGCGCCCGATCAACCTGGTATGTCTCGGGTGGTCGCGTTTCTGGCGGCGCTCGTCATGCTGCTCCCCATCGCAGTGACGGCGTCCGAAGAAGACTGCATTCAGCTCGCCTACTTCCGGCCGCACCGGCCGCAGATCGTCGCCACGGAGTCGCGCGCGCTTTTCGATGACGTGAACGCGGCCCGCGCGCAGCGGGGCTTGCCGCCGCTGGTCCCCGACGAAGGCCTCTCGCAGTTCGCGCTGCAGGTCGCCCAGCAGATGGCTGAGGGTCACTACTTCGGGCACACCGCCCCCAACGGCGTGACCTTCCAGGACCGCCTGCGGAGCTCGGGGCTGCGCTACCGCTTCGCCGCCGAGAACATGGCCTTCGACCAGGATGAGGCGCACGCGAACCAGGCGTTCCTGCACAGCCCGGGCCACTACGCGAACATCGTCGACCCACACCCGCACAAGCTCGGGGTCGCGGTCGTCGCCGCCGGCGACGGCGAGGTCTTCTACGTCGAAGAATTCGCCGATTAGGTCCTAAGGGGGGCTTGCCTGCCCGCCCACCCCTGAACGGCTCCCGCCCCAATGACGTTGACGGGAACGAGGGAGGAACCCATGGACCTGCATGGACGGACGCTCGTGATCCGCGTCGACGAAGCGACCCTCGGCGCCTCGAACGCCACGTTCTTCAGCGACCTCGTCTTCCTCGGAAACCTCGGAATGCGCCCGGTCGTCGTGGCGCCGACCAAGGACGCCGCCCGCGCGGTCGTCCGCACGATGAACCGCAGCGGCGACACCGCGGTCGGACTTTCGGGCGCCGACGCCGGGATGATCCCCGCCGCCCGCGGCGAGACGATCGGGAAGGTCGACCCCAAGCTGCTGCGGACGCTGCTCGACGCCGGCTACGTCCCGGTGATCGAGCCGATGGCGTTCGGGTTCACCGGAACCGACGTCGCCGTCGCGGCCGACGACGTCGCGCAAGCGCTCGCCAGCGCCGTCGGCGCGGCCCGCGCGATCTTCTTCAACGACCACGGCGGCGTGATCGACGCGAAGACGAAGCTCCTGGTGGACGAGCTCACCCCGGCCGAGGCCCTCGCGGTCGCCGACGACAGCTCGCTCGCCGCGGATCTGCGCACGGCGGTACGTGCGGCGGCCCTGGGGGTGCGCGGGGGCGTCGGCGCGGCGCAGATCTGTGACGGACGGGTCGCCCACGCTGCGATCGTCGAGTTTCTCACCGCACGGCATCTCGGGACGCAAGTCGCGGGTACCGTGTACACGGGATGAACGTTCGCACACTCACCGCCTCCGCGGCCCTCCTGACGACACCAGCGCTCGTCGGCGCGGGGCCCGCGATCCCGGGCTTGCGCTCGTCGGGGACCCTCGTCGTTCAGACGAGCATCTCGGGATCGCCGCTCACCGTCGGCGGAAACGTCGCCCTCTATCACAAGGGAACCCTCTACCGGCTCGACGTGCTCTCGCTCGGGATCCCGGGTACGAGCGGCGACCTGAGCGCGCTGGCGGCGTCGTTCATCGGTCAAGGCGGGGTCAGTGCCGTCTACGACAGCTCCTCGGGCGCGCTCACGGCCTGGTCGAACGCGAACCGCACCTACTATTTCGCCCCCCCCGCGAAGCCGAGCCCCGGCCCCCCCGCGGGTCCGCCGGCGGCGCCGTCGAGCCCGAACGATCCGCTCGCCGCGCTGGGATCCGTCGCCGGTGCGCTCCACGATGTGCAGAGCGCGACGATCCAGCTGGTCGGCCACGGTCCGGTCAACGGCCACCCGGCGACCAACCTCGACCTGCAGATGCGGCGCCAGCTCCCGGGCAAACCGCTCGAGAACTACCACGCGCAGCTCGCGCTCGCCGACGACCTGGGCGAGTTTCCGCTCCAGATCGTGCTGCAGAGTACGCCGGCGACGCCGGCGGCGATCGGCGGCACCGCGAAGCTGGACCTGACCAGCATCCAAGCCGACAACCCCGACGACGCGATGTTCCGCACGCCCGACGGATACACGCGCGTGAACTCGCTCGGCGCCCTCCTCGGCCACGGTCTCCCGGGCACCTGATCGCGCGCGAGACCTAGGGTCGCACGCTTTCCGAGGCGGTCGCCGGCCCGCCGCCGGGGCACGGATCGGCGGTGCCGGCGCTCAGCGCGATTCGCCCCCCGAGCGCCGGGCGGTCGTCGAAGTACCAGCGAATCGAGCGCCGGTCGCAGAGCGTCACCAGGTCGTCGTCAGCGTACCGGACCATCGCACGCACGGTCGCGGCACGATCGCCGCTCGCGATGAGCGCGGCCCGATCGGCACGGGTCTCGATGTTCCGCGCGTACGCGTTGTAGATCGGATACGCGACCACCAGCACGAGGCCGAGAAACGTTGCGACCAGGGCAAGCCGCGAGAGCGCGTCGTCGTCGCGCCGGAAGCCGACCCGGTCGCTGAGCAGCACGGCGATCGCCGCGCTCAGCACGAACAGCGTCACAGCCATCAGTGTCTGGTGCAGCGTGTCGCCGTAGAAGATCTGCGCGAGCGCATGCGCGAGCGCGACGCGCACCTCGGGCGCGGTCATGTGGACGAGCGTCACGTCGCCGAGCTGCGCCCGCGCGGTCGGGCCGATACCGGCTGCATGCGCGCTCATCGCGTTGCCGTGGTGCGAGCTGGCGATCACGACGATCGGCGTCCCCGGGACACCGAGGACGCGCGCGAGTTCCGCACCGACCGCAGCGACCGCGTTCGGCGTCGTCTTGTGGGACGGCCCGAACGGCAGCAGCGGCGCGAGCGCGACGCCTGCTACCGCGCCGACGTAGAAGAACACCGCCAGGATGAGATACCAGACGCGTACCTTGTCGACCAGCGCGAGGACGACGACCACGATCAGGGCGCCGAGCAGCGCGTCGAGGCCGATCCGGATCGCGTAGTCGGCGAACCATTGCGGCAGCCGTTCGTCGGTGACGCCGACGTTGAAGCCGACGCGATAGCTGATCGCGGCGAACGGAAGGGCGGCGAGCGGCCCGAGCGCCCCGAGTACCGCACCGAACACGGCCCGTTGCGCGGTGCGGCTCCGCGTGCGGCGCCGCATCGAGTCACGAATCCGCGCGGCCGTCCCCGAGCGCCACAACCACCAGAACGCCAAGATCTGCGCGATCCCCCACCCGGTCGAAGCAAGATGGCGAAGGTCGGCGATCGCCCGCGCGCGGCGCTGCCGTCCCGGATCGACGAGCCCGGCCGGATTCCGCGTCAGCAGACCGCGCTGCGTCAGCGCGTCGACGCGCGCGTCGAGCCGCGTCCGCCCCTCGGCGAGCGCCGGCTGACCCGCGAAGAGCAGCAGCGACGCGACGAGAGCTGCGAGGAGCAGCCGCCGCACGGTGGTCAGCGCAACGCCTCGGCCGGCGTCTCGTCCGGGAACGACGATGCGTGCTCTTGCGGAAACCGCTTGCGATACTGCTCCCAGCCGCGGAAGTTGCCCGACCACTCGGCGCGTGAGGGCAGCGGCGTCGCGACGTGCTCGAACGGCGACCAGTGCCCGTTCGCGCCGCCGCCCACGAGCCGCTCGTAGAGCTCGACGTCCTTCGCGTGATCGCGCGTGCCGTCGTGCGAGAGATACGAGACACGCGCGGCGCGCGCGACGCTGATCTTCAGGCGGGTCTCGACCGCCAGCGTCGCCTCTTCGTCCGGCAAGATCAGCGGCGTGTGCCAGTCACCGATCCTCAGCGCGCGGGGTTCGCTCGCACGGTACTTCTCCAGCATCAGGGTCGCGATGTGCTTGAGTTCCGGCTGCGCGTCTTCGTGCGTACGCTGCGTGAAGAAGTTCGACCATTCGGTCGCCGTGATGATGACCGTGATCCACGCGAAGGGTTCGAGGATTCGGTTCACGAGCTGTTTGTGCAAGTTGATGTCGGACTTAGCAAGCCGCTCCGCGTGCACGAGGGCATCGTCGAGCGCGTGTCGCCATTCCGTCTCCGCGAGCGTGCGCGCGTTCTCGTCGATCTGCTCGCGCGCTTGCATCCCGCTTTGATTTCGACCCCACCAGAGCGGCATCGCCGGCTCGGCGCGCACCGCGTCGATCATCTTCCGGATCGGGAGGGCCCTCGAGCTCGCCGAATTCCGAGAAAAATTGCGATGCGTCATCAATTCGCTATGGATAAAGCGCGGGTAGCGGACCTCCATCGTGGTGAGCCTGACGCCCGCGGGGGAGAGGCTATCGAGGAGAATCCGCGCGGAAAACGGCATGCCGGGAACTTCGCCGCGGCGGGTCGGAACCCTCAGCGGGCGGGCTCGGCACCGCTCCCAGCGAAGATACAGGGATGTGGAGTAGGGTCGTCCGGCCCACTTGCCTCGCGGACGCGCTCGACGAGCTCGCGGCCCACGGCGAGCGGGCGCGGATCGTAGCGGGAGGTACGGACGTGCTGGTCGAGCTGCAGCGTGGCGTCAAGCCGACGTCGACGCTGATCGACGTCTCCGCGCTTCACGAGCTGAAGTACGTGCGCCGCAGCGGCGACACCGTAACGATCGGCGGACTGGCAACCCACAACGACGTGCTCGCGGCCCCGTTCGCGCGCGAGGCGATGCTGCCGCTCGCGCAGGCCTGCATCGAAGTTGGTGCGCCGCAGATCCGCACGCGCGGCACGATCGCCGGAAACCTGGTGACGGCGTCTCCCGCGAACGACACGATCGCGCCGCTGATCGCGCTCGACGCCGACCTCGCTTTGCTTTCTCGCGCCTGCGGCGAGCGGGTCGTGGCCTTGGCCGACTTCTATACGGGCTTCCGCGCCACGCAGCTGCGTCCCGACGAGCTGGTGCGCGAGATTCGCTTTCGCGCGCTCGACGCTGACCGTCGCGGCGTCTTCCTCAAGCTCGGCCTTCGGCGCGCGCAGGCGATCTCGGTGATCGACATCGCCGTCGTGCTCACGCTCGCGACCGACGGCACCGCGAGCGAGGCGCGGATCGCGCTCGGGTGTCTGGCGCCGACCGTCGTCCGCGCGTTCTCCGCAGAGGCGTACCTCGCCGGAAAGCGGCTCGACGCGACGACGTGCGCGGAGGCCGGCCGCCTCGCGTGCGCCGATGCCGCGCCGATCGACGACATCCGCGGCTCCGCCGCCTACCGCCGCACGACCCTCGCCGCGCTGATCGTGACGGCGCTCGAGCGCATCGCGAGCGGGCGCGAAGCGAACGGGTATCCCGACCTGCCGGTGCTGCTCGAGACCCCGTTCGCCGCCGCTGCCCCGCGCCCGTTCAACGGCGCGATCGAGACGGTCGTCAACGGCGAGCCGAGGACGCTGCGCGACGCGCAGCACAAGACGCTGCTGAACGCGCTGCGCGAGAACGCCGGTCTGACCGGCGCGATGGAAGGTTGCGCCGAAGGCGAGTGCGGGGCGTGCACCGTGTGGCTCGACGGCGCTGCGGTCATGTCGTGTCTCGTGCCGGCGACACAGGCGCACGGCGCGCAGATCACGACGATCGAAGGGTTGGCGAACGGCGACGAGCTGCACCCGCTGCAGCAGGCGTACATCGACTGCGGCGCGGTGCAATGCGGGTTCTGCATCCCCGGCATGATCATGGCCGGCGCGAAGCTGCTCGAGGAGCGGGGGACCCCGTCGCTCGACGACCACCAGGCGGCGATCAGCGGGAACATCTGCCGCTGCACGGGCTACCGCAAGATCCTGGACGCGATGGAAGAGGCCGCCAGCGAGCTGCACGCGCACGAGCCGCTGCCGGACGCACTCCGCGTATGAGCTTGATCGGACGTCCCGTCGCACGCCACGACGCACGCGCGAAGGTGACCGGCGCAGCGCGCTACCCGGCGGATCTCGTGCGCAGCGAGATGCTGCACTGTAAGGCGATCTTCGCGCACCGGCCGCACGCGCGCATCGACGGGATCGACGCGACGCGCGCGATCGCACTGCCGGGCGTGGTCGCGGTGCTGACCGCGGCGGACGTTCCGTACAACCGCTACGGCCTGATCGACGCCGATCAAGAGGTGCTGTGCAGCGAGCGCGTGCGCTACGTCGGCGACCGCGTCGCGCTGGTCGTCGCCGCCGATCCGCAGACCGCCGAGCGCGCCGCGAAACTGGTCGAGGTCGCCTACACCGACCTCCCGATCGCCGGCGACGCGCTGCGCGCGCTCGAGCCCGATGCACCGCTCGTTCACGAGCACCGCGGCACCAACGTGCTGCTGCACCAGAAGATCCGCAAAGGCGACGCGGAGGGCGCCTTTCCCGACTGCGACGTCGTGCTGAGCGGAACGTTCACGACGTCGTGGCAGGAGCATGCCTACCTGCAGCCCGACGCCGGGATCGCGTACTACGAAGGCGCGACGCTGGTCGTCGAGACCGCAGGACAGTGGCTGCACGAGGACCTGCGCCAGATCGCCGCTCTGCTCGAGCTCGAGGAGAGCGCGGTCGCGATCCGCTACGCGAAGATCGGCGGCGCGTTCGGCGGTCGCGAAGACCTCTCGGTGCAGGCGCTGCTCGCGCTCGCGACGTGGAAGACGAAGCGGCCGACGGCGATCGTGTGGAACCGCGAAGAGTCGATCGTCGGTCATCACAAACGTCATCCGTTCCACATCGAGACGACCTGGGGCGCAAAACGCGACGGCACGGTCGTCGCGGTTCGGACGCGTACGATCGCCGACGGCGGGGCGTACGCCTCGACCAGCGTCGAGGTGCTGAAGTGCGCGGCGATCTTCGCGCAGGGCCCGTATCGGGTGCCGAACGTGTCCACCGACGCGATCGTGGTCTACACGAACAACGTCCCGAGCGGAGCGTTCCGCGGCTTCGGCTCGCCGCAGGCGCACTGGGCGGCGGAGTCGATGATCACGCGGATCGCCCACGCGCTCGAGATCGATCCGGTCGACGTGCGGCGCAAGAACCTGTACCGTGACGGCGACACCGAGGCGACCGGCAACGTGCTTCCCGCCGGCGTTAGCGCGATCGCGGTGCTCGAGCGCTGCGCCCAGGAGTCGCATCGCCGCTTCACGCCGCGTGCCGAGCGCGACGCGCACGCGAATTTGCGCCGCGGCGTCGGCATCGCGAGCGGGATCAAGAACGTCGGGTATTCGTTCGGATTTCCCGAGCAGTCGACCGCGACCGTCGAGCTGATCGCGACGTCGCGGATCGAACGCGCCGTGGTGCGGATCGGCGTCGCCGACGTCGGTCAGGGCGTGCACCTGATCCTGCGCCAAATCGTCGCCGAGACGCTCGATCTTCCGCTCGAGTCGGTGGCGATCGTCAGCGACGACTCGGCGCACGCGCCGAACGCCGGCTCCGCTTCCGCGTCGAGGTTGACGTTCATGGCCGGACGGGCGGTTCACGACGCGGCCGTCGCCGCGCGAACGGCGTGGGAGCGCGGCGAGCGCCCCGAGGCGACGGTGCAGTACCGCCCGCCGGCGACGACGCCGCTCGATCTCGAGACCGGTGCCGGGACGCCGAACTACTGCTACGGTTACGCCGCGCAGGGCGTCGAGGTCGAGGTCGACGTGACGACCGGCGTGACGCGCGTGCTCAAGATCGTCAGCGTCCACGACGTCGGCCGCGCGATCAATCGCCAGCAGGTCGAAGGGCAGATCGAAGGCTGTCTCGCGCAAGCGGTCGGGTACGCGCTCACCGAGAACTTCAAGGTGCGCGACGGAAAGATCCTGACGCCGCATTTCAGCACCTATCTGCTGCCGACGACGCTCGACATGCCGACCGAGATCGTTCCGGTCATCATGGAGCTCGCCGATCCGCACGGACCGTACGGCGCCCGCGGGATGGCGGAGATGCCGCTGGTGCCGTTCGCGCCGGCGGTCGCCGCCGCGATCTACGACGCGACCGGCGCCTGGGTGAACGACCTCCCGATGACGCCCGAACGGATTCTCGCGGCGATCACCGCCGCGCGCGAACGCACAGCCGCGTCCGCGCAGTCATTAGTCGGATCCACGATCGCCGCGACGTAGCGGTCAGGCCGGCGCCGTCGCGGCGAGCGGCGGTCGCGCGAGCGTGCGCGCGATCGAGAGGATCAGCACGGCGGCGACACGAGCTGCGACGGAGCATCCCGGGGATCACCAGCGGATGCTGACCTTGCAGCTGCGGGGACGCGCCACAAGCGCAAGACCGAACGCGTGCTGGCCGAGCGCGAAGCGGTACCGGCCTGATCGCTACCCCAGCTCTTTCGCAGCCGCTGCGGCGACGAACTGCGCGTGGTCGCGGGTCGTCTGCTCCGCGTACGCGGCGGCGAATGCGGTAACGGCCGTGACGAACGCGGAGCTGCGGCCGATGTAACCGGCGATGAGGCGGGGATCCCCGGCGCGAGCGTGCGCGCGCGCGAGCGCCCAGGCGCAGTGCGCCCCGTAATCGCGCAGTTCGTCATCCTCGAGCGAGGCGACATCCGGCGCAGCCTTCATGTCGCGGTATTGACGAACGTAGACACAGCGCCCATCGACGTCGGCCCAGCCCAAGAACGCGTCGCTCGCCGCCTGCATCACCCGCTGCCCGTTCACCACCCGTTCGCCGGGCAGCGCGGAAACCTGCGCGCCGACGAACGGCTCGAGCGCCGACGCCCGCGCCTCCTTGAGCTGGAGGAGCAGCGGGTTTCCGTCACCGTCGAGCAGGAGCATCAGCGCGCACCACGTCCCGACGCTGCCGACGCCGACGACTTTGCGCGCGATATCGACCACCGCGAACCGTTCGAGCAGGAGGCGCGCATCCTCGCGGAGCGTCGACAGGTATGCGGCGAGCACGCGCCGGCCGTACTCGGGATCCTCGACGCGTTCGAGCAGCGGTGGATCTTCGATGAAGCGCCGCTTGCCGTCGACCAGCTCGGTGATCTTCGGCAGCAGCGCGAACGCCGTCTTCCGCTTCGCATCGCGTTCGGCGCGCAGCCAGGTCCGCCGTGCGCGATCGTCGAGCGCGGTGCGGACCGCTCCCGAAAGCTCGATCGCAGCGTACCAGACGTCGATCGCCGGCCGCGCCGCGTATTCGGCGATCCGGTCGCGATAGGTCTCCATCGCGGTGCGCACGGCGATCGTGCAGGCGCGCTCGCGCAGCCCGCGCTCGCGGCCCGCGAGCAGGATGCTCGTCGCGAGCCGCTTGACCTCCCACGCCCACGGGCCGCGCACCGTCTCGTCGAAGTCGTTCACGTCGAAGACGAGCCGGCGCTCGGGCGAGGCATAGCCGCCAAAGTTCGCGATGTGCGCGTCGCCCGAGATCTGCGTCTCGATCCCGGACCTGGGCAGCGTCGCGAGATCGGCCCCCATCACCGCGGCCGAACCGCGATAGAACGTGAACGGGGAGCGGCTCATGCGATCGATCCGCGCCGGGACGAGCTCGGGTATGAGCGTCGCGAAGATCGCGCGCAGGATCGCCAGTGGATCCCGGTCGGGCGCGGCCTCCCAAACCGCATGCGCCGAACGCGGGACCGCCAAACGCAGCGTTCTCCCGTCCATTTCGTCGTGAGCTTGGTCAGGCGGCAACGTACTGCCTGCCCCGAGCGGTGCCCGGTGCCCTCTTGGGCGGCGACTCCGCCCGCAGGAGGATGACCTGAGCCGCATTCACGTCCGCGTCGGCCGCATGGCCGCAGCGAACGCAGGTAAAGCGTCGTCCCTCCCGACTTTCCTTGCAGACGTATCCGCACGCGGCACACGTCTGCGAACTGTATCTGGCGTCGACCTCGATCAGCGTGCGAGCAGCGTTCGCAGCTTTCTCGCGGATCAAAGTCGCGAGCATTCCGAACCCGGCATCCAAGAGCGCCCGATTCAAGCCCGCCTTGGCCCGGACCCCAACGCCCGGCGCCTCCAGTGTCCCTTTGGCGCTGCGCGTCATCGAACGCAGGCGCAGCGCCTCCAAAGCGATGCGATCGAACCGCTGCACGATTCCACGGCTGACCTTGTGCAGCCAGTCGCGGCGCGCGTTCGCTTCGCACTCTTTAGCGCGGGCCAGACGCCGGACACTTGCCAACCGAATTCGCTCGTGACGGTTGAAGACTCGGCCCCCGGCGTCTTTGTGCGTCACCGCATCGAGCGCGCGTTGGTGCCGTTCGACCACGGCTCTGCGGCGGGAACCGGACCGGATGTTCCCGATCATCGTCCCGTCGGAGAGCGCGGCGAGCACCCGGATACCGCGGTCGATGCCGGCGCTGCACCCGGTCGCCGGCAAGGGCAATGGTGCGCGGTGCGCCTCGAAGACCGCGTACCAGCGGCCATTCTTCGTCACGAGAAAGGCTCGGCCGAACTCCGGCACGGCCCGGCCCTTGCGAAGCCGAATCGCTCCGACGCCCGGCACGCAAACCCGCAGCTGCCCTGTATTGAATTTGAGCGCCCGGTCGCCGTGCGGAAACTGCAGCTGGTTCCAGCGGGCGGCCGGCTTGAAGCGCGGATATCCCGGTGTCTCGCCGCGTTTCACCCGCCGGAAGAATGCTGCAAACGCTAAGTCCAAACGGTGCAGGACCGCATCCTGGCACTCGCGATAGACGGCGGCGAAGCGCGGGTCAGCTTCTCGCAGCTCGGTGAGCTGCGCGTGTTGCTCACGGCTCGCCAGCGAGACGCGCCGTGTCGTCCAGGCGTCGCGACGCTGCTGCAGCGACGCGTTGTACAGCTCGCGAGTGACGCGCAGCATGGTGACTAGCGCGCGCTCTTGCGTGCAGGTCGGGTAGAGCCGGACTTTGTGCAGCCACCGGAGCTGGCCATCGAAGCGCGATGCCACGGGGTCATCCTCACACGACGCTGTGCCAGCGTCATGGCATCACCAGGCACCGACGCTCACCACACTTCACGGACGTCCCCGACGAGCCAGGCGCTGCGCTGCGCTCCACTCCGCGACTGCTCGGCCCCCGCGCCTAATGTCGAAGTGCACATGGGCCCGCCATCCAGAAACCGCCGCCCAGTCGAGATCATCCCCGAGCGATTGACCGGGCGACGAGCGCGGCCAGCCCGCCGGCGAAGCGTCACGCGGACGTCACGGACGGTTGGCCAACTGGCGGAACGAACGCGGCGGCGTGGCGCAGAATGGACGACGATGCGGCTCACCGACATAGAACGAGACAAACTTCTGCTCAGTTACGCGGCCGAGCTGGCGTGGCGCCGCCGGGGGCGCGGGGTGCGCCTGAACCATCCCGAGGCCGTCGCCGTCATCTCCTCGTTCGTGCTCGAAGGCGCGCGCGACGGGGTCCGCGTCGCCGACCTGATGGATCGCGGGCGCGGCGTGCTGGGCCGGGACGACGTCATGGACGGCGTCCCCGAGATGCTGCACGAAGTGCAGGTCGAGGCGACCTTCCCCGACGGAACCAAGCTGGTGACCGTCCACCAGCCGATCCCATGAAGCCCGGCGAGATCGTCACGGCGCCGGGAGAGATCGCGCTGCGAGCGGGCCGCTCCCGCACGACCGTCGTCGTCGCGAACACCGGCGACCGGCCCGTGCAGGTCGGTTCGCACGCGCACTTCCGCGACGTCAACCCTGCGCTCGCGTTCGACCGCGCCGCGGCCGACGGCATGTGCCTGGACATCCCGGCCGGGACCGCGGTGCGCTTCGAGCCCGGGATCGAGCGGCCGGTCGGCCTCGTCGCGATGGGCGGCGAGCGCACCCCGCCGCGAGTCCGCACGTGATCGACCGCGCGGCGTACGCGCGCCTGTACGGACCCACCACCGGCGACCGCGTCCGGCTGGGCGATACCGAGCTCTGGATCGAGATCGAAGACGATCGGACGCACTACGGCGACGAGATCACCTTCGGCGGCGGGAAGGTCATCCGCGACGGGATGGGCCAGCATCCGACCGCGACCCGCGCCGACGGCGTGCTCGACACGGTGATCACGAACGTCGTCGTCATCGACGCGGGCGGGATCGTGAAGGCCGACGTGGGGATCCGGGACGGCCGGATCGCGGGGATCGGAAAGGCCGGCAACCCGCTGATCCAGGACGGCGTGACGCCCGGGATGATCGTCGGCGCGTCGACCGAGGCGATCGCCGGCGAAGGACTGCTCCTCACCGCCGGCGCCGTCGACGCGCACGTGCACTTCATCTGCCCGCAGCAGGTGGACAGCGCGATCTCGAGCGGCGTGACGACGATGCTCGGCGGCGGAACGGGGCCCGCTTCCGGGACGAACGCGACGACCTGCACGCCGGGCGCGTGGCACCTCGCGACGATGTTCGCGGCGACCGACGCGCTGCCGGTCAACGTCGCGTTTCTCGGCAAAGGGAATGCGACCGGCGCGGAAGCCCTGCGCGAGCAGGTGCGCGCGGGCGTGTGCGGTCTCAAGCTGCACGAGGACTGGGGATCGACCCCGGCCGCGATCGATACGGCGCTGCGCGTCGCCGACGAGCTCGACGTGCAGGTCGCGATCCACACCGACACGCTCAACGAGATGGGATTCGTCGAAGAGACGATCCGCGCGATCGCCGGACGCACGATCCACACGTACCACACCGAGGGCGCCGGCGGCGGCCACGCCCCCGATATCATCCGGATCGCCGGAGAACCGTACGTCTTGCCGTCGTCGACGAATCCGACGCGCCCCTACACCGTGAACACGCTCGCCGAGCATCTCGACATGCTGATGGTGTGTCATCACCTCGATCCGTCGATCCCCGAAGACGTCGCCTTCGCCGACTCGCGCATTCGCGGCGAGACGATCGCCGCCGAGGACATCCTGCACGACCTGGGCGCGATCAGCATGATCAGCTCGGACTCGCAAGCGATGGGACGCGTCGGCGAGGTCATCACGCGGACCTGGCAGACCGCACACAAGATGAAGCTGCAGCGCGGTCCGCTCGCCGGTGACGGCGACCGGCGCGACAACGAGCGCGTCAAGCGCTACGTGGCGAAGTACACGATCAATCCGGCGATCGCGCACGGTTTCAGCGAGCACGTCGGTTCGGTCGAGCCCGGCAAGCTCGCCGACCTCGTGCTCTGGCACCCGGCGTTCTTCGGCTACCGTCCGGAGCTCGTGATCAAAGGCGGCGCGATCGCCTGGGCCGCTATGGGCGATCCCGCCGCGTCGATTCCGACCCCGCAGCCGGTCCGGATGCGGCCGATGTGGGGTGCGTTCGGAAGCGCGCCGCAGGCGATCGCGCTGACGTTCGTCTCGGCCGCGTCGCTCGCGGCCGGCCTCCACGAACGCTCGCCGGCCGGACGGCGGTTCGTCGCCGCGCGCAACGTCCGCACGCTCGGCAAACGCGACATGGTCCGCAACGCCGCGCTGCCGCACATCGAGGTCGATCCGCGCACCTACGACGTGCGCGCCGACGGCGAGCTGCTGCGCTGCGAGCCGCTCGCCGAGCTCCCGCTCGCGCAGCGGTATGCGCTGTTCTAAATGATGGTGCTCGTCGCGCCGCTCGGCAATCTGAGCGATTTCCTCGTCGGTGAACGGCGCGTCGAGCGCGTCGGGATTCGCAGCGACGACTGCGCGAAGCGGCTGCTGCGGCTCGCCACCTCGGCCGGCGACGTGGGCGTCCGGTTTGCCGGAGCCCGGCGGCTGCGCGACGGGGACATCGTTTACGCCGATGCCGAGCGCGTCATCGCCGTCGAGATCGAACCGGACGACGTGCTGGTAGGACGCCCGCCGACGATCGCCGCCGCCCTCGGGCTCGCACATGCGCTCGGGAACCGTCACCTGCCGGTGCAGATCGACGGTGACGAGATCGTGGTCCGTTACGACCCGCTGCTGCCCGGCGTGTTCGCCGAGCGTGAGGTCCCGTTCGCGCGCGAGCACCGGGTCCTGCGCGAGCCGTTTCGGCACGCCCATGCACCGCACGGCCATGACTGAACTGACCGCGCTGCTTCAGCTCGCCGACGCGGCGTTTCCGGCCGGCGCATTCGCGCACTCGTTCGGTCTCGAAACGGCGGTCGCCGAAGGCGGTGTGCACGACGAGGCGACGTTGGTGGCATGGCTGCAGACGTACCTGCGCGGCGTCTTCGCACCGCTCGACGGCGCGGCGTTCGTCCTGCTGGCGCGGGATCGCATCGAGGCCGAAACGCTCGACGACCGGCTCGCTGCCGCGCAGACGAACGCTGAGATGCGCCGCGCGAACGCGCACCTGGCGCGCGCCACGCTGGCGACCTTCGAAGCGATCGGGCTGACGTCGGAGCCGCTCGCGCGCTACCGCGACGCGATCGCGAGCGAACGCTGCGAGGGGCAGCACGCGCTCGCCGCCGCGCTCGGATACGACGCGTGCGCGATCGCGTGGCGGACGGCGCGTGGATCTGACGGCGGTGCGGGTGGATTCGCCG
>OCZT010001338.1_pt1 | contig 25393 bp, 16 predicted proteins | sample 1539031 | NCBI WGS metagenome assembly OCZT01 (sample SAMEA3539308, study PRJEB22396) | soil metagenome | biome: tundra; feature: field; material: soil | place: USA | collected 2010-05 | depth 0.15 m | reverse complement strand
AGTAATCGGAGCAAACAGAACGGATACTTTTTCATTTTTACTTACCATAAGAAATAATAAATCAAATCCGGTCAAAATCACTCTGAACGATCAGATTCCGGTCTCATCGAATAGCGGTATTAACGTTGACCCCGTTGAACTGACAGGTGGCAAGCTTAACCAGCAGACCGGTGAAATAAATTGGGATCTGGAGATAAAACAACAGGAAACCAAGCAGATAGTGCTTACTTATTCTGTAAAATATCCGAAAGATAAAACTGTTATTCTGGAATGAATCAATAATTATCTGCTATGAATATTTTAGGAAATCTTATCTGGCTAATATTTGGTGGACTTATTATAGCTATTGAGTACTTTATTGGAAGTCTTGTTCTTATGATAACCATCGTCGGTATTCCGTTTGGTATCCAGACACTGAAAATGGCTTCACTTTCATTATGGCCATTTGGACGCGATACCGTTGTTCAAACCAGAACTTCCGGCTGTCTGTATATTCTAATGAACATAATATGGCTGATCTCCGGTGGCTTGTGGATAGCAATCACTCATGCTATATTCGGTGCTCTGCTTTGCGTAACAATCATTGGTATCCCATTTGGTTTACAGCATTTTAAACTTACTGCAATTGCTTTATCCCCATTTGGAAGAGATATAATAAGCAAATAATCTGAAATTAAGATATCGATAAGCAAAAACACGGTTCCAAAATCTCTTGAAAATCAATTGGTAGCCGAATGGGAAATTAAATTATGATGAAACAATCACTATAATGGACAAATCTGAAAACAGAAAGAGATCAATAGAAGAATTTGGGAAATTTGGCCTTATTACCCATCTCACAAGGAATGTCAAAACTATTAATAAATCAACAATAAACGGTATCGGAGATGATTCTGCTGTTATAGATTCCGGAAAGAACTTAACCCTTGTTTCAACTGACCTTCTTCTGGAAGGGATCCACTTCAACCTGATTTACACTCCACTTAAACATCTTGGATACAAAGCTGTTATCAGGGCTATATCCGATATCTGTGCCATGAATGGAACTCCGGGACAGGTAATGATCGCCCTTGGTATCAGCTCAAAATTCAATGTTGAACAGGTTGAAGATCTCTACGAAGGGATAAAGCTTGCGTGTAAAAAATACAAGGTCGATCTTGCAGGAGGAGATATCACAAGTTCGCTAACCGGAATGACTATTGGAGTCACCGCTGTGGGTACTGTGGAGAAAAAAAATCTTGTTAAAAGAGATGGAGCCAGAGCAAATGATCTTATCTGCGTAACAGGTGATTTCGGTGCATCATACATGGGTCTTCAGCTTCTGGAAAGAGAAAGAAAACTTTTTGTTAAAGAAAAGGTGACCCAACCCGATCTTTCGGGGTTTGAATATGTTATCGGAAGGCAGCTGAAACCGGAAATTCCGGTATCAACATTAACTGAACTAAGGAAAGAAGAAATAAGACCCACTTCGATGATAGATGTTACAGACGGATTAGCTTCCGATCTGCTACATATTTGCAGGTTGTCGGCTACGGGTTGCAGGATCTTCTACAGTAAGGTTCCAATAGATTACGAAACCACAAGGCTTGCTGAAGAATTCAATATAGATCCTATGATCCCGGCGCTTAATGGAGGTGAGGATTACGAAATGCTTTTTACAATTCCGCTTGAGTTGGTTGAAAAGATCAAAATGATAGAGACCGTGAAAGTAATTGGACATATGACCCCATCCGGTTCCGGTAATTATATTGTAGGAGATGATGGTTCGGAAGTTGAGATCTCGGCACAGGGGTGGAAAGAGTAAAAATAGAAATAGTTCTACCTGGCCCTGATAATTCCTCTTTCTGATTTTCTGATGAATTCAAGAATATAATCCCTGTCAGGTGATGATTTGAACTCTTTTTCAACAAAGTCAAGCGCCTGAGAAATATTCATCCCTTTCAGATATATTGCCCTGTATATATCATGAATTTCGTCAATCCGTTCCTTTTCAAACCCTCGTCTTGTCAGTCCGATTGAATTTAATCCGAGGTAAGAAAGAGGGTCTCTGTCAGCTTTTATAAATGGTGGAACATCTATCCGAACCTTCCCGCCACCTCCTATCATTACATGACCTCCGATATGTGCGAACTGGTGAACCATTGTTCCAGCACTGAGAATAGCCCAATCGTCAACGGTGACTTCACCGGCCAGAGCTGCGGAATTTCCGACAATAACATTGTTTCCGATAAGACAGTCATGCCCGATATGAGAATAAGCCATTAAAAGGCAATTGTTTCCGATAATAGTCCTTCCAACGGCAGCAGTACCCCTGTTAACTGTAACGCACTCCCTTAAAGTTGTGTTGTCTCCAAGTTCAGCTGTAGATTCTTCACCTCTGAACTTAAGATCCTGAGGGATTCCTGATACGACTGCAGATGGGAATATCTTGCAGTACTTTCCGATTCTTGCGCCATCCAAGATAGTTGCATTGGGTCCAACCCATGTTCCTTCGCCAATTATAACATTTCCAGCGATATATGCAAAAGCTTCAACAATTACATCTTTACCAATTTTTGCCTCAGGATGTATAAATGCTAAATTTGAGATCATTAAATCTATTATTTGTTTTTTACTACTTGAGCAGTCATTTCTCCTTCCAGTACGAGTTTGTCCCCAACAAATGCCTGACCAAACATTGTAGCTATTCCTCTCCGAATAACATCAGCAAATTCCATCTTAAGTATCACAGTATCTCCCGGAACTACCTTCTGTTTAAACTTAAGCTTGTCGATTTTAAGAAAATAGGTTGAATATTTTTCAGGTTCCTTAACAGAGCTCAGTACGAGTAGTCCGCCTGTTTGAGCAAGCGCCTCAATCAGCAGCACCCCCGGCATTATAGGTTCATCAGGGAAATGACCCTGAAAGAAAAATTCATTGAATGTAACATTCTTGATTCCTACAATTGAGGATTCATCAAGAGCAATTATTTTATCAACCAGTAAAAAAGGATATCTGTGAGGAAGCCGTTTTTTAATCTCTTCAATCGTAAAAATCGGAGGCTGTGAAGCATCATACACAGGAATATCATGTTTTGAAATAGTTTTTTTCATCTCCTGCCTGATGATTTTTGCCAAACGGGTATTGGCATAATGACCCGGACGTGTAGCAACAATTTTACCTTTTATCGGATGGCCGACAAGGGCCATGTCGCCCATAATATCGAGGAGTTTATGCCTTGCAGGCTCATTTGGATATATCAATTCGGTATTATTAAGTATCCCGGCTGTATGAGTGTTTATACCAGGCCTTTTAAAGAGTTTAGCGATCCGGTCTATTTCAGACTGTTCAACTTCTTTTTCAAGAATTACAATTGAATTGTCGAGATCGCCGCCCTTAATAAGTCCCTTATTATAAAGTGGCTCAAGTTCATGAAAAAACACGAAAGTGCGACTTTTGCTTATCTTTTCTTCAAAGTCATCAATTGAATCAAGTATCGAATATTGGTTTCCCAGAATTTTGGAGTTATAATCGATAAGAACGTTGACGCTGAAATGATCATCGGGATAAACTATCAGATCAACACCAAGTTCCTCGTCAGAAAAGGTGATCTTCTGTTTGACAACGAAATAATTTCTGTCTTCTTTCTGATCAACGATGCCTGCTTCCTTGATTGCTTCAACAAACTTCCATGCAGAACCACCCATTATAGGTGCCTCCGGACCATTTAACTCGATCAGGGCATTATCTACCCGCAGACCGTGAAAAGCGGCCATGACATGTTCAATTGTTGATACGGAAGCATTGTTTTGAACAAGAGTCGTTCCCCTCGAAGTATCTGTAACGTGTTCAGCAAGAGCATCAATTAAAGGTTTTCCGGGAAGGTCCACTCTGCAGAATTTATACCCATGATTTACCGGAGCAGGTTTAAATGTGATTGTTACACTATTTCCTGTATGCAGCCCTTTCCCGGTAAGGCTTATTTCTTTTGCAAGCGTCCTTTGTTTTTCACTCATCAGTGCTAATTATTAATTTTAAAATCCGGGTACAAAAAAAATAAAAATATTTTGAACAATCCAGAAATTTTTCCTTTAACTGAATTTAAAACGACCTATTCATACCCGAATCCTAAACAAAACTACTTCTTTTTAAGAGACTCTATCTGTTTTTCCAGTGAATCAATTTTTACCTTCATCTCAGGTAATTTTTTAAAAATTACTGAAGATCGGAGAAACTGTTTCAAATCTATTGCCGGGGAACCAAGGATCACTGTGTTTTCTTCTTTTACATCACCAAGAATTCCACCCTGTGCTCCTATCTTTGTCCCATTGGCAATTTTTATATGTCCTGCAAGACCAACCTGTCCGCCAAACATGCAATTCTTCCCGACTTTTGTTGATCCGGAAATTCCTGTCTGAGCAGCCATAACTGAATTTTCGCCCACTTCAACATTATGGCCAATCTGTATAAGATTATCAAGTTTAACACCTTGCCGGATTATTGTCGAGCCCATAGTTGCACGATCAATTGTAACATTAGCACCGATTTCAACGTGATCCTCCAGAACAACATTCCCTAACTGAGGGATCTTCATAAATTCACTGTCACTCTGGGGAGCAAATCCGAATCCATCGCTTCCGATAACCGTACCCGCATGAATGATACAACCTTCACCAAGAATGCAATCGTGATAAATCTTTACTCCGGGGTTGACTGTACAGTTATTCCCAAGTTTGGAATTGTCGCCAATATAAACCTGAGGATATACTGAACATCCATCACCTATGACACAATTCTCACCTATATAGGTATATGGCCCGATGAAAACATCGGAACCGATTTTTGCCGTAGGTTCAATAATTGCGGTAGGATGAATTCCTTTCTTTCGGGGTCTGGCCTGATCTACCAGACGCAGAAGTGATGCAAATGCCTCATATGAATTTTCCACCTTTATGAGTGTGGCACCAATCGTGGCTGAAGGCACAAAACTTTTATTAACAAGAACAACAGATGACTTTGTCTCGTAAATATAGTGCTCATATTTCGGATTGGCAAGGAATGACAAAGCTCCACTCTGCCCCTCTTCAATTTTAGCAATTGTATTTACTTTAATATCGGGGTTGCCGACTATCTCACCATTTAAAAATCCTGCGATTGTTGCAGCAGTAAATTCCATAACATTAAGATTTTAATTATCGACATTCTTTTGGATAACAAAGGAAGTATTTAGTTATTTTCTCCGAGAGAAATCTGTGGTCAAACATATCTGAAACAGCAGAAATGTCAGCTGTTTTTCCACTTTTAAGAAGAATTTTAACTACCGGAGCATCAGGTGTATAAGCCAGGTTTGAAATACTGTTTGTAAAAACATAATATTCTTCTAACCCCGTATCAAAATTTATAAGTTTCTTCGCCTGGTTACCCAGGTCATTTACCCTTTTCACCGGGAAAGGATCATTCTGCAACTCAATAGCGAAAAGATCTCTTCGTAACAATCTGCCAGATAAATCTGCAAGTACTTTATCAGAATGATCAGCCCAGTATTTTGCTGAGACCAGAATATCAGAATCATCGAGTCTTGTAAAATTTGATGCAATCATTCCCGGAGTAAATTTTTCGTCATCTGTGAGATCGGAATGACCAATATTATTGTAGAGGAAGAACCTGAGGGCCGGAGTGGTATATAAATCATGCCCTCCATTGGCAATTTCTTTAGCCCGCTTAAGAATATTTACCAGGAGACTTTCGGAGGAAAGCACCGTCTTATGCATATAAACCTGCCAGTACATAAGGCGACGGGCAATAAGAAATTTTTCAAGTGAATAGATCCCTTTTTCATCTACAACCAGACTATCGTCCACAACATTAAGCATTCTTATTATCCTGTCCGATCCTACTGATCCTTCAATAACTCCTGTGAAAAAGCTATCCCTCCTCAAATAATCAAGCCTGTCCATATCCATCTGACCGGAAATAAGTTCATGCAGAAATTTTCTGGAATAGGTCCCATTGAAGATTGCAATTGCCAGGTCGAGTTTACCATTATATTTTTCATTCAGTTTTCTCATTAGCAAAAGAGAAATATCTTCATGTGTAATTCCACTAATTATAGAATCTTCAAGTGCATGCGAAAAAGGACCATGTCCGACATCATGTAGAAGTATCGCTATAAGAGTAGCTTCCTCTTCAGCAGGTGAAATTATGACTCCCTTGCCTTTTAGCGTGCCAATAGCCATATTCATAAGATGCAATGCTCCCAATCCATGCTGAAATCTGCTGTGAGTAGCACCGGGATATACAAAACTTGTCAGGCCTAGCTGTTTAATATTCCGCAATCTCTGGAACCATGGATGTTCGATGAGGTCAAAAACAAAATCTCCCGGGATGCTTATAAAACCATAAACAGGATCATTAATTATTTTTCGCTTATTTGTCAGATAAACCACCTGGAAATTTTTATCTACAAAAATAGGAATTAGTTTTACAATGTTGTTATGCCGGTATCAATTCAGAGGGCTCTCAGGTGTACCATATTTCTGTTTTGAAAATAAATTAAAAATTCAAAGCATGGAATATTCGGATTAAAAGAAGGGTCTATATGTTGATGTTTCCCTTTATTAAAAAGGATAACAAAATGAAGATTTATGAAAATTGAAATTCAGAATCTGAATCAAATATACCCTAATGGTAATCACGCACTAAAGAATATAAATCTTGAATTCAGCACCGGTATGTTTGGTCTGCTGGGTCCGAATGGAGCAGGTAAGTCAAGCCTCATGCGGATATTGGTAACCCTTATGAAACCAACTTCAGGCTTGGTAATGGTCGATGGTCAGGATATTCAAAAACACAGAAAAGAAGTCAGAAGTATGCTTGGGTATCTTCCCCAGGATTTCAGATTTTTTACGGCACTTAAAACGTGGGAGTTTCTTGATTATGCCGGGTCGCTGGCAGGATTAAGAAACAGAAAGGAAAGAATGATTGAGGTCGACAGATTGCTTGAACAGGTCGGCCTACTTGAAGCACGTGACAGGCGCGCAAACAAATTATCCGGTGGTATGAAACGCCGGTTAGGTATTGCACAAGCTCTTATTGGTAATCCAAAGATCATAATTGTTGATGAACCAACGACGGGACTTGATCCTGACGAAAGAATAAAATTCAGAAATGTGCTTTCCCAGTTAAGCCAGCATGATGTAATAATTATTCTTTCAACTCATATTGTCGGCGATATTTCTTCAACCTGTCAGGGAATGGCGCTTCTCAACAGAGGAGAATTGGTTTACTACGGATCTCCTGAGAATCTGATCAAACATGCTGAAGGTCATGTCTTCAAACTTAATCTGACGCCAGTTGAATATGAAAAGGTAAAAGAAATTTATAATGTTATTTCTACAATACCAAATGAAACAGGCTGGGAAGTTCAGATTGTCTCAGATGATCCGCCTGATTATAATGCAATAAGCATTGATCCTAATATTGAACATGCATACGTATATTATATGGAACACAAACTACTGACAAGCTTAATTGATTAATCAGAATAGAAAGAATATGGCATCTCTGTCTAATATCAGAACAGTCGCCAGATACGAGGCAAAGACCTTGAGGCGTAGTTGGTTTTTCCGTCTTTTCTCTATCGGTTCCCTGTTTATCTTCACACTGATGAACATCGGCATGTTTTCACCTGTCGGAAACGAGGGGTGGGAAGTAGTATCGATCCCTTCTTCTCTACCACTAATCAATCTATATCTTCTTAACATTGCGCAGGCTATTGTTGTGATTTTCCTGGCTGCAGATTTTCTGAAACGCGACAAAAAGCTTGATACCAATGAAGTTCTTTATACCAGGTCGATGTCAAATTTTGAATATGTAATTGGAAAATCATGGGGAATTCTCAGATTGTTCCTGAGCCTGAACTTCCTGATTCTCGCAATATGCCTTGTAATTAATATCATTTCAAAGAGTATGTCGGTAAACATTTCTGCATACTTCTATTATCTTTTTATCATCAGTTTACCGACAATTATTTTCAGTCTGGGATTGTCTTTTACACTTATGTCATTATTAAAAAATCAGGCGATTACATTTCTTATTCTTCTAGGTTATGCAGCTCTGGATATTTTCTATCTCTACTTCAGGGCAGGATCGATTTTCGACTACATGGCCTTCGGTTTACCTGTGTTTAAGTCAGGCATTATAGGGTTTGACAACTTAAGTGTAATAATCAATCAGAGACTCATCTATCTTTTTTCAGGCCTCTCTCTGATAATGGCAACGATTTTGCTATTTAAGAGATTGCCCCAGTCGAAAGTTCACAGAATCCTGACCATAGTATTATTATTCGTTTTTCTTGCCGGTTCAGCAATCTGTTCCATAAAAACTTACACAACATACAGAAAAGGAGTAACCGATAAAAGACTAGCTATAGAAACAAACAGAGAGTTTGAGAATAAGAAATTTGCCAGCGTAACGGATGCATCCATAGAGTTTATTCACAAAGGAAATTCATTTGAGGCAACAGCAGTTTTGAAAATTTCAAATGACAATAATGACCCCATCAATCTGTATTATTTTTCCCTTAATCCTTCTCTGACAGTTACAAAAATATCGTCTCACGGAAAAAATCTGAATTTCAAAAGAACAAATCACATAATCGAAATAAGCCCGGGAAAGCTCCTTAATCCCGGTGATAGTGATAAGTTAGAGTTTGTATATTCAGGAAGTATAAACGAATCATTCTGTTATCCAAATTACAAAGATAATATTAAGGAGAATCCCTATAAAATTTCAATGGTCAATGTTAATAAACGGCAGGCCTTCCTCACAAAAGAATATGTTCTGCTAACTCCTGAGACTCACTGGTATCCGGTTGCCGGACTTAATTACTACCCGTCCAATCCTGCACAGATAAAGATTGATTTTACTAATTATTCCCTCAAAGTAAAAAACGAGAATAATCTGGTACCGGTTTCACAAGGGATAATGAGTAAAATTGATGGATACTATATATTTAAACCTGAATCTCCGCTTACTGGGCTGACACTGGCAATAGGTAATTATGAGACTGATAAAATAAAGGTTGATTCTGTTGAATATATATCATATCATTTCCCGGGCAATGATTATTATAAGAAGGACCTCAAAGCACTTAAAGACACTCTCCCTTTGCTTATTTCGGGTTTGATGAAAGATCTTGAATCAAACTTCTCGACAAAATATCCCTTCAAAACACTTAGTCTGCTTGAGGTCCCTGTTCAATTTCATTCTTATCCGAAGGAAAGCACTCAAACACGTGCAGAGGTACAGCCATCAATGGTTCTTCTACCTGAAAGACTTTCCACACTGAACCAGGCCGGTTTCTTTAAGCAATTCATGCAGCAGAAGAAAAGGATGACACGCAATGGACAGGTTATTACAGATAAAGAGCTGCAGGTCAGGATCTTTAATAGCTTCATGAGAAGCACTTTCATTAGCGGTGAGAATTTCAGGTTTATTAACGGGATTGCTGCAAACGAACCAACCCGATATCTTCTGGGTCCAAGCTTTTACTTTTTTAAGAATAATTTTTATTCGTCAGAATATCCGGTTATTAATGCAATTTTCGAATCTCATCTTCAGAAGGTTAATTCTCCGGGGACTTCAGGTTTTCAGGCTATGTCGGGCACTCTCTCTGAAAATGACAGAGCAAATCTCATCCTGAAAAACCAGAGTTTTAAAGACCTGCTCGTAAAAAATCCTGGCGGAGATACCTTAAAGAATGTTTTAACAATTAAGGGTGACTATTTCTTTAACCTCCTCAGATCAAAAACAGGTATTGATGAATTTAAGGATTGGTTTACAAAATACATTGATGATCACAGGTTTAAAAGAGTTGATATACTAAAATTCAATGATGAAATTAAAAATAAGTTCAGCTTTGAATTTTATCCATTTCTGTATGACTGGTTCAACGGAAAGGAACAACCCGGATTCCTGTTCACAAATCTGGTAGCTAACGAAATTGTAATCAATGAAAGATCAAGATACCAGGTCACCTTTGTTGCATCCAACCAGGAAACTACAGGTGGGTTATTCAATGTATCATTTCGTACCGGAGGAGGTCGCGGAGGCGGAGGTAGTGGACGTGGCGGCGGAGGTTTTGGAGGTAGTGGATTTGGAGGTGGCGGAGGAACATTCCAGATAGCTGGGCAGGGACGTGGTCAGATATCCGTACAGGGACGTGGCATGGAAGCGGCCGATATATCTAAAATTGTCTATTTAGGACCTCATGAAACGAAAAGAGTCGGCATTGTACTTGATGCACAGCCGAGAGCAATGATGATCAATACTCTCTTTGCAAAAAATATTCCAGGTGAAATCACACTTCCCATTGATGAAATAATCAAGTCTAAAGATGCTACCAGGGAATTCTCAGGAGAAGAGATAGTCTCTTCAGATCCGCCGGATACTGATCAATTTAGTATAATAGTTGACAACGAGGATGCTGGTTTTAAAGTCACCAGACAGAACACAGAGAACAAGCTGAAAAAACTTCTGGGAATTCAAAATAAGAAAGGAACAACCTATCAGCAGGTGAGTATGATGAGTATTCCAACATACTGGCAACCTGTTGTCCAGTCAGCATTTTATGGAAAATATGTCCGCTCTGCCGTATACACAAAAAGTGGTAAAGGAGACAAATCCCTTACGTGGATTACAGCTATCGACAAACCAGGTTATTACGATATTTTCTGTTTTATAGGCAAATCTGCCGATAGAATGATGATCAGAGCCGGAGGTTTCGGAGGAGGCGCCAGAACAGGGGGAGCACAGGGACCAGGTGGGGCCGGTGGCACGGGTAAAGATGGCAACGGATCTCCTTTACAGCCTTACAAAGAATTCCACTATCGGATCTATCATGAAGGGGGTAGCGAGGAGATATCTCTTGATTATGAGAATGCTGAGAACGGCTGGAACAAACTTGGAACCTATTACCTCACTGCCGACACCGCAAAAGTTGTTCTTTCAAACCTATCAACCGGAAGGGCTGTAATTGGAGATGCAATAAAATGGATAAGGCAGAAGTAGAAGGGGAATTGTCAAAAGGCAAAATGCAAAAGTAAAAAGTAAAAAGGTGAAAGTAAAATCAGAGTTTAAATTATAATAGAATGGAAAAACAATTTGATATTAAAATATGGATTGTTCCGGTAATTGTAGTATTTATTAATCTGTTGACATTCAAAGGATTTTCCCAGACTGGAGTTACTCTGGAACAGGCTCTCTCTACAGCTGAATCAAACAGCCCGACTATACTAAAGACAAGGCTTAGTCTTATCAGAAGCCAGGAAAACCTTAATGCCCAGAATGATGCATTAAAATCAAAATTTGCTTTGTCTGTAAATCCTGTAACCTATTCCCAGGATAGGGCGTTCAATAGCAGTTTTTCTGACTTTAACACTACGAAGGATCTGCAGAGTTCCGGTTCATTCACGGTTGTCCAGCCTTTTTTACCGACTGATGCAACTATCACTCTTAGTGACAATTTTAGTTATACCAATAATATCTATAATGAAAAATTCCCTACTGCCGGAGTAGCATATAATAATGATCTTTCTGTTCAATTAAATCAGCCTTTATTCACCTATAACCATACCAAACTCAATCTCAAAACGCTCCAGTTGCAACTTGAGACTGCTCAGCTTAATTATGCAATACAGCTTCTGTCAATGGAACAAAGCGTTTCCCAGGCATTTTATGCGGTTTATCAGGCGCAACAAAGCATGGATATTTCAAACCAGGCTTTTCAGGATATGAGGAAAAGTTATGAAATAACAAAGAATAAAGCTGATGCCGGAATTTCAGCTCAGTCAGAAAAGTTTCAGGCTGAGTTGAACCTTGCAACAACAAAGTCGGATTATGAGAACAAGCAGGTTGCTTTTGAAAACTCCAAGGATGCATTTAAAAACATGATAGGAATGAGTTTATACGATGATATTATTGTAATACCAAATATCGCAGTGGATACTACTGTAAAAATCAATATAGCATTTGCAATTGATCAGGGGCTCGCAACAAGGATGGAAATAAGGGAAAGTAGTATAAACATTGAAACAGCAGAGCTTAATCTTATTCAAACTAAGGCACTTAATGAATTCCATGGAAACCTTGCCCTTTCATTTGGATATAATGGAAATAATAAAAAATTAAAAAATATATACACTGACCCAATAGATAATGAAAATATAGCCTTATCCTTTCAGATTCCTGTATGGGATTGGGGAGAAGAAAAAGCAAGAATTAAGGCAAGCGAGGCTACTATTGAGTCGAGCAAAATTGATCTCGGGGTTGAAGAGAACAGTATAATCTTATCTATAAGACAGAGTTACAGAAATCTTAAAAATCTCATAAATCAGATAGAGATCGCACGTCAGTCGGTCAATAATGCACAACTTACATATGATTTAAACCTTGAAAAGTATAAAAACGGGGACCTGACAGGAATGGATCTGAGTATTTATGAGAACCAGCTCTCTCAAAACAAGCTTAATTACACAAATTCTTTAATATCTTATAAACTCGAACTTCTGAATTTAAAAATACTGACACTTTACGACTTTGAAAAGAAACAACCGGTTATCCCGGTGAAGACGTTAAAATATTAAAAATAAATCACATATGAAAAAAAGTTTATTCCCGATATTAGCTATTGCCTTTGTGGCTGTCAGCTGCAATAACAAGAATCAGAATCTTAATGCCGATGTTGAAATTCCTGTTTCTGTACAGGATGCCACTCTAAAATCAATTGAAGAATATGTAAGTACGTCAGGAACAGCTTATCCGATAGGTGAGATTCTGATAAAATCGGAAATTACCGCCAATTATTTTCTTGAAAAAAATCCACGGACCGGAAAAGCTTGGCAGTTAAATGATAAAGTCATAAGTGGTGATCTGATAGCCAGATTAGAAGATCAACAATATATCAATGATATTAAACTTGAAACCACTCAGCTTAATCTCGAACTCACAGAGAGTCAGCTTACTCAACAGCAATCACTTTATCAAAAGGGAGGGGTCACTCTTTTTGATCTTAAAACTGCAGAAATCAATAAAGCGAATGCCAAAACAGCCCTGGTAAGTGCCAATCTTTCGATGGCAAAGACCAGGATTATTGCTCCTATAGACGGCGTAATAGTAGAGTTACCATACTATACTCAGGGGATCAGGGTTAATACAGGTTCAGATATTGTGGAAATAATGGACTATAAGATGATGTATATGAATGTACAATTGCCTGAGAAGTATGTCTCAGTAATAAAACCTGAAGAGGTTGTTAAGCTGACAAATTATACTCTTCCAAAAGACACTATAATCGGGAATATAACACAATTATCACCTGCGATAAATTCTGATACTAGAACTTTCCCCGGAACGATAATGATTCATAATCCAAAATATCTTCTCTTGCCGGGAATGTTCGTGAAGGCAGATATTGTAATAAACCATAAAGACTCTGTTATTGTAATACCTAAAAGTATAATCCTGGCACGGCAGCGAGGTAAAACAATTTTCGTTATCGATCGCGGGGGATTAGCTTCAGAACGGATTATAAGGACCGGTATTGAAAACCTGACTGATGTTGAAGTATCAGGTGGTCTGTCAAAAAATGAACGCTTCGTAACCGTCGGTTTTGAAACACTGAGCACCAGGTCGAAGGTTAAAATAATTAAATAAGAATCATGAACAGGATTGCCCAATTTGCTGTAAAATACCCTGTTACAGTTTTAATGCTTGTACTCGGCATAGTCCTACTTGGGGTTATATCTCTTGGAAAACTGGGAACTGATCTCTTCCCGAACCTTAACAATCCGAAGATATATATTGAGCTCACGGCCGGGGAAAAACCACCGGAAGAAATCGAAAAAAATTATGTCGATCAGATAGAATCACTATGCATGCGACAAAGTGATGTCATCCAGGTATCGTCTGTCTCTCAGGTCGGTTCAGCGGAAATAACAGTTGAATATAGCTGGAACAAAGATATGGATGAGGCTTTTCTTGACTTGCAGAAGGCATTAAACTCTTTCAGCCAGAATTCAGACCTCACCGAGTTTGATATCTCCCAATACGATCCCAATGCATCACCCGTAATGATTGTAGGATTGAAGAATAAGGCAATTACTGACATGGATGAATTAAGGAAAGTTGCAGAGAACTATATCCGGAATGAACTTATCAGAATTGAAGGTATAGCAGATGTGAAACTTACTGGTCAGGAAGAGAGCCAGGTTGTAATTGAGACAAATAAATATATACTTGAATCTTTTGGATTGACCTCAGATGTTATTGCAGCTCAGATAACAAATTATAACAAGAATGTATCCGGAGGTTCTATAGTTGATCTGGGGCTCAAATATGTAGTCAAAGGGGTGAGTGTCATGAGTAATTTAACAGATCTTGAGAATATAGTAGTCGGTTTCAAGCAGGCTTCTTCCCAGACCGTAACAACAACAGGAAGCACGGCCATTATTACCTCGACAAACAAAGTCCCTGTATATCTTCGTGATGTTGCAACCATAAAATATGAAAACAAAGATCCTCAGAATATTATTACACTTAATGGTGAACGCTGTATAGGTTTGTCAATATATAAAGAACCCAAATTTAATACAGTTGAAGCCGTTAAGAACCTTAACAAAGCGCTGGGTACTCTTTCAAAAGCTCTTCCGGGATATGAATTCATAGTTGTAAAGGATCAGGGAAAATACATTGACAATGCGATTAAAGAGGTAAAAAACTCAGGGCTTATCGGTATTTTTCTTGCGATGATTGTTCTGTATGTTTTCCTTCGGAGGATAGGCACTACAATGGTAGTGAGTGTTGCCATTCCTATTTCCATAATAGCAACATTCAACCTTATGTATTTTAATCACCTTACACTAAATATAATGACTCTGGGAGGACTGGCGCTCGGGGCTGGCAGGCTGGTTGATGATGCTATTGTTGTCCTCGAAAATATTACCAGAAACAGAGATGAAGGAATGTCATTACGCGAGGCAGCAATTGTTGGTACCGGGCAGGTCGGAGGAGCCATAACAGCTTCTACAATCACTACTATAGTTGTCTTTCTGCCAATCGTTTATCTCAGGGGAGCATCCGGTGAAATGTTCAAAGATCAGGCCTGGACTGTGGCTTTTGCCCTGATCTCATCTTTATTTGTTGCAATGCTCGTCATTCCAATGCTGGTAAGTACCCTGTTTGGTGAAAAGAAAGGCCATAATGTTCAGCTTAGCAGCCCGATGCAATTCAGATGGTATCCAAAGTTTCTTTCAAAAATCATCGAAAAGAGATTGATTGTTATCATCCTTTCCATTCTGTTTATGGGATTGACAGTACTTCTTATCCCAAAACTTGGAAGCGAATACATGCCAAAATCATCTACATCAGAATTTACAATAGGATTGAAACTTCCCGAAGGGACAAATCTTGAACGTACTCAAAGCACAATCAAAGAAATTGAAGGAACAGTCAATGCACTTCTTGGAAATAAAATAAGGATGATCTATAGCCAGGCGGGCGGGGATATAAATACAACGACTACCCAATCGGCAACTACTACAAATGAGAATGTGGCAAATATAAAAATATTCCTAAAAAATGAATATGCATCCGTAACAGAAGAAGCTATCAAAGCAGTCGAGAAATACCTTAAGACCATTCCTGATCTTGACGTTAGCTTTTCACAGGAAGAATCAGAACTTCAGACTACTTTGGGAACCAGCGAAGCGCCATTTGTTGTTGAGGTAAAAGGGCAAGACTATCCTGAGATCGAAAAGATTATTAATGAATCAAAAACGGTGCTTCAGAATAACAGTGGTCTGTATAATATTACAACTTCACTTGATGAAGGGACCCCCGAAATAGAAGTGGCTGTTGACAGGTTTAAAACCAGTTTTTATAATGTCTCTGTGACTAGTGTAATCAGCCAGATCCAAAGTTATCTCTCCGGAGCTTCAGCAGGCACAATGGAAAAAGAAGGTGAGGAGAAAGACATTGTCATTAAGCTCGGAGATCTTTCACTTCATCAGCTTGAAGATCTGCTGATTACTGCAGGATCAGTAAAAGTGCCATTAAGTTCGCTTGCTACAGTTAAAAAAGTTATTTCGCCCAGAGAAATTACACGGCGGGACCAGAGCCGGACAAGCTATATATACGCCATGGTTAATAAATCAAAGCCTTTTGATAAGGTCATCATGGATGCCCGTGAATTGCTTAAATCAGTTCCGCTACCAGCTAACTACAGGATTCAGATAACTGGTGAAGAACTGATGAGAAAAGAATCGATGTCGAATCTTACATTTGCTCTGATTCTGTCAATTATTCTGGTATTTATGGTACTGGCAGCTGAATTTGAATCAATAATTCAACCTTTTGTAATTCTATTGACAATACCTCTTGCAGCTGTGGGTACAATTCTGACATTCTTCTTCCTGGGAAAAAGTCTCAATATGATGGCATATATAGGCATAATTATGCTTGGAGGAATTGCCGTGAGTAATGCAATTATTCTTATTGACCGGATAAATCAGCTTCGCCAGACCGGACTAAACAAAAAAGACTCAATTATAACCGCAGGGTCACAGAGAATAAGACCTATCTTAATGACAAGTCTTACAACAATTTTTGCGCTTCTTCCACTGACAATCGGTATCGGGGAAAGTGCATCACTCAGATCCCCGATGGCGCTTGCAGTGATAGGCGGACTGGTTACATCAACTATCCTCACCCTGATAGTGATCCCTTGTGTTTATTGGGTTTTTGATTCCTTAAGTGAGATGATCACAAGGAAAAAGCCAGTGAATGAATAGTTTAATCATGATGACTAAGGACAGTAAATAAAATGAATTTCATCATAAAGAGAAAGGTGCTGATTTGTATGTTCTTTATCGGGCTTACAATGCTTGGTTATGTTTCCTATAAAAGACTCCAGGTAGAACTTTTTCCTAATTCTCAGCTTCCAACTCTCATTGTTCAGGTTACTACAACTCTTGAGCTGGATCCGAATTATATTGAAAGCAAAGCGATAATTCCACTTGAAGGTGCTATCGGAACTCTTGAAGGCATTGAAAAGATTGAATCAAACATTACCTCCCGTTCCGGGACGATAATCCTTTATTACAATCAGAATGCCAATATGAAGTATGCCAATCTGAAACTACAGGAAAAGATAAATGTGGTGAAGACAACTCTGCCTGCCGAGTTCAAAATTACTGTTGTAAAAATTGATCTCACACAGATCACAAGCCAGTTCATGGAATTACAGATAAGAGGTGAAGGAGGAATAGACCGGATCCGCAATGTTACGGATGAGGAAATATCGTCTGAACTTCAGAATATTACAGGTATAGCGGGTGTTCAGATTTATGGTGGTCAGCAAAAATCAATTGAGGTCAGGCTAAATGAAAAAGCCTGCAAAGCATACGGGATAACCATGGGACAGGTCACAAACCTCCTGAACAACAATGGCAAGGATAAGACTTTTGTCGGATCGGTGAAAGAAGGCAACAACAAGTTTTTTGTAAATGTGACATCTGAATATACTGATGTTAAAGACATCGGAAATATTATTGTAAAGCCAAACGGGTCTGTGACTCTGAAAGATATTGCCGAAATTATTTTTGGAGTAAAAGAGCAAACATCATATAGCCGCGTTAATGGCCTCGATGCAGTTACAGTTACACTGGTAAACGATAATCAGGCGAACCTGATCGATCTTTCACACAAAACACTCAATGTGATTAAGACACTGAATGCTAATCTGAAATCTGAAGGCGTCGAGATAGTTGTTCAGAATAATAATGCCGAAATTATGGAGAACAACTTAAACCAGATAATTCATCTGGCTGTAATCGGAGGTTTGCTTGCAGTACTTATTTTGTGGTTCTTTTTACGTAATATCCGACTGGTTTTTATAATTGCACTTTCAATTCCTATATCGGTTTATGCAGCTTTTAACTTATTCTATGCATATAATATCTCAATAAACAGTCTGACACTTGTTGGAATGGCTCTAGCAATTGGTATGCTTGTGGATAATTCGGTGGTTGTTCTTGAGAATATTTACAGGCTTGTAAGTCAGGGAGAGGATATCGATACAGCAGTTAAGCATGGAACCAGTGAGGTATGGAGATCAATATTTGCTGCAACTCTTACAACTATAACCGTTTTCCTGCCTTTTCTCTTCTCAGATAACTTCATGATCAAAATTATCGGTAAGAATATAGGCGTTTCAATTGTCTCAACCCTGATCATTTCATTATTCGTTGCCCTTCTGTTTATCCCTATGGCAGCACATTTTATTCTTAAACTGGTGAAGGTATCCGATCTGGAGATCTTTAAAAAGCTTTCAATTCATAACAGGCTCATTCAGGGGTATTATCTCACACTCAAATCCAGTATGAGAAACCCTGCAGGAACTATAATAGGCACACTTGTTGTGTTCTTTGCTGCACTTCTTATCAGTCTGAGTCTGAGTGTCACATCAACAAAGGAAGTCGAGACATCAAGTTTCAGACTTTCAGTTACAATGCCTTCCGGATCGACACTTGAAAAGACCGATCTCTTTGTTACTGAAATTGAACACGCACTCAGCGGAATACCGGAAAAAGGAGATATAGTGAGCAAAGTAGAGGAAACGGATGCAACAATGACTATTAATCTTGCAGAAAACTGGGATAAGACAAGCAAAAGGTCTCTTCCGGAAATAAAAAATGATATCCTTGAAAAAGTAAGGAACCTGAAGACAGGAGAAATCACAATGAATGAGATTTCTGCCGGTGGTGGTTATACCGGAGCAACCGGGTCAGCCGGAGCAGTAAACCCCGGTGCAAACTTCATGAACCTTCTGGGTATTGGAACAACAACCGAAAGTGTCATCATAAAAGGTCAGAATTTCAACCAGATGAAAAACATTTCAGATGACATCAAGGCAGCCATTCAAAATCTGGCAACAATGAGTAGCGTGAATGTTAATGTTCAGGACAATACGCCTGAAGTACATTTAAAGTTTGATATGGATTATATCGGACGTAATAATTTCACTCTGGATAATATCTCATCAGCGCTTTCCACCTTTGGGAAAGAATATTCTTCAGGTGCTACTTTTTTACAGGGGACCGAAACCTATGACATAACCCTTAAATATGCTGATGAATCAGGAAAGGTTAAGGTAAACACTGACAAGACAATTGATGATCTTAAAAATCTCGAGGTAACAGGAAGCAATTCCAATTTAATGGAGATGCAGGAGCTGTCAAATATTGTATTTTCAACCGGTATGGGTAATATTCATAGGGAAAACCGGGAGAAAAAGATTACAGTTACATATAGTTTCAATTCAGATATAACCGGTTCAAAAGATCTGCTGGAAGGTGCAAGAGCAGAAATTGAATCAATAGTTTCAGGTATCAATATACCCTCTGGAATAGCTGTTGAAGTTGTACATGAAGAGGATCCGTTAAAAGATTTCTATTGGCTTATCGGGATGGCATTCCTGCTTATTTATATGATCCTTGCCTCGGTTTTTGAATCACTTTCAACCCCGATTGTTCTGATGTTCAGTATACCACTTGCCGCATTGGGATCACTAATTGCACTTATTCTTACAGACAATTCTCTCCTGAATGCCAATACACTGATCGGATTCCTCATTCTTCTCGGAGTGGTTGTAAACAATGGAATTCTTCTTATCGATTATACCAATATTTTAAGAAAGAGAGGCTATGGACGATCACGCGCATTGATGACTGCCGGTATTGCCCGTGTCAGACCTATTCTGATAACTGCTTCAACAACTGTAATTGCCCTTTTCCCACTGGCTATGGGAAAGTCTGAATTTGTTGCTTCCATAGGAGCTGCTTTTGCAATCACAGTTATTGGAGGTCTGACACTTAGCACCATGCTTACACTCATATTTATTCCAACCTTTTATTCAGGGCTCGAAAATTCTCTCCAATGGATCAATTCTCTCAACTGGAAAACAAAGATGATCCAGATCATAATATTTGCTTTACTTATATTTTTGATATACAGCTTTATTGATCAATTTCTCTGGAAATTAATAACAACAATACTCTCTTTAATCCTTGTGCCTGCAGGTACCTGGTTCTTTATCAATACCCTCAGAAAGGCAAGAGAAACAGTGATCTCCCCTGATGAACCTGTCAACATTTATATTCAGAGTCTTGTTAAAATTTATGACAGGGAAAGCCGGTTTATTAGAGAATGGAACGGCGGTGCGAAAATCAGGGAAAGACAGGGACTAACAAAAAAATATACCTCATGGAATGATATGAACCATCTGAGCTGGCAACTTCCATTGATAGGGTTTTTTATCTATTTTACATATCTCTATCTGAAAAACGACTTCTGGATCTTTGTCTTCAGTATTTGTATCTGGTTTTCTATTCTCGGTATCTGGATTCCTTTCAATAAATTATTGACCAGCTTTATATCGTCAGGCAAGAGCAAAATATATTCAAGGATCATAAAAACACTTGACATTCTTGTATTCTGGTTCATACCGCTTTTCAATATTTACCTTTTTCAGATAAGATGGCATAATATTGCAATAGTACTTATACTTGGTGTCTTATGGTTATCCGGCCTTATAATTTATAAGACAGGGATAAAAATGAGTTCCAAGAATATAGATATTTACCGTCTTGAAGGCAGGTTTAAGAATATCCGTAAAAATTTCTATAAGATTGTTGTTTCAATACCATTGATAGGCAGAAAGAAAAAACCTTTCAAGGCTTTAAGCTGTGTTTCATTGAATATCGGTAGCGGTATGTTTGGTCTTCTCGGTCCAAATGGCGCCGGAAAAACGACGCTTATGAGAATAATATGCGGTATTCTTGAACAGAGTTATGGTAAGGTATGGATAAATGGAATGGACACTCAAAAAAAGAGAGAAGAGCTTCAGGGACTCATCGGATATCTTCCCCAGGAGTTTGGAAGTTATGAAAACATGACAGCCCATGAATATCTTCATTACCAGGCTATGCTTAAAAACATAATTGATGTAAAGACAAGAGAAGAAAGAGTTACCTATGTCCTGAAAGCCGTTCATCTTGAAGACAGGAGGCATGAAAAAATAAGCTCATACTCAGGTGGAATGAAACAAAGGATGGGAATAGCACAAATACTGCTTCATTTGCCCAGGATACTGGTTGTTGATGAACCAACTGCAGGTCTCGATCCAAGAGAAAGGATCAGGTTCAGAAATCTTCTGGTAGAACTTAGTCGTGACAGGGTGGTTATCTTCTCAACTCATATTATTGAGGATGTTTCCAGTTCATGCAAAAATGTTGCTGTTCTTAATAAGGGGCTTCTGATGTATCTGGGTAAACCAATTGATATGACAAGAGAAGCGGAAGGACATGTTTGGCAGTTTAATATACCGGCTCACGACTTTGAGGTTTTTATTAACAGTCATCTTGTTGTCCATCATATGTCCGAAGGAGAAAAGGTAAGAGTAAGATGTATTTCAGAAGAAAAACCACATCGCGATGCAATTAGTGTAACTCCAAATCTCGAAGATGCCTATTTGTGGCTTCTCAGGAAGAAAGTCGTAACAACACCTTAGAATAAACAGGTTAATATCATTAAAATGAAAAGCAAAAGATTATATAACAACTATATACTTATTTATAAGATGATCATATATAATTTGCGAATCATATTTGCAAATAAGTTCATTTGGTTCCTTGCCGGATCGATTTTGTTTTATATAGGCCTCTCAGTAATCTACGTGTTTTCAAATGACGTTTCAAAGATGGAAGATCTATATGGAATCTTCCTTTTTTCAGGTGTCCTTCTCGTTTTTTATCCAACGGTTTTTGCCATTCAGAATGATCAGGATGCCAGAACTATTGAAATATTATTCGGAATACCAAACTACAGATACAAAGTCTGGCTTGTAAGAATTGTACTTATATTCATAATTACCTTACTCGTCATGTTTGTTTTCACAATACTATCTTCTTATTTTATTGTCAAATTTCGCATTGCTAACATGACATCAGAGGTAATGCTCCCTGTAATTTTTCTTGGAGTGATGGCTTTTATGCTTTCTACTGTCATCAGAAATGGAAATGGCACTGCTGTTGTTATGATAATATTCGGTCTGATGTTCCTGGTTCTGAGTGACCCATTGAATAAGAGCCAATGGAATGTGTTCCTTAATCCGTTTGACATGCCACTTGATGTAAATGAGACAACATGGGCAATTATCACTTTTAAGAACCGGCTAATCCTGATCACAGGATCTGTCATTTTTTTACTCCTGGCTCTTTACAACCTTCAGAAACGGGAAAAATTTATGTAGGGGAATTTAGCCTCCTTTAGGGGGTTGGGGGGCTAACCAATTTGAGTCCGACTATTCAAATGGGTTCTCTCTGTTGAAATCAGGCCTGTAATTCACATTACTATCCATATTCTGCACCCACCCATTCCTGAAACCAAGAGCTTCCATTGTCTCAACAACAGCCTCATACTCTGCTTTGAAAAGAGTTCTGTTAAGCACCGGATGATGTTTGACCTGCACTGTAGGAATGTATTGAGACATTAGTGAAAGATGAACACCCGGTGACAACTCTTCAGCAATTGAGTGTAAAACTTTTTTACTCTCTTCAGCATGGTCCGGTAACACAAGATGCCTGATCAATAACCCGTTGTCAGCCCTGCCATTTTGATCAGTTGAAAGGGTCGATCCTTTCTGATAATACATCTCTTTAATTGCCTTCAGAGCTATTTCCGGGTAATCCGAAACATCTGAATACTCTGATGAAATCGTGTTTGTAACATACTTATAATCTGGAAGATACACATCTATCAGCCCTGACAGGCTGCGGATTGTTTCAAGTTTATCATACCCATTTGTATTGTAAACTGTTATTGGCTTGTGGCCCCGCGAAATCAAACCATTAATAATTGCCTTTACCTGCGGTACGACATGGGAAGGAGATACAAAACCAATAGCAGGTATTCCCTCGGAAAGTATTTTCACTATCTGATCAAGAACCGCTTCGAAATCTGTTCCAGTATTCCTGATTATTGAACCGTTCTGGCTGATTTCATGATTCTGACAATAAAGACAATGTAGATTGCATCCGGCAAAAAAGATATTACAAATACCTTCTCTGCCGCTAATGACGGGTTCTTCACCCTTATGGATACAAACCGATGCTATATTCAGTCCGGCATCTGTTCCGCAGTATCCGGTCCCGCCCTCAAATCTGTTTACCCTGCACTCCCTTGGACATATGGTACAATTCCCGAGAATTAACTTATCATTCCTGTCATATATATCTGCCTGTTTCACAGTGTTCACTGAAATATATTAATCTGTTCCCCGTTAGTTTTTAGCTAATTGCAAATATCGAAATGTTTCCTGATTTTCATGCTACGTATTTGAGCCACAAGCATAATACTTCAATATTAATGGCATTTTTTTTGGTGATATAATATAAATATGTACCTTTGTCATTGAATTGAGGGGTATTTGACCTAGGGGACCAGAGTCCCCTATTTTGTTATCAGTTTTCTTAAAATGATAGAAAAACAGAAAATAGAAGGATTAGTTGAAGAATATTTGAGGGGAACTGGGCTCTTTCTTGTTTCTGTTAAGATAAGCAGTGCGAACAGGATTATTGTACTTGCCGATAAAAATGAAGGGATAACAATTGATGAATGTGCAGGAATACACAGGCATATTGAAAAAGGACTTGACCGTGATGTTGAGGATTTTGAATTACAGGTCTCATCGCCCGGACTGGACCTTCCATTTGGAGTTATTGAACAATACTTCAAAAATGAGGGTAAAAAAGTTGAAGTTGCAGACTACGAAGGAGCAAAATACGTGGGGAAACTTAAAAATGTTACAGAAGGGGGATTTGAGCTTGAGACTGAAATAAAAAACAAAGAAAGAACAATAGAGTTGAAGGATATTTCGTTCAATTTCGAACAAATAAAATCGACAAGAGTTATTTTGACAATTAAATAATAATAAGAGGTTTACACCAGATGGAAAATGTTAATTTAATCGACACTTTTTCGGAATTCAAGGAGCTGAAAAATATAGACCGTCCTACAATGATGAGCGTTCTTGAGGATGTGTTCAGAAGCATGCTTGCAAAAAAATATGGTTCAGCTGATAATTTCGACATTATTGTAAATATTGATAAAGGCGACTTTGAAATATGGAGGAACAGGGTTGTCGTAGAAGACAAGGAGCTGACTGATCCTGTTATGCAGATTCCTCTTTCAAAGGCTAAAGAGATTGATGGAGATTATGAAGTAGGCGAAGAGGTATCTGATGAAGTCAAGTTTCTTGATTTTGGCAGAAGAGCTATTTTATCATTAAGGCAAAACCTTACTGCACGTATACTCGATCTGGAAAAAAATAATATCTATATCAAGTATAAAGACAGGATCGGTGAAATAGTCACCGGAGAAGTCTATCAGGTATGGAAAAGAGAAATCCTGGTTCTTGATGATGATGGCAATGAACTTATTCTGCCCAAAAGTGAACAGATACCTTCCGATCATTTCCGTAAAGGGGATTCAATCAGGGCAGTTGTGATAAAGGTCGAAATGAGAAACAATACACCTTTCATAATTCTCAGCCGTACCTCACCGGTTTTTCTGGAAAGGTTATTTGAACTGGAAGTTCCTGAAATATTTGATGGTTTGATCACCATCAAAAACATTGTCAGGGTACCAGGAGAACGTGCTAAAGTAGCTGTTGAATCGTACGACGAAAGAATTGATCCTGTTGGTGCATGTGTCGGGATGAAAGGCTCCAGGATTCATGGGATAGTAAGAGAACTACGGAATGAAAACATAGATGTTATAAACTATACTTCCAACAATCAGCTTTTTATTCAGAGGGCACTCAGTCCTGCAAAGATCACATCTATCAAACTTGTTGAGGAAACAAAGAGGGCGGAAATTTATCTGAAACCCAATGAAGTATCTCTTGCTATTGGAAAAGGTGGCCTGAATATTAAACTTGCAAGCCAGCTTACAGGATATGAAATTGATGTTTACAGGGAACCGGGTGGAGAAGATGAGGAAGATGTTAATCTCGAGGAGTTTGAAGATGAAATTGAAGATTGGATAATCGAAGAACTTAAGGCAATAGGTTGTGATACAGCAAGAAGCGTGCTGAATCTTTCAATCAGCGACCTTGTAAAGAGAACTGATCTTGAAGAAGAAACTGTTAAAGAGGTTGTTAACATCCTCAGGGCTGAATTTGAATAAAAAATAAACATTAACTTTCACGAGCAGGGGTTTTTTGAAGTTTTAATAAAGGCAAAACATATTTATGACAGAGGATATTAAGGTTACAAGATTAAGCAAAGCAGCCCGCGAA
>OCZT010001337.1_pt1 | contig 25396 bp, 24 predicted proteins | sample 1539031 | NCBI WGS metagenome assembly OCZT01 (sample SAMEA3539308, study PRJEB22396) | soil metagenome | biome: tundra; feature: field; material: soil | place: USA | collected 2010-05 | depth 0.15 m | reverse complement strand
CGCGCGAGAAAGAACGCGCGCTCGAACGAGACTTTTGCGTGCGGCGCCTTGATCGTCACCAGCGTGTCGATCTGGTCGAGCGACGCGAGCCGGCGCGGGTAGCGGATTCCGGCCCGGTCCATCAGCGCGTATTGGTTCTCGCGCTCGTCGCGTTCCTCGGCGCGCAGCAGCCGCCGGTTTCCGAAGAACGGCACCCGCATGCGCTCCTCGATCTCGGTGTACGAGTAGCGCTGGTGGAGGTAGACCTCGAACGAGCGGTTCGCGACGAACACGACGTTCTCGCGGCGCAGCCGTTCTTGCACGTCGTCGTCGAGGACGTCGGCGAACGCTGCGAGCTCGAGCGTCGCGTCGACGCAGCCGCGCGGCGGCCCGTCGGAGCGGCGCGCATAGTACGCATCGTAGGTCGTGTTGCGCCCGCGCTCGGTGACGATCAAGTTGCGCAGACCCTGCGCGCGTGCACCCGCAGCCACGTCGAGTGCCGAGTGGCTCCCGATCGAGCACAGCGTCAGACTGCCCGCGTCGTAGGACGCCAGCGTCCCCCTCAGATCGAACGGCACGCCGATGCCTACGACGAGAGGAACGCCCTCGCCTCGCTCGAGGTCGGATAGTTGACGAGCAGCGTCCGGCGGACGTCCTGCTGCGCCGCTTTGGCCTCCGGCGTCCCCGCACGCCCGAGGGTGTCGTAGGCGCGCTTGTAGAGCCTGGGCAGCTCGTAGTCGCGCGGATACTGATGCTGCCAGTCGTCCAGCGCGTCCACCACCCAAACGGTGTCTTTCGTCATCCGGCCGCCCCAGCCGGCGTCCAGATACTTCCCGATCCGCGTCAGCTCGTTGCGAACCCCGATCGGCGAGAGCTTCGTTTGGCCGAAGTATTCGTCGGCAGGCGCGGTGATGATCAGAAAGGTGTCATGCGAGAGGACGTGACCGATCACCGCAAGCCCGTGCGCGGACGCGCGATGCGACGCGACGATCCGAGCCACGACGCGCTCCGCCTCCGAGTAACCCGGGCCGGCGTTCCGCGCAGCATCGATCATCGGGAAGAGCACCTTGCCCATATCCTGCGGCACCGTGCCGATCGGGAACGTGTTCTGCGAGGCGCGCTGGAAGGCGAGGGTGCGCCAGCGCGTGTCCTGGGTGAGGTTGTATGCGCGCAGGTCGGCGTCGACCTGACCCAGCAGCGCCTGCACGTCATCCGGATACCTCTCGGCGAGCGCCGCTGCGTCGGCGTCGGCGTCCGTTGCGAGCTTCGTCGTGCTCGCGTCCTCGGCGTCGAGCTTTGCGAGCAAAGCGCGCGCGGCCGCGCCCCGGTCGGCATCGTTCTGCCAGCCCTGCGCGGCGAGGCGGACGTACCACTCGGCGGCATCGTTGCTCACCAGCGGATCGTACGAAAGCTGCGTCGCGAGATCGACGGTGATCCCCTTGATCGCAAGGTTCTGCGGATCGTCGCGCCGGCGCAGCTCGTAGCCGCGTCCCGCATCGAGTACGGCCGAGAAGTAGTCGAGCTGATCGGCGAGATGCCACCCGGCGGCCGCGCCCTTGTCGTACGCCGCTTTCATCTGCCGGTACAGCTGCGCCGGATCGATGTCGAGTGCGGCACGGACCGGAACGAACGGTAACGCGACGGCGACCGCGGCGAACAAGGCCGCGATGAATCTAGCGATCGCCGACCGTCGTGTCGTCGAGAACTGCGTCGAGCGAGTTGGACAACAGCGCATTCTTGATCTCTCGTGCGATTCGGCGCCCGGTGGACATGGGTTCGCTGTAATTCAGATACGAGTACGGAGAACCGTCGATGAACAGGTTCGTACCCGCAACGATCCGGGCCGAGATCTCCATGATGTAGAACTGGGTGTCGGGTGTGATGATCGTCTCGATGCAAAACGCGCCGAAGAGCCCCTTCGGACCGCAGATCTCCTGGCTGACGCGAACGACGTCTTCGCCCATGCGGTAGGCCTCGGCGAGCATCGACTCGCGCAAACTGATCGGCTGGTTGCCGACCACGACGTACGAGGGATCGAGGTCCATTCCGGCTTGGGCTTGCGAAGGGATGCGGCCGAGCGAGTCGACGTTCGTCTCGTAGCGCCGGTCCATCGACATGATCTCGAGCTTGCCGGTCAGCGGCGAGTAGAAATAATGGATGTAGAGCGGGACGCCGATGATGTACTCTTGCAGGATATAGTTCTGCCGCGCGAGCAGCGAGGCGCGCTCTTCGAAGTCCATCGCGTCGCGCAGGAACATGTAGCCCTTGCCGCCCTGCGCTCCGTACAGCTTGACGATCACGGGGCGGTCGATCTCAGCGCCGGTCTTGAACTGGCGTGGAAGCTTGAGCCCCGCGCGGAGCAGCCAATCGCGCTGCAACTCGCGGCTCGCTTCCCAGTCGAGCACGGCCTTGTTCCCGAAGTACGGGATCGTCATCTTCTTGTGCTCTTCGAGCGAGAGATACGCGACGAACGAGCCGTGCGGGACGATGATGATCTTGCGCTTCTCGAGCTCCGGTACGAGCGCCATGAAGTCGCTGTACTTGTCGATCGTGATGACCTCATCGATGAAGGCATACGAGCTGTACAGCCGGTTGGTGTCGCGAGTGGCGATCGCGAGCGTGCCGAAACCCTCATCGCGCGCGCCTTTGAGAATCTGCAGCGCGGAGTGCGAGCCGAGCGTGGCGATGGTGTACATCTCGCCGACGCCGCTACGCCGCGGATTGGTCTGGGTAAGGGGTTCGACCATCATCGTCATGCTGTAATTGCTACCTGAAACGCCGGATTGCAGAGAAAGGTCTCGATCGCCCGGTCGAGCTCGTGCGGCGCGACGTCGCGCCCGGAATCGTCGAGTAAACGCCAAGCTGTGCGGCGACGGACGCCGCGCACCCCGGGGATCGCGCGCCCGCCCACTAGGGTCGCCGGGGCTTCGTCGCGCGTGGCGACCCATACCTCGCCCGGGATGGGCCGGTCGGACTCCCGTGCTGCCAAGCGGTGCTTGTTCGGGTTATGGATGGTCTCTATCGATGATATCGTTCCGGCCAGGTCGCCGGCCGAGGCGTCGACTTCGAACTGCCAGATGTCGGCCCGCACGACGCGGGCCACTGGGATGCCGAGCCGGGCGAGCGTCTCGAACGCCGTGAAGGCCTCGTTGTCCGGGATCGTCAGCGTCACGGCGAACGTCTGCGTCACGCGATCGCCTCCGCCAGGACGGCACGCGCGAACGCTTCGAAGAAGACGATCCCGCCCGACGGAGCCAGCATCTCCTCGGTATTGCCGCGCACGGCGTCGCGCGTCGCATCGAGATGCTGGAACGTCCAGGCGTCGCGCTCGGGGTGCGGCATGATCGCCAGCACGTTCCCCTCCGCGTTCACGAGCCCCGCGCAGCTCAGCGCCGAGCCGTTCGGCGCCGCGACGGTCGTGCCGTCGCGGTCGCAGTACACGAAGGCGAGATGGCCGTCACGTTCGATGCGCGCCAGTTCGTCGTCGGGCGCGGCGAGCCGGCCGTCGCCGTGCGAGGCCCACGCCGGGATCACCGCGCCGGGCTCGATCCCAGCGAGGATCGGCACGCGGCTCGGATCGACGGCGAGCTTGACGTGGACGTGGACCGATTGGAATCTGCCGCTCGCGTTCGGCGCAAACGCCGCGGTCGGCCGCCGCAGCGGGCCGGTCCCCGGAACGAGCCCCGCTTCGGCGAGGATCTGCGCCCCGTTGCAGATCCCGAGGACGTACTTGCCGGCCTGCGCCGCTTCGATCACCGAATCCATCACCGCGTCGTGCGCGGCAACCGCCCCAGCGCGAATGCGGTCCTCATACGCGAACCCGCCAGGCAAAATGTACGCATCGAACCGCGCGAGCTTCTCGGGCTGCGACCAGTGCACGAGTTCCCCCTCGAGCCCCACCGCACGCACCGCCCGCAGCGTCTCGTCCTCGCTGTTCGTGCCGGGAAACACGAGCACGGCGACACTTCCTGTCATCGCGACTCACTCACCACCATTGTCACGCTGAGCCTGTCGAAGCGCCGTAAAACTCGCGAAGCGGAGCTTCCCACGCCTCGCGGAGTTCTGCAAGCGTCACGCGCTCGTCTCCGATCACCGCGTCCGGCTCACCGGTCACTTCGCCTGCGTCGTACGCGTCGACGTGGTGGCGAGCGCCGAGCTCGGCGAACGACGCCGCGTCGACGACTTCGACGACGAACCCCGGCACTTCGGAGAACCACACGATCTCGTGCCCGGCGTGCTCCGCAACGGGCTTCGGATCGACGCGAAAGCCGCAACGCCGGGGCGAGGTGAGCGACATCTTCGCGATCGCCGCCAGCGTGCCACCGTCGCCGATGAGGTGCGCGCTCGCGATCGCTCCACACGCCAGCGCGTCGGTCACCAGGGCACATTGCCGCACGAATGCATGATAGCGGAGTTCCGGCAGCGTCGCCGACGCGATTCCGAGCAGCTCGGCGATCACGGAGCCGCCCAGTGCGAGCTCCAGCGGCGCGGTCACGACGATCGCCGATCCCGCGTGCTTGAATCCCATCGTCGCGATGCGCGAGACGTCGGCGATGGTGCCGATGCAGCCGACGATCGGTGACGGCGCGACGTGCTTGCCGCTCGACGAGCGGTTGTAGAACGAGACGTTGCCTGAGACATACGGCACGCCGAGCTCCCGCGCGGCGTGCGCGAGCCCGTCGACGGCGGCGACGAACGCGCCCATCTGCTCGGGCACGGTCGGATCGCCGAAGTTGAGGCAGTCGGTCAGCGCGGCGGCATGCGCGCCGACGGCGGCGACGTGGCCGACTGCTTCGGCGACCGCGAGCTCCGCGGCATGCCGCGGATCGATCTTGCCGTAGCGCGGGTTTCCGCCGATCCCGACCGCGACGCCGAGCGGCGCGCCCGGAACCGGAACGAGGACGCCCGCATCGGCGAAGCCCGGGGGGATCGCCGTACACCCACGCACGACGCCGTCGTAGCGGCGAAAGATTGACGCACGCGAGGCGACGTCTCGGTGCGCCAGCACGGCGCGCAGGCGCGCCAAGAGCGTCGCCGGCCGCACGCGGACGGCGTCGACGACGGCGCGCTCGCGCTCCAGTTCGGTTTCGCGGCTGTGCGGCGGCATGACGAACTCGCGATGGTATCGGACGCCGCCCGTCAGGAACTCCAGATCGACGTCCATCACCGTTTCGCCGCAGTGCTTCGCGACGTAACGGCCGGTGTCGCTGACCTTCCCGATGATCGCTGCGCACGCACCGCGCGCGACGCGCGGCAGCGAGTACATCTCGTTGTAGATCGCCAGCAGCGTCGGGGTGAACGACGGCGGGACGATCCAGCACAGCCGCTCCTGAGTCTCCCCGATCGCGATCACTTCGGGCGGCAGATCCCGCTGCGCGGTGGAGACGCGGTCGAGCTCGACCTCCGCGCCCATGCCCCCGGCCGCGCATAGCTCCGCGCTGCAGCCCGCGAGTCCCCCCGCGCCGAGATCCTTGAACCCGGCGACGATTCCGTTCGCACGCAGCTCCGCGAACACCGCGTACGACGCGCGCATGATCACGTTCTTCAGGAACGGATCAGGGACTTGCACCGCGCCCTTGTTTTGATCGGCGTCTTCTTCGTCGAGGGTCAGCGAGGAGAACGAGGCGCCGCCAAAGCCGCTGCGGTCAGTCGCCTTGCCGACGAGCACGATGTCCCACCCGACGCTGCCCTCGGGCGCGCGCGAGTGGATGATGTCCTTCTCTTTGACGAGGCCGAGCGCAACGACGTTGACCAGGACGTTGTCGTCGAACGACTCGTCGAAGAACACGTCGCCGCCGACGTTCGGCACGCCGATCGCGTTGCCGTACGCGGCGATCCCGTCGACGACTTGCTGCGCGACGTAGCGGCAGTGCTCGTTCTCGAGCCGTCCGAAGCGCAGCGGATCGGCGATCCCGATGACTTCCGCACCCATGCACAGCACGTCGCGGACGATCCCGCCGATCCCGGTCGCCGCACCCTCAAACGGTACCACTTGCGAAGGATGGTTGTGCGACTCGTGCGCCACGACGATCCCGTAGGTCTCGCCGTTCCATTCTCCGAGCCGGACGATCCCGGCATCTTCGCCGACGCCGAGCAGCACGCTCGGACCTTCGGTCGGCAGCTTCTTCAGATGCTCGCGGGACGACTTGTAGGAGCAATGCTCGCTCCACTGCGCATCGAACGCGAACAGCTCCGTCGCGGTCGGCAGGCGGCCAAGGTGATCGGCGATGCGGCGGAGTTCGTCGTCCGAGAGCGCGACGCCGAGCTCCCGTCCGCGCGCAACCGCATCGTCGACCCCCGCCGTCACGCTACGCGAACGCTGTCCCGGGTTGCGGCGGCGGGGGCGGCGCGTTGAGCTGCGCGTTCAGCGCGAGGACTTGCGCGCGCGCCTGCGCGTCGCGCAAGAGCGTACGGCCGAAGACCACGGTGTCGTCGAGAGCGAGCACTTTCGCGCACCGCAGCGCCGCCTCGTCGAACCCGCCGCCGGCGGGGTCGAACCGCACCACCGGCTGTCCGGTCGTGTGCTCGAGGATTGCAGGCAGCGCACTCTCCGCGCCGCAGACTGCCGCGAAGACGAGCCGATGGCGCTTGAAGTTGGCGTCGAGCGAGGCAGCCATCGTCGCCGCCTGATCGGGCATGCGACCCGCCGACGTGACCTGCCGCGCGAGTCCGACTCCGAACCGTCCCAGCGCGCGCGCGAACGTCTCGCCGGCGTCGACGTACTCCACGCCGTCGAGGATGATCGCGACGATACCGGGCCGTAGCTGCGGGAAGCTCGCGACCATGAGCGAGACGGACTCGTAGTCGTCCTTGATGCGGTCCAGCGCCTCGTCGGTGACCGTCTCGAGGTTGCGATAGTTCTGTTTGTCGAGGGCGAGGTCTTCACGGCCCTGCGGCCAGATGCGCCACGAGTCGTTGTCGATGACGTCGGCGAGCACGAGCGAGCCTTTGTTCTCGCCGGAGGCGAGGCGCCCGAACTCGACCTTGAGATCGACCAGTGCGACGTCGCGCCGGCCCCAGGCATGCGCGAGGATCTCGTACGTGATCCGCGCGTACTCGCTCATCGTGCTGATCTCGTCAGGCGTCGCCATGCGCCGAGCGACGATCTCCGCTTGCGTGATCAGCGGGTCGTGGTTCGCGTCGTCCTTGAGAAAGAACTCGATGACACGCGGTGCGAGGATGGCGCCGCGCGGGACGTCGGGGTGGCGTCGCGCGAACGAGCCGGCGGCGATCCCGCGCACGACGACTTCGAGCGGCAGCATCTGGCAGCGCCGCACGAGCATCTCGTTGTTGTCGTCGTCCTCGCCGCCGTTGTGATAGTGCGTCGGCAGCCCGCACAGATTGAGCAGCCGGAACACGCGCGACGTCGTCTGTGCGGCGATGCGCCCCTTCCCGTCCATGACGTCGCGCCGAGCGCCGTCGCCGGCGGTGATCGCATCACCCTGCATCACGACGGCCATGTCGGGCTGACCCTCGAGCTCGTAGAGCACCTTGGTCTTGCCGCGCGCGATCTCGTGTCCCTTACGCATCGTTCTTCTCTACCGTCTCCACCGTATCGCGAATGCGCTGCGCGAGGCGCCGCGCGCGCTGCGCCGCGTCACCGACATGGCCCATCGGGTCGAGGCGTTCGCGCACTTCGGCTGGGTCGACCCAGCGTGCGATTCGCTCGTCGTCGGCGAGCAGCGTGGCGAGCGGGTTCGAGTCGCCGGCAGCGAGCGCGTCGTAGGCGCGCATCGCGCTCTCGCGGATCACTTCGTGCAGCTCCTGCCGGTCGCCGCCACGCTTCGCGGCCTCCATCAAGATCGCTTCGGTCCCCGCGAACGGCCCGTAGGTGCGCAGGTTCTCGGTGATGCGGCGCTCGTCGACGCGCAGCCCGTCGACGATCTTCTTCGCGAGCGAGAGGATCTCGTCGGAACACAGCAGCGCTTCGGGCAGGATCGTGCGCCGGTTCGCACTATCGTCGAGCGTCCGTTCCAGCAGGTTGGTCGCCGCGTTCTGCCAGGCGACGTCCGCATAGGCGGGCAGCAGCCGCGCGAGCGAATCGATGCGCTCGGCCATCACCGGGTTCCGCTTGAACGGCATCGCGCTCGAACCGACTTGCTTCGCGCCGAACGGTTCGGCAATATCGCCGAATCCGGGGCTCGCCAGCACGCGCACGTCGAAGGCGAACTTCGAAAGCGACGCGCCCATCCCGGCGAGCGTCGAAAGCAGTAGATAGTCGAGCTTGCGGGGATAGGTCTGGGTCGCGACGTCGCGCGCCGCGAGCCCGAACCGCCCGAGCACGTCGTTCTCTTGATCTTGCGGCGTGCGCGTCGTTCCGTCGAACAGCCGCGTGTACGAGGCCGATGTGCCGACCGCGCCGCGAATCCCCTTGGCCGTGAGCTGTTCGCGTGCGGCGAGCAGCATGGCACGATCGATCAGCAGATCCTGTGCGTAGACCGCGAGGCGGTAGCCGAGCGTCGTCGGCTCCGCCGGCTGGAGGTGCGTATAGCCCATGCAGACGAGATCCGCGCGGCGATCGATCTGCACGGCGAACGCGCGCAGCAGGTCGTCGAGCGCCGCGGTGATTTGATCGAGTGCGAGCCTCATGCGGAACGTCTCGACCGTGTCTTCCACGTCCATCGAGGTCGCGCCGAGGTGGATCTTTCCGCCGCCGACCGTCGCCTGACGCGCGTAGACGCGAATCTCGGCCATCAGATCGTGCCCGATCTCGCGTTCGATCGCGAGAGCCGCCTCCAGATCGATCTCGTCGGCGTGTTTGCGCAGATCGTCGACTTCGGCTTGCGACACCAAACCCGCCCGCTGCTGCGCCTCGGCGAGCGCAACCCAAACCGCACGCCAGAGCTTGCGCCGCTCCCGTTCCGAGAAAAGCTCGCGGAGCGACGGGCGCGCGTAGCGCCACGAGAACGGCGAGGCATAGTTGGTGTCGTTCACGGTTCGTGCGTCGGCTTTCGCGGAACGCGAACCATCAGCCTCGACGAGAAACGTCCTGGGTGGTCGTGGGTGAAGGAGGGTCCTCTCGTCCCGGGAGGCATGCTGCGAGGGCCGGCGGGCACCGCTCGCGGTAGTGGACGACAGGCGCGCTCCCGGCGACCGCGGATTCACCCTGATCGAGATCGTCATCGCCGTCGCAATCATCGCGACCGTGGTGGCTGCCGGCGTCGCCGTCTCGCTCGGCGCTCGCTCGTTCGCCGTCTCGACGGCGGCGGCGGAGTTCGATCACCTCCTCGACAGCGCCCGGACGATCGCGCGCGAGACGCAGGGCGCGACGCTCGTCTTCGCGCCGGACGCCTACGGCGACGGCACCGAAGTGCGTGTCCTGACGTCGGGACCGAACGGCACCCTCGTCGCGACCACGATGCCGATCGTGCGGACGCGCGCAGCGATCGAGGAAGCGACGCTCGGAACGACGCCGTTCGCGTTCGTCGTGCATGCGAGCGGGTCGCTCGGCGGGCGGCCCGGATATCGCCTCGGCGATTCGACCGCCTCCGGCGAGGTGGGCTGCCCTGCGGCCGGCACGTTCCATTTCGTCATCCGCGCCGCAGGCGCGACCGCGGACCGCCTGATCCCGTGCCGCATCAACTTGGCGGCGACCGGGCCGCTGACGATCCCGACGTGGCCGCCCGCGGTCATCGCGCCTCCACCGACACCGTGCGGCGGTCCGTGCCAGCCGGGGACGCTTCCGACCCCGCCGTCGTCCTCGCCGACCTGCCCGCCGAACTTCACGGCGACCCCCGGCGGTTGCGCGCCGTCGCCCGCGCCCGGCGCGCCGCAGTATCACGTCAGCGCTTCTCTCGCCTCCGCCACGATGCCGGTTGGTGGAAGCACGTCGCTGACCGCACAAGCGACGCTGACGAACCCAGCTGCCGTCGCGCCCGGGACGCCGACATCGATCCCCGTGCTGGTCCAGCAAACCTCGAATACGGTGTGCACGGCAACGCCGCCCGGTGCTCAGCCGTCCGGCGCGCAGTTCGCGCTGAACGCGATTGCATCCGGAACGTGCACCGCAACGATCGGCGCCGATGCATCCGGCGTCCCCGGCGCAACGGCGGACACCACGTCGCTCACCGTCACCGTCACCGCAGCGCCCAGCGCAACGCCGTCACCCCAAGCCTGCGATCTCATCGAGAACGGAAAATGCTATCACCGGATCGTCGACCGCACGTCGCAGACATTCTGGAAGCACGTCGTGCCCGACGATAACTGCGCCGTTGTACCGGGCGGTTCACCGTGCATGTTTCTCGACTCGATCAAACAGATTTTCCTCGAACCCGGGTTCGGGATCCAGCCACCGGTGCCACCTACGGACTCCGCCCACGAGATCTTGATCAAAATCGACTCTATCGTCACCGTCCTGACAGCATGTCTGCCTTACACCGTCTTCGCAGCAGACAACCCCGCCATTCCAATATTCTGGGGAGGCCAAGCGATCGGTGCGCCTACGAATCCAGACGATGGCCTTGGAGAGCCGTCGATCTTCACGACGGGCAATCGCATCATCGAGGCGTGGGCGCCGACCGGCAACTTCACCCTCGGCAACACTTGGAGCCAGCCGACGACACTTTCGGAGATGAGCTCCGCGCTTGCCTTTCGTCGAGTCGGTTTGCCGTTCAGTCTGACGTATTCCGCGAGCGATATTACGCCGGGAGCCTACGTTCAGCTACATCCGGACTTCCCAGGATGTGACGCTGCGGGCGACCCCAACGCACCGGGCGTGGAATACGGCAATGCCGGGGTGGCATTAGTGCTTGAAGTCTATCAAGCGGTACCATAGATGCGCGAAGACGTATGGAAAAGGCGGGACTCACGCCCCGCCTTTCCTACGAGGGGAGTTGTCGGGCTAGAACCCGTACCCGAGCGTCTGCTCAACAAATCCGACTAAGTTAAGTCCCCCAGCGGGCCCATCAATCGAATACAACTGAACCACATATGGCTGCCCTGCAACCGGCGCGGGGGCGGGAATCGACGTGATCGCTACTGGGTTTCCAGCAGCCACGCCGGCGCCATCGTAGAAACCAGCTGGGATCGAGACCAGAGACGAGGCCACGAAGGCGTTGCTGGTTTGCGCTAGCACCGTCGACGGTTTCGGCGCTGCTACGTTCCCTGACCCGGTGAGGACCGTCGCTGTTACGCACGGCGTGACGGTCGTTGTGCACAGACCGAAACCGACGCCCGTCTTCCCCACGCTGAACGCCGGCGACGCATTGTGCACGATCACCTCGGTACCGGCGGGGGCAATCGCGAAGATCGGCTCAGCGTAGACGTACAGCCCCAACGTAGCGCCCGTTCCGGCGAGCACCACGGTTAGGCGCGCACCGGCCGCGGGTGCGATCGCCGGGCTGATCGTGATCACCTTGATCGTATTTGTCCCGAGGTACGGACCCGGAGCCGTCGGACACTCGAGACCTGCGTTCGCTCCGCCGAGGCCGGGGTACACCGCGACCGTGTGCGGGATGCCGCCCGGAACCGAGTACAGTGCGGGCGTCGCCTTTCCGTATGCCGTGCTTATGTTGGTGATGACCCCGAACGGGAGGTTGTCGACGCAGACGTCGACGGTCCCAGTCGGATTCGCCGGAGTTACTACGTCCGGCGATCCCTGGATGAATCGCAGCAGCGAGAGGCCGTTTGCGCCGCTCTGGATGGTTCCGGGACTACCACCGGCGTTGTTGGGCGGGCCCGCGAACGGCAGCGTCGTGCCGGCCCCATTCGAACACGCGGTCATCGAGAGAGCGAACGCGCCCAGGACGGCCAGGCGGGCGAGAAGACTACGCATGCGTGGAGTGACCTCTCAGGGAGCCGAAGGCAAGCGACGACGCAAGGTCACCGAAAACGGCGACCTGCAATGGTGCGCGACGTTGGATTCAAGCCCGCGCGAATCCTCCGGTAATTCACCGAAGTAAGGCGAGCCGCGAGGCCAAGTCGGCCGTGAGGAGCTCGATCATCGAGCGGGGGTCGTCGATCCGTCCCGTCACGACCGCCTCGAAGCCCCGGACGGCCGATTCGTAGCCGTACCGGGCACGCCGTTCGCCGATGCGGCGTGCAATGGGCCGCAGCGTACGCTCGCGCCAGCGATGCCGGGGCGGGAGGGCGCCGCCGCCGGGGCGCGCCAGCTCCCAGAGCAGTGCAAATTCCCCCGCGAGCGCGCTCGCCAGGGGCACCGCGGCCCCGCGGGGGTCGTTCGCGAAGAGCTCGAACGCGATCGCCAGGGCCTCGTCCGGACGGCCCTCCACCACGGCCGCGGCGTACTGCCAGGCCTTTGGGTCCTCGACGCTGAGGCTCTCGCGCTCGAGGTCCGCCACCGTGATGGTCCGGCCGAGCAGCGCCAGTTTCTCGAGGTCGTTGCGAATCGAGCCGACGTCGGCGTCGCTCTCGGCTAGGATCGTGATCACGCGCGGCTGGGCTTTGGCGCCCAGCGCTTCTAGCGTCTCGCGCACGAAGCGCTCGCGCACGTCGGCGTTCGGGGTCGTATCGATCCGCAGCGCTCTGCGACCGGCGAGCTGGCCGTACGGCTCGGGCTTCGTCTTTTTCGCGGGCGAGAAGAGGTCTTCGAGCACCAGCGTGTTTCCGTCCGGAACGCTTTCCGCGACGGCCCAGAGATCGCGCCGCGGCTGCGCCCGCAAGCGCTGGCAGTTGCGGACCACGACGACGCGCCGGTCGGCCAGGAACGGCATCGCGTTGACGGCGTCACCGGCCGCGCGGCCGATCGATTCGCTCTCCGGTCCGTCGAAGACGTCGCAGTTCAGCGCACGCATGTCTTCCGGGAGCAGCCGGTCGAGGACGGCGTCCAACGCGCGCTGGGCGAGGATCGGATCCTCGCCCTCGATCACCACGAGGCCGTCGATCTTCGGGCTCTTGTCGAGGAAGTCGTAGAACTTCACGCGACGGGCAGCGGAACGCGCGGGCGGTGCTCGAGATCGGCGATCGCATCCGCGTACGGCGGAGCGATCACGCCGTACTCGGTGATGAATCCGGTCACCAGACGGCCGGGCGTGACGTCGAAGGCCGGGTTGAAGACCGCATCGTCGGGCGCGATCCGCACCTCGTCGGGCGAACGCTCTTCGATCGGGATGCCGGCGCCGGATTCGAGCGTGAAATCGAACGTCGACCGCGGCGCCGCGACGTAGAACGGGATCCCGTGATGGGCAGCGGCGATCGCGACGCCGTAGGTGCCGATCTTGTTGGCGGTGTCGCCGTTGCGCGCGATGCGGTCGGCGCCGACCACGACGGCGCGAATCGACTTGCGCTGCATCGTGATCGCCGCCGCCGAGTCGACGATCAGCGTGCACGGCACGCCCCCTTCGTGCAGCTCGAACATCGTCAGCCGCGCGCCCTGGAGCAACGGCCGGGTCTCGTCGACGAAGACGTGCAGCGCCTTGCCGGCACGGTGCGCGGCGATAAAACAGCCGAGCGCGGTGCCGTCGCCGCCGGTCGCGATCGGCCCGGTGTTGCAATGCGTGAGGACGTTCCCGCTGGCCGGAAACAGCTCGACGGAGGCCTCGGCGATGCGCCGGTCGACGTCGCGCTGCTCCTCGTGGATGCGGTTCGCTTCGGCGAGCTCCTCGCCGGGCGGTGCGGCCAGCACGCGATCGACGGCCCAGGCCAGGTTCACGGCGGTTGGGCGCGCGGCGCGAATCTGCGCGGCCGCCGCCTCGTAGCCCGCGCGATCGCCGGCGTAGATGCGCGCGGCGAGCGCGACACCGTACGCGCCGAAGATCCCGATCGCCGGCGCACCGCGCACGGCCAGCGTACGAATCGCATCGACGACGTCGTCAACCGTCGTCGCACGCTCGCGCGCAACGGCTTGCGGCAGCGCCCGCTGATCGAGAAAACCGACGGCGTCGCCGTCGTACCAGACCGAATCCACACCCGGCGGATTCGGCGGGGGTCAGTGAACTACTGTCAAGCCCGCACGGTGTTCATCGCCGTGTAGCAACTCCGGCAATAGACCGGCCGATCGCCCCTGGGCTTGAACGGCACCGTCGTCTCCGTGCTGCACTGCGCGCACACCGCGTCGAACATCTCGCGCAGACCGGCCGTCGATGAGGGCGCTTGGCCGAGTCCGCTCGATCGCTGCGTCTTCCGCACCGTACGGCAGTCGCGGCAGCGTTGCGGTTCGTTCTCGAAACCCTTCTCCGCGTAAAACATCTGGTCGCGGACCGAGAAATCGAACGAATTCCCGCAGTCTTTGCAAATCAGGACTTTGTTTTCGTACACTGACGCTCGGCCGGGCGGCGAAGCCACCCGGCCCCCCTGGAAGCGGATGAGCAATACGGCGCCGACCGATCGGAGGCGCCGTACGGGGGAGTATACGGTAGCCGGCGTCTCTTGGCAATCCAGCAGGCCGAATTGTCTGAATCAAGGCCCCAGGCGGCCTACCGAAACCCCACCCGAGCGGTCTCGCGCTTCGGTTCGATGACCGCGACCGTCGCCGCGGCGACGGCGGCTTCGTAGCCCTTGTCGCCGCGGGCGGGGTCGGCTCGCTCTTCGGCTTGCGCGCGGTTCTCGGTGGTGAGGACGCCGAAGCCGATCGGCACGCCGCTGGCGAGTTGCACGTCCATGATGCCGCGCGCGCACTCGCCGGCGACGTAGTCGAAGTGTGGTGTGTCGCCGCGAATCACGACGCCGAGCGCGACGACCCCGTCGATCTTGCTGCCCGCGATCAGCCGGCGCGCCGCGATCGGCAACTCGAAACAGCCCGGCACGCGCACGACTTCGACAGCGTCGTCGGCGACGCCGCAGTCACGCAAGCCGCGGCGCGCACCGTCTTCAAGCTGGGCGGCAAGATCGGCATAGAAGTCCGCAACCACGATCGCGAACGACTTCCCGGCGGCGTCCGGAAGCGCGCGTTTCTTCGCGTTTTTCTTGGCAGTCTTCATTCCGAACCACCCGGGTTCGGCGCGCCGAACATGTGCCCCATCTTGTCGCGCTTCGTCTCCATGTAGTGCGCGTTGTGCACGGTCGGCACCATCTGGATCGGAACGCGCTTTTTAATCGTCAAGCCGAATCCCTCGAGCCCGGCGATCTTCTTCGGGTTGTTCGTCAGCAGGCGCATCTCGCGCACGCCGAGATCGACCAGGATCTGCGAGCCGATCCCGTAGTCGCGCTTGTCGGCGGGAAGCCCGAGCAGCGTGTTCGCCTCGACAGTGTCGGCGCCGGCATCCTGCAGCGCGTAGGCGCGCAGCTTGTTGGCCAGGCCGATCCCGCGGCCTTCCTGATGCAGGTACAGGAACACGCCCCGACCCTCGCGCGCGATCGCCGCGAGCGCCGCGTCGCGCTGCGGCCCGCAATCGCAGCGCAGCGAATGCAGCGCGTCGCCGGTGAGGCATTCACTGTGAACGCGCACGAGCACGTCTTTCCCGTCGCCGATCTCGCCCATCACCAGCGCGACGTGCGCGGTCTTGTCGGTCTTCGTTTCGTATGCGACGCCTTGGAACACGCCGTTGACGGTCGGTAACGCGAACTCGGCGATCCGCTCGACCAGCTTCTCGTGCCGCATCCGGTACGCGATCAGATCCTTGACCGTGATCATGCGCAGCCCGTGCTTCTCCGAGAACAGTTTCAAATTATCGCGACGCATCATCGAGCCGTCGTCGTCCATGATCTCGCAGATCACGCCGGCCGGATAGAGACCGGCCAGCTTGGCGAGGTCGACCGAGGCCTCGGTCTGTCCGGCGCGCACGAGCACGCCGCCCTCACGCGCACGCAGCGGAAACGTGTGCCCGGGACGCAAGAAATCCGACGGTCCGGCTTTGGGGTCGATCAGCGCGCGGATCGTGTTCGAACGGTCCTGCGCGGAGATCCCGGTGGTGACGCGGCCGCGCGCTTCGACGGAAACGGAGAACGCGGTCCCGAGCGGCGCGGTGTTGTCGTTCACCATGTTCGGGATCTGCAGCGCGTCGAGGCGTTCGGAGAGCATCGGGACGCAGATCAGGCCGCCGCCCTCCTTGCGCATGAAGTTGATCGCCGCGGGGGTGACCTTCTCGGCCGCCATCACGAGGTCGCCCTCGTTCTCGCGGTCCTCGTCGTCCATGACGACCACCATTTTTCCGTCGCGAATGTCGGCGATCGCCGACTCGATCGAATCCATCGTACTCCGTTCAGGGTCCAGCCGCCGGCCGAGCGCTGGCAGCGCCGAAGCGAGCTTCCGGACCGTCTGGTACGACGGCTCTCGGCGCCCGCTCCGCAGCAGCGAGATCGCCGCCTCGGTCAGCCCCGCCCGCTGCGCCAGCTGAGCGGCGCTAAGCCCGGCATCGGCCATCGCGGTCCGCAACTCGTTCGAGAAATGCTCCACACCCCTAAGACTCCTCGATCGCCTTGACAGTTGTCAAGATGATATACTTGACTCATTGACTTCCTGAGATTTTGCGCCGCGCGATCGGCTGCATCTCGTCACTGACCCCGCTCGGCTTGACGCTCGAGGAGTCTCTCCGCGCGCTCTCAGTCTGGACCGAACGGTACTCTGCTAAAGTGCGGAACGCCCAAGAAGCCGTCGACGCCCGCGCAGGGGCCGCACGCACCGCCTGATCGAGAAGCCTCGGCGCACCCGCAAAATGTGACGGGTCGGCAACGCGGCGCCTGGTGGACTGCATCGCGCGACAGGAGTCGGTCGCCGCCGCGCAAGTCAACACTTTACGGATAGCGGTCGCTTACCCGACGCGCATGTTCGGCAATGTCTACCCCTTTCCCGATACCGGGCCGTATTTGCCTGGAACATACTGAAGATTACCAATCGACAGTGAACTGAAAGTGTCAAAAACTATGGCCCTGCCAACCCTCCTTCCCGCAATGGCATATGAAAGCGTCAATCCATTTGACGGAAAGACGCTCAAGACGTTCGTGGAAACCACCGACGCTCAACTCGAGACCAAGATTGCCGCTGCACAAGCCTGTTACGCGACGTGGCGGCTAAAGACGTATGCCGAGCGCGCGACCATCGTCGCCAATGCGGCAAAGATCATGCGCGCTAAGGTCGACGAGTTCGCCCGTACGGCGACGCTCGAGATGGGCAAGCGGATCAACGAGGCTCGCGGTGAGGTACAGTTCAGCGCAGATATTCTCGCGTATTATGCCAAGAACGCCGAACGCTTCCTCGCGCCGGTCAAGCTGAACCCGAAGATCGGGCAAGCTCACATGGAGAGCAGTCCGATGGGAATCATCTTCGGCGTCGAGCCGTGGAACTTCCCGTTTTACCAACTCGCGCGCGTCGCCGGCCCTCACTTGATGGCAGGTAACGTCCTCATGGTGAAACACGCAGGCATCGTGCCGCAATGCGCGATCGCCTTCGAGAAGCTTTGGGTCGAGGCGGGCGCGCCCGCTGGTTTGTATACCAATCTCCTGATCACGTACGAGCAGGCGAAACGCGTCGTCGACGACCCGCGGATCAAGGGCGTCGCGTTGACGGGCAGCGTCGCGGCCGGCAAGAGCATCGCGTCAAGAGCCGGACGAAACGTCAAAGTGTCCTCGATGGAGCTCGGCGGAAGCGATGCGTTCATCGTTCTCGAAGATGCCGATCTCGAACTCGCCATCAAGTGGGCCGTGTGGGGCCGGATGTACAACACCGGCCAAACCTGCTGCGCGGCGAAGCGATTCATCGTCGTGGAACAACTGGCCGACACGTTCCTGGAGAAGTTCCGGACGGCGCTCGCGGCTCTCAAACCGGGGGATCCGCTCGACGAGAAGACGACCTTGGGTCCGCTGTCGACCGAATCCGCGTTGGTGCAGCTCCTCAAACAGGTCGATGCCGCAGTGTCCCATGGAGCGAAGGTGGTACTTGGCGGCAAGCGCATCGATCGACCGGGATCTTTCATGCAGCCAACGATCCTGACGAACATCACGCCGAAGAACCCCGCTTTCAGAGAAGAGTTCTTCGGACCAGTCGCGCTCTTTTTCCGAGTCAAGGATGAAGACGAAGCCATCGCGCTCGCGAACGACTCCGACTTCGGATTGGGCGGCTACGTCTTTACCAGGGACGAAGCGCGCGGTCAGCGCGTGGCAAGCCGTGTCGAGACCGGTATGATGTTCATCAACAACATGTCCTGGTCCGATGCCGACCTGCCGTTCGGCGGTATCAAGGACTCCGGTTACGGCCGCGAGCTTGGCGACATGGGCATTCAGCAGTTCGTGAACAAGAAGCTGGTACGCTTCGGCTCTATCGAAGCTCCGTCAACGTAGCGCCAGGAGCGCGAAAGCGACGACTCTTCATACTCGCGCAGTCCAGCCCACGACGGGCAGGACTGCGCGAGCTATCGCGACTACGCTAGGTGGATTGCCCAGCGGAGCGGCTGGAGGCGATACCTTGGGACGGAATACGTCGGGCGGCGCGCCAGCAGCGGACGGATGGGGATCCGTCCGTTTCCGGCGCAGTTGGAGCAGATGACTGCCTGCGAGCCGGAGCAGCTCCAGCGGTAGCTCCAGCCCCAGCCGCCGCAGTCGAGGCACGTCGCTGTGCGACGCGCGCAGCGACAGACCACGCCGTGACGGCAGCAGCCTATCACCGCGGCTTTTCTCCCGTCGCACTCGCTTCGTGCAGGCTCGCGCTCGCCGCGGCGGGCGATGCCGCGCGGCGCACATCCCGTACTGCGCTTGCGGACGCGCTGTAGGCCATTGCGGTCCCGTCTTCCGTTGCGGCGTAAGACACGGCGTAATTCGAGTCGAGGCTCATCCCGGCTGCGACTTGCTTCGCGTCCTGGTTCGCGCCGAGGTACATGATCGTCCAGCCGTCGCGCTCCTTCTGCTTGATCCGCGCTGCGAGCGCCTCGCGCGTGTATTCCACGGACGCGTTTTCGAGTCCATCGGTCATCACGACGAGCACGATCGTGCGGTCGGCGGAGCGCGGGTCGGCTTCGATCCGTGAGATCGTCGATCCGATCGCGTCGAAGAGCGGCGTCCCGCCGTCCGGCTTGTAGTCAGCCTCCGTGAGGTCGACGACTTCTTTGAGCAGCACGCCGTCGTACTTCACGCGTACGCGCGGTTTCGTTGGATCCTGCGGCGCGTCGAACGTCACGAGCGTGAGCAGGTCCTCGGGGCCGTCCTTGCGCTGATCGGCGAGCCACGCATTCGCGCCGTCGATCGTCGCCTGGCGGAGCGCGCTCATCGATCCGCTCTCGTCGAGAATGAGGGCGCAGGAGAGTCGCTTAGGCATCGTCGTCATGCTTGGGGCCTTTCAGAAGTTCGCGCAGCGGACGTAGCCGCTGCTCGGCGGCGGACGTCGCCGTGTAGGTGATACGAGACGCTCCGCCAGGGGTCGTCGTGCGCGTCTCCGCGACCAGCCCCTGCTCCGAAAGGCTCTGCAGCGCGGAGTACGCGGTGCTGCGCGCAATCCCGATTTCGCCGAGGGTCATGGCGACCGCCGACGGAGTCGCTTGGCCGGCTTGGTGAACCTTCCAAAGCGCGAGCATTTCGGAAAATCGCTTCGTTTCGCGTCCCATATTCGGACACGATTCTATCCGGTATTTGGACAAAATGCAAGAGTCCGACCCATCTTGACTTATCGCGATATATCTTTTAGTATCGCGACATGATGCATGAACACATGGGCCGGGCTTGGTTCCGGCACGGTCATGGCCGAGGCTTCCGAGGCGTCTGGGGGCTCGGCTACAACAAGGAATGGGGCGGCTGGCGGGCCGGCTGGATCCAGCCGATGCGGCGCGGCGAGGTGAAGTTTGTCGTGCTCGAGGTGCTGGCCGATGGGCCGAAGCACGGCTACGAGATCATCACCGCGATCGAGGAGCGGCGCAACATTCGCCCCAGCGCGGGGTCGATCTATCCGACGCTGCAGATGCTCGAAGATGGTGGCTTCGTCACCTCCGGGGATGTCGACGGCAAGCGGATCTACACGATCACCGATGCCGGGTTGAAGCTGCTCGCGAACCGGGGCGCCGAGGCCGAAGCCGGCGTCGACGTTGACCGCGATCCGCACGACCGCTTGAAGGAGTCCGCGGCGAAGCTCGGCGCGGCGGTGATGAACGTGCGCAGCAGCGACGATAAGACGATCGACCGCGTGCGCGAGGTCCTCGACAAGGCGCGCAAAGAGATCTACACGATCCTCGCGTCGGACGAGAGCTAGTTTAGAGCGGAAGTCCCAGCTGCTCGCAGATCAACGCCGCGGCCTGCGCGCGCGTCAGCGCGCCATCGGGCCAATCGAACTGATGGTTCTCCCGCTGGTCGATCGCGTCGCGAGCGGCCTGCGGAAAATCACCGTCCGGATCGAAGTTGCGCGTTTGGCCGTCACCCTCGAACGTGCCGCGCACACCCAGCAGCTGGATCGCCGCGAACGTTCGCTCGTCGTCTTCGAACGCCACGTCGTCCCACCAGAAGATCGGTGTTCCGCGCGTCAGTAGCCGCCGCTGGTATGCCGTGACTCGCCCGGCGTCGTTCCAGACCGCGCCCGGTGTAACGCCCTGCCCCTTGCAGTACGACGCGAGCACGCCGGCCGCTTCGCCGATCGCCCATTCGACGGGATGAACGCGGTAGGCCCCGGAGGTGAGATGGGTCGCGCAAATGTTCTTGCACGCCGCAACGAAGTTGTTCAGCTCTCGCGGCAGCATCGTCCCGAGGGGCACCTGGAACGGAGCCGTGCCGATGCCGTGCCACGGCGTGCCGATGTTCGGCGTTGCGGCGTCCTCTTGCTTGTTGTCGGTGGCATACCAGCCTTGGTGGACGTCCGCGGCGTACCACCCGATGCCGCAGCTGTCCGGGAAGTTCTGCGCGCGCTGCCCGTGCGTTTTCGCGTCGATGTGGTTCTGAGCGACGCGGACCCACGCGTTCGCAAGACGGCGCGACTCGCGGATGTACGGTAACGGCGCGGTCCCGTCCGCCGTTCCGAACGCCTCCGCGTCGACCTGCAGGTTCGGGTAGCCGGTGCCGTTTCCGTCGTCGCGCGGCACGTCGTTCTGCAGGTAGTATGCGTACGCGATCGAGACGGCACGTGCTTCCTCGACGATCTGCGCGTCCTGCGCCGCCGAGTGCGGACTGGTCGGAATCGCTCGGGTCAAATAGTCGTTGCTGCCGACGTTGATCGTCGTCCGCGGGGGCCGGCCGTCGCTGAAGTTGCGCGGATCGATGAACTGGCGATAATTGAAGAGCGTGTCGCTCTCCTGCGGCGGATTGTAAACGAGACGGATGTCGCCTTCACCGCCGAGCGGCCCCGGCAGCTTCAGGCGGTCGAAGCCCTGGCGCCTGCGTATGTCGTCGTACGCCGCGGGTTTGGGGATCCGATGGTCTTCACCCGGCGGGCGCCACACGAGCGCGATCGGGACCGTGAACGGCTGGACCCATTCTGAGTGCGCCGCGTCCGCGGCTTCCTGCTCGCCGGTATCAGCTCTCGACTCGGCGCCGATTACCCACCGCACATCGCACAGCGGCAGCAAGTCCCCAAGATCGGTCGCATCGACGTACACGCCGCCGACGTACGAGTCGCCGCCAACGGTGAGTCCGTGAACCGCCCCATCGTGCACGTCGGCCGCGGTTACGGCCGCTCCGAACTTCACCTCGACGCCGGCCTCGTTCAACGCGTCGGCAAACACGGAGCGCACGACTTGCGGGTCCGCGGCGAAAGGATGACCCTTGCGCTGGCCGTTCGGCGTGGTGAACGGCGGCCCGACTCCGGCGAAGCCGGGGTTGAAGTGCACCTGCTGCAACCCCATCGCCGATCGCTTCCCGTCGTAGCGCGCTCTAATCAGATGGCGGACGTCGCGATACGACTTCGGGCTGCCCGTCGACTCGGTCAATACGGCGGCCGCTTCGTCCCAACGCGTGCAGCCTTGGGAAGTCGCCTGACCACCGACCCAGTCGCTCGACTCGAGCAATACGACCTTCACGTTGCCGCCGGCTGCCGCGCTCAGCGCCGCCGCGACCCCGCCGAAGCTCGCACCCACGATTACAACGTCGTACTCAAATGTCGCCATGATCCGCACCCATCGTTCTTATCGGGATCGTCCCCTTCTCTCGGCCGCTGAAGCTACCTTTCCAACACCGCGGGCATCGACACGATCCTCGCGTTGGACGTCCAATGTTCCACAGGATACTTACGAGTTGTCCGGAACGCACGACGCGACGCGCCGCCGCACAAGCGACGCTTTTTACTGTAATTTCGGAGGAACGACCTGCATGCGGAAATCTTTCGCCGGCTCGACACGGCTCGCGCTTGGCGTCGGAGCGCTCGCGCTCGGACTGCTGGCGAGCACGTCGCTCGTCTCGGCGTCAGGCGCCGGCGCCAAATACGGCGCGCACGACCCTCGTACGTGCGCCTCCTTCAAGGAGCCGGCGAATGGAGCGATGAGTGCTGAAATCGCGCGCCGCTATTTCATCTGTGGCGCTGAAAATGAAACGCACATGGCCGGTACTACGACGCTCAACCTCGTGAGTGACGTCAAGGTTGAAATCGGTGCTTCGCGGCCCTTCAACATGGCGACCGACAGCTTCACCGATGTCGATCCCCGCAAGCCGGTGTTTCCCATCCGGGGCAGCTTTTGGTCGTACTACTGCGGTCCGCTCGGTGCGATCAACGGAGCACCGGGCAAAAACTGTGCCTCTGCCAACGAAACGATCGCGCGAGGCGAATGCTACAACGACACGTTCAGTGACTGGCACTGCGTCATGCTCGGTAACGTTCCCGGCTCCGGCTACAAGAACTATCAAGCTCCGCCAACCCGATTGTAGGCCTGGTTCGCGGGACGTAGGGTCCGGTCAGGCTGATCGGGCCCTACGTGTGGCCCCACCGTTCGCCCTTCGACAGGCTCAGGGTGACATCGGGGGTGTGCGCAGTGCGAGGGCTAGCGGTGCGGGGATGCGGGTTGCGCGGAGGGTGGTGCGGTCGAGGGCTGCGAGAATCAGCGTGCCGTCGACGAGGCGCGTGCCGTCCGCGGCACGCGCGATCGGGAAGGCGAACGTCATCGACGATCCGCCGATCTTCTGCAGCTCTGCGCGGCAGACGACCTCTTCGTCGAGTCTTGCCGGCGCACGGTAGTCGCACGCGAGGTGGACCCGTGCGATCCACACGCCGTGCTGCTCGGAGAGCACGTCGTACGGGAAGCCGATCGCGCGGAAGAACTCCGTCTCGGCGGCTTCCATGAACCGCAAGTAGCGGCCGTAGTACACGATCCCCATCATGTCGACGTCGCTCCAGCGGACGCGTTCACGCACCTCCGGGCCGGTCCGAAGCGGCGGTTTCGCGGCGCTGCGCACGCTCAGATCTCGTACGCCCAGGCGACTTCGTCGGCGGTCGGCGCCGAGTCGCGCTGCGTGTACGCCGCTATCGCACCTTGCGCGTAGCGCGCCACCGGATCGACTTCGAGGTTCACCCGGTCGCCGGGTCCTTTGCTACCCAGCGTCGTGCGGCGTGCCGTCTCGGGAATCAGCGCGATCGTAAACCCGTCGGTCGTGACCGACGCGACGGTCAGGCTCACGCCGTCGACCGCGACGTACCCCTTCTCCACGATGAACGGGACCAGCGCGTCGGGCAGGACGACGTGCACGCGGAAGCCTTGCCCCTCCGGCTCCTTGTTCAGGATCGACGCACTCGCGTCGACGTGGCCGTAGACAAGGTGGCCGCCGAGCCGGTCGCCCAGCCGCAGCGAGAGTTCGAGGTTGACCCGGTCGCCGGCACTCAGCGTGCCGAAACCAGTGCGCATGACGGTCTCCGGTACGACGTCGAAGCGCATCGTCCGCGCGTCAAAGGCCACCACCGTGAGGCACGCGCCGTTGACGGCGACCGAGTCGCCGATCGCGACGCCGTCGGCCACCGCATCCGGTGCCTCGACGACGAGGGTCATGCCGCGCCGGGCGTCGCCGTCGATCGAGGCGACGCGACCGTCGTGCGCGATCAGGCCGGAGAACACGAGCTGAGGTCGGCAGAGAGCAGCATGTCGTCGCCGACGCGTTCGATGCGGTCGAAGCGCCATCCGTTCGATCCGTCCAGATCGGCCCCCCCGAGGGCCGGCACGGCGTCCTCGCCGGATAGGAACGTGGGTGCCACCAGCCACACGACGCGCTGGACGAGCCGGGCCGCGAGAAGCCGGCCCGCCAGCGTCGGGCCTCCCTCGCACAGCACCGTCGAGATGCCGCGCGCCCGCAGCGCGACCAGCGCACCGCCCAGGTCGAGCTCGCGTGCATCGTCGTCGCCGACGTAGACCACGTCGGCGGCCGCTTCGAGCGCGGCAAACCGCGCGCGCGCTCCGCCGGGCGCCAGAACGATGGTCGGTGAGTAGGCGTCGGCGGGCGCGGCGGGCGGCGGCATCACGACGCGGCTGCCGGCGGGGATCGGGTCGGTCTCGCACATCACCACGCGCGTGTAGGGCTTGCGCCGCGTCGCGTGCGGACGCACGGTGAGCAGCGGATCGTCGACGCGGATCGTTCCGGCACCGACCATCACCGCGTCGTGCTCGACGCGCAAGTCGCGCACCAGCTCGCGCGCCGGCGCGCCGGTGAGCCAGTGTTGTTCGCCGCGGCGCGCCGCGACGAAGCCGTCGAGCGAGGCCGCCATCTTCAACGTCACGTACGGACGGTCGTGCGCGATCGTCCAGCGGAAGCGTTCGATCAGCTTCTCCGACGCGGCGTCATCGACGACGTCGACCGCGACGCCGGCATCGCGCAGCCGGGACACGCCGCCTTCGGCGGTCTTCGGATTCGGATCGAGCGCACCGATCACGATGCGCGCGAGCTCGGCCTCGATCAGCGCCTCGCTGCACGGCGGCGTGCGCCCGTGGTGGTCGCACGGCTCGAGCGAGACGTAGGCGGTGGCCCGGCGCACGTCGTTGCCGCGCGCGCGCGCGTCGAGCAGGGCCTCGACCTCGGCGTGCGGGCCGCCGCGCCGGTGGTGCCAGCCTTCACCGAGCGTGACGCCGTCGCGCACGACGACGCAGCCGACGGACGGATTCGGCATCGCGTCGGCGAGGGAGCGTGACGCGAGCTCGACCGCCCGCGCGAGGTAGGTGGCGTCGCAGTCTACGGCGTGACCTGGACGCCCTTCCAGAACGCGACGTAGCCCTCGATGTTCTTCGCCGCGTCCTTCGTCTGTGGGTAGTACCACGCCGCGTCGGGGTTGCGGTCGCCGTTCACCTCGACGGTATAGTAACTCGCGGTGCCCTTCCACGGACAGACCGAGTGCGTCTCGGATGGCTTGAAATACTCGTTCTTGATCGCGTCCGGCGGGAAATACTGATTGCGCTCTACGAGTTCGGTGCGGTCGCTCTGGGCGAGCACGGCACCTTTCCACATGGCTTTCATGGCGACGGCAACGACCCACGTCGAGCCGGATTGGTTCCGGCCGAGGGGGCGCTGAGCGGGGTTCGCTGCCGGTCAGGCGGCGTCCGCGCCAGGACGACGAGGCGACGGACGTCGACGCCCGCGGCGCGCAGCAGCCGGATCGCGTCGCGCGCCGTCGCGCCGGTGGTGCAGACGTCGTCGATAAGGGTTACGC
>OCZT010001335.1_pt1 | contig 25406 bp, 25 predicted proteins | sample 1539031 | NCBI WGS metagenome assembly OCZT01 (sample SAMEA3539308, study PRJEB22396) | soil metagenome | biome: tundra; feature: field; material: soil | place: USA | collected 2010-05 | depth 0.15 m | reverse complement strand
TAAGCCAATATATCAAGACCCGAATAAGGAAAATATTATTAGTAACCCAAAAATCAGTAATGATGTATTTATAATAAGACAAGAATTGCCAGCATTTGATGGAAATTATAGATTAGAATATATAAGAAAATTAGTCGATTTGGAAACATATGCAGCAGGTAAATTTTTTAATATAATTAATAACACATAAAAATATGGCGAGCGGAAATTATGGTATAAACAGAGCATCAGATGTTAATATTGAAGATATTGACATGTATTATAATTATGCTCCAGACAGACAAACAAATAATATAGATATAATTCCATTAGTTGCAACAGAATTATTGTCTTATTTTTATTTACCAAGTACTGACCCAAATTTTATACCAGTAGTTAATCCAAGTTTAGTTGAAAATAGTAACGTATTGGAAGGATTATATAATTTAAGATTACCAGCAGCAATTTTTAATCAATTAGGAATATATACAATTTATATTAAACCAAAACTTATAATGACGACAATTGTTGATTGTGGTGTTTTATCTTCATTACCAACAGTTAACGGTATTGTAATTGATTTGAGCACAACTCTCTTGCCTGATAATTTAAAAGCAAATAACGCATTACAGGGATTTAAAATTGAATATCTTAATTCAGATAATACTAAATTAAGAAATGTAGTACGATATGTCGTTACTTCAAATAAAGTAGTTCCTGTTAGTGAAAACGTTGGAAACACTTCTCAAAAAGCCGTCAGATATCGTTTTGATGACTCTGGAACTCTAATGTTTTTACAATTAACTCCAAGCAGTTCTTCAGACGTTAAACCAAATGTATTGCCATTTATTGGCAATGTTGGTGGAACAATTTTGATGACAAATACGTATTTTTCACCAATTGTATTAGAAGTTGAGTTAGTTCAAAATACCATCGATACTTTAGCAGATATTGTTGGCGGAGAACAAATTAAAGATGTTCAAAATGGTATTTTAACGCACTTTGATAAAAATAGAGTAATTATAGGACAAGATAATTTATATGAAATTAAAGATGACGTAACCAATGTACAGTTATTTGAAGTAAAAGAGCGAAGAACCAATATTGATGAAACCCAGAATTTCAATAATGTAACAAAAGGATTATAATAAACATTTAAAAATCGATTTTTTGATGTTTAGTAAAAATTTAACCTTAAAATCTCAATCATATGTATTGAGATTTTTTTTTATTGTATTTATAGTAAAATAGAAATTTTGTGGCAAAAGTAAAAGTAGTAGGTACAAATCTTGACCAGAATTTAAATGGAACAAATTTTAATAATAAGGCATCCGAAACAATATTTTCATTCGGTAGCTTTGCTGTTACATCAAATTTTGAAGGTAGAGTACTTATTGATTATACAAATACATTAAGTTCATTTGTACGTCCAGTTACTCTTGAAACAATTGGTTTAACACAAACACAATCTGAAATTATACATCAATATAATACTAATGCTGTTTTAAATTTAGACAGATCAGATTTAAATACCTTTGTTAGATTTGGTTCAGCATATGAATTTTTAAGAATATCAATACAAAATATTATTGTATTATATCCCGGTAGTTTATTTATGAACTCTCAACTTACACGCATTAATACAATTACATTTAATAATTTTGTTTATAATCCAGTCACAAATGTTTCAACTTTTACAATACCAATTGCATCAACAGTTAATACATTTGGTTTAGCATTTAATTATGGCAATGTGAGCAATCCAGATGACAATCCATTAAAAAATTTAAATCTTTCTTTTAATCAATATGTTGTTTGGTCTACTCTTAATACTACTGGAAATTCGTATACTGTTATTGGTTTTACTGGATATACGTCAAACAATCAAAATTTAACAGTTCAAACAACAGGTAATCCATTTCCAACTATTACTGGTGCAACATCTGGTTATTCTGGTGCAATTGATTTTCATATTAAACCAAACAATATTGTTTTTGAAGAATTCAGGGCATTATTAAGTGATTATGAAAAATATATTCTTTCAGAAAGAATAACAGGAAATACAAGCGGATTTAAATTCGTATTAAGAGACCCTATTTTACTTGACAACGGAACTATTAGTTATTCGAATACGCAGATGCTATGGACAACAAGTGACAATTATAACATAGATGTCAGTACTCCAAAATATCGTACTTTTTTAAGTAGCATTTTAACGATTGGTAATAAGTATGATGCAATAAAGACAGATTTAATTGCACGATTTTTAACACCAGATTCTATTAAAGCATATGATCTTACCGAAGAAGGTAAGATGACTAAACTTTTAAGAATATATGGTAGAGAATTTGATCAGATGAAACAATTTATAGATTCTTTGGTTAATATCAATCATGTTACATACGATAAAGTCAATAACGTTCCAGATCAATTAATTAAAAATCTTTCAAGGACATTTGGATGGAATTATTTTTCATTACTAAATGAAGCAGAATTAGTTACCAGTCTTTTAACTATTAGCGATGCTGAAAGAAATTTACGTACTGATTTAATGCCAGCAGAAATTGATATTGAACTCTGGAGAAGAATATTAATAAATACAAATTATTTCTGGAAAGCTAAAGGCACAAGAGAAGCAATAAAAGCAATATTTCTCTTAATTGGTATACCTGAACCTTTCATCAATATTACTGAATATGTTTATACTGTTGACGGTAAAATAAATCCTAATAGTGTACCATTTACTAAAGCGGATTTTCCTTCAAATTCATTACCATATGATACTGATGGATATCCAGTTGCACCATTAGAAACCAACGATTTCTTTTTTCAAGTTTCTGGAGATACTGATGCTGGTCAACATTATATGGATGTATTTCGTATGGCTGGTTTTAATTTAATGCAAACTGTTGATAATAGAAAATCATGGATTCAAACAGGTGCAACAACAAGAGTTGATAGTACAACACCACAATATTATCAAGAAGATAGCAGACTTGTTATAAACACAAAAGAAGTTGACGTTGCGCTTGATACAGCACGTGGTATCGAATATGATGTTTATGATTATATAAAATCAGTGGATTTTCCGGCAAATTCAAGTGGTTATACACTTCCATTCTCATATGTAAATATATCTCTGGGAGTAAGTGCATCACAAAATACATTTAAATTACCAACACCATATAATAAGACTGAAGGTAACTTAGAAGTTCGTTATAACGGTATATTATTAAATGCACCAAAAACTGGTTTAACCGCAACAACGTATCAGGCAGATTATTCTGTTTCGGGTAATACATTTACGTTATTAACAGCAAGTGCATATTCAAATTCATATCGAAGGGATGTTATTCAAGCAACATTTATTTATTCTGGTAGTAGTATACCTGTTACTGGTATTACAGTTGAATATATTGTAACAAGAGTTAATGCAAAAATGAATGGAACTGTAATACCATTACCAAGTTATCCACGTGGCGATGTGCAAGTAACTGTAAATGGTATTGCACTTACAAAAGGTACTCCACAATTTATTGCCGATTATATTCTTGACCCAGCAAATACTACTGGTTCAAGTCAAATTATTATTCAAAATCCTGATGTAATTTCATTTTTGGCTGTTAGTCCTACAATACAAGTAGCATATGTTCAGGTGACTGGAAGCAATCAAATTAATGCGAGAAGTGAAGTGGTGAGAGTTGATAGTTTTAATAGTGGTAAAGTATATTATAATGTTTCAGCAAATAAATATGTTTATAAACTTAATTATAAAGCAAATACGGCATCAGATATTAAAGTATTGATAGATGGTATTGCATTAGAACCATATATGGATTATAATATTAACGTACAAAATCAATATGAAGTTTTTTTGCCAAAAGGTATTAAGTATGGTACAATTATAAGTGTATATTATCTTGTTGCGGTTAGTTCATTTTTTAATCCAATTGTAACTGATGTTTTTGGAGTTGGTGATATAAGTAAATTGTCATTTCTTGAATTTATCGAATTAATTCAAAGAAAATTAATAAATGCAAGAAATAGAAAAACAATTACAGATTTTAAAGGTGGATGGTATCCAATATTATTAAATGTTTATATTCAATATTTAAAACGTGCCGATCTTCCATTAAATGACCCGTTACATTCAAATGGTTATACTTTTGAAAATTTATATTCGTTTTTAAGTAAATATAATTCATTCTTTCAAAGATTTGTTGACGAATTATTACCTGCAACAATTATATTAAAAAAGAGTGGACTTTTAGTTAGAAATACAATATTTACAAAACAAAAATTCACTTATAAAAGAGGAGTTAACATACCTTTAAATGGCTCTACAATAATGGATGTGAGAAACAATGTATTGCTTACTTATCTGGGAGATGACGGTAGTACTTTTTTAATTGCACAATTTGCAATAGTACCAACAGCAACAGTGCCAACAGTTATTACAACTGTATTAACTAATATTATACAAACTGGTGCAACTGGCGGTGGAAATGTCACATCTGATGGTGGTGCTGCAGTAACAAAACGTGGAGTGGTATGGAGCACATCAGCAACTCCGACAACTGGTAATACTAAAACTATGAATGGTACTGGAAATGGAATATTTGTGAGTTCATTGACTGGATTAACTCCAAACACTACTTATTATATAAGAGCATATGCAATTAATACTGCAGGTGTTGGTTATGGCAATGAAATTAGTTTTGCTACACCAGCAGTTGTTATTGTACCATCTATTAAAACAACTGTTGCAGGTAGTGGTGTTACTCAAACAACAATTAATACTGGTGGTCATGACATTATTGGCTACACAAGTATTGATTATTATGCAATGCAATATAGTGCAGCAACAACTGGTGGTTGGTTATTATCACCAGTATTACCATCAGCAGGACCGCTTGTTGTGAATTCTTTCGTACAATTAATTACTGGTTTAACCCCAGATATAGATTATTTATATCGTGCATATATGGTTGTTGCAGGAACACCATACTATGGTAAGATTGAATTAGTACATACATCACCTACCCCACCAACAGTTACTACTGATGTAATAACTTCAATAACATTAACTGGAGCAATTGGTGGTGGTAATGTAACATCAGAAGGTACTCAATCAGTAACTGAACGTGGCATTGTATATGGATTAACACCGAATCCAACAATTGTAAACAGTAAAATTATTGTTGGTAGTGGAATAGGTGCATTTAGTACTTCAATGACTGTATTATCTCCAAATACGACATATTTTGTAAGAGCATATGCAACAACTATCGTAAATACTGTTTATGGAAATCAAGTAACTTTTACAACATTACCATCAGTCATAGCAACATTAACAACTGCTACTATAATAAATATTACATCAACCACTGCTGATAGTGGTGGTAATATTACGTCAGATGGTGGTGGTGCTGTTATTGACCGTGGAGTTGTTTGGGATTTATATGCAAATCCGTATCCAACAATATCATCACATCTTGGTATGACTTCAGATGGTACAGGAACAGGAATATTTACAAGCAACATGACTGGATTAATTGGTAGTACTCAGTATCTTGTACGTGCTTATGCAACAAATGGTGAAGGAACTGCATATGGAAATCTATTGTCTTTCACTGCTACTGCTGCTCCAATTCATTCAATACTTACCATGTCATTTGCATCATTACCACCTGCTTATCCTTCTTCTCCACACCAAAGAGTCCAATCTTCTCTATCATTACCAATTAATGGTGGTTGTGTTTGTATTTCAAATGCAAATATTGATGGATTTAATGCTGGTGGTGGTAACATTGCAAGTGCATCAATGGGAACATATTGTACAACATGTATTTGTTATGGTGTAGGAAGTACTTATGCTCCAAATGGAAAAACAGACCAAGATAATGATACTGTACATTGGTCAACGGCAACAGGATATTCATACATAAATGTAACAGTAAACGGACATTTATTATCATCGCCCGGACAAACGATTTCAGTTGGAACAGATTTTGTAACAGTTAATTTCTCTGTATCATGTGTACACTTGTAATTTTAAAATTATTAGTATTTATAATTAAATTATTATAAAATGGCATTTATCGAAAAAAAAGACCCTGTAGTTATAAACATTAAAATAACCTCAAAAGGTAGAGAATTATTATCTGCTGGTAATTTGTCATTTAAATATTTTGTTGTAGGTGATAGTGAAATGGATTATGCTTTTAACAAAGCAACAGGACTGAATCCATTTAATGCAAATATTTTAAGACCTGTAGATACTAATCCTAACATTATATCTTTTATTACAAAGAATTTATCAGGTGGTACTGGTAATGCTCAATATAATACAATACCAAGTATACCTGCTTCATCATATTTGGTTACAAATACAGTTGATTCAATAGGTTTTTTCACAAATGTTAGTAATAGTGGATTTACATTTATTGTTGATGGGAATCATGTTAAGCAACCTGATGTTATGATATATATGAGTGGAATTACTGGTGGTAAATCATTAAAATTGCGCAAAGCACCAACATATGGCACAAGCGGAAATGAACCTGCTGTTGGCGATTTACTTTTAGTTAAATGGACATATAATGCTTCCACAACAGGATATACAACAAATACATCACAGCCACAACCATTTTTAATTTATCAGATTCAAAGCATATTAGGTAAATTAGCAGATAATACTTCAATTGTTACTGTTGATAGAAATATACCAAATTTTAGTGGTATGAGTGCTACTGGCAAAGCAGGTGCTTTAATTTTTTATAATTATATTAATTTTAGTGGTAGTACAATATTTAATACTTACTCAACAGATTATCTTGATGAAAGTGTATTAACTTTTTTACAAAACAGCCAATGTCCAACAGTAATATTTCCATTTTGGAATATGTCGATCATATTCACCGAAGAAATTGCAGGAGTTCAGGCATCTGGCAGAACATTTGCTCAATTTAAGAATGTTGCATATGGTGGATTTGTTTCATACATTCAAAACCAAGCACCTTTATATAAAAAATTGGGAGTAATTCATTATACAAATGATTCACCAGCGAATGTATATGCTGAAGGTTTTTATTTAAAAACACCAAGATTGGATATTCCAACAATAATGTGGCATAAATCAACAGGTACTACATTAGGCGTAACATTAAGACCAATTGGTTCTCCTAAATTATTAACAGATACAATAAAATCACTTAATACAGAATATTATGATTTAGCAGACCCAAATGGAAATATTGTTGGTAAAGTATTTACCGATTTAAAGATATTTGTAATTGAAGATCAAGAATTATTATTTGCAATGTCTTATAAGTCAAATAGATCATGGACATTACCAGATTATATTTTAAAATAAATAAAAAATGGCAAACGGTTATACAATTTTCAGTTCATATGTTCTAGTACCCACAAGTGGTTTTAGTCAGGCAATTCATTGTAATTATATTAGATTATTGCCATTAAATACTAATAATCCTACTATTGAAGAAGTAAGTCTTAGATTTTTAAATGTCAATGATTTTAAATTTTTAAATCATGGATATAGTGCAAATAAAATCTATATGTTGGTTCAATTAGTAAGTGGTATTACTAGTGGTAATACAATAATAAAACCCAATGCTGCAAATTGGAAAATAGTTGAAGTTACTAATCAAATTGTTGGTTATGTAAGTGGGCATACATTAACACCTGCTAATTTAGTAAATACAGTATTTAAAGTTCCATTATTTGGATATACAGGCTTTACATCATATAATTTATCATATTTAGATTATCCGACAAAATTTTCATTTGATGATAATAAATTATGCTTTGGTGATGAAATATATTTTTTAGGTAATGTTACAACTGATATACATGCAGATGTTTTTACAACAGACCCTCAAATTGAATTAAAACAAAAAGAATTTAATTCATCAACAAATGCCACATGGGATGGAACAGCAGTTGCAATAACTGAAATTGGAATATATGATGCTAATAAAAATTTGGTTGCAATCGGTAAATTAAACGACCCTCTTGTTAAAGATTTCTCAATTTCAAGAACACTTGTATTCAATATTGATTTTTAATTTTTAAAATAATCATAAAATTTTATATTTTTTTATAATTTCTTAGTATTTATTATAAATGTGGTTTAAAATTTATAATATATATGGAAATTAATGAAGAAACAAAGCCTAAGTCAATTATAATTGATGGTAAATTACATAGTCAATTCAAGATGTTATGTAAGGGCAAAAGTATGAAAATTGGTGGTGTTATTGAGGATTTGATCAGAATATATCTTAGAAATCCAAAAGATGTTCAAAAGGTTATCGATGCAATGAAAGAAGAAGAATCATCAAGATTAATGCGTAATCAAATTTTTGAAGCACTAAAAAAATAATATATGGAAAAATATATTTGGTCATTAGACATAAGTACCACCAATATCGGTAGTGCTTTATGGAATATGAAAGGAAAACTTATTGAATTAAAACATCTTGAATTAAAACTTGGCAAAGATATTCCAGTTGAAGACAGGGATATGCATAAAGCTGAAATATTTAGAAAATACACAACTGATTATAAAGAACGTATCAAACATGAATTAAATGGCGAGATCGTTCATATTGTCGTTGAAGAACCTTTGGGTGGCAGTAATAATGCCAATACAGTTTCATTATTATATGGTTTTAATGGCATTTGCAGATATATTTTATTCACAATATTTAATATTTATCCCAAGAAGATATCTGTTTATGAGTCACGTAAATTGTTCTGTACAGAACTAGTTCACACTTCAAATGTGAAAAGCAGAAAGACTGGTGAAATTGAAATTATTCAAACACTCTCATTTCCACCAGAATACATAAAAGAAAAAAAGTTGTATATTTGGAAAAAAGTTTGTAAATTAGAACCCCAAATTGAATGGTTTTATAAGAAAGACTCAGATGTACCTAAAGATATGTGTTTTGATCTTTCTGATTCATACGCTGTAGGTATTGCGGGTTTAAAGCAGTTGGGCATTTTAAAATAAAAATATGAATAAAAAATATATAATTATGAAAAAAGTAAAATTAGTTAATATTATTGAACAACATAGACAAAATGGAAATACAACATGGCTTGCAAAAGCAGCAATAGAAAATCCGAAATGTATAATACTTGCACACGATGATAATTGTGCTAAAGAAATAGAAGATAAATATTATGATTTACTTGATGAAGCAAGTTTTTTGAAAAGATTAAAATGGAAAATATTTGGTAGAGAACATCCAAAATTTCTTTCAAAAAATGCTAAATTGGATGAATATAATTTACCAATAATTCTTGACAATAGTGCAGTATACGAATGAAATATATTTATTTAATTCAATCTTTAGAGAACGGATATTATAAAATAGGTGTTTCAAAACATCCTGCAAAAAGGGTTGAACAATTACAAACAGGTAATGCTTCGCCATTAAAATTAATTGATATATATCATACGGAATATGCCGATCAAATTGAACATGCATTACAGAGAATGCATGCACACCTTCATAAAAAGGGCGAATGGTTCGATATGAATATAAGTAATGAAGTTAATTTTCAAAAAGAATGCAAGAAAATTGAAGAAACAATTATTTTTCTTAAAAAAAATGATAATGTATTTATATAAACACTTGTCTTTATGACATTTTTGTTATAAATTTGACGAAAATTATAAATTATATTATTTAAAATAATTAAAATGAGAAGAGAACGAATCTTAAAAGCAGTAGAAATTATTAATTATGCAATCCTCAATCAAATATCAGTTAAAGAAGCATCTGTTACATGCGGATATTCTGATACTTACGTAAAAAACACCAAAGCTCTTATATACGAACTTTATGACAGCAATCAACTTGGAGACGAACTTTTTGATTTATTTGATGAAGCGTATAAACGTTATAGTGAAGACAGAAATTTTAGTACAAAAGAAGAAGAATATGTTGTTGAATCAAAAAAACCAGATGATATTCCCCCCTCAACCAGTGGAGAAGACCTTAAATACAGTGAAAAGGGCAATGAAGCCACTATTGAATGGAAAAGTGGTTCAAACTATCCTGTAGATCATATAAAAACACTTGAAGAATTACTTAAAGCTACTAATGTAGATACTGATATTTGGAATGTAGCACAATATTGGGAAAATAAATGGGACGTTACTGCAGTCATTAAAGACATACCAAGAACATTTCAAAATTTCCAAGTTAAAGCACGTCTTGAAAAGAAACTTACAGTTGCCAGAGAAAGAGCAATTGGTGAGTTATTTAAAGAAATGATAAAAGATTATAAAGCACCTCAACTTAAAGTTCTTCCAAACGTTATTACACACGATAAAGAAAACAATCTTTTTGAAGTAACAATTTTTGATCTACATTTAGGCAAACTTGCATGGGGTGGCGAAACAGGCGAAAATTATGATACAAAAATTGCACGTCAGAGATTTTTAACCGCAATTTCAACACTCGTAAAAAGAGCTAGTGGATTTCAATATAACAGAATTTTATTTCCAGTTGGTAATGATTTCTTCAATAGCGATACTATTTTTAACACAACAACGAAAGGTACTCCACAGGATGAAGATTTACGTTGGCAAAAAACATTTAGTGTTGGTGTAAAACTTCTTATTGATGCAATCAATTTATTGAAACAAACTGGTGTAAAAGTGGATGTGGTAAATATCCCGGGTAATCATGACTTTCAACGTAGTTATTATATGGGCGAATACTTAGTGGCATGGTTTCGTGATGACAAACAAGTTAATGTTAACAATGGTGCTTCACCAAGAAAATATTATCGTTTTGGTAAAGTATTGTTAGGTTTTACACATGGTAGTGAAGAAAAGGAAGGTTCATTACCATTATTAATGGCAAGTGATATTGAGTCAAAACCAATGTGGAGTAAAACATTATTTCATGAATGGCATGTTGGTCATATACACAGAAAAAGAGATATGAAATATTCAATTACTCTTGACAAAGACAAAATGACTAATGAAGATTTAGGTGTTACTGTAAGGTATCTTTCAAGTCTTACAGGTACTGAAGAATGGCATCATAAAAAAGGTTTTATTGGAACACTTAAAGCTGGCGAAGGTTTTATATGGAATGATGAAGCAGGTATGATTGCTCATTTAAACGCAAATTTAATAATAGAATAATATGACAGTAAAAAAGAACAACTTAATGAAATTGGCAAAGGGTAAAAAGGAAACAACCGTAAAAGCACCTGCCATTAAAAAAGAGGAAGTAAAAGTACCTGAAAAAGTACTTACTCCAGAAGAAGAAAGAGACCTTAAAACAAAAGCAAAGGTTGAAGAGTTATTAGATGGCGTGGATATGACACTAAAAACTGAAGAAAAGAAAGAAGAGGTTGAAGTAATTGATGATGACATTCAATCAAAAGATTCTGAATGGCTTGAAGAACAAGTATCAAAATTATCTGAAGAGAATGAAAGACTAAAAAGCGAAATTGCACTTGCTAAAACTGATTATGAAAAACTTTTTGGAGAATTTCAGGAGCAAAAAAATGGGGTTACTTTAAATAATAGTAATTCTGACGGACAGTTACAAGCACAAGTTATTCAATTATTTGATGAAATTCAAGCACAATATCTTTCACTTGGAAACAATTTAATTATTTATCCTGTAGCATTTATGAACAGATTGATTAAATTCTTTTCTTTTTTGGAAGATCGTAAAAGGTTTTAATTAAAAAATAAATAAGAAATTTGCATTAAAACTTTTGTTATGATGCAAATTTCTTATATATAAAATATTCATATGATTTATGATAGAAAAGAATACGGAAGACGTGATTTTAATTCAAAATATTTTGAATGGAAATCATCAGGCGGAGGAAATATTTTTTAAGAAATATCAAAGAATAATTAAAGATTACATACGAAATAATTTTCCCAAACAAAAACTAGAAGACATTGACGATTATACATCAGAAATCTTAATTAAAATTTTTGAAAATCTTAAATTAATTGATTCAGAAAAAGGCAGTGTTAAAACATGGGTGTTGGTTATTGCAAGACATTTTATAACTGATGTATGGAGAAAAGATTCAACTTCATTTACATCAGCATTTAATAATTCTGGCATAAGCATTAGTAATAACGATGCTCAAAATTTAAGATTTAATGGAGAACCAACTGCTTGGGTAGCTGGTAATAATACTTCATTAAGTAATGATAACCTGTTATTAAATAGTTGTTCATTTACTGTTTGTAATAATAGTGAATTTGAAAATTGTAATACAGTATCTTATTTATCATCACAAATATCTCCAGTTGATTATAGCTTATTAAATATGAAATATATGCAAGGATATAGCCATTGTGAAATTGGTAAAGAGTTTAATCTTACCAGCAGTACTGTTAGTAATAGAATAAATTATATTAAAACTAAACTAAAAAAACAAAACGTAGATATATTAGAATAAAACTGTCATTCCGATAATTTTAAAAAACCCTTGCTTTTGAGTGTCTGTTTTGATATATTTGTGAAAATTTTTATTAATGATTAAAACAATAGCGCAAATCGCTGATATACATATCCGCAAAACACCTACTCGCAATGAAGAATATCAATTCATATTCGATAATTTATTAAAATCATTAAAGCAAACAAAACCCGACAGAATTGTAATTGTTGGTGACTTGGTTCACGATTATCTTGATTTACAGGGTGAGCAATTAATCATGGCTCATGAATTGCTTAATGCGTTGAGTGAAATTGCACCAGTACGTATCACCAGAGGTAATCATGACTGTAGAAAGAAAAGTCTTAAGAGAGTTGATTCAGTTAAAGCAATTGTAAAAACTCTTGATAATCCAAATGTTATATATTATGATAAAACTGAATTTGTTCTCGATGAAAATATAATATGGGCAGTTTGGCATCATGGCGACCCTAAAAATAATCCTTGGAAAACTAAAGATGGTAAAAAGGTTGATGCAACTAAAGAACAAGCTGGATTTACTACTATCGACTTATTTCATGACCCTGTGAATGGTTGCAAGTCAACCACAAATTTTGAAATGAAAAGTAAACAATATTATAAACTTTCAGATTTTAAAGGTGACTATTCATTCTTTGGTGACATACATAAAATGCAATATCTTGACAAAAACAAAACTAAAGCCTATGCAGGTAGTTTAATCGCACAAGATGTGACAGAAGGTGATGATAATTTTCATGGTTATTTACTCTGGGATATTGAAAACAAAACAGTAGAAGAAATTCCAATTGAAAGCGAACATTCATTTAAAAATATTCGAATTACACAGTACACAGATTTTAATGATTTGGATTTTGAAATCCCAAATCCAACTAAAAATATGAAGGTTAGATTTGTCTGGGGTACTTTACCACAAACAAGAGTTAAAGAAGCTGAAAGAAAACTGGCTGAATATATTAAAAGTAAACATAATGATGTAATTATTTCACATAAGAATGAATTTCTTGAAGATGAAAAAATTGACATAAATGAAAATATTACTTTGCAGAATATCACAGATAAGGATGTTCAGCATGAAATATTCAGAGAATATCTTACAAAAATTGGAACAGAAACACAACTTATTGAAGACATAATTTCACTTGATGAAGAAGTTCTTACATTAATTGATACTACAGAAGATCAAAGTATTGAATGGAATGTAATTAAGTTTGGCGGTAAGAATTTTATGTCATATGCTGAATTAGAAATCGATTGGAGAAATATGGATGGTTTATTTCAGATTACTGGAGAAAATACTGCCGGAAAGACAACAATAATGAAACTTATATCATACATTCTTTTTGGTAAAACACTGGAAACTGAAAATCGTAAGTTATATGGTGACTCACGCTTTGTTAATAACAGAAACAATGCCGATTATTGTGAAGGTTATCTTGTATTGGAAGCTAATGGCGAATATTACGGCATTAAGAAAAAAACTGAAATTAAAAAATCTAAATCAGGTGATATTATCGGTGCTCCAACTACATTGAATTATTATTTACTTAGTAATCCTGATGAAGAAATGAATGATAACACTTCATTAGAAAAACTTGATGAAGATCGTAGAAAACTTACGCAAAGGAAAATAGAAAGTATTATAGGTACTTATGATAATTTTATGCGTATTGTTATGACAACATCTGACACTCTTAATAGGATATTGTCTAATGATATGGCAGTATTTATTGATTCACTTTTATTTGATAGTGGACTGGATATTTTTGATAAAAAATTAACTGGCTATAAGATATATGAAAAGAAAGTTAATGAAAAATCAAGAGTATTCTGCGATATTGATGGCGTTACAATTCAAAATCAAGCATTAGGACAGGAAATTGAAACACTTGAAACTGAAATAAAAGAAATCGAAACGATTAAATTACCAGATGTTCAGGAAAGAATTGTCAAGGGTAGGAAGTATGTTGAAGACCTTACTAAGAAATTATTCAAGATAGACCCTGAAATTTACAATTTAAACGTAGATAGCACTAAAGAGACTATTGGTACACATAATACTGAGATAATTAAACACAAGGCACGAAAAGTGGTTATAGAGCAAAGTATCGTCCCATTGAAAGAAACATATGATGTAGATAGACTTAATGTGCTCATTCAAAAGAAAGATACTCATAAAATTGTTGAATATAATAAAAAATTACAAATTAAAAATCATGAACAAACAAGAACAATCGAAGATCATGCAATTGAAATCATCAATGGTGATATTTTCAGATTAAAAGAAGAGGGTGCTAAATTAAAAAAAGAAATTGTTGATTTAAAGAATAGTAAAATTTGTAGTCAGTGCGGACAGGTAATTAATAAACAAGAACATATTGATCATATTTTCAAAACAGTTAAATTGAAAGAAGATCAGATGTTTCAAATTGCAGATAAGATTAATGTAAAAGAACACGTTGATAAAGTGGTACATGAACTTAATATTATTGATGAAGACAAAGCAATTGTAAAAATTAACGAAGAAATTCGTGTTGATTCTCTTGAAATGGAAGAAACACTTAAAAAAATTGGTACACTCACCAATGAAAAGAATGATGTTGAAAAACGCAAAGAACTTCAGACTGAATTAGATCAGATACCAATCAAAATACAAAACGAAGAACTTAAAATCACTTTACTTCAGCAGAAAATTGATAATTATGATAATAGTCTGAAGCAAATTGAAGAAAATAAGAAGATAGAAAAAGGTATTACTGCTGCTAAGTTAAAATTAACTGAATTGGAAGGAGAAGAAACTGAAAAAAGAGAAGATGTTTTAATTAAAAAAACAAGCGTTGGTGAAAAACAGATAAGGATAAAAAATAACGAATCATTAATTGTTGCATTTAAAATGCAGGAATATCAAGATACAGTTATGGGTCTATATAAAAAATGCGTACACAGGGATGGCATACCAAGACAGATGCTTGCAAATTATATATTACCAAAGATCAACATAACGTTGCAGGAGATATTATCAGTTGCACCGTTTAAAGTATGGCTTGATCAGGATGATTTACGTCCTAAACTGGTTTATAACAATAGACCAACAGCAATTACTGATTGTATTAGTACATCTGGTAAAGAAAGAACATTTTCCAGCGTGGTAATGAAGTTTGCATTGAATCAAATTAATGTAAAAACAAAACCAACAATATTCTTACTTGATGAAGTAATGGGTAAATTACTTAATAACAGTGTTGAAGAATTTATTGAAATACTTCAGCTAATAAAAGCAGGAATGAGAAAAGTTTTAGTTATTGAACCTAAAGAAGAAATCAATCCAGATTATCTGATTAACGTACAATTGGATGAAGATGGTATATCATCACTTACTATTGAATAATTAGTATTTATAATAAACAATAATATGGCAACACCAATTACTGAAGAACAACGAAAAAAATACGCTGAAGATCATGAAAAAGCGACACTTATTAAAGAAGGATTGACAATTGTTGATAAATTAGCAAAAATGGATATTGATGATATTGTTGTCACTAATAAAGATGTTAATGATACCACTGATGAATTGGAAGATTTAATTGATAAAGCAAAAAAATTAACAAAACACAGATTGTGGAAATTAAAATAAGAAAATCAGATGGTTATTGGAATTATGAAAATTGTAAAAAAGAAGCATTAAGATATGAAAAAAGCTATCATTTTAAAATAAACTGTCAGTTTGGATGGAATGTTGCGAGAAAAAATAATTGGTTGAACGAATTTTATAACAAATAACAATGGAAAATAATAAATGGGATTTGAGATTTATGTCACTTGCAAAAGAAGTGGCATCTTGGTCAAAAGATACTACCAAAGTAGGTTGTTGCATTGTAAATAATAGAAACCCAATATCTATGGGTTTTAATGGCTTTCCAACAAAAATAAATGATGAAATTTTAGAAAGACATGAACGTCCTCTAAAGTACTTATACACAGTGCATTCTGAGGCTAATGGATTAGTTCAAGCAGCAAAAAATGGTCAAAAAACTGAAGGATGTACTATGTATGTAACACTTTTTCCATGTTCTAATTGTGCAGGTTTAATTGTTAATGCTGGAATTATTAAATTGGTATGTGAGAACAAACCAGACCTAAATGATGAAAGATGGGGTGAAAATTGGAAAATTTCATTAATAATATTAACTGAAGGTGGTGTTGAAATAGAATATATTAATTAATTATGATGCACATAGACAGTGAAACATATAAAGTTGCTGATTTTAATCATCACAAATCTCAAAGTGTAAAGACACAAATAGTTTTGGGAACAAGTTTGAGAAAAGAGCATTTTCATATCATTAGATTGCAGCATAAAGAAATTGGTAACACAAAAAAATGGAATATATTTACTATCGCCAGAAATGGCATTGTATATCAGCATTTTGACAGTAAATTTCATTCAGATTTCCTTGGTATTAAAGAAGCCGACAAAAAATTAATTTCTGTTATTGTTGAAAATATGGGATATTTATTTAAAACAACAGATGATAAATATATTAATTGGCTGAGTGAAGTATGCGAAAATGAAAATGTAATTGAAAAAGAGTGGTTTGGTTATAAATATTGGGAAAAATTTACTGAGGAACAATTAGAAAGTATTTTTTTATTATGTAAACAGTTATGTGAAGAATATAATATACCGAAACAATGTGTCGATTTTCATCATTACAATAAAGAAATTATTAAATATAAAGGTATTGTTTTCAGAAGCAATTATATTGATGAAAGTAGTGATATCAATCCTTTGTTTGATATACCTAAATTTAATAAAATGCTGCATAATGAACTTACATAGAGTATTTATAGAAAATGGAAAATATGAACAATAAAACCAGTCCAGATCAAATGAGAATTTTACTTCGCAGAATGCGTGGTGAAAAATATATTGTAAATGAAAACGTTGAAACTTCAAAAAAAGAATTAGATATACGTGATATGCTTAAAATCACACGTAAATTAAATGAAGATATTCAACCAGAAACAGATCAACCAGAAACTCCTGAAACAAAACCTGTAAATAAAAAGACTGATCAGGATGAAGCTAATGAAGAAGAAAAATTCAAAGATTCTTTTCCATCTATCAACGACATTAATGTTGATTTTATTGAATTGGAAGTGACAGATAAATATGTTTTTTGGGGTGGTACAATTAATGGAGTATTACAATTCGTTTATAAAGTAACATCTGACGAGAATACAAATGGTGTCGAATTTAATCCTTTAGAGGGTTATAATGAAGATGACAAAGAAAAGAATGATAAAATAATAAAAACAGTTGAATCATATTTTGATAAATTTTACGAATACTGGATTGATAGTGTAATCCAAAAACCTGCAGAGCAGTAAAAATTTTATAAAGACAGTATTTATATGAAAATAAATGTTATGTATGAAAAAACATTACAAATAAAATTAAATTTGAAAAAATAATATTTAAAACAATGAAAAAGAAAATTTTAACAATTATTGCATTATTAATGTTTGCAATAACCCTAAGTGCTCAAAGTTCTTGGTATGGATTTGGTAGAGGAATTAAAAAAGTAATGCAAGATCAGAAAGAACAACTTGCAAAAGAATTACGTGCTAATCCCAATATTACATTATCTCTATCAACCACACAATTATTATTTAGACCAGTAATTACTTTAACAGCTTTTGCCATCGATTTTTCGAATAAACCAGCAACTTTAGCATCACTTACAAGTGCTGGATTTGGTTTATCATATGGTAAATTTTCAACAGAAGATGCATATTGCTATTACTCTGTAAATGCATTATTATTAACAGAGTATAAAATAGGTGGTACTGAAGGTGTAAAAATTGGTGCTGCAATTACTGTTGATGCATATAATAAACTTATTGGTGCTGGTGTGGGATATATTAATAATCATATAATGCCGTTAATAACAATTTCACATTCATTTTAAATGATATACTCCGTAAGAGGAGGACTTTTTAATAGTTTTAAAGAACGCATATTAATATAATGTGCGTTCTTTCTTTTTGTAAAAATATTTGGATAAATTAATTTAATGTGCTATATTGCAAGTATTTATATTAAAATAAGTTTTAATGAGAAAATCTCCTAATTATTGGACAAAAGAATGTTGCCGTGAAGTTGCTTTAAAATGTAAAAGCAAAACTGAATTTCATATAAAATACATATCAGCTTATAATTGTTCATGGAAAAACAAATATCTTGATGAAATTTGTTCTCACATGAAACCATTAGGTAATACACATAAAAGACTTGTATATTCTTATGAATTTTCAAATAATTATGTTTATGTTGGAATAACATGTAATGAGAAAAAAAGAAACAGAGATCATTTTAATGGAATAAGTCCTGTACGTGAACATATGAACAGATATAAGTTAAAACCAATAAAAAAAATTTTAACAAACGGATATATTAATGTTGAAATAGCTTCAAAATTAGAAGGTAATTATCTTGAAAAATATAAAAATAATGGTTGGCATATTTTAAATAAAAATAAAACAGGTGGTTTGGGCGGAAATATATTATATTGGACAAAAGAAAAATGTGCCGAAGCAGCATTAAAATGTAGTACTAGAAAGGAGTTTTCAATAAAATATGTTTCAGCATATATTAGCGCACGCAAAAATATGTGGTTGAATGATATATGTGATCATATGATTTATAAAAGAAGACCTAAAGGTTATTGGAATTATGAAACATGTAAAAAAGCTGCTTTGAAATATAGTAACAGATTTGACTTTTCACATAAATGCAGTTCTGCATATTTTATTTCGTCAAACAATAATTGGTTGAATGAATTTTATCCTATTGCAATAAAAGCAGTATTTATATAAAATAATCCTAAATATGGAAGACGTTAAAGACATTGTTAATAGTGAAATAAAAAAATTTGTTAATGATTCTTTGGATAAAGAAGTAAAAAAAATACTTCATAGTTCAAACAGTAAGACCAGAGATGAAATGATTGGAACTATAAAAAATGCATTAGAATCAGTAGTTAAAGTGCTTTGGGCTAAAAAAGACTTCTGGAAGACAGATATCAAGTAGTTAATAATTAAGTAGTTAATAATGAACAATGGATACATTTAAACCGACATTAAATAAACCGACACCACAAGGTGCTAATTTTCAAAACAATGCTAAAAAGATCAATACTAAAGCAGGTCTTAAATTGAATGAAACTGATGGTTTATTGAATGAAGTTGAACAGTCATTAAAGAAAAAAATATTTAGCTTGGCTAAAATGGAAGCACTTGTATTTTCAGACCCTAAATTAATGGCAAAATATGAAGAAATGGCGGAAAATGGAGAAGAACGTTTTGGTTATCATTATAATGAAACTATTCAGAATATGTTATTTAACGATTATGTTCTCAACAGTCCAAAATATTTACAAAAATATAAACAAGCAATTCCTAAAGAAAAGACAAGAAGAGATCAAAGCGGTATTAACCAATTAAAAAAAGCGGGAGAAAAAAATATGCAACACAAAACCGATATAAAACCTGAAAAACTTGCTCCAACTGGCTTAAAACCAGCAGTTGCTGAAAGTGAAGAACCATTAACAAAAGTAGAATTTTTAGTTAATGAAAGAGAACCTAAAAATCCTGATTTATTTGCTTATTTTCCAGAAGAAAATTATGATAACGAAGGTAAATTTAAAACAGCATATTCTCATGTAGGACAACATTCATCTGCTTCTCCAGAATATGCAAAAGAAAGTCGTCCAGCTACTCCTGAAGAATATGCTCCATTAAAAACAGAACTTGAAAGTCTTGGATATAATCTTGAAGTCGTTAATGGTGTTAATGAAGAAACTGGTTCAGGAAGTTCAGGCGCATATAGCGCAGGATTAGGTATGATAAGCAGAACTATTGCCGAAGAAGATAAAAAAGAAAATGTTTCAATGGTTGATGAAATGACTGGTACAGGTGGTGGCGGAGGTGGTGGTGAAAGTGGTAGTGGTGCATATTATACACCAAAAGCATTTGCATCTAATGGTGACCTTTTACATGGAAGTAAGAAAAAAGCACCTGTAAAAACAGTCCCTATGATAAAAGGTGGTACTATTATTCAGGAAAGTAATTATTTAATTGAAACTGATGGCTTTGAAAAATATATTCAGGCATTAAATGAAGATGAAAATATTAATAATAAACTTGGTCAGGTATACCAAGCAACACATTCAAAAAGTAATAAAGGATTGGGTGTTAGTGAATTACAACAATCACCTGAACGTGATGCAAAAATAAGAGAAATAGAAGACAATACGATGTTATTTCTTGGACAAGACCTTCAGCATAGTCCAGATGATGATGTTGAAATTTTTCATAAAGATATGACAGAACCACATACACTTATACCACATCCCGATAATAAAATTCCACAAATGCAAACAGATGGTATTGTTAACTCAATACCAAGAACTTCAGTTGGTCTGTGGGATAAAATAAGAATTGGTGATCGTAAAGAAACACCAGAAGCTACAGATATTGAACAGAAATCAGGTGATGGATATGGCGATTTAGGCAATATGTCAAAAGCTGATATAAATATAATCGATACAGACGTTAATACAGAAAAATTAGATAAACCTAATCTTAGACAAATGGAAGAATCAAAACAAATTAAAGAAGTTGCAAAATCAAAAGAGCAACAACGATTGTTCGGCATGGCACATGCAGTACAAAAAGGTGAATTAAGTCCAAGTAAAGTTGGCGGTGCAGTTAAAAAAATTGCTAAAACAGTAGACCCTGAAGACGTTGAAGATTTTGCTTCAACTAAACATAAAGGTTTGCCAGAAAAAGTAAAAAAACTTAATGAAACTGACCAGTCAATTATTGGTGACAAACAAGATTCAATTTCAAATAAATCAGTACCAACCAATACTCAAGGCGGTAATGTACCTATGGGAATGCAAAACACTGGTGGTGGCTCAATGAATGAATCAGCAATTGAAGTATCACCAAATGTAGCACAGCAAGTTGAAAAATTAGGATTAAATCTAATTCCTGCCAATGATGTTAGTGGTAATGGTAGTATTAGAATAGAAGGACTTCATTCTTCAGGTGTTGCTATTAGTGCTGAATTGGGAAAAAAACAGAATGGTGAGATTTATTATCGCTTCAGTGATAGTAATAAGGAAATTGATGGACCAACTGCTCAAAAACAATATCCTCAATTATATAAAGCAGCCTCATTAGTATATGCTGATTTACAACAATCAGCACAATCACAACAACAACCTGTACAGCAACCTATGGGTATGCAAAACAATAGTGGTGGCGCAATGAATGAAAGTGATATAAAATTATTAGAAGAATTAGATAAAGAATTGAAAGCATATTCAATTCATCATAAAAAATTAATGAAAATGAGTGAAGATAAGAAACCATCATCCTTAATATTAAAAGATCGTCTTGGTGATGAAAATAAAGCAAACTTTAAAAAAGATTTGCAAAATAGTGGTACAAAAGAAATTATCGATGTTGAAAAAGAATTAGAATGGAAAGATCAACAAACAGATGTTGGTAAAGACCCACAAAAATTAGGTGCAGAGATTGAAGCTGCTGAAATTAAAGCTACCGATGCAAAAAGTGGTCAAGCACTTAAAAATGTTGGCGATTCAGCTAACTTTAAAGGTGATGAAATACCAAAACGTAATTTAACTACTGAAGAGCAGGAAGAAGTCAATATGTATCGTAATGGTCAGCATAGTTGGGTTTACGACAATGAACCAAACGAAGCATTTGAAAAACGTATGAAAGCTGATATGGGTGATACTATTTACGATATGAGACAGAAACAACTTGCATTTAAAGGCAAAGCACCTATGTATAACAAAGTTGCACAACCAATTCAAGACACAAAAGCTGAAAGAGCAGAATTTGATAAAGAAAAATCTGGCTGGAACGAAAGAGTTGGTCTTAAAGAATCTATGGTTACTGGCAGATACCTTGATGCATTAAATAAAAGACGTTTAATTGATTTTAAATTAAATGAAGTTAAAATAATTACTACAGATAAACTCAATGAAAGTCTTTTTGAAATTGATTTTACAGGTCTTGGTAATACATATGATAGCAAAACCATTAATAATAAAGTTGTTGTTAATGAAGCAGTTGTTAATGTAATGAACGAAAATAAATTTTTTACTGATGGTAAAACAATATTTGCAGTAAAAAATCCTGTTCAGAAATTGAATGAAAATGAACAGAAAGATAAAAAACGTCCAATAAATGAACAATTTGAAAAGATGAAACATTTAACTGGTTACAATACAAATGATTTTATAAACACTAAAGGTATAAAATTATAATGGCAGATTGGACAACTATAACCAAAGAACAATTTGATGCAGCATACAATAAATACTTACCAAGTGGCTGGATTAAATTTGCATATAAATATTTTTCAACTACTACTGAAATGAAAGATATGAATGTGAAAAACATTGTGACATATACTCTTGGTGGATTATTTTTACTTGGATTAATAGCATCTATGTTAAAATTAGCAAATAATATTGTTGGTATATTTGTTATACCATATTCTATTTTATTGGCAATATTAGTATTATATTTATTTTCTGCAGTGTTTTTAAACAAATGGAGAACCAAGAAAATTATAAAAGAACTCGGTATTACCAAAGATGAATATGATGCTTTAGTTAGTAAATATTATTAGCTAATTTAAAAAATATTATTAAAAAAATGGAGTACTAATTACTTAATACTCCATTTTTTTATGAACGTATTTATAGAAAAAGAGGATTATGGTTTCAACAATATCAAAACAAAGATTAGATAGCTTGAATTGTGTTTTAGGTCTGGATTGTTCGAAATATCAAAAAGACATTACATGGAGTCTTGCAAAAGCAGCAGGAGTTCAATTTGCTTTCGTAAAGATTACCGAAGGTACAACTGGACATGAAGATAATCTTTATAATTTAAAGGCAAGAGTTCTTGATGCACAAAAAAATGGTGTAAAAATTGGTTATTATCATTTTGCCAAACCGGGAGATGTAAATTCTCCTGAAGATGATGCAAATGCTGAAGTACAGAATGTTCTTAGTCATATTGGTTTCCTACCTGTTGTTACATTACCTCTCGTGCTTGATATTGAGGCATATTCAGATAAGAATATCTGGGATAATAAGGTAGATCACATGAATAGATTTATTACAACGTTTATTCAAAAATTAAACGAAAAGAATATTCGTGTTATTTTATATTCATATAAAAGTTTTCTTGATATTAATTCTACTTCAATGTTTGGTACTAATCCTTTATGGATTGCAGCTTATTTAACTAATCCTGAAATTAATTTACCTTTAATTCCACTTGGATGGACTGAATGGAAAATTTGGCAATTTACTGAAAAAGGACAGATAGGCGGATATACTGGCGATATTGATTTAAACATAATGAAGAAAGATTATTACAATTTATTTTAATGAGTAACGATAGTAAAAGATATCAAATAATTAAAGACAGGGTTGAAATATATAAAGATTTCACCTTAAATCTTTTATACTATATTCAGAAATATTATCTTGATAAAGAATGTCTGAGTATGGATGAAGATATTTATAATCATTTTTCTTGGTGTTTCAGAAAAGTTTGTAATGAATTTTTATTGGAAGAAATTGATTTTACGAAAAATGAAAATTTAAAACAATATTTTTATAATTATTATTATAATCAATTTTATAAAATTGATAAAGAGAATATGAATCAGAATACTTCATTAGAATATTATGAAAGATTTTGGGAAGGTATATTTAAAATCAGCAATGATAAAAACAAAAATGTTTTAAATATCCTTGTTGAAATTTACAATATTTACGATAAATCGATTAATTTACAAAAAAATATTCTTGAAATTGTTTAAAAACTCTTGCTTATCGTATTTATATTCACTATTTTTACAACTTAAAAAATAATTTTATTAAATAAAAAAAACATGGCAGTAAATTTAAAGGTTGATCTTATCAACCAACTTGGCACTAAAAAATTTTATGCAGAAATTGAATTAGGTCGTCTTGCTGGAGACCCTAACATGAATTACAAAGAAAAAATTGACCTCATGGAGTGTAAACTTGGAGAGATCGCTCTTGTGAATGGAGAGATGGCATTGGCACAACAGTATTTTCCAGACCCTGCACCAGCAGCACCTGATCAAGTAAAAACAGACCCTGCATCAGTAGTAAAACCAACAACGCTACTTCCGGGTCAAAGTCACGGAGAGTAATATGAACTTATTAACTGAAAAAATATGTCAGTTCTTATTTATTTCTTCCATTATTTTTATAGTTTATATCTTAGGTGACTTAATTATAAAAGTATATGGAAGATTTGCTTTGAAACAAGAAAATGTCACTTTTGTATTAAGCAATACTGAAAAAATAATGCTTTGGGCATCAATAGCGATGTTTTTTACATATATCTTATAAATTAATGAAAACAATCGAATTAATTTTAGACCCAATTACAGGTTATTTAATTTCAATTACAAGAAATCCAATGAAAGGCTGGTATGAAATGGAAATTGGTATACCAAAAGGATGGGTTTTTAATGAAAATAAAGAAATTAAATGTGAAGTTCTTAGTGAAGAAGAAACTGGAAAACTAATAAAAATATCTCCAAAAAACGTTGATATTGTTATTGATGATTTAGTTGCATTTATTGTGGTTATAATAGCAACCAATAAAAAAATTTCCGATAAAGAAAAACAATTTACCGATAAGATGGCAGTAATGAGAAATACTCTGGAAAAAGAAGTTAAAGAATTTTATGAAGAACTTGACGAGATCAAAGAAAATTCATTTAAAAATCTTAATGCAGAATTTGAAAAGAGTTTGCGTCCTGAAGGTGA
>OCZT010001334.1_pt1 | contig 25411 bp, 25 predicted proteins | sample 1539031 | NCBI WGS metagenome assembly OCZT01 (sample SAMEA3539308, study PRJEB22396) | soil metagenome | biome: tundra; feature: field; material: soil | place: USA | collected 2010-05 | depth 0.15 m | reverse complement strand
TCGCGCCGGCGCCCCAGACCCTCTCCCCTCAGTGCCCACGCGCGCCGGGACCGCCCCGGCCGGAGCCGCGCGGCCGGCCGGAACCGCGACCGCGTCGCCGGCCGCGAGCTCCCCGCTGATCGCCATCCGCGGCCTCGGCCAGCGGTTCGGTCAGCTGCAGGCTCTCGAGGGCGTGGACCTCGACGTCAAGCCCGGCGAGGTCGTGGGCTTGATCGGTGCGAACGGCGCGGGCAAGACGACGCTGATCCGGATCGCCCTCGGGCTGCTCCGGCCTACCACGGGCCAGGTTGAGCTTTTCGGCAGTGCCCCGTCGAGGGAATCTCGGGCCCGAGTGGGATACATGTCGCAGGGACTCGGCCTGTACGAAGACCTGACGGTGGGCGAGAACCTGGCCTTCGTGACACGCAGCTTCGGCATGGCCGAGTCGCTCGAGGTCGAGCCCGAGCTGGAGGCCGTACGCGACCGTGTGATCGGGGAGCTGCCCCTCGGCTTGCGACGCCGAGTCGCCTTCGCCGCGACGCTTTCGCATCGACCCGACCTGCTGGTTCTCGACGAACCCACATCCGGGGTCGGGGCTCTGGCGCGGGCACGCCTGTGGGAGCTGATCCGGTCCGCCGCGGAGCGCGGCGCGGGCGTTCTCGTAACCACGCACTACATGGCTGAAGCGAGCCAGTGCGACCGGCTCGTCGTGCTGCTCTCCGGGCGAGTGGCCGCTCGTGGCACGGCCGAAGAGATCGCCGACGGTCTGATGGCGATCGAGGTGGCAGCGGAGCCGTGGGACCGCCCGTTCCACGCCCTCAAGGCTGCGGGATTCCCGGTGGCGCTGGCCGGCCGGCACATCCGGATACCTGGAGGCGACGCCGGGGACGTTCGAGCCGCGCTCGCAGCTGCCGGTCTGGCCGCCGAGCTGCGCAGTTCCCCGGCCACGTTCGAGGAAGCGTTCGTCCTGCTCGCTCGTGGGTCGACCGCCACGCCCCCGGCTGAGGCGTCCCGCTGATGGCCCGAACCGGTCGGCGGCCCAACAACGGTCCTGCCGGTGGCGGCGCGGGTGGCCAGAGCAACACGCGCGACCTGATCCTGGCCGCCGCACGTGCCGCGTTTGCGGATGGCGGGTTCGAAGGTGCCTCGATGCGCCAGATGGCCGCGTCGGCCGGCGTGGACCAGGCCCTGATCCACCACTACTTCGGCAGCAAGCAGCAGCTCTTCGTTTCGGCGATGGAGTTGCCGTTCGATCCCGGAGCCGTTCGAGCCAAGGTGTTCGCCGGTCCGCGCGACCAGATCGGGGAGCGGATCGTCCGATTCTTCCTCGGATTGTGGGAGGAGCCGGTCCGGCGTCAGGTTCTGCTCGGTATGGTCCGCTCCGCGATGACCGACCCGCGGGCCGCCGAGATGGTGCGGCGGTTCGTGATCGAGGGCGGCGTCATGCCGCTGATCGAGGAAGCCGGGGTCACGGACTCGGCGATGCGGGCGACTCTCGTGGGCAGCCACCTCATCGGCCTTGGTTTCGCCCGCTACGTCCTGTGCGTCGAGCCGCTGGCAAGCGCTCCGGTCGAAGCTCTCGCGCGGACGGTCGGCCCGGTCATCGGCCGCTACCTGACGGAGCCTCTCTAGGCTCGTTCGCGCGGCCGCCGACTGGCGAGGGTCAGGCCACGTCGCGACGCGTCATACCCCACGCGCCGAGAAGCAGGCCGCCAACCGCGAGCGCGATGCAGACGACCGCGCCGGCCGGATCCCAGTTGCCGACCATCGTCTGGCCGAAGTGGCTCGTCAAGGCAAGCTGGTGAACCTGGTCGGGCAAGTTGAGGGGCGGGGCCAGGAAATCCACGAGGAACGTGGCGATCACGAAGACGGCGGTGACTTCGCCGGCAATCGTGTTGCGGAACAGGCCGCCGACCGCCATGCCCACGCCGGCCGCCGCGGAAGCGTACAAGCCGATGATCACTGCACCGGCCACCGGCGTGAGCACGTCTCCGCCGGCCGATGCGACGCCGAGCCCAACTCCCAGCATGGCCAGGCCGGTCATGACCGCGATGGCGCCGAAGACGCCGAGCCCGCCTGCGATGGCCCAACGGGCTCGACCGAGCGGGCTCGCCAGAAGCAGCTCGAGACGGCGGCCGTTCTCGTCGGAGGCCCAGCCGGAAACGAGGAGTGCCGCCGCAAGGCCAGCCACTATGTAGCCGATGTATGCGTAGAGCAGCTGGAGGAACCCGCCGCCCGACGTGATGTCATAGCCCTTGAACACGGTCGTGAGCAGCTTCGACGTGTCGGGCGAATTCGTGAGCGTATCCGCGAAGGACTTGCTCGACGCCGCAATCAGGGCCGCGAAAGCCGCCAGACCGAGGCCCCAGGCAAGCGCCTGAGGCAGCCGCTCACCAAAGGCACGGCCGGCAGGGCCACGGACCCCGAGCAGCGCACCGGGCATGGCGGGCACCGGGATGGCGCTGGTGGAGCCGAGATCTCGCCGATCAAACGCCCAGACGCCGACCGCGAACAGGGCCACGACGACGATTGCGACCGGCACCAGGGATAGCCAGTCGTACTCGCCGGCCAGGGGCAGGTGGCCTGCCGTCCAGTGGAACCACGAGAAATCGGCCGGTATCCGGAGCGCCGGCACCGAGGTCGAGTAGCCGCTGACCACATATCCACCGAGCAGCAGCGCCCCGGCCACGCCCGCAGCGCTCGACCGGCCGACGAACGGCGCCAAGGCCCAGGCCACCGACCCCGATACCAGGCCAATGAGCGCGACCCAGAGCGCAAAGCCGACCGCCGCCTCGACCGGCAGCGCGTCGCCGGGGACAGTGGCAAACCCCTGTGTCGCGGCATAAGTGACGACGCCCAAGAAGGCGCAGGCTACGACCATGCCGGTGATGTGAGCCGCCAGCTTCTCGATGGCAATCCGGCGCTTGCCGAAGGGCGCCGCCGCGACCATGTCGAGGCTGCCTCGGCTAGCCTCCGAGGCCAGCGTCCCGGATAGGGCGACGATCGACCACAGCCCGGCGATGATCCCGAAGAAGGGTCCGTACTTCCACGACAGATAGCCGCCCAGCGTCCCGATGTTGACGGGGTTGCTCGTAAGACCCCTGAACGCGGCCGGCATGCTGTCGACGAAGCCCGCCATGTCGATGCGGGACGCCGGGGTCGAGTAAGCCGTGGCGACGGCATAGGCCCCCGATAGCACGATACCGGCCATCAGCCCGGCGACGACGAGGAAGGCGAGGCGCGAGTCGCGGATCGTCTTGGCATAGATGCTGCCGAAACCGTAGAGACGGTTTGCCAGCGAGATGGGCGCGACGTTTCGCGCGATCGGCGGCCGGCCGGCTTCCACGGCCATTACTTCACCTCGGCCGACTCACGGCCGTATTGGGCCAGGAACGTCTCTTCGAGACTCGGCTCGCGGCTCAGGAAGTCGGTCACTCCCACGCGTGCTGCGGCCTCCACAACAGGCGCGATAGAGCCCAGAACCCGCAGCCGTAGCGTGTGGTCCTCGACGGCCAGGTCGCTGACGCCGGCGATGCTCGCGAACTCCGCAGCCGGTGGCTCGCCCGCGAACCGCAGCTCGACCTGGTGGTGGGCGAGGTCGCGAAGCGCGTCGACCCGATCCACCTGCACGAGCCGACCTTCACGGATGATGGCCACGCGATCGCAGCTCCGCTCGACCTCACTCAGGATGTGGCTGGAGAGGAATACGGTCCCGCCGTCGGCCACCCTCTCGCGGAGCAGGGAGAAGAACGTTTGCTGGACGAGTGGATCGAGGCCCGAGGTCGGCTCGTCGAGGAGCATCAGTTCTGGCTTGTGCTGGAGTGCCGCCACGAGGCCGACCTTCTGCTTGTTGCCCTTGGAGTACTCGCGGAAGCGCCGGCTCGGGTCCAGGTCGAAGCGTTCGATCAGCTGAGCCCGGTAGGCCCGATCGACGCCGCCGCGCAGGTTGCCGAAGTATTCGAGCGTTTGCCCGCCGGTGAGCCGGTCGTAGAGCGCGAATTCGCCGGGCAGGTAGCCGAGCCTCTTGTGGATCGCCGCGGGGTCGGCTGAAGACTCGATTTCGAAGACGTAGGCCTTGCCGCTCGTCGGCCGGATGAGGTCGAGCAGGGTTCTGATGGTCGTCGTCTTGCCGGCGCCATTCGGTCCGAGGAAGCCGAAGACTTCGCCCTTCTGAACGTCCAGGTCGACGTCCACGATCCCGCGATGCGACCCGTAGGACTTGGTGAGCTTCTCGGTTCGAATGACGCTGCTCATACGGTCCCTTCCCGTCGCCCCTTCTCCCAGCTTTCGAGCAGGGCGGGGATGGTGTTTTCGAAGATGAGATAGACATCTCGGAGATCCTGCAACCGTGCCCTGGCCGGCGCCGGCCTGTCGGCCATCAGGGCGAGGCCTCGGTCGGTCATCTCGCGCGCGACCCTGGTTCCTTCGAGAGTGGCCCGGGTGATCGAACTCATGGCGTCGGGCGCGATCAGGTACACCGCGGCGCGTTCGCCGCGACGCGTGACGCGTTCGATCAGCCGGGCGCCGAGGAGGAGCCTGGTCATGGAACTTACCGTCCCGAGACTTGCGCCGACGGCGGCCGCGATCTGCGCGGCGGTTTGCTCGGCCGGCTCGCATACGAGCAGGTAGGCGAATATTCGACCGCCGACCAGAGGCAGGCCGCGCTGGACGTGCATCAGGTGCGCGAAACCGTCGGTGAAGTCGTCGTAGCGGCGGTCCTGGTCCGATGTCATGGCCGGATTGTGCTCTTGTTCGAGATTTCGCGCAACAGCAACATCTGGCGTCGACGGGGTTGCCCGGCGGCCGTGAGCTGGAGACGGTCGTCGATCGTCTGCTGCGGGCCGCGAGAAAGTGAGCGCCCGAACGGGCGGGCAACGGCCGCAGCCCGCGCGCGTTCGCGGCTAACATGAGCCGAAGTCCGCGCCGCCCGCTCTAGGAGTCCGATGTGATCGACGAAACGACCTCGCTAGGTGCCCGCATCCTCGAGCGACTGCGCGATGAGCGGGTGATCTGGCTCACTACAGTGGATCGAAGCTTGCCGCAGCCGGCGCCCGTTTGGTTCATATACGAGCGCGGGACCGAAAGCGAGCGGATCGTGGTCTACAGCCGGACCAACGCTCGGCGCGTGACGAACGTCAGGGACAACGAGCACGTAGCCCTGAACTTCAACTGCTCGCCGGGCGGCGGACAGGTGCACGTGATCCGGGGAGTGGCGCGGATTGCGCTCGAGCTTCCCTCGGTCGCGGAGGCGACGGCCTACCGTGCGCGCTACCGCGACTGGATCGAGGACGAGGCCTACCGGGGCGAGACCGTGGAAGCGTTCGCCACGCAATACTCCGTCCCCATCGAGATCACCGAGTTGGAGATATGGGGCTGGTAGCGTTGCCGCGCGGTGCGTCGGCTCGCACCGGAATCAGCGCGGCAGCGGTCCGATCGGGAGCTTGAGCAGGCGGTCGTTGTGTCCGAACGTTCGGGCCACCAGCGACGGGACCCACCAGCGCAGGAAGTAGAGCTTGCACCCGACGCAGTAGCCGGTCGTCGCCAGAAGCGTCTGGAGCGCCCCGACTGCGCCCACGAGCAGCCAGCCCACGACGGGCAGGCCGACGACGAACGCGATCGCGGCGAGCGCCAGGAAAGTCCCACCGAGGCTCTGCGCGAACCGCGGCGGATATTCATGCTCGGGTTCGGTCGGTCCCAGACGAAGCGTTCGACGGATCAAGGGCCACGGCCGGCCCAGCACGAAGAGCCGCGCTCCGAAAGCCGCTGCCACGAGCAGGTTCACGCCGACGAGGACGGCCAGCCACGGCGCTCCGGCCACGAAGGCGACGGCGAGGACGACGACCGACAGGCCGGCACCGAAGCGCTGGCCGCGCGGATCTATGAATCGGGCCGGTGGGGTGAGCGGAGTAGACACAGGTGACTCCAGTTCGAGCGGGAGGTTGACGCCGGCTGGCGTCGGGCGGATCGAGACCGCGAGGTCCGGCTCGGGAGATCGCCTGGGAGCTTAGTAGCTACCGACCGCGCTCGACCGTCGCCGTCCCTCGCCGGCGACAGGAGCAAGGCTCGCCCTGGAGGCGGCGCAATTGCAGCTCGGTCATAGCCGGAGAGTAACAAGACGGGCTTCGATGCGCCCGGCGGCATCGCCGCGGCTCACTCTCCGGATCGGATGTAGGTCCGGCCGATCCGCCCAGCGACCCCGAATCGAGACTGAGTCGCAGCGCAGGCCTGGGTGCCGAGATATGCTGCGACCGTGAGCATCTCGATGCCAGGCCATGCGAGCACGACGGTGGACGATGTCGTCCGGACGCTCGACGCCGCCGGTTACCGGATGACCGATTCGAGGCGGGCCGTCATCGACTTGATCTGCACCCGAGACGGGGCCTTCGAGACGGCCGACCTCGTGGCCGATGCCAGGCGGCGCAAGATCGAAGCTGCCCGCGCGACCATCTTCCGGACGCTCGAAATTCTGACGGGCCTGGGGGTTGTCGAGCGGCTAGACCTCCCGAACGGCGACCATTCGTATGTGCGCTGCGACTCTCGGAGTCACCACCACCACCTGGTGTGCACGCGCTGCCAGCGCTCGATCGATCTGGAGGACCTCGGCATGACGCCGATCCTGGCCCAGGTTGCCAGGCGGACCGGATACAAGATCGATCGGCACCGGGTCGAGCTGTTCGGGCTGTGCCCGACGTGCCAGAAGAAGTCGCCCTCCCCCGAGTGACGGCGCCCCACGCCGGGCCCAAATCCTGCGGCGCCGCCGCGCCGCCGCGCGGCCGTCGGCTTCCCACGCCCCCTGGTGCGGGGAGTGCCGCTATCCGGGGGCGCGATTGCCCAATCCCGCCACGGGGAGTACCGTGTAGTCGTTGCCACCAAATCCAGGGCGACCCCTCACGTAGTGCACGTGGTCGGCCTTCGTTCAGCGCTGGCCGTGCGACTGCGTTTCCAGTAGTCGTGACATCGTTTAGACCGCGGCCGTTCGGCCGCCGACAGCCAGATGCGAGTCCCGCTACCGCTTTCCGGCTGCTATGGCAACTCGAAATCGAGACGCTCCCGCGGCCCTCGCGGCGGAGCTTGTAGAGGAGTTGACCATTCCGCGAACCGCTTTCGTTTCGACCTATGCTCCGCGCCGCTGTGGCATCGCCACGTTCACCGACGATCTGTCCTGCGCGGTTGGGGAGCGCGAGATCGTGGCCCTCCACCCGGCCGACGAGCCCGGCCCCTATCCGGCCGAGGTGCGCCACCGGATCCGCCGCGACATGCTTCCGGACTACGTCTTCGTGGCCCGGGCGCTCAACGATTGCGGCACGGGCGCGGTCTCGATCCAGCACGAGTACGGCATCTGGGGCGGCCGCGACGGCGACTACGTCCTCGATTTCGTGCGGGAGCTCCGACGCCCTAAAGTCGTGACTCTGCACACCGTCCTGCGAACGCCCACGCCATCCCAGCGGCACGTCCTGGTTTCGTTGATCGAAGCGGCCGATGCGAGCATCGTCATGTCGAACGCCGCCGCCTCGCTCCTGACCCGTGCGTACGGAGTCGATCCGCGCCGTCTGGACGTGATCCCGCACGGCGTGCCGAGTCTGCCACTTCTGCAACCCGATTCCGTGAAACCCAGGCTCGGTCTGAGCAGCGATCCGGTGATCCTCAGCTTCGGCCTTCTCGGCCCGGGCAAGGGCTACGAGACGGTGATCGAGGCGATGCCCGAAGTAGTGGCGGCGGTCCCGAGCGCCCGGTATGTCGTCCTCGGTGCCACCCACCCGGACCTGCTGCGCCACGAGGGCGAGAAGTACCGCCGCAGTCTCGAGGATCGGGCGGTCGCCCTTGGCGTCGCCGATCAGGTCGTGTTCGTGGACCGGTTCGTCGGTCGTCGCGAGCTCGGAACGTGGCTTGGGGCGGCCGACATCTTCGTAACCCCATACCCGAACCTGGATCAAATCGTCTCAGGGACGCTGTCGTATGCGATGGGCGCCGGCAAGGCGATCGTGTCGACGCCATATGCGTACGCGTCCGAGCTGCTTGCTGACGGCCGTGGCCGACTCGTGGCGCCCAGCTCGTCGTCGGCGCTGGCGGCCTCGTTCATCGAGTTGCTGCGCGACCGCGATGTGCGCGAGACGCTTGGTGCGCGGGCCTACGACTACACCCGGTCGATGATCTGGCCGCAGGTAGGCGCCCGATATCGGCAGGTCTTCGCCCGGGTTGCCAGTGGCGTTGCGGCGCCTGCAAGTCCCTCTCGCAGACTGACTTCTGTCCATGGCTGAGCTGCGGTCACCGGCCGCACCGTTGGAGTTCCCGGCCGTCAGGAGGACGCACCTGGACGCCATGAGCAATGAGATCGGCGTCTGGCAGCATGCGGTCGGAAGCGTCCCGAACCCGGCCTTCGGTTTCTGCACCGACGACGTGGCGCGGGCTCTCGTGGTGGACGTCCTGCACGCCCGCGAACTCGGATGGGCGGCGATCGCCGCGAGTGCCGACAGGTCGGTCCGCTTTCTCGAAGAAGCTTACGAACCCCAAAGCGGCCGCTTCCGAAACTTCCGCGGGGCCGAGGGCAACTGGCTCGACTCCGGCGGCTCGGAGGACTGCCACGCCCGCGCAATGGCCGGGCTGGCTGCAGTCATGTCCGATGGCGCCGACCCCGACCTGGTCGCCCGGGCCGAGCGCCTCTTCGCCCTCTCGTTGCGGGCCGCCGGTGCTCTGACCGCACTTCGGCCGGTGGCGGCTGCGATTCTGGCCTGCGACGCGGCTCTCGAGGGTGGCATGGTGCGCGAAACCGAGGACGTCCATCGGAAGCTGACCGCCAGGCTCGTGGCAGCGTTCGATGACGTGGCCTCGGCCAGAGATTGGCCCTGGCCGGACCAGGTGCTCACTTATGAAAACGCCCTGTTGCCGCGCGCGCTGGTCGTGGCAGGGAAGCGGTTGGAAGACGAACGATCCGTTCGAGTCGGCTGCGACGTGCTCGACTGGCTGGTTGCGGCGCAGACGTCGAGAGAAGGGGCATTCTCGCCGATCGGCAACCGATGGTGGCCCAGGGGCGGCCCACGAAGTCTGTTCGACCAGCAGCCGATCGAGGCGACGGCTACTCTGCTGGCGGCGGAGGCCGCCTACTCGGTTACGCGGGTGGAACGATATCGAGGGGCGGCACGGATGGCATACAACTGGTTCCTGGGCGACAATCTTCTCGGAGTGCAGCTGGCCGACACTTCCTCCGGCGGCTGCTTCGACGCTCTGACTCCCCGAGGAGCGAACGAAAACCAAGGAGCGGAATCCACCCTCATGTGGCTGACTGCGCTCGAACATATCCGGCATCTAGGGCCGCGTTCGTGATCGGCATCGACGCGCGCCAGCTATTCGTTCGCCATCCCGACAATCCGATCATCACGGTGGGCCAGCTGCCCTACCCGGCCAACGCCGTCTTCAACCCCGGAGCCGCCAGGATCGATGGCGAGACCGTCCTGCTGCTTCGCGTCGAGGACCTGCGCGGCATTTCCAGTCTTCATGTCGCGCGCAGCGCGGATGGCGTGTCCGGCTGGAAGTTCGACGACGAGCCGCTGCTCGCGCCCGACCCGGGCCACGCCGAAGAGGTCTGGGGCTGCGAGGATCCGCGCCTCACGTATCTCCCCGAGCGGGAAGAATGGGCCATCTGCTACACCGCGTACAGCAATCGCGGTCCGCTCGTTTCCCTCGCAGTCACCAAGGACTTCAGGGAGGTCCGCCGGCTCGGTCCGGTCATGCCGCCGGAAGACAAGGATGCCGCTCTTCTGCCGCATCGTATCGGCGGTCGCTGGGTCATGATCCACCGCCCGTCGCCGCTGCGAGGTTCGGCCAACATCTGGCTCTCATACTCCCCGGACCTGCGCCATTGGGGCGACCACACCCTCCTGATGGAGGCCCGCGACGGGGCATGGTGGGACGCCGGCAAGATCGGTCTGGGAACGCCGCCGCTGGCCACGCCGGAAGGCTGGCTCATCACATACCACGGCGCCCACGTGACCGCTTCGGGGCCTATCTATCGAGTTGGTCTCGCCCTGCTGGATCTCGATGATCCGTGCATAGTCCTTCGCCGGTCGGAGGAGTGGGTCATGGGGCCCGCCGCTCCCTTCGAGCGCATCGGCGACGTAAACAAGGTCGTATTCCCGAATGGCTGGGTTCACGACGCAGAGACGGATCTGCTCTGGCTCTATTACGGTGCCGCCGACACGGTCGTAGCCGTGGCCTCGGTGCCCTTGAGCGACGTGCTCGAGCACATGCGCCAGACGCCGCCGCCGCTCCGACGGCGGGCTACCGACAACGACGGCTGGAGCCAGGCGCCGACCCAGCGCGACCACTGAGACCCGCTAGAGATCTCTTAGGTCGATCCAGCCCATACGGACGGCTGCGAGGGTGAGTGCCGTACGCGAATCCACGGCGTAGCGCGAGAACAGCCGCCGCAAGTGGCTTTCGACCGTTCTCTCCGCGATCTCCAATGCCGTGCCGATTTCGGCGTTGGAGCGACCCACGGCCACGAGGCGGATGACCTCGAGTTCGCGGTCGGAAGTGATCCTGAGAGCGCTGCGAGCCCTGCGGAGATCGCGCATGGCGAACATCGAGCCCCCGGCCGCCACGGTCCTGACCGCCGCCACGACCTCGGCGATCGGGGCTGACTTGAGCATGTAGCCTGCCGCCCCGCCCTCGAGAGCCGTCCGGACGAAGGACGGATAGTCGTACGAAGTGAAGAACAGGATGGCCGGCGCCGGGTCGTCGATCTCCCGCGGCAATCCCAGGCTCCGCTCCGGACCCACCTATTCGGTGCCCTGCCGAATTTCGGGATCATTGGCTGGAACGACAACATCAGCTCGTTCAAGTCTGTCAATTGCGGCATCCCGCGGTACTACTTCGACGCCGACTACGGCGGCGTGTACTGGCAGAACAGCTGCAACACCTGGTCCCCCAACCTGTACTCGTACAACGACACCTTCAGTTCCGTCGTGAATGAGGCCCCCTGATCGGCGCAAGCTTCGCGTCCCGTCGCGGTACCCGCGCCGCGTTCGATTTCCCGCCCTATGGTCGACATCTAGTAGGGTTTGCAGGCATCGCAAGCCGGCCGACCGCGGTTGGCAATGCCGATCGGTCGACCAAGGGAATCGATGGAACGCAAATGGCTGATCCTGACGAGCGTCTCGCTCGGCTCGCTCATGGCGACCCTCGACGGCAGCATCGTCAACATCGCGCTCCCGGCGATCCAGGCTGACTTCGGGATCGGCCTGACAACGATCGAATGGGTCGTCGTGGCCTATCTGCTGGTGGTGGGCAGCCTGCTTTTGCCGTTCGGTAGGCTGGGCGAAGTCCTCACCTTCAAGCGGGTCTACCTGGTCGGCTTCGCGGTCTTCACGCTGGCGAGCGTTCTGTGCGGCGCTTCGCCGAATGTGTCGGCGCTGACGGCGTTCCGCATCGTCCAGGGCGTTGGTGCGGCGATGATAATGGCGATGGGGCCGGCGATCGTAGCCCGGACTTTCCCGGCGAGTGAACGCGGACGAGCGCTGGGGCTCAACGGCATCAGCGTCTCGATAGGGCTGAGCCTCGGGCCGGCGCTCGGCGGCATCCTGACCCAGGTCGCGACCTGGCGGGCGATCTTCCTCATCAATGCGCCGATTGGCCTCTTTGCGATCCTCTGGGCGGCGCGCGTGCTTCCGAGCGAGACGCCCGGCAAGGGCCAGTCGTTCGACGCTAGAGGGGCCGCGCTCTCCGGCGGCGCTCTCTTCGCTCTGCTGCTTGCGCTGAGCGACGGTCAGCAGTGGGGCTGGACGAGCTCGGCGATCGTCGGCCTCGTGATTGCCTTCGCGATCCTGGGCGTGGCCTTCGTCGTGGTGGAGCGTCGCTCGATCCAGCCGATGATCGATCTCGCCCTCTTCAAAATCCGGCCGTTCTCCGCCGGTTTGGTCAGCGTCGTGGTGGCATTTGCCGGCCTCTTCACCGCGACCTTCCTGCTCCCGTTCCTGCTCCAGCAGGGACGCGGCTTCTCGCCGATCGAGGCCGGCCTGCTGCTCACGCCGGTGCCGATCACGATGGCTCTCGTCGCGCCCTTCAGCGGCGCGGCTTCGGACCGCTTTGGCCCGCGCGTCCTGGCCAGCGCCGGCATGGCCATCATGTCGCTTGGTCTGTTGAGCCTGACCCAGCTCCCGGTCGAATTCGAGCTGCCCGATCTCATCTGGCGGCTGGTCCTGCTCGGCATCGGCCAGGGCTTGTTCATGAGTCCCAACAGCAGCGCCGTGCTCGGGGCGGTGCCGCGGTCGCGGGTGGGGACCGCGTCTGGCACGCTCGCCCAGATGCGGGTGAACGGCCAGGCCCTGGGAATCGCGCTGAGCGGCGCGATCGTGGCCACGCGGATGCCCGTCCATCTGGCGGCGCTGGGAGTCGGTGCTCCGACGGACGCCGTGCGAGCTGCGGCTCTGGCCGGCTCCATCCACGACGCTTTCGTGGTGGCGGCGATCGTTTGCTCGTTGGGGATCGTGGCCAGCCTGGTTCGCGGGTCGAGCCGGACGGGCAGCGCGGCACTGCCGATGCCCGGGGCAGCCCCCGCGGCCGGGGCCGAGCCTGCGCCCGGCCTGTCGCCGCGGTAGATTCGCTGTCATGAGCGTCATCAGACTTCAGGGTATCGATCCGGGGCGACTCGGCGTCTTCGCCGGACCGCTCAACGCCAGGCCGGCCGACGAGCAGCGCGAGTTCGCCCGCGAGATGGAGCGGCTGGGCTACGGCACTCTCTGGTACGGCGAGAGCCTCGCCCAGGAAGCGTTCGGGCGTGGAGCCATATACCTCGCCGCCACCGAGCGCCTGGTGATCGCCAGCGGCATCGCCAACATCTGGGCCCGTGACGCGGCGGCCATGGCCAACGGCGGGAGAACCCTCGCCGAAGCGTGGCCGGGGCGATTCATCCTGGGCATCGGCGTCAGCCACGCCCCCTCGGTCAAGCTGCGCGGCCACGAATACGACCGGCCGTACTCGGCGATGCGGGAATACCTCGACGCGATGCCCAAAGCTCCGTGGCGCGGCCCCGAAGCGGAGATCCCGCCGATCGTGCTGGCCGCGCTGGGGCCGCGGATGGTGGGCCTGGCCGGGGAGCGCACCGCCGGGGCGTACCCGTACTTCTCGACGACCGCTCACGTCCGCGAGGTCCGGGGCATCCTGGGCCCGGAACCGTTCGTTGCCTCGGATCTGCCCGTAGTGCTGGCCGCCGATCTGGCCTCGGCCCGCGGCATTGGCGATCGGCACCTGGCGCTCTACCTCGGATCGGCCAACTATCGGAACAATCTTCTGCGCCTCGGGTGGTCGGAAGCCGATCTGACGCCGCCCGGCTCCGACGCGTTGTTCGACGCCATAGTTGCCTGGGGCGACGTGGACCAGATTGCCCGGCGGGTCGACGAGCGCTTCGAGGGCGGCGCCGACCAGGTCGTGTTCAATCTCGTCGCCGCCGACGCCGCGCTGGCTCCCCTGGACGAGCTCCGGCGGCTCGCGCCGCTGACGCGCGGCCGCCGGTAAGCGCGGGCCGCTGGCGCGTGGAGCGATCCATTTGAGTAGGGCCGGTTTCCCGAAACGAATGCGAGTGCAACAATCCGGCGATGGAGTCGGAACCGACCAGCAGCGCTAGAGGCCGGACGGGCGCGTCCGCTGCGGCTTCGCTCGAATTCCGGGCAGTCTCGAAGCGATACGGCCTCGGCTCGGGCACGCCCCCCGCTGGCACGCCGGCTGCCGTCGACAACCTCTCGTTCGAGGTTCCGGCCGGCGCCATCTGCGTCCTGGTGGGGCCGTCCGGGTGCGGCAAGACGACCAGCCTCAAGATGGTGAACCGGCTCATCGAGCCCACTTCCGGCCAGATCCTGCTCGACGGCGTGGACGTCCAGACTGAGGACGTCACGGCCCTGCGGCGGCGAATCGGGTACGTGATCCAGCAGGTCGGGTTGTTCCCGCACCTCACCGTCGGACGCAACGTGGCGGTGGTCCCGGCCCTCGTAGGCTGGTCCAAGCAGCGCCAGCGCGCCCGTTCCGACGAGCTGCTCTCGCTGGTAGGGCTCGAACCGGAACGTTATCGGAACCGCTACCCGGCGCAGCTCTCCGGCGGGGAGCGCCAGAGGGTGGGCGTGGCGAGGGCATTGGCGGCGGACCCTCCGCTGATGCTCATGGACGAGCCGTTCGCGGCCGTCGATCCCATCGCCCGCGAGGGCTTGCAGGACGAGTTCCTTCGATTGCAGAAGGAGCTTGCCAAAACCATCCTCTTCGTCACCCACGACGTAGACGAGGCGATCAAGATGGGCGACTTGATCGCGGTCCTGGCCGAGGGCGGGCACCTGGCCCAGTTCGGGGCCCCCGACGAGATCCTGGCCCATCCAGCTTCGGACTTCGTCGCCCGCTTCGTCGGCGTCGATCGAGGCCTCAAGCGGCTCTCCCTTCGGACGGTCGCGGATCTGCAGGTCGAGCCCGTCGGGCGGAGCGATGGCCTGCCGACCTTCGCCCCGACGACCAGGTTGCGCGACGCACTCTCGATTCTGCTGGTCGCCGACACCCGGGGCGGCATTGCCCTCGACGAAGCCGGTCGGCCACGCGGACTCGTGACTGTCGACGAGATCGCGAGCGCGCTGGCAGAGGATCGCCCGCGCCCCGGCACACGGGCATGAGCACCGAGCCCCTGATCCGCTGGGACTGGCTGGGCGCGCATCTCGGCGCGATCGCCAGTCGGATCGAGCAGCACCTCTACCTGACCGTCATCGCGGTGGTCGTCGGGTTCGCCATCTCGTTCCTCCTCGCCGCCGTGTCGATAAGGCGGCGCAGGCTGTACCCGTTTGTCGTGGTGCTGTCCACCGCCGTGTACACGATCCCGAGTTTCGCCTTGTTCGTGGTCCTGATCGCGATCTCCGGTCCGTCCGTCCTTTCGGCGGAGGTACCGCTCGTGCTGTACACGATCGTGTTGTTCGTGCCGAACATAGTCGCCGGGTTCGACGCGGTGCCTTGGGAAGTGATCGACTCGGCCGACGGCATGGGCTTCACGCCCGGCCAACGATGGTGGCAGGTCGAGCTGCCCCTGGCGCTGCCCCTGGTCGTGGCCAGCATCCGATTGGCGACCGTTTCGACGATAGGTCTCGTGACCGTGACCGCGATCCTCGGGGACAGCCTCGGCGGTCTGGGCTACTACATCCTCGATGGCTACCACCGCACCTTCACGACCGAGATCCTAGTCGGCGGGCTGCTCTCGATCGGGCTGGCGGTGCTTGCCGACCTGGGCCTGGTCCTGCTCCAGCGCGTCCTCACGCCCTGGACGGCGTCGCGAGCGGCCGTCCGCTGATGGACCTTCTCACGGCCACGGCCCAATGGCTGGCCGACCCGCTGCACTGGCAAGGCCCGAACGGGATTCCCGCGAGGCTCCTCGAGCACCTCTTTCTGAGCGGCGTCTCACTCGGGATCGCAGCCCTGGTGGCGATCCCTCTGGGCCTCTGGATCGGCCACACGGGACGCTTCTCGTGGCTGGTCGTGAGCTCGGCCAATGCGTGGCGGGCCTTGCCGTCGTTCGCCGTCATCGGGCTGCTCGTGCCTTTCACGACTCGGATCGACCCGAGCCTCGGCTTCACGCTCTATCCCACCGCGGTGGCGATGGTCGTGCTTGCGGGGCCGCCGATCCTGGTCAACGCGTACGAGGGAATCGCCGGGGTTGAACGCGACCTCGTGGATGCGGCCCGAGGGATGGGCATGCGCGAACGCCAGATACTGTTCGGCCTGGAGGTTCCTATCGCGCTGCCGGTCATCGCGACCGGGATCCGTCTCGCCTCCGTCCAGGTCATCGCGACGGCAACCCTCGGCGCCGTCTTCGGGTTCGGCGGACTCGGGCGCTTCATCGTTCTGGGCGATGCGAACCAGGACAACGGCGAGCTCTTCGGCGGGGTCGTTCTCGTGGCGTCCCTGGCGCTGATCACCTTCGGGCTGTTCGTGCTCCTGGAACGGCGCCTCGTCTCGCCCGGCCTAACCAGCCGTACCGCCAGCTGAGCCTGGCCCGCCGGCTGCTCGAAGCGCGATCCCCCCCAGCCACCTATAGTCGCGGGACGTCGTTGGCGGCCCGCCCATGGGCTGCGCGACCGCGCTAGGGAGGTGACCCAATGCGGCTACCCCGCATGCTTGCCCTCGGGGCGTCGATGCTGGTGCTCTTGAGCGCCTGCTCGACGGGTGGGGGCAACTCGCAATCTCCGTCCGGAAGCACCGGAACACCCGGAGCGACCGGCACCGCTGTAGCGACTGGCACCGCCGTCGCCACCCCGAGCGGTCCCAAGCCGACCATCAGGATCGGCTCCGATGGATTTTCCGAATCCAAGCTCATGGCCGAAATCTACGGCCAGGCCCTGGAAGCCAACGGCTACAAGGTCGATCGAACTTCCTTCGGACTCGGCGCCCGCAAAGTGACCGCGGTGGCCCTCGAGAGCGGCACGTTCGACCTCAAGCCCGAGTACATCGGCAGCGGGCTTGGCTACTACGACAAGACCAAAACGACCAGTGACCCGGCCGCGAATGCGGCGGCCCTCCAGACGATCCTGACCGGCAAGGGCGGCGGGATCACCGTCCTCGATTACTCGCCCGCCGCGGATGAGAATGCGTTCGTCGTGACCCAGGCCACGGCGACGAAGTACAACCTCGCCAAGATGAGCGATCTGGCTGCCGTGCAGACTCAGATCAAGTTCGGCGTCGCCACCGATTGCGCGACCAACCCGGTCTGCGCTGCGGCGATCAAGACCGCCTATGGCGTAGACCTCTCGACCGCGCTTCCGCTCTCGGCCTGCGATCAGCCGATGGTCGACGCTCTGACCGCGGGCACGATCCAGGTCGGCGAGCTGTGCTCCACTCAGCCCGACATTCTCAAGAACGGCTGGGTCGTCCTGACCGACGACAAGCACACCCAGCCCGCCGACAACATCGCCCCGCTCGTTCGCGACGATCTGCTCGCGAAGGTGGACAAGACCAGCTTCGACAAGATCCTCAACGGCGTCTCGGCCAAGATGACGACGGCCACCCTGCTTCAGCTCAACTCGGAATTCGTCTTCGACAAGAAGGACATCGCGGCGATCGCCAAGGAGTGGATTACCGCAAACGGACCATTCTAGGAGCCACTCTCGCCATCCAGCTCAATCGAGCGGCCTGCCCCCACGGGGCGGGCCGCTTTCTTTTGGCTGCTGCTATGGCTCCGCGGCCACGCCAGCCGACGCCGTCGTCGGGTTCCCGGCGGCGTTTCGCACGGCGCGGTTGGGGTCGCGGATGCCTAGACCGTTGACCACCGCGCCGGCCAGCAACAGGCCCGCAGCCAGACCCATCGCCAGATGGAAGGAATCGGTCGAAGCCTCTCCCGCCGCGGCCACGAGAGTCGGCGCCACCGATGGCCCGGGCTTGTTCAGCGGTGAGATCTCGCGGCGAATCGTCGGTGACGACGTGTCGACGCCGGGAGCGCGGCTCGACAGGTCGGCGTAGAAGGCGCCGGTTATCGCCACGAAGATGAGCGCCCCGGCCAGCTGAGGCCCGACCCGCGAGATGGCGTTGTTCACGGCGGAGCCGAGGCCGGCGCGGTTCTCCGGTACCGAGGCCATCAGCGCGGTCGTGAGCGGCGCGACCGTAATCGCCAGCCCCAGCCCGAACAGGATCGCCGACGGCAGGAAGTCGAGCAAGTAGCCGCTCGACGGCAACCAGGTCGTCGGGTTACCCGGCTGCAGATTCCAGGCAGGGCTGTCGGCAGGCACACGGGCGAGCCACAGGACTCCGGCGGCCATCACCGCGGGGCCCACGGCCATGAAGCGTCTCGGCCCCAGCCTGGCACCCACAGCCCCGACTCGCGACGACAGGAGGATGAGCAGCAGAGCCCCTGGCGTCCCGATGAATCCGGCCGCTGCCGCCGTGTACCCGAGCGTGCCCTGGCTGAAGATCGATTGCTGATACCCCACCACATAGAGGGCGCCGTAGATGAGGAAAGTCGAAAGGTTCGTCACCGCGAAGTTGCGCGAACGGAAGAGGCCGAGCGGGACAAGGGGATGCCGGCCGCGGGCCATGAGCGCGACGAAGGCCACACAAGCGAGTGCCCCGACGACGATCGCCACCGGGCCGACCGCGTCCTTCCACTCGTGCTGCTGCCCGTATATGGCGCCGAATGCCAGCCCGCCCACAGCCAGGGCGACGACCAGGGCCCCCAGCCAGTCGAAAGCGTGGCCTGCGTCGGGATCGCTGCTCTCCTCCACGTAACGCCACGTGGCCAGCAGGGCGACAGCGATGAGTGGCACGTTGATGAAGAAGACGGCCCGCCACGAGATCGTGTCGACGAAGACTCCGCCGACCACCGGGCCGAGGATCGCCGTCGCCGCGGATGCCGCAGCCCAGAATCCAAAGGCGCGACCTCGCTCCGGCCCTTCGAACTCGTGCGTCAGCAAGGCCAGCGAACCTGGCACGAGCAGCGCCCCGGCCGCCCCCTGGACGATCCGAAAGACGATTAGCGCCTCCATGTTCGGCGCCAGGCCGCATAGAACCGAGGCGCTGCCGAAACCTATGAGCCCGAAGACGAACAACCGGCGCCGGCCGAAGGCGTCAGCCAGCGCACCGGCCAGGATCAGGAGCGCGCTGAGGCTCAACAGGTAGGCGTTGTAGACGTAGGACTGGCCTTCGAGGACGCCGAAGAAGGTGCTCGGCAAGTCCTGACCTATCTTCTCCAGGGCCACGTTCACGACCGTCGAGTCGAGGAAGACGATCCCCGATCCGAGGATTGCCGCCAGGAGGGTTCCGTTGCGGCGGTTCATGCGCGGCTCAACCCTGGCTCGCAACTGGGACGGCACTCAACGCGTAAGCCACCGCCTGATCGACGCTCCCCGCCAGGCCGGCGTCTATGGCCGTCTGGAGTTCGACCGGATCGAGCGCCTCGACTCCGGAATACGTCTCTTCGAGCCGATGGAAGAGGTTCGCGAGCCCGGTCCCGCCGGAAGTCGCGAGCTTCTCCGATGCCACCTTGAGCCTGACCGCTCGCAGCAGGTCTCCCTCTGCGATGGCATCCAGAGCGAAGGAGGCCCGGGTATTCGTCGCCTAGCTGCTGGAGCAGGCGGGCCGACCCTTCGACGTCGGTGAACAGGAAGGTGACGGTCCCTGTGGGGAGCTCTGGAGCGGGGCGCATACGTCAGATGGCGTTTACCGGCGTCGAGACAGTCGGCGCGGCCCTTTCCCTCCCTGCGGACCCGGGACGTTCCGGTTCAGCAGATGCTGATGTGGCACCCGGAAGGTGTCAACGGACGTCGCGTCAGGAGCGCGAAAGACCGCGCAAACGGGAACGAGGAGACCTGCAGCCATACGAGGACCACGTGCTCACCGGTGGAGTGGCCGTTTTGGAGGCCTCGATCGAGGGCATCGAACCGACCGGAGATGGCGGGGCGCTGAGGGTGACGGTCGGCCCATCGGCCGGAGGGGACGCCGTTGCGTTCGAAGTGGACGAAGCCATCGCAGCCACCGGTTTCGTCGCTCCGTTGCGCGACCTGCCCGCGCTTGGCGTCGCGACATTCGGTCACAGCCGGCTGCCTCCCCAGACGCCGTTCTGGGAGAGCGCCACGGTGCCGGGGATCTATTTCGCCGGCACGATCACACAGGGCGCCGCCGGGCTCAAGAAGCACGGCCTCCCGTCGAACTCGGGGGCGGTCCACGGGGCGCGCTACAACGCCCGGTTGCTCGCCCGCCACCTCGCCGAGAAGCACTTCGACGTTCCGCACGCCAGGCGGAAGCTGGCCCCGGCCGAGGTCCTGCCGTTCCTGGTCGACGAGATATGCCGGGCTCCGGAACTGTGGCATCAGCGGGCTTATCTGGCCCGTATCGTCAGCCTCGATCCGGACCGCGGCATTGCCGACGAGCGGTTCCTGCCACTTGCCCACTTTCTCGATTCCGGCGGCGCCGACGCCCTGGCGGCCACGATCGAGGCCGAAACCGAAGGGGCGGTCTATCCTGTCGTGTACGTCCGCCGCTCGGGTCGGATCGAGGAGCACGCGCTGCCCGGCCACCCGCTCCACGACTTCGGGACGGACGAGCATCGTCGAGCCCTGGCCACACTCCTTGCGCAAGTCGGAGTCGCCGCCGAGGTGTCGACGCCTGGAGCCGCCAATCGCGGTCGTGACGGAGGCTGAAAACGTGGACCTGAAGCGCGCCATCCTGGCCCTGGTCGGCTGCGTCCTGTTGGCCGCCGCCTGCGAGGCGGTTCCGGCGTCGGGTTCGGCCGGCGTGCCTTCACCCAGCTCTACGCTGGGCGATCCTTGCTCGCTGCTGACCGTGGCGCAGGTCGGCTCCGCGATCAATTTCACGGTCGACATCCAGACCACCGGTGACAACGGACGGACGTGCACCTGGACTTATGCCGATCCGAACAACATGGTCGCGTTCAACACGGCCAGGCTCACTCTCGTCGACCTAGCCACGTTCTCGGCCATGCGGGCCGCCACGGATAGCGGTACCGCCATCACGCCGGTTGCCAGTCTCGGCGACCAGGCCTTCTATTCAGTTACGGGCACTCAGGTGACGAGCCTCAACGTCAAGAAGGGCAGCCGCGCGTTCACTGTCTCGGTGACTGGGAGTGCCTATACCGCGACCCAGGCTGAAGCGGACGAGGCGACGCTGGCCGGCTTTGTCCTGGCTCAGCTCTAGAGCGTTTCCGCAGGCACGCCGGGACCGCCCTCGAGGTGGCACAAGGTTGTGCGCTTTTGCCACCGGGCCGAATTCGAGACCGCAGCGCTCGATCGACGCGTCTGGCACGCCGTCCACGTTCCTCCGGCCTCGCTCGACCGCTGGAGCGCTATTGTGCCCGCGGTTGCCCGCCAGGAGGCCGCGAGAATGTGCCGATCGATCCAGCCGCTTCACAACTACGAGCCGCCGACCACCCCAGACGAAGTAAGTGCGGCCGTGCTCCAGTACGTCCGCAAGATAAGCGGCATGACCCGGCCGGCTTGGGTCAACCAGGCCGCGTTCGACAGCGCGGTCGCATCTGTCGCGGCTGCGACCGAAGCGCTGCTCGAGGCGCTCGTAGCGACGACCCCACCCCGAGACCTCCGTCGCTTTGCTGTCCGCGGTGCCGATCCCCGACCCTGCGGTCGAAGGGCGCCGCCGCCGGATCATCCTGACCGGCGACGTTCCCAGCCCCTCGAACCCACCGTCGGGCTGCCGCTTCCATCCCGTTGCTGGCTCCGCGAGCGCCTCGGCAATCCGGAGCGATGCGTGGCCGAGGAACCTGTGCTGCGGGAGCTGTCCGCCCACCATGAGGTTGCCTGCCACTTTGCCGAGGAAGTGGATGGCACGGCGGAACAGGTCCAGATCACCGGCCGATCCGGCCGTGGCGCCCGAGTGGCTCCTGCGACGCCGAGCGTCGGCTAGGGGCGCGGCAGGCAGGACGCGGAGCCTGACATCGGCTTCGATTCGCCCCGCTGAGTCGATACTCGGGCAGGAACGAACGGGCTCCCTCGCTTCTGCCGGGAGTTCCCGCCTCGTCCGACACTCTCGAACCCGCCTGTTCGAGGAGGCCCTTTGACTCCTACCGCCAGAGCGCGTGCCCGCCACTTCTCTGCCAGGATCGCCAGTGTCGGTATCGTCCTCGCCTTCGTGTATGCCTGTTCCAATGCGGCCCCGACGCTTGGCCCGACCCGCGGCTCCTCGCCGCAGGCCTCCGTCCTGGGCGCAACCGCCGCGGTAAGCGCCGCGGCAAGCACTTCCGCAACCGGCTCCGCAACGCTCGGTGCGTCGGGCTCCGGTGGGGCGGGACAGGGTCCGTCCGGGTCGCCAGCTGCGCCCCACCTAAAAGCGCAGCCCACCGGCGCTGGCGGCGGTCCCATAGCTTCGGCAACGTCGGTCCCCACGATCCCTGCACGCCCCCGGCCCGCCGTCACGGTGACGATCGTGGCCGCCGGGGACATCGCCTGCGATCCGGCCCAGAACGTCGGCACGCCGCAGGATTGCGACCAGGCCGCCACCGCGAATCTGATCGGCCAGCTGAACCCGACCGCGGTGCTGACTCTGGGCGACAACCAGTATCAGAACGGCACGTTGGCGGCGTTTCAGTCGGTGTTCGCCAAGACCTGGGGCGCATATCGCTCGATCATGTACCCGGCTATCGGCAATCACGAGTATCTGACGCGTGGCGCGGCGGGCTACTTCGGCTACTTCGGAGTCCCGGCCTACTACAGCTACAACCTTGGGGACTGGCACATGATCAGCCTCGACTCGGAGTGCTCCTATGTCGGCGGCTGTCAGGCGGGCTCGGCGCAGGAGCGCTGGCTTCTCGCCGATCTTGCGGCCCATCCGTCCACCTGCACCCTCGTCTACTGGCACGAGCCGCGCTTCTCCTCTGGGGAGCATCTCGACGCTACCCAGATGAACGCGATTTGGGGCGATCTCGTGGCCGCGCACGTGAGCGTGGTGCTATCGGGCCACAACCACGACTACGAACGCTTCGTGCCGCTGGGCGCCACCGGCCAGCCCGACCCGGCCGGGGTCACCGAGTTCGTGGTCGGAACCGGGGGCAAGAACCACTATGGCTTCGCGCGAGCCCCACTCACCGGCGAGGTCGTCCGCAACGACACTTCGTTCGGCGTGATCGACATGAGCCTCGGGCCCACGAGCTACAGCTGGAAGTTCGTGCCGGCGCCGGGCTACACGTTCACGGACTCGGGCTCGGCCAACTGCGTCGGGTAGGGGCCGCGCAGATACCGGGCCATAGGTCCGGGCCTGGGGGCGGCGAATGCCCCGGGAGCCGGCGGGGTTTTCATCCTCGCGGCCGGCGCTGGGTGCAGCCTAAGGTGAAAAGACTCGGTTCTCCGGACGAGTGACCGCGTGGTCTTCGACATGTCGATCGAGGACTCGCAGAAGCCTGAGAGGGAGACGGCAAGATGAACACTCGGATTCACGGTGCCAAGCCACTGTTCTCGGCTGGCATCGCGGTCACACTCGCGATCGGCATGCTCGCCGGGGGACAGGTGGCGAATGCCGCAGGTCCGACTTCGGTCGGCCTCGGAACGGCCGACAACTTCGCCGTCCTTGCGGGCACCGGCATCACCAACACAGGTGCGACGACGATAAGCGGCGATGTCGGGTCCTACCCGACGACCTCGCAGACTGGATTCGCATCCGTCGTGCTGACCGGGACCAACCACCGTGGCGACGCGGTCACGCAGGGGGCCAAGAGCGACTTGACCACTGCGTACAACGACGCCTTCGGGCGAACGCCGGTCACAACCGTGACTCACACCCTCGGCGGGCAGACCCTCGTCGGTGGCGTCTACAACGCCGGTGGCTTCACGCTCGGCTTGACAGGGACGCTCACGCTCGACGGCCAGAATGACCCCAACTCCGTCTGGATCTTCCAGGCGACGTCCGACCTCATCACGAAGTCGTCGAGTTCCGTAGTCTTCATCAACGGCGCCCAGCCCTGCAACGTCTTCTGGCAGGTCACGAGCTCGGCGACTCTCGGATCGGGCTCAAGGTTCGCCGGGACCATCCTTGCCCTGCAATCCATCACGATGGACAGCGGCGTAACGGTGACCGGTCGGGCGCTGGCCCGCAACGGCAACGTGACCTTGATAAACGACACGATCACGAGGGCGACGTGCTCGTCGGCCACTTCGTCGGCCAGCTCGTCTGCCCGTTCGTCGGGCACGCCGGCTGCAACCAGCACGGCGAGCCGCCCCTCGAGTGGAGACTCGACGCCGCTCTTGGCACTCTTGACCTGCCTGGCCTTGAGCGGTCTCGGTCTCGCGGCGGTTGAGGTAAAGCGCCGGCGAATCCTCATCTAGCCAACCCAAAGGTCGCCTCGGGCGACAATCGCTGAGCTGACAACCGACGGGCCGTTCTCACGGCCCGTCGTGCGCTGCCGGAGGACGCATCGTGGGCGACCGATTGACGTTTCTCGGGCACTCGACCGTCCTCGTCGACCTCGACGGCGTGCGCGTGCTTACGGATCCGTTGCTCGGTCATCTGGCCGCCGGCGCCATCCGGCGTCAGGTGCCGGCCGTGCTCACCGACACACTCGGAGATATCTCGGCGGTCTTCATCAGCCATGGCCACTGGGACCACCTGGATCTCGCGTCGCTGAGAGCTCTTCCGGGCGAGCCGGCCGTCATCGTCCCGGTCGGCCTCGGGCAACTAGTCGCAAAGGCGACTCACCGGGTCGTCCACGAGATGCGCGCCGGCGATCAACTCCAGGTCGGCGTGCTGACACTGGAGGCCGTCCATGCCGAGCATGGCCGCCGCCGCTCACTCTTCACGACCGCCGAGGACGCCCTGGGCATACTCATCGTCGGCTCCGCCAGCGTCTACTTCGCCGGCGATACCGACCTCTTTCCCGGAATGGAGCGGCTGGCCGGACGTGTCGACGTGGCGCTCCTGCCTGTGGGCGGCTGGGGTCCGACACTCGGGCGAGGCCACATGAACCCGTCGCGCGCGGCCGAGGCGGCAGCGCTGATCCGGCCCCGGGTCGCCGCGCCGATCCACTGGGGAACTCTCTACCCGCTTGGCTTGCGGCGCCTGGCGGCCCGCCGGTTCGAAGGGCCGGGCGAAGCTTTCCGTGAGGCAGTCGCTGCCCGATCGACGGGGGTCGACGTGCGGGTCCTGCAACCGGGCCAATCCATGCCGCTGGATAGGCGCGCTCGCCAATGACACTCCGGCGCTGGGTCTCGTTCTATCGTCTCCAGACTCGCCTGATGTGGGAGTGGCGGCCGACGCGCCTCGCGATCCTGCGCCGCGCGGTCCTGTCCTATCTGATGGCCTGCCTGGCGCTCGCCATCACGACTGTCGTGCTTCCCGGGTTGAGCATCGACGCTCCCGCCCTGCTGTTGCTGGCGGCGCTGCTGCTGCTCGCTCTCGATAGTTTCTCCGCGCTCGTCCTCCACTGGCTGCTGGTGGCGTTGCCGATCCTCGTTGCGCAGGTCCTCGGCCTGGCCCTCCAGGTCGTCGCGATCGTCGTCCTGGGACGCGTCTTCCCCGGGATACGCGTGGTGGACGTGGCGACGGCGGTTTGGGGCGCAGTGCTTCTGACCGCACTCAACAGCCTGTTCGCGGAGCTGGTGGCGGTGAGTGACGACGACTCGTATTACAGCGTGCTCGTCCGCCGGTTGGTCGCACGTGACTATGGACGCGCCAGGGAACCGAACCCCGGGCTGCTCGTGGTACAGGTCGACGGGCTGAGCCTTCCAGTCCTGAACCAGGCGATACGCGCCGGTCGCGTACCGGTGCTCGGCGGGATGGTGCGCGACGGCGAGGCCACTCTCCACCCCTGGGTCGCGTTGCTGCCGCCCACGACGCCGGCGAGCCAATCGGGCATCCTGCACGGTCGAAACGACGGCATAGCCGGCTTTCGCTGGTACGAAAAGGCGAGTGCCAGGTTGATGGTGGCCAACCACCCGGAGGACGCCGCCGAGATCGTTCGCCGAATCAGCGA
>OCZT010001333.1_pt1 | contig 25413 bp, 17 predicted proteins | sample 1539031 | NCBI WGS metagenome assembly OCZT01 (sample SAMEA3539308, study PRJEB22396) | soil metagenome | biome: tundra; feature: field; material: soil | place: USA | collected 2010-05 | depth 0.15 m | reverse complement strand
AGTATTGAAACTATTCGATGACGACATTATATGATCTCAATGAGGGAGAAGAGGGGATAATTCTGAAGATCAAAGGGAGAGGTCAGTTCAGGCAGCGGCTTTCAGAAATGGGATTTGTTGTCGGGAAACAAGTGGGAGTAATTAAAAAAGCTCCTTTAAGAGATCCCATAGAATATAAGATAATGGGATATCATATCTCATTGAGGAACAGCGAAGCGCAGCTTATTGAAGTCGACAGGGACCATAAATCAAAAGAATTTCAATCATCTAACGGAGTCCTCATAAGTGAAGATGAAAACGGTTCCTGGTTAGAGAAAACAAGACAAATTCAGGTGGCTCTGGTCGGGAACCCTAATTCGGGAAAGACGACACTATTTAACTTTGCATCGGGTTCAAAGGAAAAAGTTGGTAACTATGCCGGCGTGACAGTTGACTCTAAAGAAGCTACCTACAAACAGTCGGGCTATACTTTTTCAATCGTTGACCTTCCCGGTACCTATTCAATTAAAAGTTACTCCCCGGAGGAGATCTATCTCCGGAATTACATTTTTGATAATAAACCTGATATTGTTGTTAATATAGTCGATTCTTCCAATTTAGAGAGGAATCTGTATCTGACATCACAGCTGATAGATATGGGCGTGCAAATTGTTATTGCACTCAATATGTATGATGAGCTTGATAAGAAGGGAGATATTCTCGATCATGTTTCTCTGGGGAAGTTATTGGGAGTGCCTGTAGTTCCGACAGTAAGCTCAAGAGGGAAAGGAATTAAGGAGCTCTTTGATAAGATAATTGAAGTTTATGAGATTCGGGAGCCGGTAGTAAGACATATACATATCAACTATGGAACAGAAATTGAAAATTCTATCTGTGCAATACAGTCTAGAATAAAGATTGAGGGGAACAGGCCATTTACAAACATCATATCAGCAAGATATCTTGCGATAGAGTTACTCGAGAATGATAAAGAATATTCAAAAAGTATTACCCGGTGTATTAACTCTTCAGAGATAATTGAGATAGGGAGAAAGGAATATAACAGGCTTGAGAAGATGTTTTCTGTCCCGATAGAGACTGTGATTACAGATCTTCGCTATGGTTTCATTTCCGGAGCACTTAAAGAAACCCTTAAGATTAACAAAGTTGAAAGATTAGGGAAAACAAAATTAATCGATAACTATCTGACAAATAGATATCTGGGTATTCCGATTTTTATTTTTTTCATGTGGCTCACATTTTTCACAACTTTTAAGCTCGGAGGATATCCAAAATCCTGGATGGAGATGGGGTTTGGTAAACTTTCAGAATTGATATCGAATAATCTCACCCCTGGAATTGTCAGGGATTTTTTGGTAGAAGCTATAATAGGGGGTGTTGGCGGAGTAATTGTTTTCCTACCCAATATTATTATCCTGTTCCTCTTTATCTCGTTTATGGAAGATACCGGTTATATGGCGAGGGCAGTATTTATTATGGACAGAGTAATGCATAAGATCGGATTACACGGTAAATCATTTATTCCACTTTTTATGGGATTTGGATGTAATGTGCCCGCTATAATGGCAACAAGAATCATTGAGAGTCGCCGGGACCGTCTGATCACTATGCTTATTACACCCTTTATGTCGTGTAGTGCGAGATTGCCGGTTTATATACTCTTTATCAGTGCATTTTTTCCTAAGAATCAGGGTTCTGTTCTTTTTCTGCTCTATATTCTCGGTGGCTTGTTTGCGATATTATCAGCATTATTTTTAAAGAGGGTGTTTTTCAAATCAGAAGAGATCCCCTTTGTGATGGAATTACCACCTTACAGGGTGCCGACAATCAGAAGCATTCTTAAACACGTATCATTCAGGACAAGTTTGTATTTTAAAAAAATCGGAGGCGTAATTCTACTGGCATCGATAATAGTTTGGATATTAAGTAATTTTCCGCGATCAGTTGCTTTTTCAAAGGATTACCCGGGTGAAATTTCAAGGGTTGAAAAATCCGAACTTCCATTAGATAAAAAGGAGGAATCAGTTAGCCGGCTCCTACTTGAGCAAAAAAGCGAGAAGCACACCAAGTCCTTTATGGGCATTATCGGACGTTCAATAGAACCAGTTATGAAACCCTTGGGATTTGACTGGCACCTAAGTGTGAGCATACTTTCAGGATTAGCCGCCAAGGAAGTTGTTGTCAGTACATTAGGGGTTATTTTCCAGACTGATAATAAAGCCGGAAAAAATTCATTAGTCGAAAAGATACAGTCTCAAAAAGATTCCAGCGGCAGAACGGTGTTCACCCCTCTTATAGCTTTCTCATTTATGTTGTTTATTCTAACATACTTCCCCTGCGTGGGAGTAATAGCTGCAATCAGAAGAGAATCAGGAAGCTGGAAATGGGCTGCTTTCACGGTCTTTTACACAACCGGGATAGCGTGGTTATTATCGTTTTCAGTATTTCAGATTGGAAGATTGCTAATTGGTTAGAAAAACCTTATTCGTCACTTTTTTGTTTTTCCTCTCTCCAACCTCTTTTCTAATCACATGTACTCACCCACAACCCCCTCTCTGCTCTGCAAAGAGGGGGCTTAATGCATTGTATATTAGTAAATTCCCCCTCTTTACGAAGTAGAGAGGGGGAATACAAGGAGGTGAGTACATGAGGATAAAAGAAGGGGATAGGGCGCTGATGTAAAAAATAAAAAATGCAATAAAATTATCTTGAATTAAAGTAAATGTTTATTGCAATATAATCCACAATATTCTCCGCAAAATACATGTCGTGAAGTGAACTTACCAGAGTTTTTAACTGTGTAAGCGGTGGGCCTATCAGTGTACTTAATTTGGCTGTTGTTCCATCATCGAAAGTAAGCAGAATATCCCTGTTGCTGCATATGGTTCCAGTGGAGTCAGCACTGTCAGTGATTTTGGCTCCGGCCTTTTTCTGAAGTACTCCATTCTGAAATACCTGTATTGAATCAATTCCAAATCCTCTCTTTATTTCAACATTCCCTATAGCTAAATCATATTGTTTTTCTCTTTTATGAGAGGAATTCCCCAGGAATAAAGTTGTCTCTGATAACAGCGGGTTGTTATCTTTAAAAAGTGCAAATGACAACTTACTTGTATCTCCGGTTTGCCATGCAGTTAATATGCTGTATCCACCTGTGAAAGTATATTTTGAAGAATTTGACTGGTCATTATAGGCGTTTGAAACTGATGATATATCAAAATTTCCTAAATCCACTGAATTGAGAGTAAGATCTGCAGTAAGTTTGTAATCAAGAATGTTCCACGATGTATAATAATAATGATAATTGGAAGCAGAAATTGTAAAATCATTTTTCAGAACCGAATCAGACTTTATAAAACTGTGAAGATACTTTGGATGCAAGATCAGTTTCTGAGGTAAATTGACTATCATCATATTACTTGTACCTGTCTTTTTAAATAGCCTGAAAGGATAAGCAAAATTATGGAACAGATGAATCGTATCAAGCTGATAGTCGTAAATTCCTGCTATAAGACTGAGTGTGATACTGTCTTTAAACGAAGTCTCTGAAACTACAACTTTCGCCGTAGGATCAACACCAGAAGTGAGAATCTGATAGCCTTTGGTTTCTGAAATTTTGCTGATTGCAGTATTAATATCAGCAATATTCTTTTCAACTGACTGTTTCAGTCCTTGTGATTGCGTTTGCGTTTGTGTATCAACCTTGGAACAGCTCCATCCGAGTAGTCCGAAAACAATAGCAATTACTAAAATATTTCTTTTCATAACTTTAAGTATTAATTTAACTTTCCCCAATCCAATTAAACATCAAAAAGTATACCAGACTTTTACAAATAACATCTGAATTAACGACAAGATCAGGATGCTTTTTGTAAGATCAATGTTCCTTTATAAAACGACTATACTTTAGAATTGTTATGTACGGATTGTATTATTGTCGATGATCCGATTAATGTAAAAATGTTACATCACCTACTTTATTAAAATAAGTACCATCAGCATACCGGCCAACTGCTTTCCAGACATAAACTCCCTGTAGTGCCAGGTAGGCATTTCCAAAATAGCCATCCCATCCTTTTTGAAGGTCCGAGCTTTCATAAAGTAAAGTTCCCCAACGATTAAAGATCTGTAATTTATATTCAATCACATTAGTGAAAAATGGCCTGAAGATATTATCATTTATTTGATTATCTTCCCAGTAGCCTCCTGTTGGACCTGATCCGTTCCACTTGAATACGTTCGGAAATTTTATTTCCCCTGTTTTATAGTCCACGATAATCGGTGATTTGTATGTTGCTGAATCCGTGCATCCGTCTTTTGAAGTTACTATTAAAGTAATCTTATATATTCCTTCAGATACATATTTATGCCATGGACTTTCTTCAACAGATGTGTTTCCGTCTCCAAAATTCCAAAGCCAGGACACACCATTATACGAAAAATTGGTGAAGACTACTACCTGTGAATTATTTATGACTTCGGTCGGATAGACATTGAAAACTGCTGTTGGTTTCTGATAAACTGTGATTAATCCATTGTGAGATGATTGTCCGGCAATATTCGTTACTGTCAGTTTTACTATATAGTTTCCCGGAACATTATAGGTATGAAATGGATTTTTTTCGGATGAGAATATCTGATCTCCAAAATCCCATAAATAAGACGTTCCGTTTTCACTCATATTCCTGAATTGTATAAAGAGTGGAGTACAACCGACAGTATCAGGAGCAAAGGAAGCTATTGGTTCGGGAGGCATAATAACTTTAATATGAATTGTATCTGTTCCCCGACACCCGAAATTATCCGGTAGTGTCTGATAAGTTATTATGTGAATACCTAAACCAGCGGAATCAGGATGGAACATATTATCTGTCACTCCATTCCCTGTCCAGGGCCCCCCCGGCGGGGATGCAGTCAGTGCAACAGGCGGATCATTAAGATAAAGAGTTCCTACAGGATTAATGTTTACGACCGGTGATGGCATCACAGTAATAGTAATCTGATCGGAAGCACTGCAGCCGTTAGCATCTGTAATATCATATCTTACTGTATGATTTCCAACTCCTGCGACTCCGGGATCGAATGAATTATCCTTGACACCATCTCCTGACCAGGTTCCACCCGAATCGTGTGCCTTTAAAGTAACCGGACTACTCTCTAAACATAATGTGTCCACCGGCGTTATAGTTGCATCAGGATCAGGCACAATCAGTATTATTGCAGTGGTAATTACCGGAGGATGATCACCATTAACAGGGTCAGAAGGGGGACCCGGAATATTCGGATCATCATATGGGTTACAATAATTCCAGTTTCGTAGTGTCACTTGAAAATACTGACCAATCAATTTATCATTAGCAACATTAATCATATCTGAATATACTCCAGAACCTGTAACCGGGCCGGGAAGAGTAATAATGGGTCCAGAAAAAGGAAAAGATGTCAATGTACCGTTAATTGTAACCGGAAGGCCGGTCATAGTAATGTCAGTTCCATATATCCATTGTACCCATCGGGTATAGAGATTTGGCACATCCTGTTCCTGTGGAGGAACGCAATTGAACTGAGTCAGATCCTGAAACCGGACATTTGCACTGTTGCCAAAACAAACAGGATATACTGTCGGATTGATATGCATATGACCACCATTATGATCATCATTATCCCATACGGTAACTATTTGCTCCTGAGTTGATGAAGAACATAATACCCCGTTGACCATCAGGGTTGCTGTTGGTCTGTAATTGCATTTATCGCCGGTTGAAACATAAGTGTGATTTGTGATTGACTGAAACACTCCGGCCCCCAGACTCACAGCATTTTCTAAATCTGTTGTCCCATCGTCCCAGTCATAGCTGATCTGAACACTGGTCCCTGCATTATTAACTCCCGTATAACTTACTCTCCAGTTAACGGATAAAGGAGAACATAACTTATCAGGGACAATGCTATTGGCTTTGGACAAGATATTACAATCCTGCCCATGAAGAGTTAATGAGATTAATATTAGGAATAATGAAATAAAGAAAATCTTCATTTTAATTCTTATCCGGATAAAATTGAGTTTTATTCGAACTACATGTCCATCGCTTTCGTGATATTATACGATCAGATACTGTTTTATGTTGCATATTCGCGTAGATCTTCATAGGAAAATTGCAAATTTGGTGTCAGAATAGCAGGTATATATCTTAATTAATAATAATTTAGATGAAACAGGTATTCTTTTCTCTCTTTCTGACTCTTATTTCAGGAAGTATTTCGGCCCATTATAATAATAATCTTGTACTTGCTGAACAATGGGACCAACAAAAAAGACTCTGTCACATCCCTGGTTAACATTAAAGAGAGTTATAAACTTTCAGGAAAGAATCTTACTGCACTGGCTGAAAAGATCCTTTACAAGAAGACGCCCCAGGGGGATATGTACATGTACCTTCTTCGTCCGATTGGGAAATTAAAAAAACCTTTATCTGCAATAGTATATTTTACCGGTGGCGGATGGGTAGGCGGAGATGTTGAAGGCCAAATACCAAATGCTGCATGGTTTCGTGACCAGGGCATAATAGGAATTGATGCTGATTACCGAGTGAAATCACGACATGGAACAAGCCCTATTGAATGTATTCAGGATGCAAAGTCAGCAATAAGGTATGTCAGGACTCATGCGCGAGAACTGGGGATTGATCCGGATCGGATCATTGCAGCCGGTGGATCGGCAGGTGGCCATCTTGCAGCATGCACATTTCTTGATGGTGGGGATGCTCCCGGTTAAAGATGCTGACCATTCGTGTGACTGGCCTGTAAGCAATCCTAATTTTTTACCAACTATTAAACGGATGACAGAATTTTTGAGGGAACAAAAGTTCATAAAATAATCATTAAAAACGTAACTAGATACCTGTCATACCGTTACGCCATTGTGCCGTAGTGCCATTATTTTATATACTCAATCTTCATATTATAATCCCATTTGTCGAAATAGAGGTTTCCTCCTTTCCATTCAACTTCTCCTCTCTGAAAATCGTAAGGTTCACTTCTCAGGAAATGTTTTTCCGGATGAAGGGGTCCTGCAACGCCGTCATTTATAATGAGCCTGTATGAATCAATTCCTGAAAGATAGAAATCCTTAATTAACTTGTTTCCTGATTTCTGGAGATCGTATGAAACATCGACAGGTACCCAGCCTGTACCTTCATAATAAACCTCACACCAGTCGTGCAGATTCTGGTTGTCAGGTGGCATCATCCAGCCACTTTGCCATCTTACCGGTATCCCCTTGTATCTGAGCATGGAAATGAATAAAAAAGTCTGCATACCACAATCGCCTCTACTGTTTTTAATTACATATTCCGGTATATTTGACATGGTAGAATATTCAAGGGCACCCGACCAAAGTATATTTTCTTTAAACCAGAAATAGATCTTTCTTACAATCGAAGAAGGATTATCATCACTGCCGGCAATGCTGTCAGCAAGTTGTTTAATTTCATCGGTAAAGCATATATGCGGTAACTGCTCTGAGGTGTATTTCTGATAATTAAATGAAGTTTTGTCATATGGAAGTATTTTAATTCCCGACATATTAAAATACTGAGCATTCGAGACATACGCAAAGGAGATCTGAAAAACGGTTGGTACTCCCTTTTTTGAGAGCTCTTCCATATAAAGAGTACTATGAATTGCAGTGTCAGGAGCAATAATATATTCAGGATTTGAAGTGTTCAAAAGCTTTACTTCTTTTTGTCGGGGATGGCTCTCTTTTGGCCAGGGCAGCCAGCATCGGATTTTCTCTCCATCAGGCACCACATCGGGATGAACGGTAATGGTGTACGTTACTTCCATATTTACCGGCACAACTGGATCGCTTTGATTCTCAGAAGATTTAAATGCCTGTTCGGTATGTTTTAGCCTGAAGATCATCTCCGGATCGTTCTCTGTTTCCCGGAGCAATGAATCTTTTTGCTTATAGAATCTTTTTATAAGTATAAGATTTGATGCGGACCTGTTAAAATATTTCTTTTCACCATCGATCATTCTCCATTCCAGCCAGCCATTGTCTTCCCAGTCTGACATTTCCCCGGAAGAAACAGGACCAATCAGCTTTTCAATCTCAGTTTTTACTTTGTTTTCAGTTACAGAAAAGTCAAGACTTATTCTTTCAGCAATTTGTTCGAGGGAATCTGCGATGTGAATTATCTCCCTTTTTTCACCGTTGACTTTCTTCAGGGAGTCGGCAATATGGATTACTGTGCTTATATTTCCAAAATCAAGATTTTCCTGTAGATCCTCTAAAACCTGATTGAAGTCAGAAGTAGTCCGGCAACCGGATAATAAGATAAGAAGTGCAGGGAATAAGAATCTTATGTTTCTCATACATAGTATTTTTGTATGATCAAAGTTAATGAATTATTGGATTTTTTAGCCCCCATGGCTCCAGTTCTCCCTTTTTGCTCCCCCTTCCACCATTTCTCGATTTTTTGCCCTCCTGGGGGAGCCAATAATAAGGAGTGAAGGACAAAATTTTCTAATTGATGATCTTATATTTCTTCAGGATCTGCGTTGTTGTCATCATAAAATCCATGTATTGTGCACGATGATAGGGTAATTTATTCTCTGATTTTTTTTTCGATAGCTTGCCTCTGAAACTTTCAATTGTAGTGTAACTTCTTGAATCCATCCATTTTCCTATTTCATGAATCATCTTACTGACAACCTCGATCTGATTTAAATAAAGGGTACTTACAATCTGTACACAGTCAGCTCCGGCAAGTAACATTTTGATCACATCAGAACCGTTCATTATCCCGGTGTTTGTGCAAACTGAAGCATTCATATTGCCATATAGCAAACCTGCAAAACGTAAGGGTAATCTGTTGTCTTCACTGTTGCTTAAACTATATGGAAAATGATGTTCTTCCGTAAGAATGTCAATATCGGGTTGAAAAAGCCTGTTGAACAGAACAAATCCATCAGCTCCAGCATTATCCAGATCGGCAATATGTTTTAAAGGATTGGTATGGTATGAACTTAGTTTTACTGAAACAGGAATATTGACAGCTGACTTTACGTTCTTTAGAATTTTAATCTGTTTCTTTTCAATATCTTCATATTCTTTACCGATTTTTTCCGGGACAGAATAAAAGTTCAGTTCCAGACCGTCAACTCCTGTCTCCTCAATTTTTTTAGCATATTCAACCCACGTTTCATCCAGAATTGCATTTATACTTGCAAACAGGGGAATAGTTATTGAATCTTTTGCCTTTTTCAGGGCCAATAAATGTTCCATTATATCCGGAGTTCCCGATATGGATACCGGATAAAGATTGATCATTTCAGCATTACGCTCGGAATATTCTGTTTTTCGTTCGTAGAGTTCCAGGTTTTCAAGTTGAATCTGTTCTTCAAACAGCGATTTGTAAACAACTGCAGCAGCTCCTGCTTTTTCGATTCTTTTCAGATTATCAATATCAGTTACAATATTGCTTGCACCGATTATTATAGGATTCTTTAGTTCCAATCCCATATAATGTGTTCTTAGATCAGCCATGTTTCTATCTTATAAAGTTTTGTTTTATTTCCTTTTAATTTGAAAGTTTCATTAGCAGGTCCGAAGACCGAAGTCTGAAGTCCGAAGAAGTAATTACTTCTGACTTCTTCTTAAACATTACAAAATGCAAAAGGTTTTTAAAAATCTCATAAGATAATTTTTTATGTGCGATTATTCCCAGGTAATTCATAAATTTATCCACCTATTATTCAAAGTAATCTAATACTTCAAATATGAAAAAACAAAAAAGTTCTGTTGTACTTACCGCCCTGATTGTAGCTCTTGGCGGTTTTTTAATGGGATTTGACGCCTCTGTTATTTCCGGAGTAATAAAATTTATCGAACCAGAATTCAACCTGTCAAAGATTGAGCTGGGATGGGCAGTTGCTTCTCTTTCTCTTGCAGCTACTGCCGGAATGATATTTGCCGGGCCATTAAGTGACAGGTTTGGCAGAACTATTGTCCTGAAGGCATCAGCCCTGCTTTATGCATTTTCAGCCTTTCTTGCTGCATTAGCACCATCATTCATTGTGTTAGTAATGGCACGGATGCTAGCAGGCCTTGGGGTAGGCGCATCTTTAATACTTGCTCCAATGTACATTGCTGAGATTTCACCTTCCGATAAACGTGGTAAATTGGTGTCATTTAATCAGTTAAATATTGTAGTCGGTATATCTGTTGCTTTCTTTACCAATTACCTTATTGTTCATCTTTCAAAATCAAACGCATCATGGGTTGAATCGCTTAGATTAAAGGAATATATATGGAGATGGATGCTTGGAATTGAATTTTTACCTGCAACTATTTACTTCTTCCTTCTGCTTTTTATTCCCCAGAGTCCCAGATGGCTTGTAATGAAAGGAAGATACGATGAGGCTCTGAATATCATGAAGAAGTTTGACGATGATGATAATGCAGAAAAGGTTATTAGTGAAATTAAGGATAATGTCTCAAAAGAATCCGTCCCGAAACAAAAGACTCCTGTTAAAGACCTGTTTCTTCCTGCAATGAAACTTGTTTTAACAATAGGTATTGTCATTGCTGTTCTCCAGCAGATAACAGGGATCAATTCCGTATTCTTTTATGCACCGATGATCTTCGAACAATCAGGAATAGGAACTGATGCTGCATTTATTCAGGCTATCCTGGTAGGTCTTACAAATGTTGTATTTACTATCGTGGCTATGGTTTTGATAGACAGACTTGGAAGAAAACCACTCCTAATTATTGGTATCTCCTTCATTACTATTAGTATGTTTCTGCTAGCCTATGGATTTAATTCTGCAAAATATGAACTGACAGATGCATCATCTTCAAAACTACCTTCTGAAATAAACAAGGTTCAGCTTGCTCCGGTAATGAACAAAATCTATAAAAGTGATACTGAGTTTAAAAATGTCGTCAAGAAAGCGATGGGCGAAGAGGTTGAAAAGAAGTATGAATCTGAGTTCATTTCAGCTTCAATAACTATGAATCCTACTCTGATACTAATCGGAATACTTGGATTTGTTGCTGCATTTGCTGTATCTCTCGGACCTGTAATGTGGGTTTTATTCTCTGAACTGTTTCCCAATGCAATAAGAGGCACGGCAATCTCTTTTGTGGGGTTTATCAATTCGGCAATAAGTTTCCTTGTTCAGCTTGTTTTTCCATGGGAATTAGCTACACTGGGAAGCAGCGGAACATTTTTGCTTTATGGATTATTTGCTCTTATAGGTCTTGGCTTCATATGGAAATTGTTACCTGAGACCAAAGGAAGATCTCTTGAAGAGCTGGAAGCAATCCTTGTAAAAAAGAAATCGTGAACAGACAAACCCAAACTTGCATATAAAGCTAAAAAAGAGAATCAATATGCTTTTCGTCGAAGTTTTTTAATGTAAAATCCTTAAATCAATAACTATGATTTCACTTTTCAGAATAAAAATTGTAACAGCATTCGCTTTGATCTTTATATTGACTCTGAATTGTACTTCCAATCAGAGTAAGAAGAAAAATCAGGACGCCATTACCAAGACTGATTCATGTTCTATTACCGTTCGGGCCGGGGATTATGTAAATTCAAATTCTGCCGGGGTTGTTAAATTCAATGAAAAAAACAGAGACTATGTAAGAGCCAGTAAAGGCGGATGGCTTGAGTACAAAGTTCAGGTGCCTGAAACAGGCCGGTATAAAATCAGTCTGTCGGGAGCAACATCAGGTTCATCAGAAGTTGCAAGCTGGATTGAAGATAATGTTGATAATAAAGACGGGAGAACATACAATATAACTGGTAACCTGATGCTTAAGAGAGCTTCTGTGAGTGGAACTGATCTGATTGAGAAGGATGGATCTCCACTGGTGTCGGGTACCCATTTGATGCGTCTTCATTATGACACAGGTACTGTTGTATTTGAAAAGATCTGCTTTGATTTGATCAGAAAGCACAAAAGCTCACCGGTTGTATTAACACAAAAAACCTCAGGAAAAGAGTGGAAGCTGGTGTGGAGTGATGAATTTAACGGAACGGGCTTACCCGATTCATCAAAATGGACATTTGATATAGGAAACTGGGGATGGGGAAATAACGAATTAGAGTATTATACTGCAAACAGGTTGGAAAATGCAAGACAGGAAGATGGCAACCTGATAATTGAAGCAAGAAAGGATGACGGAGTATACCCATGGAGTTCTGCCCGTCTGACAACCCGCGGCAAAGAGAGTTTCCTGTATGGCAAAATAGAATTCAGGGCAAAAGTGCCTGCAGGAAGAGGAACATGGTCAGCAGGCTGGCTGCTGGGTGATGATTACAAGGATGAATTATCGTGGCCATATTGCGGAGAGATTGACGTTTTGGAAAATGTTGGCTTTGAAATGGATCCAAAAACAGGGAACGGAAAAACACATGCGTCAGTACATTGCGGAGCATACTATTTCAAGTTGGGTAACCAGCCAACTTCAATCATTGATGTCAATAATATGACTAATGAATACCATATCTATTCCATCGAATGGCTTAGTGGTGGCATTTCTATTTTAATTGATGGGAAGAAATACTTTGATTATCATGATACGTCAAATAATTTAACATGGCCTTTTAATAAACCACAAAACCTGATTCTCAATCTTGCCATGGGCGGAGGTTGGGGAGGAGCCAAAGGAATGGATCCTGAAATGAAATCGGCCAGGTTTATTATTGATTATGTGAGAGTTTATGAACTCAATTAATAAAGAAATATAACAGCCATAAACTATGTCATCAAAGGAAGAAAGGAAGATTTTACTCGGCAATTGTTTTCTTCACAATGAAAGGAACAGCTTATCGGGAGGGTTTGTTAATATAGACGGAGAGACTTTTTACAAGATTGCCGGATACAATGAGATGGATCCGTTTTTTATTACTATCGTCAGTAACTCTGACCACTGGATGTTTCTTTCGAGCAACGGGGGTATTACAGCTGGTAGAAAAAATCCGGATAATGCCTTATTCCCATATTATACTGTTGACAAAATCCAGGATTCAGGAGAGATTACCGGAAGTAAATCAACCTTTCTTGTTACCAGAGGAAAAGATACCTCTTTATGGGAACCATTTTCAGATCGATACTCCGGGGTATACAAAATTCAAAGAAATTTATATAAAAGTATTTATGGTAATAAAATCATCTTTGAAGAGATAAATGAGCAGCTAAAGTTAACTTTCTCATATAGCTGGATGAACAGTGAAAGATTTGGAATTATCAGAAAGTCAGTATTAACCAATTACGGGGAAACTGAATGTAATATCTCAATTATTGACGGAATACTAAATATTTTGCCAGCCGGCCTTACCAGAATTCTTCAACTCACCTTAAGCAACCTGGTTGATGCATATAAGAAGAATGAGCTGTTGTTGAATACCAAAATTGCCCTATATATGCTGAGTTCAATACTGGTTGACAGGGCTGAACCCAGCGAAGCTTTAACTGCAAATGTGGTATGGTCAGAAGGCATCCCTGATACAAAAATACTTTTATCGGCACGCAATATTGATAATTTCAGAAAAGGGCATCAGATTAAAGAAGATAGTGATGTCAGGGCAGAAAGGGGAGCCTATTTAATAAATGCGGATATTAATCTTGAAGCCGGGAAGGAGAATACCTGGTACATAATTGCTGATGTTAATAAAGATGCCGGACAGATCGCCTCACTCGACCATCTTCTAAAAGAAAATGACAGTATTTCCGAACTTCTGAAAAAAGATGTAGCAGAATGTACCAACGACCTTATTAATATAATTGCCTCAGCTGACGGATTGCAACTTACAGATGATAAACTGAGTATAAACAGGCATTTGTCAAATGTTTTTTTCAATGTTATGCGCGGCGGTATTTTTGATAATAATTATTGTATATCAAAAGATGACCTTGTTGATTTTATAAAGGGAGCCAATTCACCTGTTTATTTAAGAAAAAGGTCCTTTTTTGAATCTATTGATATACATATCAGTTTACAAAGTTTACTTGAAAAAGCCGCTTTAGAAAATGATTCACAGTTACTAAGACTCTGCTACGAATATCTGCCGCTTGCATTGAGCAGAAGGCATGGTGACCCTTCCCGTCCCTGGAACATATTTTCAATTGAATTAAAAAAAGAAAATGGCTCAAAAAGCCTTAATTATCAGGGTAACTGGAGAGATATCTTTCAGAATTGGGAGGCACTGGCATTATCATATCCATCCTATATTGAGAATATGATATGCAAATTCTTAAATGCCTCAACAGCAGATGGATATAATCCCTATCGTATAACACGCAATGGTATTGACTGGGAATCACCGGATCCTCATGATCCATGGGCAAGTATTGGGTACTGGGGAGATCACCAGGTAATTTATTTGCTGAAATTGCTTGAGATTTCAAAAAAATACCATCCTGGTAAACTGAATAAAATGCTTTCAGAGAATATTTTCGCCTATGCGGATGTACCTTACAGAATTAAATCATATAAAGATCTGGTAAAGAACCCCTTTGTAACTATTGACTTTGATAATCAAGCTGAAAAAGCGGCTCTTGGGAGGGTAGCTTCAATCGGAAGCGATGGGAAGCTCATTAAGGATAGCAACGATGAGATTAAACTTGTCAACTTTACTGAAAAGATACTGCTGAGCATTCTTACCAAGCTTTCAAATTTTATACCTGAGGCTGGAATATGGATGAATACACAGCGTCCTGAATGGAACGATGCAAATAATGCTCTTGTCGGATTTGGTTCTTCGATGGTTACTTTGTGTTATTTAAGAAGGCTCCAGAATTTTTTAAAAGAGTTATTCGGTGAAAACCCGGATAGTGAATTTGAAGTCTCTGAGGAGGTTATCTCATTTTTAAAATCAATAAATGATACTTTTAAACAGTACGAACCAATTTTAGGCAGAGCATTTTCTGACAAAGAACGGAAATCAATCATAGATGCCCTTGGTACGGCTGGTAGCGACTACCGGGAAAAACTTTATAAAGATGGTTTCTCGGGGAAAAAGAATTTTGTTGCATCTGACGCGCTGGATCAGTTTTTTACCTTAACCATTAAATTCATCGATAAGTCGATTCGCAGAAATAAACGCAGTGATAATCTCTATCATTCCTATAACCTAATTTCATTTAAGGATGATGGGGTGACAATTCGCCGTCTTTACGAAATGCTTGAAGGACAGGTGGCAGTATTATCGTCAGGTTTACTGGAACCCGGCGAGGTCAATGAAGTGCTCGATGCATTAAAATTTAGTGCTATGTTTCGTGAAGATCAATACAGCTATATGCTTTACCCCGACAGGCAACTTCCCCGGTTTACAGAAAAGAATATCATCCCTTCTGAATCAGTGCCCAAATCCAAACTTCTTACAGAATTGATGAGGAACGGGAATATCAGCATTCTCTTTAAAGACATGGATGGTCTTTATCACTTTAACAGCGGCTTCAGGAATGCATCATATCTGAAAAAAGCTCTGGAGCTTCTGGAACCTGAATACATGATTAATCAAGTCGAAAAAGAATATATCATTGATCTTTATGAAAATGTATTTGACCACCAGTCTTTTACAGGTCGTTCAGGAACGTTTTATGGTTTTGAAGGACTTGGCTGTGTATACTGGCATATGGTTTCCAAACTGATGCTGGCAGTGTGTGAAAATTATTTCCAGGCTCTTAAGTCTGAAGCAGGAGATGATCAGTTAGGAAAGATGGTTCGGCATTATTACGATATACGTGCCGGATTAGGATTAAACAAGATACCGGAATTGTACGGAGCTTTTCCTACTGATGCCTATTCACATACTCCAGGCAATGGAGGTGCGAAACAGCCGGGAATGACCGGGCAGGTAAAAGAAGATATCATATCCAGGTTCGGCGAACTTGGAGTAATTGTCGAATCGGGTAAGATATCATTTATTCCGCGCCTCCTTCGCCGTTCCGAATTCCTGCGGTCTCAGGATAGCTTTCATTATATATCTTCCGGAAATATTCAGAAGATTATACCTATAGAAATTGATAGTCTCGCATTTACAATCTGCCAGGTACCGGTAATATACCACATCTCATCACGGAATTTCATAAGAATCACTACTGAAGAGGGAAATTCTGAAATGGAGGGACTTACCCTGAATGCCGCAACTTCCTCTGCGATTTTTGAAAGGAACGGATACATCAGGCAGATAGATATTTACCTGTCACCTGCCCTTGAGTAAAACTATTGTACTAATTCTTGATAATCAATCTAAAATATCAAATAGTTAACCTATCTGGAAGTTTTCAATTAATTTTGTGCGAATAGGCGGGTAGACGACTGCCAAGGTGATCTTACATCAGGAGTAATACAGGAGGAGCGGATAAAACTCTGCTGAAAAAATATGAAAAGACTAGGATTTTTATTAATGCTGCTGGCTTTGTTTCTTAAGATTCAGGGTCAGGATGAAAAAATGAATCTATTCATTAGTGATCTGATGAATAAAATGACAATTGATGAAAAAATAGGACAGCTCAATCTTAATAACGTCGGTGGATTTGTTACAGGTACTAAGGTAAATGAACAAACACCCAGGAAAATTCAGGAAGGAAAGATTGGAGGGATAATTAATGCACCCTCCCTGGCTGTAATGAAAGCTTGCCAGGATATAGCTGTTAAGGAATCACCACATCACATTCCGATCCTCTTTGGTATGGATGTTATTAACGGATACCAGACAATATTTCCTAATCCGTTAGCCATGAGTTGCTCATGGGATATGGCATTGATTGGGGAAAGTGCCAGGATTGCCGCTCAGGAAGCAACAGCAAATGGTATTGAATGGACATACTCGCCTATGGTCGATATTGCCCGCGATCCGCGCTGGGGAAGAATTGCGGAAGGTGCAGGTGAGGATCCCTGGCTCGGTTCTCAGGTTGCCAAAGCTATGGTAAAAGGATATCAGGGGAATGATCTTTCTCTCAATAATACCATGATGGCCTGTCCAAAACACTTTGCTTTATATGGAGCTGTTGAGGCAGGACGTGATTATAATACAGTGGATATGAGTAAAGTAACCATGTATAATGATTATCTTCCTCCTTATAAAGCTGCTGTAGACGCAGGTGCTGGAAGTATAATGACTTCATTCAACCTTGTTGACGGCATTCCGTCGTCCGGTAATCACTGGCTGCTTACTGAACTATTGCGGAATCAGTGGGGCTTCAATGGGTTTGTAGTTACAGATTATACTGCAATAAATGAAATGATCAATCATGGAATGGGTGATCTTCAGACAGTTTCAGCACTCGCTCTGAAGGCAGGAACAGATATGGATATGATTGGAGAAGGATACCTCTTTACTCTGAAAAAATCTCTCGATGATGGGAAAATAACTATTAAAGATATAGATATTGCATGCAGACGGGTACTTGAGGCAAAATATAAACTTGGATTATTTGATGATCCTTATCGTTACCTGAATGAAGAAAGAGCCAAAACAGATGTGCTTACACCTGAAAATCTGAAGACTGCACAGGAGATAGCTACAAGATCGATTGTTCTACTTAAAAATGATAATCATATTCTTCCACTAAGAAAATCAGGAACTATCGCAGTAATTGGTCCGCTGGGGAACAGCGTTAAAGATGTGAATGGTTCATGGTCATTTGCCAGTGGTAAGGTTAAGGTATTCTCAATTGTGGACGGCTTGAAGAACATTGGAGGAAAGTCTGTAACTGTACTTTTTGCAAAAGGTTCTGAACTGACTGATAATCCAATTCTTGCAAAAAACGAGTCTCCATTTGGAATGGCTGGGGAAAAGCAATCATCAGACTCTGTCATCACCTGCCGTGAATTACTGAAAGAGGCACTTTTAACTGCTGACAAAGCTGATGTTATAGTTGCTGTCCTTGGCGAATCATCCTCATGGTCCGGCGAGGCATCAAGTATGAGCGATATTGGGATTCAAAGTGTTCAACAAAATCTGCTGAAGGCACTTCTGGCAACCGGCAAACCTGTTGTTCTTGTCCTCATTAATGGTCGTCCGATGACTTTGCCGTGGGAGAATGCTCATGTAAGTGCAATCCTTGAAGCATGGAAAGGAGGTACCGAGGCAGGAAATGCTGCTGCCACTGTTCTGTTCGGTGATTATAATCCGTCGGGAAAGCTGACTACGACCTTCCCGGCAACTGTAGGACAGATACCCCTTTATTACAACCATAAAAATACCGGAAGGCCCATGGATCCAAGCAATAAATTTACTTCAAAATATCTTGACGTTTCCAATGATCCGGTATATCCATTTGGCTATGGACTTAGCTATACCACTTTCGAATACAGTGATATAAGGTTAAGCAAAAACCAATTAAAGGGTGATGAAAAACTCACTGCTGGCATTACCCTGAATAATACCGGTAAGGTAGCAGGAGAAGAGGTGGTTCAGTTATACATTCAGGATCCCGTAGCTTCTATTTCACGTCCTGTGAAAGAATTAAAAAACTTTAAAAAAGTTATGCTTCAGCCCGGGGAGAAGAAAGATATCGAATTTGAGGTTACTGTGAACGACCTGAAGTTTTATAACAGCGATCTGAAATACGACTGGGAACCAGGTGATTTTATTATTTATATAGGCACCAATTCAAGGGATGTAAAGTCAGCAAAGGTTAACTGGGTTAAATGATAAGGATTGATTTTCTTCGTTTACCCCGACCCCAAGGGGAGCGAAGAAAATCAATTTACTCCCCTTGGGGCTGGGGTAAATAAATTGATTTTCAAGCGATATAATATGAATATTAAGTACCTGTTATTCACCAGTATATGGCTCATTTTAGCCTCCTGTTCTCAAAAAAGCAGTGATCTGGTCGATTTCGTAAACCCGAATATTGGAGGAATCAGTCCCCTGCTTGAAACCACGGTCCCTCTTGTGAACCTTCCAAACAGCATGATGCGCATCCATCGTCTTCCGGGAAATTATCAGGCAGAAAAGATTAAAGGATTTCCATTCATTCTTTGTGGCCATCGAAATGGTACTGCCGGTTTACTGATGCCGACAAGCGGAGTAAGCTCAATTGATCAGGGAAAGTGGAAACCCGATTATCTGCAACAAATGCCAGACGCTACAGGCCAGGTGGGGCAGTTTGTTATGGGGAATGAGCCCGGATTACATATACCTTATTTATATAACTATGCAGGAGCCCCATGGAAAACACAACAACGTGTACGAATGCTTCTCGATACCTGGTTTACCAACTCACCTTTTGGTATTCCCGGTGATGAAGACGGAGGCGGACTCTCTGCATTTGTAGTTTTTTCAAGCATGGGATTTTATCCCGTAACACCCGGAACTCCAGCTTTTAATATTGGAAGCCCTGTTTTTACCAATGTTTCTGTTAAGTTACAGAACAATAAAACTTTCAGAATAGTCGCAAAAGACAGTAACCGGCAAAACAAATATATTCAGAACGCAATTTTGAATGGGAAACAATGGAACAAACCATGGTTCGGCTGGGATGATATAAAAGATGGTGCAGTCTTAGAACTTGATATGGGCTCAAGACCCAATTATAACTGGGGCTCAGATCCCGATGATGCGCCACCCTCCCGGCTTTCAAACTAAAAGAAAGGGAGAGTGGGAGAAGAGGAGACTGGTAGAATAGATGAAGTTATTCATTAAATTAGAATTATATGAAATCAAAACCCGATAAACAATTTCTTGATACGATGAGTAAAGATCCGGGAAACTGGAAAGGTCCGTTTTATTTTAACAGGAGTGATCCCCGGTTAATGGTGCCTAAACTACATCCTTCATTAGGTTGGACATTGAACTTTGCGAGTATCTATGCATATATTGCTGTAGCAGGATTAATTGCCATAATAATTGTTTCAGTTATAATCTCAAAATAAACAATCTGCTGAGATTGGGGTTTATTAATCAGAATTACATATTTATTTTGCGATACCCTGTCAGATGGCTTTCAAATTCTCTATGGTGGGGAATTGACATAGATTGACATAAATTGAAATAGAGTTTGTTATAAATTAAATTTTAAATCAACAAATATGAAAAAATTATTAAGCTTATTAGTTTTTATCGCCATTCTGAACAGCCTGAATGCTCAGGAACTGAAATCAATAGTATTAAATCCTCCTGATAAAACCAGAGGTTTACCTGTAATGCAGGCTCTTGATAAAAGAGCTTCCGCTTCGGTATTTACCAGCGATAAATTAAAACTGCAGGATCTGTCCGATTTATTGTGGGCGGCTGATGGTATTAACCGGACTGAACTTAAGAAACGGACTGCTCCATCTGCAATGAATGCCCAGGACATCGACCTTTATGTTTTTCTGGCAGAGGGAGTGTATCTATATAATGCTGCAGGTCATTCTTTAGAGCCGGTTGTTTCCGGTGATCAGCGTCTGGTTGTAGCAGGAAGGCAGACTGATATCGCGAATGCTTCAGTTATCTTATTGATGGTATCTGATATTTCAAGATTTAATGGGGGAGAGGAAGCTATGAAACTATCCTTGGCGGCAATGGATGCCGGTCTGGTATCACAAAATATTTCAATTTTTTGTGCCGGTGTTGGATTGAGTACAAGACCCAGAGCAACGATGGATCTGGTTAAACTCAAAGAGATACTAAAACTTAAAGATTCTCAGTACCCTTTATTGAATAACCCTGTCAGTTATCCTGTTAAATAATAATCGCAGGAATTATATCAAGCTTATAATAAACACTTTATCTCACATCTGGATGTATGATTACTGTTTGGTTAAATAGCAGGTTGTAACTGATTTTCACATTTTCTCATTTTTCACTACTTTTGTGCCATCATGTAAAAAAATCCCGAATAATTACAATTTAAAGTTTGGACAACAGAAAAGTATCTGTTAACATGTTATTTATGGATATAAAGAGCGAAATCAGAAGAAGAAGAACATTTGCAATTATCAGTCACCCTGATGCCGGTAAAACGACCCTGACCGAAAAACTACTTTTGTTCGGTGGCGCAATTCAAACTGCAGGAGCTGTTAGAAGCAATAAAATCAGGAAAACAACTACTTCCGATTTCATGGAGATTGAAAAACAGAGAGGAATCTCTGTTTCCACATCCGTAATGGCATTCGATTACAATGATGTCAGGGTTAATATACTGGATACTCCAGGACATAAGGATTTTGCTGAGGATACGTACCGGACACTTTCAGCAGTCGACAGTGTAATACTTGTTGTGGATTGTGTTAAAGGGGTCGAGGAACAAACCCGTAAACTAATGGAGGTATGCCGGATGCGTAACACTCCTGTCATGATCTTTGTAAACAAGATGGACAGGGAGGGTATCTATCCGTATGATTTACTCGATGAACTCGAACAGGAGCTGAAAATTACTGTGTGTCCATATACATGGCCCATCGGTAATGGGAAACAATTTAAAGGTGTTTATAATCTTCATAAAAAAGAAGTCCAGATCTTTGCTCCTGACAAAACCAGCATTTCCGAGAGTCTTATCAGCACAAAAGATCTTAAAGACCTAAAGCTGAGAGAATATGTAGGGACTGAAAGTATAAATAAACTTTGGGAAGAAATAGACTTTGTGAATGATATGTTTGAATCCTTTAATATGTCACTTTACCGCGAAGGTTATTTAGCACCATTGTTTTTCGGTAGTGCGTTAAATAATTTTGGTGTACTGGAATTATTGGAAACCTTTCTGGAAATCGCCCCCTGTCCTGGCCCGATTCAGGCATCAGAGCGGACAGTAGAACCAGATGAAGAACAACTAACCGGCTTTATATTTAAGATTCATGCCAACCTCGACCCCAAGCACCACGATCGGATAGCTTTTATGCGAATAAGTTCAGGGAGATTTGAAAGGAACAAGTTTTACTTTCACACAAGATCAGAAAAAAAGATGCGTTTTTCTTCACCAACAAGTTTTATGGCTAATAATAAAAGCATTGTGGAAGAAGCCTATCCGGGTGACGTTGTTGGACTGTATGATAGTGGTAATTTTAAAATAGGTGACACACTTACTGAAGGTGAATTATTGCATTTTAAGGGTGTGCCCAGCTTTTCACCGGAAATTCTCAGGGAAGTCAATAATCTCGACCCTATGAAAACCAAGCAGCTTGACAAAGGAGTCAGACAGATGACAGATGAAGGAGTAGCTCAACTATTCGTCCAGCAACCCGGAAACAGAAAGATTATAGGCACTGTTGGAGAACTTCAGTATGAGGTTATTAAATTCAGGCTTGAACATGAGTATGGAGCCAGATGCAGCTTTTCTCATCTTCCATTTATCAAGGCCTGCTGGATTACAACTGAGAATAAAAAAGAGCTTGAAGAATTTTTAAAAAGAAAATCAGGTGCAATCGCTTATGATAAGGAGCATAACCCTGTTTTTTTTGCCGAGAGCGAATGGATGCTCAAACTTGCGCGGGAAAATTTTCCATCTTTGACTTTTCATAACACATCGGATTTTAAAACCGGTAAGATTAAGAAAGGTATTATCTATAGTAAATAGGAGCTATAACTAATTGACCACGAATATGAACCAACGTTGATAGGGGAGGAATAACTTCATTCATGCCCGCTGCTCATTTTTGAGATCATGCAGAACATTCTCTGAATAAGGATTGTTTAAGGGAAAATAGTTCTTTAATATAATATTATTTCAATAATCATTTAAAAAGTTAGTTATGAGCTCAGGAAAAGTATTATTAGGAGTTTTAGCCGGCGTTGCTGTCGGCGCAGTATTAGGAGTATTATTTGCTCCGGATAAAGGTTGGAATACAAGGAAAAGGATCTCGAAAAAAGGAGAAGACTTTGCAGATGATTTAAGAGAAAAATTTGATGAATTTCTTGACAGCATTTCAGTAAAAGCTAATGAGGTAACAGACGAAGATGCTGATTTTTCCGAAAAAAGTAAGTCAAGAGCGACTAAAGGTAAAGAAGAAAAGAAAGCTGCCACTGCCTGAACCTGATATGAAAGATATGGAAGATAATCCTAATTTGCTCGAAACGTTGCTGGAAAGAGCATCAGAATATGGTAAAACAAGTATTGAATTGGCTAAGCTTAAAACGCTTGACAAAACAACAGATATTATTTCTTCTTTTATACCTCTTTCCGTTGTAATTATACTTTTTGTATCGTGCCTGCTTTTTCTGAATCTGGGATTAGCTTTATGGTTGGGCGAACTCCTTGGGAAAACATTTTATGGATTCTTTATGGTAGCAGCATTTTATGGGTTTTTAGGAATCATAATACATTTTTTTATGCATAAATGGATTAAGAAGCTTGTTGGGAATTATTTCATAATACATGTGCTTAAATAATAAAATATGCAAAATATAACTTCTGTTGACGGGCTTAAAAATGCAATTCATGTATTAGAAACTGAGCAAAATGGTAAAGGACAACTATTAAAGGAACAGGTATACATTGCCTACGAAAGCTTAAAACCAATTAATCTTCTAAGGAATACTTTGAAGGACCTGTTTTCATCGCAATATCTGGCCGAAAATATGTCTGGCACTGCCATGGGTGAAGCCAGCGGATTCCTGTTTAAAAAAATATTTATTGGAGAATCAGCCAGTAAGTTTAGAAAACTAATCGGCTCTGCTCTTCAGTTTGGTATTGCAAATATTATTTCTCGAAATTCTGACCAAATCAAATCATTTGGTCAGGCCTTATTTCAACATTTGTTCCGTAAAAAGAAATGAAGGACCAATGGTGTCAGGCAAAGAGACATAGGAGAAGAAGAAGTGTGTATTCAATAAAATGAACTATGGCATTAATTCTCAGCTACCTGATTAAACATTTATAATTAATAAACTATCATTTTTTGTGAAGCCATTTGCACCCCATTCGCTAGCATTATAACGGTATAAATACCCGATTCAAGATTTAATGGAATCTTGATGTTCGTAACTCCTGTAACTAACAATTTCTCAATAAAAAGCTTACCGGAAATATCTAAGATTCTGATAATCTCGGGTGATAACGATGTTGATGGTGTACTGGAGTATGCTAATAGAACATTTATGATTTTGTGGACGTGATTAGGAAAAATGGTCATCGTGATTGTGACAGTTGAAGCATCTTTCAAAGGATTAATTAAGTTATTAATTATTGATTGGGCAGAAATACTTGTTGCTAATCCACCTGTGACAGTTTGCAATGGATTGGTTGCAGGTTTTGTGTAAGCGACTGTAACAATATCACCAAATTTTATGGCACTTGCCAAGGTTAACTGAACCGTGTTTCCTGAAATAACAACTGTATTTACTGTCCTTGCCACCGAATTTACGAGAACTGAAAAAGCTGAACCGACAGGAATATAATTGGCAAGAGTAAGATTATAAGTCATTGTCAGAAGAGACGGTGTTGCATTTTCAACAGTAGAACTTGTATAAACAGGTGAGACAGGAGTTGCCACTGCCGAACCATTTTCATAAGCTCCGATACTTGGTGGGCTCTTTACAGCATTTCCGGCATAATCAGTGGTTAAACCTGTAATCGCTAATCCTTTTCCAATTGCCGGAGATCCCGATTGCAAGTGAAAATCACTTGATGAAGTAAATAATGGGTTACTAGTTAAATTATTCTGAGTAGTATTGTGTATAGGTGTTATCGAACTGTATCCCGGAAGATTACTGTTTCCATTTTTGTAGAAAATATTATTTTCTATTGAAAGATAGTCCAGAGTGTATCCACTGTTACCATGACCATAAACAGGAGCTGAATAAAATCCCTGGACTATATTATTCCTGACGGTGACATTTGTAGAAGTTCCTATTGATGGTAATATAATTCCGTAATCAGCAGGTATTGTTCCGGAATGTGCAATTAATACATTATTCAGGATATTTACATTATCACAAACATAACCTATATCATCAAAAGGAAAATAAATTCCATATCCAGGATGATTAGTTCCCCCGTCTGCTATTCCTATGTTTTCTAAGATATTATACCTTATATTAATATTATTTAGACTCCTGCCGGTTCCATCTGTTTTAGGTTCCAGAGGAGAGTATACTGCTATCCAGACATTCTTTATATGATTTTTTTCTACTATTACATCTGTTGCACTTTGCTCAATCAATACACCATAACATCTATCATAACTACTTAGAGAAGATTGCCCTATTGTATTATCATGAATCCAAACGGCATAGGCATAAGAACCTTTTTGAGTTGCTACTCCTGTAATATAACTACCACCGGATATGTCAATCGCAGCTGTAATAATATTATTATATATTTCAATCCCTCCCCGGGTGTCCCAAAGTTCAATTGCAAAGTCCCAGGTAAGATTATCATAAGGTGCTTTAATAAGAGTATTATTGTATATTTTTATATCTTTATTGTAACCAGCCACCCCTTTAATACAATAACCATTTGATC
>OCZT010001332.1_pt1 | contig 25434 bp, 28 predicted proteins | sample 1539031 | NCBI WGS metagenome assembly OCZT01 (sample SAMEA3539308, study PRJEB22396) | soil metagenome | biome: tundra; feature: field; material: soil | place: USA | collected 2010-05 | depth 0.15 m | reverse complement strand
TATTTGGAAAGCTCTTTGGTGCCGAGCGATTTTGGTTGAAGAATTTCAACTTTCCGCTCGGCGTATCGATCGTGGTTGTCGCCAAAAGGCCATAGGGTCGAAAAACAGTCAGGGCCTGCCGCGCTTTACCCATCATCGGTGTTAATCTGTGGGCATCTGTGGTTTAATTTTTGTTTTCTTAGATGAACGACACCCGAAGTACCAACCCCGAACTCTCGCTTTTCCTGCCCGTCTTTGACGAGGAAGAGAACCTGCGGCCGATGCATTCCAAAATACAGGCCGCGCTCGACGCGCTCGGTAAAACGGCCGAGGTTATCTATGTCGATGATGGTTCAAGCGACAGCAGTCTCGAAATATTGAGGGAGATCGCTGCCGCGGACGATCGCGTACGTGTCATCTCGCTTCGCAGAAACTACGGACAGACCGCGGCAATGTCGGCGGGCATCGACGCCGCCAAGGGCGATATCCTGATCCCGATGGATGCCGATCTACAAAACGACCCGGCGGACATAGCGCGTCTGCTCAAAAAGCTTGACGAAGGCTACGACGTGGTTTCCGGATGGCGAAAGAACAGACAAGACAAGCTGATCTCGCGAAAGATCCCTTCGAAGATCGCCAATCGGATAATTTCCTGGATCGGCGGGGTGCCGCTGCACGATTATGGCTGTTCGCTCAAGGCTTATCGTCGTGATGTCATACAGGACGTTCGCTTGTACGGTGAAATGCACCGGTTTATTCCGATCTACGCAAGCTGGGCCGGTGCTCGTGTCGCTGAAATACCGGTCGATCATCATGCCCGCACGATGGGAAAGTCGAAATACGGCATTTCGCGGACCATCAAGGTCGTATTCGATCTGATGACGATCAAATTCATGGCGTCGTACCAGACAAAGCCGATCTATGTTTTTGGGACATTCGGGATGATGGCCTTTCTTTTGTCGATGATCGCGACCGTGTGGGCGATCGTATTGAAATTCTACGGAACGTCTTTCATACAAACGCCGCTGCCTGTCGTGGCCGTCGTTATGCTTGCGATCTCGGTCCAGTTTTTCCTCATGGGTTTGCTCGCCGAGCTCTCGGTTCGCACGTACCACGAGTCGCAGGACAAGGCGATCTATGCCGTGCGCGAAAAGATCGGATTCTGACAACTTAGATGCGTGATTTGAAATGGAGAGAACTCGACGTTGTAGAGTGCCTCGGCGTACTCCCCGCTTTTGACGAAGATGACGTAGTTCACAAATTCCGAGTCGAAAGAGATGGCTTGTTGCTTGAGTTAGACATATGCGCCTACGACAGTTCGATTGAGATCCGACTTTTTAGATCAGGGTGCGACGTTCCTTTGTTCGACACATCATTTTTCGTTCGTGGCGAAATACGCCATATAAACGAAAAAGACCTATCTTGGCTTGAATTCTCCGATTGTTTAATCGCTCCGATAATATTTGACGAGGATTCCTTGGGATTGCAATCTCCCAAGTGCTATGTAAGTTTCCAGATACAGATGCTTCCAAATTTTCGGTTGAGATTCTTGTAAGATGTGCGGAATCGCAGGTTGGATAAACCTGAAACAATCTAACTCAAAAGATCATACCGAGGCCATTCTGCACTCGATGTGCGACACGATCACGCATCGCGGTCCCGATTCCGAAGGGGTGTGGATCGACGAAACTGTTGCCCTCGGCATGCGGCGACTTTCTATAATCGACTTGCGTACTGGCGATCAGCCCGTCTATAGCGAAGACCGATCGATCGTCGTGATGATGAACGGCGAGTTGTATAACTTTCGCGAGGTGCGGGCCGATCTCGAAAAGCGCGGTCATAAGTTCGTAACGAAAACAGACACCGAGATAGTTCCCCACCTCTACCAGGAATACGGCGACGATTTTGTCGATCATCTCAACGGAATGTTTGCGATCTCGCTTTGGGACACAGGGCGGAAGCGACTCGTTCTTGCCCGTGACCGTTTTGGCGAAAAACCTCTCTATTACGGCATCTTTGGCGGCAAACTGATCTACGGATCCGAGCCGAAGGCGCTGCTTGCACATCCTGAAGTTAGCGCCGAGCTCGATCTTGACGCGTTAAGACAATACCTCTCGTTCGATTACGTCCCCGCACCGAATTCGATCTACAAGGGCATCAATAAATTGCCCGCCGCCCACGTCATGACTGTAGATGGCGGTGAGATCAACACCCGCAGGTATTGGAACCTCACATTTCAAAAGAACGGCCACGTGCCGCGGATCGACAAAGCCGCCGCGGACCTTCACGATCTGCTATCCGACGCCGTGCGGATGCGTCTCGTAGCTGATGTTCCACTCGGCATCTTGCTCTCAGGCGGCATCGATTCATCGACCGTCGCCGCGTTTGCAGTGCAGCATGCAACCGAAAAGGTAAAGACATTTTCGATAGGGTTTGAAGAAGATTCATTCGACGAATCAAAATACGCAAGGGCCGTCGCCCATCATCTTGGGACAGAGCATTACGAGGCGACGTTGAGTGTCGACGCCGCCAGCGATCTGATAAGCGATATCGGCAACTGGCTCGATGAACCGTTATCCGACGGTTCGCTCATCCCGACATACATGCTCGCCAGCTTCGTACGAAAACATGTCACGGTGGCACTCGGCGGTGACGGCGGCGATGAGCTGTTTGCCGGCTACCCGATGTATTACGCTCATAAGGTAGCAAACCTCTATTCGATGGTGCCGAGCTTCCTGCGGTCGATACTTATCGAGCCCGTCGTCAATCGCTTGCCGGTTTCGACGAAGAACCTCTCGTTCGAATACAAGGCCAAACGATTAGTCCGCTCGTCCAATTACGACATCATTTCGCGGCATCATTCCTGGTTCGGATCTTTTTCGCTTGATGAGCAACGCCGGCTCTTGACGAATGACGTTCTTTCAAAGACCTCTGGCGACATTTACGTCGGCCCACGTACGCTGCTCGATATCTGCGACGCCGCGGACGAGATCGAGCAGATGCAATATCTCGATATGAATTACTACATGGCCGAGGACATTCTGACCAAGGTCGACCGCTCGGCGATGGCCGTCTCGCTCGAAACACGGGCCCCTTTTCTCGACCCGCGGGTCGCACAGTTTGCCGCGTCCATTCCTTTGCGTTACAAGCTGCACGGAAGTAATGGCAAATACATCCTCAAGCGGGCCGTCATAGACCTGCTTCCAAATGAGATCATTTCGCGTTCAAAGAAGGGATTTGGTATTCCGATCGCCGAATGGCTCAAGGGACGGCTAAATCCCATGCTCCACGATCTGCTCTCGGCCGAAAGGCTTGAGCGCCAAGGCCTTTTCGACCCGGCGTTTGTCAGAAGGATGATCGCGGAGCATGAACACGGCGTCGCGAGTCATCACAAACAGCTTTGGACGCTGCTTGTATTTCAGCTTTGGTACGACAAGTTCCTGGTGCGGTAAGTAAACAATTTTCATAAATTCCAAAACGGCTCATTTTCGCGTATTATCACGCATATATGACAAATCTCTATCCTGAGATAGAACCTTTCGACAGCGGCATGCTGAGCGTCACAAACCTGCACACGATCTATTACGAACGTGTCGGAAACGAGAATGGAATTCCCGTTGTGTTTCTACATGGCGGTCCCGGCGGCGGTCTGATCCCGATGTACCGTCAATTCTTTGATCCGGCGGTTTATCATGTGATCCTTTTTGATCAACGCGGATCGGGCAGGTCGACGCCGCTTGCCGAGCTTCGCGAGAATACGACGTGGGACCTGATCGACGATATCGAAAAGCTCCGTACCGAGTTCGGCATTGATAAGTGGTATGCCTTTGGCGGTTCGTGGGGCAGCACGCTGAGTCTTGCGTACGGTATCAATCACCCGGACAGATGCCTCGGGCTGATACTTCGGGGCATCTTTCTCACGCGGCGCCAAGAGCTGACGTGGTTTTACCAATACGGAGCATCTGAGATATTCCCCGACTATTGGGAGCGTTATCGCGATGCGATCCCCGAGGATGAACGCGGCGATTTTATCTCGGCCTACTACAAGCGGCTGACAAGCGACGATGAGCAGATCAGGCTCGCGGCGGCCCGTGCATGGAGCGTCTGGGAAGGCTCGACGTCGAAACTGTATCCGGACCGTGAATTGATGGACCATTGGGAAGGCGAGCACGAGGCTTTAAGCCTTGCGAGGATCGAATGCCACTATTTTACAAACAATTCATTCTTTCCGAGCGAGAACTATTTGATCGAAAACGTCGATAAGATCCGAAATATCCCGACCGTTATAGTTCAGGGGCGCTATGACGTGGTTTGTCCGATCGCCTCCGCGTGGGAACTTCACAAAGCCCTTCCCGAAGCCGAACTTATCGTCGTACCGGATGCCGGGCATTCGGTCAGCGAGCCGGGAATAACATCGGCGCTCGTCGAGGCGATGGACAAATTCAAGGAGCACAAGCAAAAATCCGCGTGAATCTTGGCCCGAATAGCTGTATGATGAAAATCAACTGTTCAGGCATCGGATAGCGTCTAATATTAGGTATATTTATGAACTTTGGTGGCTCGGAAATGTTGTTGATCGCGGTGGTCGTGTTCTTGCTCTTTGGAGCAACCCGGCTGCCGCAGCTGGCGAAAGCTTTCGGTCAGTCCAAGAAAGCCTTTAAGGAAGGTTTGCGCGAGGCCGAAGGGGAAGAGCTAGCGCAAAAAAGCGAGTTTGCCGGTACAAAGGCCGACGCTACCGCTCGCACACTTAAGCGACGAGGCGATCATGTCTGAAATGCGTCGACGTTCCGAGTCCAGAATATAAAGGTAAAGGTCGTTTAATATGTTTCTTTTTATTTTTGACAGCCCAACCCAGATCATCTTTGTGGTTGTGGTCTTAATGCTGCTATTTGGAGCCTCGCGATTGCCGCAGCTCGCGAAATCGCTCGGCCAGTCACGCCGTGCGTTTCGCGAAGGCATGCGCGAGGCCGAAGAAGAAGAGGCCGCCGATCGTGAAAAGATTGCTGCGAATACCGCACCCGTGGCACCGCAGATCACGACCCCGCCGATCGCTCATCTATCCGACGATGAACTCGAAGCCGAAATGCGCCGCCGTGCCGAAGCCCGGGCTGAGCATTAGAAAGTCGCCTAGCGAATAGATGTTTGGCAAAAGGATTGTTTGGGACGAACGGAAGGATCGGACGAACCGGACAAAACACGGAATCGGCTTTGATGAAGCTTCGGATGTTTTCTTCGACCCATTGGCATTAACAGTAGACGATGCGGACCATTCGTTGCAAGAATTCAGGTATATATCGATAGGCAAGACGAGATCACAGAGATTAGTCGTTGTATTTTTTACCGAAAACGACCGCGAGATCAGGATTATTTCGGCAAGACGGCCGACGCGCACAGAAAGATTGAGTTATGAAGAAGAACGTTGATTTTAGTAACGGGATTCGAGGAAAACACTCCGGCATCAAACTAAAGGTTCTAGGGGCATCTAATTCTATATGGGCGGTTTGTGTTAGCAAGGAATCGAAGGAACTGATTCCCTTTAAACTATATAGAATAGAAGTATTTTCGGATTCCGATGAGATCAAATTAATAAATGAGTGCGGCAAGATTGCCTATTATCCCAAGGCTTGGTTCGCTCCGGTTGACGTTCCAAAAAAGACGCTGGGACTTTTAGAACATGCTGGCTAACCCTTCTGCCCTTTCATCAGCGTCGCCTTTACCGAAAACCTAAACCTCAACGGACCATCCTCTTGGTCTATGAGTTCCGCAAGTTTTCCCCTTACCAGCTCCTTATCATTATCCTCTAACATCTCGAGCCACGTCGGCAGCAGAAAATCAGCGATCAGCGGGGATTCGACAAACTCGACTCCGTTCGCATATTCAAAGACCTCTTTTGTATGGATGGACTTTGTATTTACCAAACCGTTTCGTTCCGCAATGCTCTCTATATGATCGACAGTGGGAATATCCGATATAAGGTCCTCAACCGCGGCTCCGTGTTTGCCCAGGTCTTCGTTAGATAGCACCTCCCAAAGCAGTGAGAAGATCTCGCCAAAGCTGCCCGCCGACGGCAGAAAGACAGCTACATCGCCTCCGGTGCTCGCAACCCGCACCGCATCCGCGATAAAACTCTCTATCTTTACCGGTCGAACAAATGTAGCGTCGGCAACCACGGTGTCAAAGGCATCGTCGTCAAACCTGAACATCGAGAACTCTACATCCGTTCCCAAGGCCACGGCCTTGTCCTGGGCAATGGTTAAAAGATCCTCGTCCTCGCACGTCGCAAAGAGGTCCGTCTTGTCGCCGATCTTCTCACCTATCGCCAACGCGTGACTGCCGGTCCCAGCGTTGACGTACAAAATGTTCTCGGATTCGCTCAGATCGAGATGCTTGTCAACGAAATCCGTAAAACGCTCTGTCCACGCGGTTTGAACGGTGAGATCACGCAAGAAAGCGAGTTCCTTTTGGGATTTCGTCATGCATCAATTAAACCGCATCGCCCGCAACATCGGCAATGTGATAGAAATTGCGAGTTCCAACAAAGACCCGTGCCCGCGCTTTTGGCAGGTCGGAATCCGGACGCCAAGAATTGCTAATCCTGATCGTTTGGTGACAAAATACGGAGGATCCAGAATGTCATTAACTATCACATTGCCTAACCGAATCGAAAAGGAGCTCGAATCTGAAGGGGGTGATCAACTGCCGCGCAAGGCTGTCGAGGCCATTGCCGTCGAGGGTTATCGTTCGGGTGCTTTGAGCGCTGGTGAGGTCGGTGAGATGTTGGGACTAACAATCAACGAAACGGACGGCTTTCTAAAGGAACGAGGTCTGTTCGCTGCTGAGAATCTCGAAGATGTATAGGCCGACACAGCCACTTTAAACGTTTAACGGCCCCGCCTTAATGGTCTGAGGAATTAGAACCGCTGTTCCGGAATCGCTTTCAAGAGTCCATCGTAACAACCTATTACGACATCTGTTGTCTTTACGAACGCAAATGTCGCCGGCAAGACATAGCCTAATAATTTGTCAATAGAATATTCAGGTTCGTCTCCACCGCCGACATTTACTCCAACATAGGTGTCGGTGACCACCAACCTGTTTCGTCGCTCGTACTGGACCCCCAGACCCTTAACAATCGGAGGTTTGCTATGTACCCAAGCATTTCGGTAGTTAATCGTTGTGCTCCATTCCTCGGTGTCGATCAATTGCTGAATCGCTTTCGATATCTCATGGTCTGGTTTTGTTTTTAGTAGAAATTTACCCACCAACCTCTGAGTGCTGCCTACAGATTCCCCGCCGCCTTTTCTAAACGGGTTTAAGTCTTCCTTTGCAATTTCCAGCATAGCGATGATTGCCTCCGCCAAGTGTTCTCCGGCCGCGTATAATCGCAGAGCCGCGTCGTCAATAAAAAAGCGACCGAAGAATACCGCCAGGGGTTCATTCGAAGGTTTAGCCTTTTCTCTATAACATATGAGATGCGCGAACACTTCCATCAGTGCATATCGGACCTCTTGTAATGTTGAAGTTACATCTTGAAGGCAAACCGCGGCGATCGGAATCGTGCTTTTGGCCGGAAACGATAGACAAATTGTCTCGGGGCGAAAGCCCAAAGCCTGAGTCCTTAAATCGTTAACATTAGGCAGTTGTTCTTCAATCCTTGCAGCTGTTTCGTTATCTATTTTTTCTCTACTCATTTGTCCTCGATCATAGTTTGAAGGGTAACGTGTTTGCATCTCTATTGAAGAGAAAAGTCTCTGAACTGGGGATTTAGCCAGCGGTATTGCTTCCTTTTCTTGTACGATTGGGCCTACCAGCTATGCTATCGTATTGATTCCAAAGGATATGGTGAAATCAGTCAACGAACTGTTTGATCTTACCGGCCGCACGGCGATCGTCACCGGCGGATCACGCGGGATCGGCCGCGAGATGGCTGAGGGTTTGGCCGAGGCGGGCGCCAATCTGATGCTCTGCGCTCGGCGGCCCGAGTGGCTCGACGAAACTGTTAAAGATTTTGAGAGCAAAGGTTATCCGGTCGTCGGTAAGTTTTGTGATGTATCGAACGCGGGCGATGTTCAGACCGTTGTCGACGAGACGGTCAAGAGGTTCGGGCAGATCGACATCCTTGTAAACAACGCCGGTATATCATGGGGCTCGATGCCCGAGGATATGCCGCTCGAAAAGTGGCAGCAGGTGATCGATACAAACCTCACCGGCTGTTTCGTGTTCGCCCAGACCGTCGGACGCGAAATGTTAAAGAGCGAGACTGGTTCTATCATCAACATCGCGTCGATCGCGGGGTTGACTTCATCCGCCAACGGTCCCTTCTACGCCGGATATGTCGCGAGTAAAGCAGGACTGATCGGATTAACGCGTGAGCTTGCCGCAAGCTGGGGGCGCAAGGGTATTCGCGTCAATGCGATCGCGCCGGGTTTCTTTCACTCGCGGCTTACCGAACGGGTGCTCGACATCTACGAGGGCGCCATCCGCGAAAACAATATGATCCCGCGGGTCGGCCGCGAAGGCGAACTAAAAGGCGTTGCAGTTTTCCTTGCATCGGATGCGTCGAGCTATATCACCGGCCAGACGATCGTCGTCGATGGCGGAATGACCGCTTGAGATCTCTTGGTGCTCTTTTTGAGGATCTTTGTGTCCTTTGTGTTTAATGGCTTTTTCAACACAAAGATCACAAAGAGAGGACACAAAGCATACAATGCGCCCGTCGACGACGGGATGAGCTCGTGAGCGGCTGCGCCGACGAACATTCGTCGGCGCAGCCGCGGAAACATTGTTAGGGCCGGCATTTCATAGGCCTTGACTTGCATCCGCATTGAAGGTATAAGTTCACGGGTATTCCCAAATATACATTGTAGGACAGAGTTCGAGTCGGCAATTGTCTTCTGATGCGGCAATTACGGAGAATCTCGGGGTTAAGCATCTTTCCGGGAGAAAAGAAGTCTATGAAACGAATACTTTTTGCGCTATCAGCGCTAATTATCGCTTTTTTCTTTGTTGCGTGTGGTGATCAGGGGACGGCCAATAAGCCGGCGAACGCCGGCGCAACCAACGCGAATGCCGCAACCGCGACCGCCCCGGTAAATACAAGCGCGATCGAAACCGATATTAAGAAATTGATCACAGACTATGCAGGCTCGACGGCAAAAAATGATGCGGCTGCGTATGATAAGACCACGACTGACAACTTTATGTTCGTGAGCAACGACGGTTCAGTTCAAACCAAGGCTGAGCGTATCGCCTCGATGAAATCTGGCGAAACGAAATACGAGACCCTTACCTACGACGAAGTCACCGTCCGGGTCAATGCCGAAGGGAATGGTGCTGTAGCGATCGGCAAAGCAACCGTCAAGGGGACGAATATGGGCAAGCCGATCGACGCAACGGTCCGCGTCACTCAGGTTTGGTCAAAGACAAAAGACGGCTGGAAGATGGCCAGTTTACAGGCGACAAATATCACGGCGAAAGCTGATGACAAGACAAAGGCTGGCGACGCGGTCAAGGACGACAAGTCAAAGGGTGAAGCCCCGAAGGCCCCAGCAAACAAGTAACTTAGTTTGATCGTAAGGCAGAGGCTGTCTGAACACTAGTTTTCAGACAGCCTCCGGTGCCTGGGTGGCAGAACCCGGGACTGAACGATCACGTTTTCGACGGTGATGTCCCTCACTGCGCTTTATGCGCGACACGGACCTATAATATGAGTTAATGCAGATCACTCCCGAACTTTCTACGTTTTCGATCCTGCTCATTGGCTTTGTGCTCGGGCTACAGCATGCCATTGAGGCGGACCATCTGGCGGCCGTTTCGACAATCGTCAGCGAAAAAAAGAATGTCTGGACGGCGTCCCTTGTCGGTGGTCTATGGGGCATCGGGCATACCATCTCGATCTTTGTTGTCGCGGTGGCCGTGGTCGGACTAAAGCTGCAGATACCAACTTGGCTCGAATCGCGCCTCGAAGCGATCGTCGGCGTCATGCTTGTCATTCTCGGTGTCAACGCACTCAGCAAGCTGCTTAGGAAAAGCAACCTCCATATTCACTCGCACGAACACGACGGCCGTCTTCATACCCACATTCATGCTCACGAAGACGAGACGGCAGCAGACTCGCATCACTACTTTAGCCCGCGCTCAGTGGTGGTCGGGATGGTGCACGGTCTTGCCGGGAGCGCCGCCCTCATGTTTTTGGTCCTGCCCGCGATCAAATCACCCGTTCTGGCACTCGGCTACATTCTCATCTTTGGCGTTGGGTCGATCGGCGGCATGATGGCGATGAGCTTTTTGATCGGTCTGCCGTTTCACTTTACCGCCAATCGCTTCGAAGCCTTTAATAAGACCATCCGGCTCTGCGCCGGCGTCTTTAGTCTCGGTCTCGGGATCACGATCATCGCGGAAAGGCTGGGGTAGCGGAGGCAGCGGCAGTGGCAGCGGCAGTAGCACTGGCAGGAGCAGTGGGCGTTGGACGACGGACAGCCGTTCACTTCTTAAGTTCCGTAGGAACGCCCTGTTTGTAGTTCGACCAAGCCCGAAAATCAAAGCCCCATCGGGGCGGCCTGTAATATCGGAACAGGACGCTCCTGACGGAGCTCGATAAATCCACTCAACTTGTTTCTACAAACAGACCGCTCCTGACGGAGCTCGTTAAATCCAATTGAGGGCCTCACATTACAAACGCGAATTCACCAAACTTCGAGGGAACGTGGAAGGCAGGTTCTTTCGTCAACGTAGGTTGCCACGATAGATAGCCGCGGGTAGGGTCACGTCCAATGCACCGAAACAGGTTTCCGACCCAAACATCGCCGGCCTTTGGCTTTTTTCCTAATGCGGCCCACGGGACCTTGATCGCCATGACGACACGATCGCTTTCGATCCTTGCCGCTGACGTCATTCCGGAGTGGTATTCCCAATCGGTTTCGCGCTTAGCGGGCAATACATGTATCCCGAGATCGATCCATTCGCCTGTTGGTGCGATCTCGAACTCAAAATACCTATTGCGGTCCTTTGCGACGGGTGCAATAAAGATCTCACAGACATCGCGGCCCCAGAGGCCATTGGTTTTCTTACTCAGATCGGGTTTGTCGCTTATTACAAGCGGTTCCCCTTGTTTTGCCTCAAATCGAACATATAGCGCGGCGTCAGACCACAGCAGCCGCGCCTCGGCACGTCTTGCGTCAGGCGCTTTTTCGCCGGACGAGTACGAAACGATCTCTACGGGTCGTGCGTTCGCCCAGTCAGCATTGCCAAGATCATCGACCGCGAAATCATTTCCAATGTGAACGATCTCGATACGTGGTTTCACATCCGACAGTTTTGCATATGCCGGGGCGATAAATGAAAGCAAGAACAATGTGAGACAGAGCGATCTCATATTCTATTGCACGGGCAGGAGCACTTTGGCTATCGTGGGGTTTTCAGGTGCTGAAATGCGGGCCGCACACATTTACCCATTGATCACGGTCCGCACCGCCATCTTTGCAAGCTTCCACGTGCGGTCCCAGTCGATCTTCCCGTCGGGGTCGCGGCCCATGAGCTTGTTGACAAAAGCCTTGCGAAAATCTTTGCCCTCGCGGCGAAGCATGAATTCTTTCGCATACGGCTTTGCCGTTTCGAAGAAGTTGAATTCGGGGTCGGTGACGGTGCCGATGCCCTCGAGCGTCATCAATGCCCGCATTATATACGTAAAATTCGACGGCAGCCGGAAAGGGTAATCGTAAATGACACCGGCCAAGTCGTATGTCAGCTCTTTGAAATTGACGTCCTTGAGCTTTAGATCGAAATGATATTCAAACATCCGCTCTACAACCGGGCGAATCATCGCGGGATTGGTCCCCGGTTTTAGAAAATCGAGATCGATCAGGTCCTGGGCGATACCGGCCGGGTCTTTGCCGACGACATGAAAAAAGGCGTCGATCATCTTTGCCTGCAACTGCGGAGTGATCCGTCCGACCATCCCGAAATCGAAAAACGCCAGCCTCCCATCACCCATGACGAGCAGATTGCCAGGATGCGGGTCGGCGTGGAAAAAACCGTCCTCGAGTAATTGCTTAAGATATGTCTTGATCAGCAGCCGGTTTACCTTTTCGGGCGAGATATTCTGACGTTGTAGGGCTTCGAGATCGATGACCTTTATGCCGTGGATGTATTCCATCGTCAGGACCTTTTTTGTGGTCGCGTTCCAATAGATGGTCGGCACGTGAACGTTTTTCCAATTCTTAAAATTTTCGCGAAAACGTTCGGCATTATGCCCCTCGGCGACATAATCCATCTCTTCGTGGATAGTTACGTCAAATTCGCGCAGCATGCCGGCCCAGTCGGCATTCTTGTTCAGTTGCGGAAAGCGTTCGGCAAAATCCGCTACACGTTTAAGAATGACGATGTCGCCTTTTATCATCGCCTCGAGGTTCGGGCGCTGGACTTTGACGGCGACCTCTTCACCCGTATGCAGCCGGGCCCGATAAACCTGTCCGAGCGATGCCGATGCGACCGGTTCAAGCTCAAATTCGGCGTAGACCTCGTTGATCTTGCGGCCCAGTTCGTGTTCCATCGTCGCAAATGCAACGTCATTCGAGAACGGCGGCACACTGTCGACGAGGCTTCCGAGCTCGGTTACGTAGGGCAGCGGCAGCAGATCGGCACGGGTGCCCATCGCCTGGCCCATCTTGATAAACGTCGGCCCAAGCTCGATCAGTTTCTTCTTTAGCCAGACGGCCTGTTTTTTCTGATTGATGTCTTTTCGCGTCGCATTCCCAACAAGGTAGCGGCGCAAAGATCGGATCGCCTTGTCGTAAAACCAAAGCTTGACGAGATGCAGCTTCTCACCGTAAACGGCCGCCCGCGTCAGGTCGTATGCCGCGGCCAGACGTGCACGGGCCTGCCGTCGGTAATGTTTGTAGTGGATGTCGTATTGATCGAGATAAAGGTAAAGCGAGAGCATCGCGATCATTCGCGTTATCTGAAAGAGACGCCAGTTGCCGCGCCACCCGCGATATCGCCTCTCGATACCCGTTTCGACCTTTTGCAGCTCGCGTTCCTCTTCGAGGCGTTGCTCGTCCGAGATCTGTTTGGCGATCGCCAGCTCAGCGGCGGGGACCAGCGCGTGCGGACCCTGTCCGTTGGGGCTCAGGTCCATCTCTTGCCTTTCGATGGTTGTTGTCGGTGTTTCCGCCATTACAATTCGTCGACCGGTTGTCCAAACTGCAGTAAATAACCGTTGTTGTCGTAGATGGCAAATTCACGCATGCCGTAGTTGAAATTTTCGATTCCGTAACAGACGCTTGCTTTGTCCTTTAACTCGTTCCACAGCCCGTCAACATCGTCCGTACCGAAATAAAACGATCCGGTAAAGATGGGTTTGTCATATTCGGTATTCGCATCCGGGCGTCGAAGCATTAATGAGACGGAATCCTTCGAGAGCGACGCCCATCCCAATTCCTCAATAATATTGTCGCATTTGAAACCGAGCGTCGTTGTATAGAACTCTACCGTAGAGGCGAGGTCCTCGGTCCAGATCATCGGTTTTAATTCGGTTAGCTTCATAGTATCGCCAGCATGTTCTTTACGCCCTGGTGATGGAAATAGTTCCTTGCCCGCTGTGTGTCTCGTTCGATCTGGGCCTTAAGCTCGTCGATGCCGTTGAACTTCTTTTCGTCGCGGATCCGGTGCAAAAACCTTACGCGGACGACGTCGCCATACAGGTCGCCGTCAAAATCGAAGATATAACTTTCGATCGACGGATCGTTCGAATCCTCAAAAGTGGGCCGGACGCCAATATTCGTAACGCTCCGCCGCCAGGTGCCGTCGATCAGCGTTGCAGTCGCGTAAACGCCATACTTTGGAATGACGCGGTTACTTGGTTTTAGATTTGCCGTCGGATAACCGATCGTATGACCCCGGAGCATCCCTCGGATCACGACACCCTCGACCCCATAGGGACGGCCAAGCATCCGTCGAGCAAAGTTTATACGCCCTTCCGCCAGCAACTTGCGGACTGCGGATGAGCTTATCCGCTGCCCCCGTATCTGCACCTCGTCAACCTCGTCCGCGACAAAGCCAAGCTCGACGCTCATCCGGCGAAGCAGATCGATATTGCCGCCGCGGTCCTTTCCGAACGCAAAACCTTTGCCTAAATAAACCTCTCGCGAGTGAAGCCGGTCGTGGACGAGCTCTTTTAGGAAATGTTCCGCACTTTGGGAAGCAAATTTCTTGTCGAAATTTATGACTATCGATTGCCTGATCCCTAAGATCTCGAAATTCGCCAGCCGTTGATCAAGCGTCTGCAGCAGCGGCGGAGCGCTTTCCGGATGAAGCACGGCCCGCGGGTGCGGATCGAACGTGATCGCCGTAGGTACGGCACCAATATGCCTCGCACGCTCGACCACCGTCTGCATTATTCGCTGGTGCCCGAGGTGCAAACCATCAAAAACGCCAAGCGTCAGGACCGTCGGCCGCATGATATTGGCGTTATCGGTGCCGTGAAATATTTTCATGTCTTATCAAAAGGGTATTTCACCGCTTGAGCACAACGCAAGGGACGTCTCTCGATGAGCCTTGATGAAAAATCTCCAAACAAGGATCACAACCGTTATGCCAGAGGTTTTTGACCGTGACAATGCACGCTCCTCATTACTGTTAAGCGAGCGGTCTTTGACCGCGGTAATGCGTCCGAGGGAAGTTTCGCCCGCGAATAACGCGAATCCACGCGAATATAGGAAAGCCGGCTCGATTCGCCTTATTCGTGCAATTCGCGGGCAATTCTATACCCTCTTACAGAGTTCCGGAACCATGTGGAAAGGTTCCAAAATCACTTGGAAAAGTTCCAAAAACACCGGATAAACTTCTAAAGTCACCGATTAAAACTCCAAAGTCACCGATTAAAACTCCAAAGTCACCGAATAAACTTCCAAAGTCACCGAATAAACTTCCAAAGTCACCGAATAAACTCCCAAAGTCACCGAATAAACTTCTAAGGTCACCGAATAAACTCCCAAAGTCACCGAATAAACTCCCAGAATCACCGATAAAAGTTCCAGAATCGCCGATAAAAGGTCCAAGGTCCGCTGGAAAGATCGATGAGAGGCGACCTAACTTGGTCCGATCCGATGCCAAATGGTGTTGCTTGTTCGGCGTGCGTGTTGTAAACCTACAATAGGAAGTCGGTGGCTGGGTTAGCGAACAAATAGGCTTGCGAGGACGTATTTAACAGAAGTAACCGAGGAGTGCCGCAAAGTTATGAACGACTATAAGGAAAAATTTGAACGATGGCAGAAGAAGGCCACCGATAAATTCGAAGAGATCGATGCACAGCTGGGACTGAAACAAAAGGTGGAGAGCGGTGCTCGAGTCGTTGTCGAGACCGCACAAAAGGGAGCCGGCCGCATCAAAGCCGAAGCTGAAAAGACCGATGTTGGCAAGCGTGCCGTTAAAGCCGCCGAAGATGTGATCGGAACGGCAACGGATACGGCTAAGACCGCGTGGAACGTTAGCGCACCGGTCCGTGACGCCGCGGGCGATGCTGGTGTTAAAGCCGGGGAAGCAGTTGTCGATGCCGCCGGGAAAGCGGGTGATTTTATTAGCGACGCCGGTCAAACTGTCGGCACCAATGCCAAACGTGTCGCAAACGTGGTTGGCTTTGGCGCGAGCTTTACGGCGACGTTGGACGCAGCACGAAGATCATTGCAGAAAGCGGCGGACTGGGTACAAGAGGACCCCTTGCGTGCCGCAACAACCGGCGTGTCAATGGCCATCGGTGCGGGTCTCGGAATTGTCTTTACGGGCATCAGCTCGCATTGGCTTTTCAACTCAGCACTTCCTACGTGGTCCGTGAAAAAACTCGGCGAACAGTTTAATGGGTACCTGGAGCGTCGCGAAGCTCTGATCGAAAAAGGTCAGCTTAGCGAGGCCGACGCCGTGCGCATCAAGTTTGAACGCGATATTGCGAAACGCGTCGGAGCCCCACTGCTCGGAGCATTTTCATTTGCATCCGGTGCGGTGATGATGACGAACATTCTCGATCCAAAGAACATCACTGGCTTTCCGATCGGAAGCATCATCGGCGGTAACCCTGTGCTCGAGGGCGTATGGTTCTTTGGTAATGGGATGGTGTGTTTCAAGACCAGCTACGATTTCTTTATGATCGCGCTTGATGGTCAGGAAGACATTGAAAAGATGGTAACCGAGATCAAGGGGTTGTTGCCCCAGGTCAACGTGTAAGTGTTTGTTATCTATGATGATAAGCGGCGGTCTTCGGACCGCCGTTCGTTTGGAAGGTTCCGCGATCAAAGATCATTCCCTTAACCTTGTATGTTGCTATTTTCTATTAACTGATCACCGACCACTGTCCACCGTCCACTGCTTTTCTAATTCACCTGGATCGGAAACGGCACAAAACACAGCACAAATATCAGCAGCGTCAGTATCGCGATCGCGATGCGGGCCGCTCCAAGCGGCGTCTGATCCATCGGGCGGGGATGCGGTATGCGCATCATGACAAAGAGGATGATCGCGATCAGGAAGCCGCTCGGGCTGTTAAAGAAATACATTCCCAACACCGACAGCACCGCCATTACCACGAAAGCCACGCGACCTGTCCAGTAATGCAGCTTCTCACCCAGCACCGCATAGATGGCATGCCCGCCGTCGAGTTGTCCTGAAGGTATAAGGTTCAGGGCCGTTACCAAAAGGCCGACCCACGCCGCGAAATAGAAGGCATTGCCGACGCTTAGCGCCGGATCATGACCCGTCATAGCCCCCACTATCCGCATAAAAAGCGGATCAGTGAACGAAAGTCCTGAGGGGTTTGCCAGCTCGGCGGGCGTTGCCGGCTGCATTGTCAGCACGCCTATAATTGCTACGGGTATTAGCGCGATAAACCCCGCGATCGGTCCGGCCACCCCAATGTCGAAAACAGCGCGCCGCGACGGCATCGGCGATAGTATCTTTATAAATGCACCGAATGTTCCGGCGGGGCCGATCATCGGCGGCGTCGGTATAAAAAACGGCAGCGTTGCGTCAACTTTATAGATACGGCACGTGATGTAATGTCCCATTTCGTGAGACACGAGAATAAACAGAAGCGATAACGAGAAACTCAGGCCGTATCTTAGTAATTCGGCATTACTGAAAAGCAGGTAAATCGTCTCGGCGATCATTGCCCCGTAGCGGATAGGCAGAGAAACGAGGAACTGAAACACTTCGGCGGCCGACTGTGGGTTAGCGTCCGGAAAGGTGTCAAGCATACCGAATGGGAACATGACGCCCGCGATCGTCGACGTGCATAACGTCAAGGCCAGCAGCAGCAGATGCCGGATCCACGTACCCGTCGTCGGGCGCATCACCTGTCTTTCGTACAAGAATGTTGGTTCTATCAGCTCGGGGTCAGTCATTTACTACCAATGAAAAAGATCGCAGGCCGCGCACAAGGCCACTCTGCGATCTACGATCAAAAAACCTAAACCTAATTAATTATACTATCAGACTGCTCTTGCCGAAAGCTCTTTGCCCGGTTTGAATCTGATGGTCTTTCCCGCGGGGATAGGCACCTCTTTGCCGGTCCTCGGATTTCGCCCGACACCGCGCTTGCGCGGCTTTACCACGAAAACGCCGAATCCGCGGAGCTCTATGCGGCGGCCATCCGCAAGTGCATTCTTCATTGCTTCAAAGAGCGAATCGACAACCTGTTCTGCCTTCTGTTTCGGTACCCCGGTTCGGTCGGCGACCAGATTGACGATATCTAGTTTGATCATTATTCCCTCCTGTCTCGTACGCGTGGAAAAGGAAAACCAAAACTAAAACGCCAATGAATGATAATCCTCTAAATCCACATCTGTCAAGGTTTTGCGAAAGCTATGGCCTATCGCGGTCAGGCGAAAAAGCACCCTGAGAAACCGGCCGCAATCAGCGACCGATAGGGTAAAAAAGTGAAAAAGTGAAAAAGTGAAAAAGTAAGAAAATGAGTTGTTCTCGTTATGTTATTTTAGTTGACGGGTATGAGCTAAATAGCATCGAACGAAAACTGATAAAGAGTAACCAAGAAAACGCCATGACAGTTCCGAAAAAAAGAGAAACGACACATCCGGGCGAGATGCTTCTTCGTGAATTTTTGATACCGATGGGGCTGACACAAAAGCAGCTGGCTGACGGCATCAAGGTGCCATTTCAGAGAATAAATCAGATAGTTTCGGGCAAGCGCGGCATCACACCAAGCACGGCTCTCCGGCTCGGAAAGTATTTTGGCATGTCGGCGGCGTTTTGGACGAATTTACAAACCATTTGTGATCTGCAGGCCGCTGAGAAAGCTGAACGGGAGATCCTAAGATCTATTCGACCGCAAAAACGGCGTTCGATAGATCCAGAGATCTGAATAATCTGGTTGATTATTGCCTTTGAACGATCAAGGAGCGAACGAGCGGCCATATATCTCCTGGTAGATCCAGCCGAGCACGCGTGCTTCGGCCGTGCAGAGGACTTCCAGCCAACAGCTCGTCAGGTAAAGCCGCTTCTCGGCATTCGTCGTTAATTTTTCAGCTTTACCGATCGAGAATTGTTCCGGGTCCCTATCCAGATCGTAAGCCGCGGTAAGCTCGTTCTTGGTTTCTCCTGCATTTTGCAGCGCCGCCAGTACATCTGATATCCAGAGCTTTAGCAGAGGCTCGGAATTGTTTTCGTCGAGCGCCTGGACGGCGCCGATGGCGAAGCGTGCCTCGGCATTTGGAAACGGATAGATGCCGACGCCGTTTGCCGCATCGTCCTTTTGCTTCCATTGAAAAAGCTCCTCGGTATTCGCGTGTCTTACCCGGGCCGTTCGTTCGTCATACATCAGAAACCATTCGATGAGATCGGCCAGTGAACCGCGATTGATCTCGCCCGTTTCGGCCCGGCCCAGGCTTGGCGGGGCTGTTTGCGTTGGTTGAGTCTCAGACATTAGCCTTTAATCGTGCCAAACGCGCGGCACTTTTACAATTTCGTTGGGCGAATCGCGTATAATCGCTTAAATAAACGTGGCGGAACAGGTCCCTGACAACAACACGAACGACGTTGGCGAAATATCCGACGTCGAAAAACGCGATCTTGGTTTTGGCGCGGTGGTTACCCGCGGCAGCCGCCAGCGTCTGCTAAACCATGACGGCTCGTTCAACGTAAAACGGACCGGGCTGCCGATCGTCACGTCGCTAAATCTCTACCACACGCTGCTCTCAATGTCGTGGATCTCATTTTTGCTACTCGTGCTTGTCTTGTACTTCGTGACCAATATCTTTTTTGGGCTACTTTTTGCGGCTCTGGGACCCGGCGGGCTCGTCGAAACTACCGCCACGCCAATGGCGAATATATTTGTTCGCGGGTTCTTTTTTAGCGTCCAGACATTCGCGACGATCGGCTACGGTACCATCCACCCCGAGGGCGTGTTCCCCAACCTTCTCGTTACGATCGAGTCATATTTCAGCCTTATCGCCAACGCCCTTGTCACGGGTCTTGTATTTGCGCGATTTGCACGTCCTACGGCCCGGATCATCTTTAGCAAAGTTGCCGTGATCGCGCCATATCGCGGTGTAAGCGGCCTGATGCTGCGGCTTGTGAACGGTCGAAGCAACCAATTGATCGAGGTCACGGCAACCCTGATGTATTCGCGTTTCGTTGAGGAGCATGACCAGGTTGTTCGCCGGTTTGATTCGCTCGAGCTGGAACGCGACAAGGTCTCATTCTTTCCGCTCACCTGGACGGTTGTCCATCCGATCACCAAAGATTCGCCTCTTTACGGCGTGACATACGAAGACCTGGTTCGATCAGACGCCGAATTTCTGATCCTCGTTACCGCGACCGACGAAACCTTTGCCGCGGTCGTACACACACGTTCGTCTTTCAAGCCCGAAGAGATATTGGTCGGCTACAAATTCGTCAACATCTACAATGAAACCGACGACGGCGAGCCGATCTCGATCGATATTCGAAAACTCTCAAAAGTGGACCCTGCCGAGCTGCCGCCACGACATCTGGAGATCGGTGCCTAAATATGTTCACAGGATTAGTTGAAGAACTTGGCCGCGTGTCGGCCGTCGACAAACGATCAGCGGGGGTGCGACTGCAAATAAGTGCTCACAACGTAACCGCCGATCTCGCTGACGGTGACTCGATCGCTGTCAACGGCGTTTGTCTGACGGCTCTCGACGTGACCCCGACCTCTTTCGCGGCCGATGTTTCGCCCGAAACCGTTCATCGCACGACGATCGGCAACTTCGACACCGGTACACGCGTCAATCTTGAACGATCGGTAACACCATTGACCCATTTGGGCGGCCATTATGTACAAGGCCATGTCGACGGCCGCGGGACTTTTCTTTCGGCCGTGGAGGAAGGCGAGTTTCGGACAGTTCGAATCGGATTTCCGCCGGAGATCGCAAAGTATTTTGTCTACAAGGGATCTGTTGCCGTGGACGGCATCAGCCTCACGATCGCGGCCCTTGGCGACGATGATCTCGACATAGCGGTAATTCCGAAAACTTGGGAACTGACCGATCTCTCGAGCCTCAAACCCGGCGATGCCCTAAATCTCGAAGTCGACATTATCGCGAAATACGTCGAGCGAATGCTGCAGTTTCGCGAAAGCTGAATCGAGAACGTAATGGAGGGTGTAAATAATCTTGTGTAAATGGTAAAAGAACGCCATCTGATCGGCGATATACAATCTTTATCGCGTTAGCGATCAGCTGAAACGTAGCCGTGGCTTTGAAGCCACGGCAGCCTCGCGGACAGAACCCGCGTCGCGTCAGCGACGAATGACCCCGTCTGTTAACACGTCCTGCGCAGTTACTCTCACCTCGTACCCACCGTTTCTTCAATCGTCGGCTAACGCGACGTGACCCATCTCGTGCATCTTCCCGTGGTTTGAAACCCACGGCTACAATCACGGCCGTCGCTAACGCGACGAAGAGTCTCTGAAGATGGACCAAAGGGGTCCAAGATTGGAAGGCCGCACTCAACCGTTTCGCCATCATCTACGAAGACCGGATGCCGGCTGAATGAAAAAGATATCTTGCCTGTTGGTATGGTGGCAATTGCCAAAATTCCAACAGGCAAAAAGATTAATTATCATGAAACCAAAAAAAATCATTTACACAAAGGATTTGACACTTCATCGAAACGCTATCACCTAGGTAAGTCCAAATGACAAAGCGGCCACACCCTTTCGGATATGGCCGCGTCGCCAGCGTTCCTTGCCCCCCAGCAGGAACGACCATGTCTATCCACCCGTAGTGAACAGATTTCTGAAGCCTCCCAGTTTCTGGGCCAGCGTTGCCCTTGTAACATTGGTCGCCGGTTCAAACCGCGGACCGGGTATCGCTTGCCATTGTCCCGGAGCGATCTGAATAAGCTGAGCCGGGAAGGCTTCGAATACTCCGTCATCGATCGCGATCTGAACATAACCGCGAAGATTGGCGGGTATTTGTGCATTGTCTGTCAAGGCGGTTCCGCCGGATGTAACGGTCGTACCTGCAAGTGCCTGTGCATCGGCGTCGTGACCGAGCGCCTTCACTAGAGCCACGGCCAGATCAAGACGATCGACAGAACCCGTCGGGTTAAATAATGTACCCGAGTAGCTCATCATCCCCGTCGGAACAAAGTTGTAATCACGCAAGGTCGAGCCACTGTGGGTCATGGCTTCGGCAATATGTTCGAGATCGCCGGAGACGTCCGAGAATTTCGGCGTCGAAGCTAACGATTGCCGCACCGGCGTATCAAGCATCAACGTCCGGGCTAGATCTTCGCGGGAGACGATCTGATCGGGCCGAAACGTGCCGTCGGGATAGATGTCGATCATGCGATTCTTCAGTGCAAACTCAATGTCGCTCTGCAGTGCGTTACCCTGGATATCGGCTATAGTCGGCAAGATGTACTGGACCTGCACGATAGTACCGTCAACCGGCCCCGGTGCCGCGAGTTGGGTCGGTGACGATACTCCTGAGAGTGCCGTAAGTCCGGTTGCACCTTTTACTTCGAGCCGCCACGCTCCGGCTACCGGATTTGCGACAGTTACTTCGCGAACGTTGGTACCGATTATCGGTATCGGTATCGAACCACCGCCATATCGTGTGCCATCGGGCGCATAGAGGACGACCGTGTTCGTGTTACCCGTCTGTTGATTTGCACTGGTATCGACCGTCGCGGTCACATCAAGCACGCTCATTCCCGCATCGACATTAAAATTCCAAGAATTCACGGAACCGGCCCCGGATACGGTTGGATCATAGTCAAGATGAAAATTCTGGATCGGCGGCCGCTGTTCGCCGAATTGTGCATTGAATGTTGGGTTCGAAAAATTCGCGAAGGGTTTTGTCCGGTTAAAAACCTTATCGACAGCGGCGTATGCATTTATATACCCCGCGCCAACCTCATAGTCCTGGTAACCCGGCATAGTGGTAGCGGTGTCCGTCATGATCTGCTTGATGGCGTCCGGCGACAGGGTCGGATCGGCATCCAGCATCAGTGCAGCGACGCCGGCGGCAAATGGGGTCGCCATAGAAGTGCCGGAGATCTGTGTATAGAACGGTATCAGTCCGATCGGTATCTCTGTGTCAGCAGTCTCGCCATTTGCCGTCAGATTTGTTGCCGAACGGACAGATACGATGTCGCTCGTAAATCCAAAACGTGTAAGGCTGCTTGCAAAGGCGCGTCCAGTCCCAGGGGCCGTTATAGTAGGGGCCTCGTTGTCATTAGAAGGATCGTTATCTGTGAGGCGTTGGGCGCGGGGGATACCTCGCGATGAAAAGCCCGCGAGCGTTCCATCCTTCGTACCCGCCGCGACTCCAATCACCCACGGAGCCTGGGCATACGGGCTCAGAGTACCTTTTGACGGTCCGTCATTCCCGCCGGCGAAAAACACCGTCATATTATGGTCATGTGCATTCTTCGCCGCTATCATCAGGGGATCGTCCGGATTGAACGCTCCGCCGCCGATCGGTCCATACGAATTGGTGACGACCCGGATCTTATACAGGTCCTGGTGCGATAGACCGTATTCCCATCCGGCGAGTGCGCTGAGCACGACGATGACCGCACCGCCGCCGGAGCCGACGATCTTGACTCCGGGTGCAACACCCGCATAGGTTCCACCCGAACGTGTTCCGAGACCGCCTACGATACCGGCGCAATGGGTGCCATGGCCGACATTATCATTGCTTGGAATGTTTTCTATGGAAACTGACGGTGTAAGTCCGTTTACGGAAACGCCGCCTATCGTTATTCCGGTATTACCAGTATCGCTGGCAACGACCCGCTGGGTGTTTTGGATGACCTTGGTCCCGAATGGCAGATCGGCGTGAGTTGCGTCTATGCCCGTGTCGATCACCAGTACCGAAAAGTCGCCATTTCCCGAAACCGGCATACCGCCATTTCGGAAAGTCAGGCCGGAATCAATGCGTAATTGATCCACCCCCGTCAACATACGTGCGCTGTTCATGTAATACTGCAGCTGCTGGTTGTCCCATATCGAACGTACCGATGAATTGCCCGCGAGGATGCGAATCTGCCCGGCGTTAAGAACCGCCCCGACCATACCGAGTTTCGGAAAAGTTACGCCGTTGATGACGCCGATGCTTCGAAGGAGATTTAAGTTCGTATCCTGCAGCCCGCTCGTCGTCTTAAAACTGATAATGACGACGCCAACCGACTGGGCGTCCGAGAGCGATGGCAGCTGGCTCTGTAGCGCCGGACTCAAAGTCGCTGCATGTATGCCATATGAAAAGATCGCCCCTACTAAAAGTGCTAGAGCCAAATTAAATACTTTGCTATTGAAATGTCTGATATTCACCGTTTTATCTCCCTCAAATGTGTGTTTCAAATTCTGAGCTGAGAATAAACCTCAAGCTTTGAGAAAAACTTGAATCAGGCTGTCTATACTTGAGGGAAACTTGAGGCGGGACGCGAAACAAGGCAAAAAAGTCCTATCCCAACAATTCATTAAAGAGTTTACGGGTTTCAGCGGCGGGCTCGATCCCGAGATCGCTTTTGAGCAGCAGCTGCAGGTCTTCGAATTGTTTTTTTACCGCGGCCGGTTTCGACTGGGCGGCAAAAACCTTCATGATCAGGCGGTGTACGTCCTCGCGGAACGGATCGTCCTTGAGAACCTCATTTGCATACTTTAACGCAGCCGACCAGCGGTTTTCGGCGAAAGAAAGCTTTGCCAGGGCGCTTACGACTCGGCCAAACTGTTCTATGTAATAACCACGCCGCTCCTCGGCCCAGTCGTCGTATACACCCTCGATGAACTCACCGCGATAAAGCGTATGGGCGGCCTCGAGGCATTCGCGAAGTTTACCGGCATCTTTCTCACGTTTTGCAACCTCGGCTTCGGCCACGAACCGTTCGAAATCCTCGGAGTCGATCGAATAAGAAAGCTCAGGATTTAACTGGTATGCGCCGTCGCGAAAGACTATGAAGTTCTGTTTGAACGTTTGGCGGCTATTAAGTGCCTTTCGTATGTGTGAGATGGTGGGATGAAAATTCTTCTCGATGACCTGCGGGTCTTCGTCAGGCCAAAATGCCTCAATTACAACGTCCTTTGAAATACGCCTGTGTTTGCTCGTCGCAATGTAGCAGAATATGTCGCGGGCGCGTTTCGTTGTCCATGCGTCAGAGGCAAATGGTTTCTGCGGATCGCGATGGATATCGACGTGGCCCAGTACTTTCACCGTTAAGTCAGTGACTGTTGTCGGCTCGGCGGCGGTTGCGGCCGGGACCGAAAGGGGCGGCGTTGGTTTAACATTGAGTTCGCTCTGCAGGTCGGCCGGAAGCCGTTCGCTGATATCATCAAGACTGAAGATCCGCGGGTTGCGTCTGATCTCACCCCTCAACCAATAGTCATAGTCGAACCTGGCCGAAAGATCCAACGCTCGCTTAACGGGTTCGACCACTGCCTTTATATCGCCCGCGGCATAATGCGCTTCGGCCAAAAGCATCGCGGCGAGGGCCTCGTAATAATAGTGTTCGTCGCGGTTAAAGAACGTCAGAAGTTCCTTGATGGTTGCCGGCAATCCATCGATCTTTCCCTCGGCGAGATCGACCTGGCACCGTCTTAACCTCGCCGTGTATTCCCCGGCCACGTTATTGCGCTCGTGCCGGATCGCGATCAGCCTTTCAAGGAGTACTCGTGAGCGGGCATGGTCGCCACGCAGCAGATAGTAAACGGCACGTTCCTCATCAAATTCTTTTGTCGACGCATCGACCTCAGCCTCGTCGTATGCGTGAGCCGCACGCTCATAGAACTCCTCGGCGTGAGCGAAATCGAGCTTTTCGCGATAGAAATTGCCATAAGCTTCAAAGATCTCACCCAATAGGGCACGCATGTTATAGAGCTGGCAGAGATCGAGCGACCGCTCAAGGTGTTTTTCGGTTTCGTCAAACTCACCCCGGTATAGGTGCAGCCGGGCCACGTGACGATGACCGATGGCTTCCTGCGGC
>OCZT010001331.1_pt1 | contig 25437 bp, 20 predicted proteins | sample 1539031 | NCBI WGS metagenome assembly OCZT01 (sample SAMEA3539308, study PRJEB22396) | soil metagenome | biome: tundra; feature: field; material: soil | place: USA | collected 2010-05 | depth 0.15 m | reverse complement strand
GAGATTGCCCCGCTGGCCACCACTCGTTGAGCGACATCGATAACTTGATCGACTAAGTCCTTGTCCATGGCGCCTCCAAGTCTTGGTAATCGACAGGATATCTAAGGAGCGGTAACTTCGCTCAGCAGTTGAGAAACCCCAACTTACAATCGCACCCGATCGAGAAGTGCCGATTCCGAGTGAGCTGAGACATCCCCTTTCGCTCGTTCGAAGTTGAGCTGTTCGCTGTATATCGGGAGATGCACATTATCCCCGGAGCTCGACTGACAGGAGTTGCTTAGTCACTTGATGCACCCACGAGGAGGCGAGCGTGATTACTCTTGGCCGAGGCGGCTTTGATCAGATCGACCGGGGGTGGGGGAGGGTTTGAAAGCTGTCCGGTAAGGTCCACTCTCAGCGCCCACTCCGGAGCAGACTAAGAACCGAACGAGAAGTTACAAGATGCTGGCACGATGTGACGATGCGGTTCACGGCCGCGCCAACGCATGGGGACCCTGGTGTGTGGCCATGGGCCTCGGCGTGCTGCGGTCGGTCAAGGAGAGACGGTCGATAAGGCGTTCAGTGCTCCGAAAGAGGCGCTCGAACCGTATTACTCACTCAGCCACAACGGTGCCGACGTCGCACATGCTCGGACTTCGATACTTCTGAGTATCAGCGTTCCATCCCGCGATCGTCACGGTCTTTCTTTCGTGAGCGTTCAAGGACTTGTCGAAGAATCGGGAGTACGGCACGGTCTTTTTCGCGACCGGCTGCCTCTTTGGAGCGGATGACGTCAGCGAGAGCGGCAACGAGAATTGTCACGGTGTCTGTCAATTGCTCTCGTGTGGCCGAGCGTCGCAGGTCGTCGTAGCCTCGCGTGCCATCTGGAAGAAGTGCAATGTCCAGATATCCGTGCTTTGTCACGAAGGTCCAGGTTGTACCCTGCTCAAACGATCGCTCATCGAGTCGTATCGCCAGTGGTTCTTCCCTATCCGGGATCCGAAGTTTGGTGTCGAGTTCCCTCAGCGCAGCCGCAAGCTTGGTGAAGTTCTCGCGGGTGCGAGCAGGCGTGACGTCGACATCACGAGTGACGTAGGGTGATCCACGCAGTTCGGCGGCGAGTCCACCAATGACGACGTAGAGAACCTGGTGACGCTCGAGTACCTCAAGGATTTCGTCGGGGCGATAGGGAACCAATTCACTCATGGCGGCTCGTCACGCGTTGCTCGCGACGATCGTGGAATCTGACGCGTGCCATGAGATCGGCGAATCGTTCGGCTGGTGTCATTCGAAGATGTTGATCAATGATCGTCACGTTCGATTCGTCGAACTTGGACAGGGAGAACGTGAGATCTAGTCCGCAGGCGCGCACGACGACGCGTAGGGTCTCAAGACTCGGCGATACGTCGTCACGTTCCCAGCGGGCTATCACGGACTGCGCCTTGCCGAGGCGTGCGCCCAATTCGGTCTGTGTCAGGTCGGCCCGCAATCGAGCTTCTTTGATCAGGTCTCCACTTATCATGTAATCATTATAGTACATATATGCTATATTTCGGTGTTTGGTACTCGTAACTGGTCTTGAATCCCAACGGTCGTCGGTCATGTCTTACCTGGGCCACATAGCCTCATCACGCTACTTCTTGCAACCTGGCCCTTGCTGCGTTGCCAGGGGAGCCTTGGCAGGTGGGGTGCCGGTTCATATTCTCTGACTCAAGGTCCAGCGATGCAGTGAGAAGTACTGCGTCGTCGCCCGCAGTCCAAGATTCAATTCTTGGAAGAGATTCATTCGGCCCGAAGCAGCAATGCGGTCGGGGTCCTTGCCGCGACGCGTCCGGGAATCGCCGCCACGACGTTGGCGAGAATGAGACCGCCCAGAACGATGAGGGCCACTGAGATCGTCGGTACGGTCGGCTGAGGAACGGCGCCGATCTCGCGCGCGAAGAGATCCCAAAGGAATCGACCGAGCAGAATCCCCAAGGGCACCCCGACGGCCGCGCCAATGCCCACTGCGGTGCTCGACTGCCACGCAATTGCGCTAGCCAATTGACGCTTGGTGAAGCCCAACGTCTTCAACAGGGCAAGATCTCGTCGACGACGTCGCACCGAGGCGACGAGCGTCAGTCCCAAAGCGACGACCGCACCCGTCGCGAGAGCGCCACCGAGCACGGTTGGCGTGGATCCGAGGGAGCCATAGTTGATGATTTGGGCCGGACGCTGCACCCCGTCGACCGAGGCGCCGTTGGAATTACCGCCCAGTTTGGTGAGCATGGCATTGAACGACCGGACGGCGGCAGCGCGGTTCGTCCCCGGTCTGACCCGGACGAGAATGGCGTTGGGTCCGGGCGGGACGTTGTAGAGATTCCTCTGGCCCGGAGGAATGAGCCGGTAGGACAAGAGTGCGCCACTGCCCATTTCGAGATGCGTCGCCCCTCCGATGCCAATGGTGGGCATCGTGGCGGTGCCGACGATGTGCAAGCGCGTCGTTAACCCTCCCGCGCTGTCCACCTCGACGGTGTCACCCACCTTCTTGTGGAGTTGGGCGAGGGTCGCCGTGCCGAGGACTACTTCGTTTGCAGCATTGAAGCCGTGTCCGCTGAGGATGGGCGGGCCCAGTGCGGCGCCGGGACTACCTCCCAAGACCGGGACGTTTTGGCCGTCGATCTGCAACTGACCGAAATAGAAGCCAGCCCACGCCGCCACGTAGCGATTCTCGTCGAGCAGCTTCGCGGCCGGTGCTGCGGGAATGTCACCGACACCCCCGCCGCCATTCAACTCGTAGGTCCAGTTCCATCCGTACAGTGAGGGCCTCGCGACCAACGTGTGCAGGCTGGTGCCGAAGATGATCGTGGAGATAACGATGATCATGGCAAAGACCGAACCGAGAATCGCCGAGCGCACCGGGACCCTGTTTCGTCCGACACCGGGCTCGAGAGCTAATCGGATGCCGGTAACGGCCGATATCGGCAGGTTCGTCGCCACGGCGAGACGCGCCGCGGATGAACCTTGCGACGTGGAGCTCCTGTCGTGCGACCACGAGTGTCGAGGAGCCGTTCGCCACGCCCCGACGAGCGCCATGGAGCCGAGCCCCATCACCAGGAGCGCCAATCCTGCACCAAGAACAGTCCAGTCGACGTTCACGCCGTTCGGGATGTAGGGGCGGACCGGTCCGAGCAATGCCAGAGGTGACAGGCTGACCGCGACGACCTCGGCGAGGAGTGACCCGACGATCACCGCGGCGAGGATGCCGCCCAGCCCATCGGCGACCGTTGTCGCGGGCTCGGCTCCGAGTGCACGCAGGACACCCACGTCGTTGGCGTTCAGGCGAAAGCGACGAAATATCGCCTGACTGGCGATGATCAGTACAGCGAGGGCCGCGATGAGGCCGAAGACGCCCAGCGCGATGGACTCTGGTCGAATCGTCTGTTCCGCCTTGGCCTCAATGACGGTGAGTTGCGTGAAATCCGTTGGCAATCCCCTGGGCAACAGTCGCGCCACCTCGCTCTCGACCTCGAGTTGATGACGACTGCCACCGTTCAGCTGTAGTGCGGCCAAGCCCGTGTTGACACAACACAGGGCGAGTTGGTCCGTGAGCGCCGGCGTGAAGAGGACGATTGACGAGTTGCCGGTATCGACTTGATCCTGCATGAGATTGGTCGCCTGGATCGCGCCGACGCCAACGAGTTTGATCTTGACGTGCAGGACCGGCTTCACACTCTTGAAGAGTGCCGGGGTCAGGCCCGAGGTCAGACGCGCCGTCTGGGTATTGGAATAGGCGTTGAACGTGACGATCTCACCAAGATGGAAGCCCAGGATCTTGGCGGCGGCGGTGTCCATCACGAATTCGTCGGCTCGTCGAGCGTTCGCCATGCGGCCGTCCGTGATGATCAGCCGATCCTGCGTGAACTCTTCACCGTTCACGCTCCCGTCCATCGCCTGACCATTGGCCTTGAGCAGCGGGGCGCCTCTGGCGGTCAACGGGAGGAGGTTCATCTCGACCAGGCTCTTCACATCCTTGACGTAGCGAAGCCGCGAGATCGCACCTACGAGTTTCGGATCGTAGCCGTTGGTCTCACCGAGAGTCGGGTTCGCCACTCCCGTGAGGCCGAGCAGGTTCGAGGAGTTAGAGCGTACGAGCAGCGTCGGGAAGGACGATTGCGTCCGACGGGCGCCGGCGATCGCCCCCATCGCCAATCCACCGAGTAACGCCACGAGCAGCACGATGGCGAGGTAGCCGCTCCAGCGGTCGTGGAAGGTCGCTCGATAGCGGTACCAGGCAATGCGAGCGACGCGGCTCACGGTACTGGATCCGTCGGGGAACGCTGCGTAGGGCCTCGCATCAACTGATGTCTAGCGTCTTAAGGGTGATCGGTGCGGGTGGGTACCCGTACTCGGTCACTTCGTGTTAGTACCCTTCGGGCGGTTCAATGAAAGGATCACGCGGCTCGCGACATGATCCAGATGAGACTGCGAAGTTTTCGAACCTTTTCGACGGTCGGAGCGTCTCTATAGATGTGAGACCATCGGAACGAAGAGCGCGTTTGAAGGTGATCTGCTAGATGGAAGGCTCTACTGTCGTGGACGAACTGGAGACCTGGCTGAGCGAGTGTTACGACCAGTCGGTGCGCACGGCGTACCTGATCCTCGGCAATCGTCTCGACGCCGAAGACGCCGTACAGGAGGCGTTTCTGCGGGCGTGGCGCTTTCGTGACTCGCTCGCCAGGGAATCCAGCATCAGACCGTGGCTCTACCGGGTGGTCGTCAACACCTGCAACTCGAAGCTTCGCCAGGAGATCCCTCACCGGGATCGACGTGGTGACGATGACGACCTCGTGAACGTCTCGTCGATCGACGACCTCGCGGCACGCGTCGAACAGAGCCAGGACGTCGTGAGCGCCTTGAAGGATTTGCCGTTGGCGTTGCGCGTCGTCGTCGTCCTGCGCTACTTCGCCGATCTCAGCGAGCGCGAGATCGCGATCACCATTGGCCGTCAGCCGGGAACGGTGAAGTCAAGGTTGAACGAGGCGCGTAAACGATTGGCCGCGAGTCCGGCCTTACGAGCGACACCGCAAGAACAGTCACCAACTGGTGAGGAGGCAACAAGTTGACCATGATCGATGAAGCCGTTTTGCGGCGTGCGCTCGTTGACGCCGCCGATGAATTCAAAGTTTCGAGCGAGGCGAGAGAGCGGATCCTCGACGCCGCCCGAGAGGATGTACCCGAGTTTCGCGTGGCGCGAGGACCGACCTTCCTCCGACCCCAGGGCCGCACGAGGTCGATCCTCGTCGCGGCAGCTCTGGTGCTCGTGATCGGCGCGATCTCTTGGCCGCTCCTGCGAAGCGAGCGAGGCACCTCTCCTAGCGCGTTGGCCCCCCGGACGGTGCACGGACTTAGGGCCCCTGGCCTCCCAGGGTTGACGGCACCCGAGAAGGCGGTGATTGGCGGACTACCGCCCTACACCGTGTCGGGAACCGGCGTTCAGTCGGCGGTGACGCTGACCAACGCCAGTGAGGTTACCGGCAACACCAGCTCTTCAACCAAGATCGAGTCGACGGGCAACGTCGATCTGCGAATCGGCAAGGGCCAGGTCGAAACCGCGTTCGCCAGATTGACGCGAATGGTGTCGAGCGATCGGGGATTCGTCGTGAGCTCACAAGAGCGCGTCGGTACCAATTCGGCCGGCAAGTTCTCCTACGGCATCATGGTCCTCGAAGTGCCGCAACGGTCGTTCGACACGCTGGTGACCCAGGTGCAGAAGGCTGGTCACCCAACCTCGGTCGTGACGTCGTCCTCGGACGTGACGTCGCAGTACGTGGATCTTCGCGCCCGTATCAACGCCGCCGAAGCGAGCCGTCAACAGTACCTCACGATCATGGCCAAGGCCACGACGATCAGCAACATTCTCGCGGTGCAGAGTCAACTCAATAACCTGCAAAGTCAGATCGAGCAACTCCAGGGTCAACTGAACGTGCTCAACAACGCAACGACCTACGGAACGTTGACGGTGTCACTGACCGAAACGGGTCAACAGCACAACGTGACGAAGCCGAAATCGGGTTTCGCCAAGGCGTGGCACGACGGCGTGAGCGGATTCATCTCGGGCTTTGAGTGGGTGGTCCGCCTCGCGGGTCCAGCGCTCTTTGCCGTTCTTTCGCTCGGTGCGGTTTTCGTCATCGTGCGTTACGCGCGTCGGGCGATTCGACGCCGGAGAATCTGACACCACGGCCTCTGCCGTCTCGTGATCCACTGACTGGCGAGGTGCACGTTGCGTCCGGGCTCTCGATACTGACGAGTAACGTCACTCGTCGCTTCACTGGTTGGCCGCGTCGTCAGTGAGTGGACATGTTCTATTGGCCATTGAGCGTCCCGTGACATACTTGCTATCAATGATTGAGCCCACGGAAAGCAGTGGACCGCGCCATGACGACGACTTAGATTCGCGTCTGCTTGGCGAAGGTCATCCGATGGGCCTGCCCGTCTACCAGCCTGAGGTTGAGACGCACCTTCGAAACCGGCGCAAGGTCAACAGTCCCTCGCAGTTGCTCACCCTTCAAGAACTCGTCAACTTCAAGGCGAGCCACGGTCGTTGGCGCATCGCCAAGGATCTCGTAGGACTCATCCGCCACGGCAGCGCGGGGGAGAAGGACGAATCGTACCTCGACAAACTTCGACGCGAGACGGGTCGCGGCAAGTCCGAATCCTCCACCTACGGTCTGGCGACCGTGTCGGGTAAGCAGGTGGTCTTGTTCGCCATGAACTGGGACTTCTTCGCCGGATCGCTCGGCGTGGTCTCGGGAGAGAAATTCCAGGCGGCGGCTGACCTCGCGGTCAGCAAGAAGCTCCCGTTCGTGAGCGTCTACGCGTCCAGCGGTGTTCGCCAACACGAGAACTTCGCCGGTCTGACCCAGATGACCCGCATGGTCGAGGCGATTCGGATGTACAAGGAGAAGGTCGCGTTGCCCCAGGTGGCGGTGTTGCTTGGCAATGTGTGGGGAGGTGTCTCGGCGAGTGCGGTGCCCAACGCCGACATGATCCTCGCGACGTCAGGTACGAACTTCGGATTCGCCGGTCCCAACGTCATCGAGGCGTTCGAAGGTCTCTCGGTGCCCACTGACTCCCAGAGCGCCGAAGCGAACCTTCTCGACCGCAACATCGACGTCGTCTTGCCCGACGTGAACGAGCTGGTCTGGTACCTAGGTGAGGTCTTGTCCTCGACGACGCGCCCGGATCGCCATCACGAACTGAACGACGAGACGGTGCCAATGATTCGTAACGTCAGCTCAGCTGGCCAGCGGCGCGTCTTCAGTTTCGGGACCGTAGGAATCCGTGGTCCTCGCTTTGACGACGGCAACGGCGGGTCGGCGTTGCACCCCGCCGCCGCCCGGTCGGCGGGGGCGCTCGACGACTCCGACGCGCTCGTCGAGCAGTACCAGGACCTCATGACCGACGCGAACCGGATTGACCTCGAGTTCATCGTTCGCTACGGTTTCACCGACGCGATCGCCGTTTACAACTACGTTCAAGAGACGGACTACAAGAGGTACCCGGCCATCGTCGGAGCCTTCGCCAAGATCGGTACGCAACCCTTCGTCATCGTCGGAACCCAGCCGTCGTACCAGCGCATTGGCGACTCGATCATCAAGCGACCGTCGAACCCCGCGCCCGAGGACTTCGCCTTCATGGAGCGGATGCTCGAGATGGGCGAGCGACTGCACCTCCCGGCGCTCTTCGTTACCGACACGCTCGGCGCCAAGCCGACGCTCGAGAGCGAACGACGCGGACAGTCGAGGGCCATCGCGCGTTCGATTCTGAAGGGTATCGACTACTCCGAGCCCGTGATATCCCTGGTCGCGGGGGCACTCGGCAGTGGCGGGGGTCTCGCGACGACGCCGATGGCCGACCACGTGATCATGCTCGAAAAGGCAATGGCCTACGTCGCCGAGCCGCGATCGGCGGCGTCGATTCTCTACAAGACGCCCAACCCGACCCGCGACGAGATCCGCATGACGCTCGCCACCATGCGTTCAACAGCGAAGGACCAGCTCGATCTGGGCTTGATCGACGAGGTCATACCCGAAGACGACAATCCCTTCGTCACCGTCGAGCGGGTGCACCGGTCGATCATGAAGAACTACGTCGAACTGGCCCAACTTTCCGAACGACGGCTTCGAAGTCGACGCCAAGAGAGGATTCGGGGCCTCCGCGCCTTCGAGATCATTCAAGAGTAGGCCGGCGCGTCGACGCTGTTAGGACGACCTAGCGCCGAACTATTGTGAGCAGCCCCGGGCGGTGATCTCCACGACGTCGACGACCACGTCGTCGCGCACGAACCAGAGCACGTCGTAACGGTCGACGGTCGGGTCACAGTGCGGTGGGATGAGCGTTACCCGTTCGCCGCGTCGAAATGAATGCGCGCGACTGTTGGTGATCATTCCCTGCTCGTCGCCGAAGAAGTGGTAGGTCGAGGTCGTTTCGTGTCCGACGACGAGCGGTGCGCCGGCGTCGGTCGCCATCGCCTTCAGTCCGGCGTCGACGGTCACGTAGTCATCGTGGTTGGCCGAGATGACCGTCGTGGCGATGGTGAGGCTGTGGCGATACTGTCCCTCGGGATCGCTGCCGAGCGCGTCGCGGTACTCGCGGTCCATGAAGACGTAACTTCCGGCCTGGAGTTCGTTGAGTACGCCGAGATCGATGTCGATGTTGGCCGTGCCCGTGCCGCCACCGGTTCGCAGCGCCACGGACACTCCTCGTGACTCCAGGGCGTCGACGACAGTTTCAAGTTGACGCGTCGACGCCTCGGTCGCCGATCGGCGCTGTAGGCGACCGGCGATGTGCTGGAGATGGCCGCCGTATCCCTGGACGCCGGCGAAGGTCAGCGTGGCGTGTCGCGAGATTCGTTCGACGACCTCGAGCGCCGCGTCGGGCCCCACGACGCCGGTACGGCCAAGTCCGACGTCCACGTCACAGAGCAGTGAGAGTCGCGCGTCACTCGTGGACGCGGCGCTGGCGAGTTCGTCCACGGCGTCTGGGTGGTCCACGACGACGAGCAGGTCACAGCAATCCGCGAGCACCGCGGCCCTGCGCGCAGCGTCAGCGCTCGCGAGGGGTGAGGTCAACAGGACCGAGAGGCGATGTTCGCATCCATCGGTTCGTAGTTGGCTGATGAGTGCTTCGGCTTCGGAGAGTTTGGCGCAGGCCAACCCAACCGCACCGGCGTCGAGTTGCAGTCGCGCGATAGTCGCGGATTTGTGCGACTTGGCGTGCGGTCGAAGTCCAACACCCGCCGACACGGTGAGGGCCGCCATGCGCGCGATGTTGCCCTCGAGCACGTCAAGATCGCAAAGAAGTGCCGGCGTAGGGATGCGGCGGACTGAATCCGCCCGGCCGGCGAGGTCGGGCTGTTGGGAAGTTACGGCGCGACGGCGCGGACTCGCGACCACCGGTCAGTGACTCTTCTCAACGTCGCCAGTCATTGCCAACGACACTACAGAGAGGGCTGGATCCCGAGCGGCGCGGCGGTCCGGGCCAAGTGACGGACGAAGCGAAGGATCGCCGTCCTTGGCCCCTCGGTTCGCGAGAGCCGAACAATTGTCGATTTCGTGCGGCGAGGGACCGGCGGCGAGCGTGTCACGCACTGCACTCGAACGACGTGAAGCGGAACGTTTCTTCACCTTTTCGAACTTGCACGCCAACTTCTCAGTTTCCAGCGGGTCGGTGGCCGTTGAATCCCCCAATTCTTCGGGCGCCGTCAGTAGAGTTTTACAGTGAGTCGGAACACCGAAACGGTCCCTCAAGAGACCGCCCGCAACGTACTCGAATACCTGAAATTCGCCGGATTTGAGTTGACCCGTGACCAACTCGTGCGCCTCTACCAGCGTCGTTTGATCGCCCTGCCGATCACCGGACCTGGGGGGCCCGGGAGGCCGAAGACGATCTATCCGCCAGGAACGGCCGAGCGGATGCTGCGCATTGCCCAGTTGAAGACCGGCACCAAGCAATTGGACGAACTCGCGTGGCGGCTCTGGTGGGAGGGCTTGTCGGTCGAGCCCGGACTCATACGTGACTACCTGGTGAAGATCGCCAGTCGATGGGACGAACGACTCGGGGAGATTCGTAAAGCCACGGCCAACGGAGCCGTCGACGACGGTGCCGTGGGCGGCGGTGCCGTGGGCGAACGCGACATCTTGGACGAGGTCTTCTTTCGTCACTTGAAACTCGTTCCCACGATGGCCTCGGTGCGCAAACGTCTGGGCAAGGGTTCGGACATCTACGTCGAATTTGCGCGGCTCCTCATCGACCTCCTGCGCGGGGACTTCTCGATACTGAGCGAGCACGAAGTCGCCTTGTTCAGCACCAACGGAAAGGGTGAATTCAACGACTTGAACGGATCGGTCGATTCGTCGCACGCCGCTCTCGACGCCCTGGAGGAAATGCAACGCTCGGCCGCACTGTCGTACGCGAAAGTCGTTGAATTGTTGGACGATGACGAGATCGAAAGTGCCCGTCTCGTGGCGCTGCTCTTCTCGCGCATCATCGCCAACATCGGCATGATCATGGACGACGGTTACGGAGGCACCGGCCGCGTCAACGACACGGTCGGAAGGAACTTGATGGTGCTCTCCGAGAGTCCCGAGGAGCAGGTCCTTTCGTTGTTGTTGACGACGTCATTTCTCCAAGACGAACGGATTCGTGAGAACCTTCCGGTGGTCGACGCACTCTTGATTCATACGCCGGCCGTCTCATTTCGGGATTTTCTGCGACTGAAGTTCCTCGCGACTGAGATTCCCGCATTGCGAGAACTGATCACACCGAACCGGATGCGTGAGGCGTTCGATTCGCCCGAAGGTGCGGAACGGTGGCGAGCTCAATTCGAGGCGTTCCGCTTCGCCAACAAGAGCGAGATCGAAGCGGCGATGACGCGTCGACCGGACCTCTTCGACGAACCGTCGCCCGTTGAGGAGGAGGAATCTCCTCCAGGAATCGAAGAAATTCACGACAGAAAAAAAAAAAAATAAAAAATGACCGCGTGAAGCGTGGAAAGTAGCGTCACGCTCGGTTTTCCAGCGGTGCTTCTACGTGTCTTTGTCGTCAGCATTCGAGCCAGTGAGCGCCTGCAGAACTCACGCGCTGGAGACCTCGGTTGACGGCGCGACCTCCGTGTTCGTCGTGGACGGCGAGCTGGCCGGTCGACGGGCCAGGAAGACACACGTGAGCCCGCCGCCGCGGCCATCGAGGCGCCGCAGAACCAGAGTCGGTGAAAGTGCTGGAGGGCGTCAGCCAGGCTGTACGAGGTGCCGACGAGCACGACGAGCAGCGCGATGCCGATGGCGCCCCCGACTTGGCGAGTGGTCTGATTCACGGCGCTACCCACGGTGTAGCGCTGCGGGACGCAGACTCGACACCGCCGACGCACCGAGCACGGGAAGGTGAGCCCGATCTCGAGGCCGATCAACAACGTCGTCGGCCAAGGACGTCGCGATGGCGAACACACTCTATTGGTCCACCCGATACGACCGAAGCCGTAGCGCTTACGTCGTGGCCGTCGACTCCCGATTCGTGGGAGCGCGCTCCTACTTGTCGTCCTCCGGTGACGAGTCGGACGAAACCATCGCCAGCAGGTTCAACTCGTCGGCGTCAAAGACTCTTGAGCGAATGACGAAGTGCTGGTCGGGTCCGGCGGCCAGCGAGAACCCCTCCGGCTCGCCGGCGCTCACGTCGAGGATGAGTTGTGTGTGCTTCCACACCTCGAACTGTCGGTGGTCGATATAGAACGGACAACCACCCACGGTGTCGAGCTTGATGTCGAGGTCACCGATGATGAACTCTCCATCTCGGAAACACAACGGGAGGCTGCCGTCACAGCATCCGCCGGACTGGAAGAACATCACCGGACCGACCTCGCTGACCAGGCGCGCAATAGCCTCCAGCGCCGCGGCCGTCGCGTCGACTCGCCGCGGCACTGGAGATCGCGTCACGAAGTGGGCTCGGCCTAGAAGAAGCCGAGCGGCTTCGTGCTGTAGCTCACCAACAGGTTCTTGGTCTGGGAGTAGTGCTCGAGCATCATCGCGTGGTTCTCACGTCCCACGCCTGAGATCTTGTAACCGCCAAAGGCGGCACCGGCCGGGTACAGGTGGTAGCAGTTCGTCCACACGCGTCCCGCCTTGATGGCTCGTCCCATCCGGTACGCCCGGTTCCCGTCGCGGGTCCACACACCCGCACCGAGTCCGTACAGCGTGTCATTGGCGATCTCCAACGCCTGCGCCTCGTCCTTGAAGGTCGTGACGGCCAGAACCGGTCCGAAGATCTCCTCCTGGAAGACGCGCATCTTGTTGTGACCCTTCAAGACGGTGGGCTCGAAGTAGTAGCCCTCCTCCAGGTCACCGCCGAGGTGCGCTACCTTTCCGCCGGTGAGGCATTCGGCACCCTCGAGCAGTCCAATCGCGACGTAGGAGGTGATTTTCTCCATCTGCTGCTCGGACACCTGGGCACCCAGCATGGTCGTCGGGTCCAGCGGATTGCCCTGCGTGATCTTCTCTATTCGAGCGAGGCAACGCTCCATGAATCGGTCGTAGATCGACTCCTCGATGAGGGCGCGCGACGGGCACGTGCAGACCTCGCCCTTGTTAAAGGCGTACAGAACGAGACCTTCGATCGCCTTGTCCAGGAAGTCGTCGTCGGCGTCCATCACGTCGGCGAAGAAGATGTTGGGCGACTTGCCACCAAGTTCCACGGTCGACGGTATGAGGTTCTGCGCGGCGTACTGCATGATCAGCCGTCCGGTGGTGGTCTCGCCGGTGAAGCCGATCTTGGCAATACGTGGACTCGACGCGAGCGCCTTGCCGATCTCGGCACCGGGACCGGTCACGACGTTCAGCACGCCCGGCGGCACCACGTCCTCGAGCAACTCGGCCAGCTTGAGGATCGACCACGGTGTTGGTGAGGCTGGCTTGACGACCGTGCAGTTGCCCGCGGCGAGTGCTGGAGCGATCTTCCAGGCCGCCATCAACAGTGGGAAGTTGAAGGGGATGATCTGGCCGACGACGCCCAGCGGTTCGTGGAAGTGGTACGCGACGGTGTCCTTGTCGATCTCGGTCGAACGACCCTCGAGTGAACGGGTGGCACCGGCGAAGTAGCGGAAGTGATCGACGGCGAGGGGAATGTCGGCGGCCAACGTCTCGCGCACCGGCTTGCCATTCTCCCAACTCTCGGCGACCGCCAGCATTTGCAGGTTTGCTTCGATGACGTCGGCGATCTTGTTCAATACTGCAGCGCGCTCGGTCAGCGAGGTTTCGCCCCACGCCTCGCGAGCCGCGTGAGCTGCGTCCAGTGCCAGTTCAACGTCCTCGGCCGAGGACTTCGCGACCTCGCAAAAGACCTTGCCGGTGACCGGTGACACGTTGGCCATGTACTCACCGCGAACCGGAGCCACCCATTGTCCGCCGATGAAGTTCTGGTAGCGCGGCTTGAGCGTGACCACGCTGCCGGGTAGTCCGGGGGCCACGAAGACGCCGCTCTGAGGGCCCTTGGCCTCTTCTGTTAGTTCAATGTCGAGTACGTCCGTCATGTGATCCTCCACGTTCCGAGGCGGCGAGTGCCACCATCGCCAGCATGGGCGTGTCGAGCGAGTTCCAACAGTGTCCGAAGTCACATCTTTTTCGTGCGTCGACATGAGTCCTTAGGCCCTTGCCGATTGCGCGGCGTTACGCAATTGTTGCTGGGTACCGGTACGACGGGACGGAGGAAATGGTGTCGACGAACGAACCGACCATGGAGGTCTGGGCGGTGGAGACGCCTGGTCCGATTGCTTCACATCCTCTGGTGCGCGTGGAACGTGCGGTGCCGTCGCCCGGTCCGGGACAGGTTCTCGTTCGCGTCTCCACCTGCGGCGTCTGTCGCACGGATCTTCATTTGGCCGAGGGTGATCTGGCGCCAAAACGCCCGCTCGTCGTTCCCGGTCACGAGGTCGTCGGCTTCGTCGACCAATGTGGTGAAGGCGCCGTTCGCTTCAACGTGGGCGACCGCGTCGGCGCCGCGTGGCTGGCGCGCACCTGCGGACACTGTCGCTACTGTCTCGCCAACCGCGAGAACCTGTGCACGGCGCCGACCTTCACGGGCTGGGACCGTGACGGGGGCTACGCGCCGTACGTGGTCGTCGACGAGGACTACGCGTACGGGTTGCCCGAGAGTTTCGACGACCTTCACGCCGCACCATTGTTGTGCGCGGGCATCATTGGTTACCGCGCCCTACGTCGGGCCGAGCTACCGCTCAGAGGGCGGCTCGGGATCTACGGATTCGGGGGTTCGGCGCACATCACCGCGCAGATCGCCCTCGCCGAAGGCGCCACGGTCCACGTGATGACCCGCTCGCCCGAGGCGCGTGCGTTGGCGTTGTCGCTCGGCGCGGCGAGCGCCGTGGACGCGGGCGACGCACCACCTGAACGGCTCGACGCCGCCATACTCTTCGCCCCGGTCGGCTCGCTGGTCCCACCGGCGTTGGCGGCGCTCGATCGAGGGGGGACGCTGGCCGTCGCGGGCATCTATCTGAGCGATATCCCGGTCCTGAACTACGAGGAGCACCTCTTTCAGGAGAGGACCTTGCGCAGCGTGACCGCCAACACCCGCGACGACGGGCGGGCATTCCTCGAGACCGCGGCGCGAATCGGGTTGCGGACAACCGTCCATCCCTATCCCTGGGATCAGGCCAACGAAGCGCTTCGAGACCTCGCGCACGACCGGGTCCAGGGGGCCGCCGTTCTCACTGACTTCGCGTCGTAGCGTCGTCGAACTCGGCGCCGACCGAAAGAATTCGTCGTGGCGCGACAGGATAGAGGTAGGAGTCGTCGAATCCTTCGACGGGTCGGAGTAGGAGGCGCCCGATGACCACCTCGCGCGGCCCAGCGTCCCGGGCCACCGCCATTCGACCTCGCTGTCGGACATGGCGATGGACGCTGATCATCGTCGCGGCGAGCACGGCGGGTCTTGTCGCGGCTCCAACACTGGTCGCGACGAGCGTCGGCGCCATGACGAGCAGCGCTCCATGCTCCTCGACTTCGATCAGCCTCGCGATCTCGACGGACCAGGCGCGGTACGGCCCGGGAACGCCCGTGAAGTTGTCGGCGTCTATCCGCAACACGTCGCCGCGTTCGTGTACCGTCGCCGTCGGACCAACGTCGCCGACGTTCAGTGTGCGCACCAGTCAGGGCGTGGTCGTGTGGAGCGGTTGTGGCGGCGAAGGTGGTCTCAGCGCCTGTGCTCAGTACCTCGTCCTGCGCACGCTCGCGCCCGGAACCGCCGTACGCGTCGGCGCGACCTGGGACCAACGGTCCGGCACGCCGTTGCATCGCGTCGCCGTGGGCACGTACCGAGCGAGCGTGGGGTTCGCGCGCGGCGGCGTCCGCCATTCTGTGACGTTCCAGATCGTGACCGCAGCGACGCCACGAACGCTCGTTGTTGACCAGATCCAGAGCGGCGGCCACTACGTGCTTCACCGTGGCGACCACCTCATCGTTCGCCTCGCAAGCTCGTCGCTCTACACGTGGAGCGCACCGACTTCTTCGAACGAAGTGGTACTCGTGCGAATTGGAGCGACCGCGGGCGCGTCCGCGTCCGCGACGTTCGTCGCCAAAGCCCCCGGTCAGGCCGAGGTGAACGCGGTGGACAATCCGACGTGCTTCCCGCAGTGCCTGCCGCCAAGCCGGCTCTTCACCGTCTCGGTGCGCGTCGAAGCCTGAGCGGGTCGTACCGGGGTGTCTGATCAGTGACGCCCGAGGATCAAGCGAGTTGCTCGACCACGACGGCGGTGCCGTAGGCCAGGATCTCCTGAAACGATGTCATCAGTTCATTCGAGTCGTAGCGCATCGCCAGTACCGCGTTGGCGCCCATCGCCTGAGCCGCCTCGGTGAGACGCGTGAGAGCCTCGTGACGTGACTCCTGGAGTTGGCGTGTGAGTCCGCGCAGCTCGCCGCCGCCGAGCGCCTTGAGCGACGCGCCGATCTGCGCGCCGACGTTGCGTGTGCGGACCGTCAGTCCGTTCACCTCGCCGAGTACCTGGGTGACCTTGTAGCCGGGCAGATCATTGGTCGTGACTATCAACATGGAGTTCTCCTTTTGGTCTTGACGCCAACTTTAAGGCAACTCGTCCGCGCACGTCTCGGGTAGGGCGTGGTTGCGAATTTCGACGGCGGACTCGGTGGCGGCGGAACTAGATCTTGCGACAGACCAACTCGCCCTTGGCGATGGGCACGACGAGCGCGTCGACGCGCGGGTCAGCGAGCGCGCGATCGATCATGGGCTGGAGTGTCGCGGCGTGATTGATGGCGTTGTCGGCAACCAGGAGACCGCCCGGCACCAATCGGGGAACGACCGCGTCGTAACAGGAGCCGTAGATCTCCTTTTCGGCGTCGAGGAAGCAGAACGCGACGTCACCGAGTCGATCGACGAGGGTGAGGAAATCCCCCTCGATCAGGCGAACGACGTCGCCGATCTGCGCTGCCTCGATCGTTTCTCGCGCCATGGCCGCCTTGGACGCGAGTATCTCAAACGTGGTGAGGGTTCGGCCACGTTCCCTGCAGGCCAGCGCGATCCACATTGACGAGTACCCGGCACTCGTACCGATCTCGATCCAGTCGCCCGGTGGCGTCGACGCCGCGAGCAGCGCGAGGAACTGTCCGGTCTCGGGTGGGATCTGGCGCAGCCGGTCGAGCCGTGAGGTCCCGTCAGTGCGATCGAGTGCGTCACGACCCTCCAATTCGCGCATTCTCGACACGATGGGACCAGGGACGGCGTGGAACATGTCATCCTTTCTCGCGTCGCGCCCGGGGCAACTGACGTGCGGCGCCGATCCGCGCAATCGCCCGAAGGGATTAAGGGCGAGCCGCGATGATCGAAAGTCCTTCGCCGGTCAGGTCCGTGTACGCGCTCTTGCGGCCGGTAATCGCGAGCACCAGAGAGATCATTGGACCAACGACCTCCGGGCCATCGCCGTGGGACCACTCGACGTCCGTGGCCCGAAGGTGCAGTCCCGCGATACGCCTCTTGCCACCGATCAGAATGTTGGAATTCTTCCAACTATCCGCGATCGCGATCAACGCGGCGTCGGGCACTTCGTGGCTCAAGCCGAGTGGACGACGGATATCCTCGCCGTGGACGATGATCTCACCCAACATCGCCATGACCGGCGCGGGCGGATGATTCGTCGTGGTGGTTCGGATCAGCATGCGCCGAACCAGTTCACTCGGCCCGATCGCGGCGAATTTGTTCGCGCCCGCCAACGCGAACTTGTCGAAACTGAATCCGGCTTGGGCGAGTTCCTTGTAGAAGTTGAGCGGTGTCTGCTCTGCGGCGGCCAGCAGGTGACCCGCGACCATCTGGACCGACCACCCTTTGCACCACGACGAGGCGCTCCACTGCTCGCTCGAAAGGCCGGCCCACGTCTGGGCCATCTGGACCCGCTCTTCGTGGATGTACTTCCAGGTCTCGTCGGACTTCACGGTGGTCCCCTCGTCTTGGCAGCTCGTCCTCACTGTAGCCGCGGCACCTCACGTTGCCATCGGGTGCACGTTCATCGACGCTTCTTGGTCACGGATCGGGTCATGGCTCCGCCTGCCGTCGACGAGTCGCGTCGTCGCGACGCGACCAACGCGTCGGCGCGTCGGCGCGACGCCCCTCGTCAGTGTGGGCCGATCTCACCGGTGAAGATAGAGGTTCGCGTTATAGGTTGGTTCAATAGAGACCGAACCACCGCCGCGCCGTAAGGCCTCCGTCGTTGGTCGCGTCGTCGCGGTGGTCGTCGCCGGGGTCGGGTTGTACATCGTTCTCCCGGCGCTGACCCATGTCGTCTCGGCGTGGCCCCGCCTCGCCACGCTGTCACCCTGGTGGCTGGTCGTGATGTTCGTCGCGGAGCTCTCGAGCTTCTTCCTTTCGATGTCGCTGCTGCGTCTCGTTGTTCGAAACGGGACGTGGTTCGCGGTCATCACCGCCGGACTCGCCGGCAACGCCGTCACCAACGTCCTTCCGGGCGGCGACGCCGCCGGCGCCAGTGTCCAGTTTCGGATGCTCGCCATGACGGGGATCGAACCCGATCAGGCGGCTGGCGGGCTGGCCGCCGCCTCGGTGTTGGGCCTGGCCGGACTGTTCTTGCTGCCCGTCTTCGCGTTGCCCGCGTTCCTCGGTGGACTCGTCGTGAGCGCGGGTCTCGAACACGCGGCCGAACTCGGCATCGGAGGCTTCGTGCTGATCGTGGCGTTCGGTGTCGTGGTCCTCACGTCGGACCGCCTGCTGCTCTTCCTTGGAAGAGTTCTCCAATCAATACTCAATCGCGTTCCCTTTCGTCACTCCAAGACCAGTGACTTGGCGAATCGACTCCTGGCCCAGCGCGACGTGGTGCGCACCGATCTCGGGCGAAACTGGTGGAAGGCGGTCTTGCTGATCGCCGGGCGCGTCGGGCTTGACTATCTGAGCCTTCTCGCGGCGCTGCGCGCCACCGGCGCACGACCGAATCCCGCGCTCGTCCTTCTCGCCTACGCCGCGACGGCGGTAATCGCGCTCGTGCCGATCACGCCCGGTGGCCTCGGCATCGTGGAGGCGAGCCTCACCGGTTTGTTGGTTCTCGCGAACGTTCCGAGTTCGAGCGCGGTGGTGGCGACCTTGGCGTACCGTCTGGGCTCGTACTGGCTACCCATCTTCGGCGGGGGAGTCTGTTACTTGTTGTTCCGTCGCCGCTACGGACCGATGCGGGGCAGCGGCGCGACCTGACGTCGCGCAGGCACCTCTGTTGTGCGGGCTAGCGTGATTCGAAGAGGTCCCGAGCCAGAAGGGGCTTGACAGTTATGTCAGATCAACTCGATCAGGGCGACGAGTTCGTCGCGTCGCGCCGGTCGCGGATTCTTGAGCGTGCGGACGCGACCAATGTCCCACTGCGGACGATCCTCGTGTCGGTGATGACCGTCGCGGGGGTCTACGTGGCGGCCATGCTCCTGTACCGGTTGCGCTACCTCTTGATGCTGATGCTCGTGGGCGGATTTTTGGCGCTGATCCTGAACCCCTTGGTCGCGATCCTGCAGCGCTGGAAGCTCCACCGTCGCGGTTTCGCGGTCGCGGTCGTCGGCGTGCTGTCGTTCCTCGTGTTCATCCTTCTCGCGGTGGCCTTCGGCTACCCCTTGATCAACAGCTTGACGCACCTCTCGAACGCGCTGCCGTCGTACGTGAAGAATGCCCAAGGCGGCAAGGGGTGGATCGGGCACCTGATGCGCCACTATCACGTCGAGTCGTGGGTGTCGAAGAACTCCTCCAAACTCATCTCGTTGGCCCAGGGGCTGAGCAAGCCGGCGCTCGCGTTGGGCAAGGGGGCAGCCTCGGTCCTCTTGGCGATGCTCACCACGTTCGCCTTCGTGATCCTCGTCCTGCTCGAGGCCCCCAAGATGCGTCGGGTGATCTTGACGACGTTGTCACCCGACCGCGCCGCACGTCTCTCGAAGATCAGCGCACTGGTGAGCCGCTCGGCGACGGGCTACGTGCTCGGAAATCTCCTGACGTCGCTCGCGGCGGGCGTCATCGTGTTCCTGACGCTGGCGTTGCTCTCAGTGCCGTTCGCATTCCTCTTCGGACTGTGGGTCGCGCTCGTGGACTTCCTGCCGACCATCGGCGCCGCCATCGCGGGCATTCCGACGGTCCTCTTTGCGCTCGCATACTCACTCAGCGCGGGGATCATCACGCTCGTCGTCTTCTTGGCGTACACGCAAGTGGAGAATCACGTGCTCAATCCGGTCGTCATGAGTCGGACCGTGAAACTCAACCCGTTGACCGTCTTCGTCGCCGTGCTGATGGGCGCGGAGATCGGCGCGTGGATCGGCGGTCTGTTCGGCGGATTCGTGGGCGTGCTCTTGGCCATTCCGGCCGCCGCAACGGTGCAGGTGTTGATACGCGAGTTCTGGTCGACCTCGAGACCGACGCGCGCAGTTTCCCCACGTGCCGTGATCGATCCCGACGTTTCGACGGCGGCGGACTGAACTTCGACTCGCGGCGTTGCCACGACCCGTGATTGCTGTTGCCTCACGCCCCGGGCTTGGACCGGCCTCCGGGCAATTCTTGGCGGATGAACCGCGCGGCTCGTCGGCGAAGGTGTCGCTCGCGTCGCTCTAGGTTCGTGAACGCCACGACGCGACGTCGTGCGTGTGCCGCTCGGTAGAAGCGGACCTTCGCCCCCTCGACCAGCACGAGGTAGACGACCACCATCGCGAACAGCAGAAGGAAGAACTTGGCCGGCAATGGCGTGAAGCCGAGCAAGTGCGCCAGTCCGGTGTACGGCAGCACGGCGCCGACCAGTGCGGCGCTCGTCGGCACGATCAGCATTGCGACGCTGGGGCGCGACTTGAAGAAGGGAACCCTGCGCGTGCGGATCACGTACACGACCAGGGTCTGGGTGGCGATCGATTCGATGAACCAGCCGGTGCGAAAGCCGACGTGGCCCGCGTGCAGCACCGACAGCATCACCCAGAACGTCATGAAGTCGAAGATGGAGCTGATCGGCCCGAAGATCGACATAAACCGGCGGATGAACCTCATGTCCCACGCCGCGGGGCGCGCCAGTGCCTCGACGTCGACGCGGTCGGTCGGGATCACCAGTTGGCCGGCGTTGTAGAGCAGGTTGTTGAGAAGTATCTGGCTCGGCAGCATGGGCAGGAACGAGAGGAACGCCGACGCGCCGGCGGCGCTGAACATGTTGCCGAAGTTCGACGACGTCGCCATGAGGACGTACTTCATGGTGTTGGAGAAGATTCGACGGCCCTCCATCACGCCCTCGGCGAGCACGTCGAGGTCCTTGTCGAGCAGCACGACGTCGGCGGCCTCCTTGGCGACGTCGGTGCCCGAGTCCACCGAGATACCGACGTCGGCGTGATGCAGGGCCACCGCGTCGTTGACGCCGTCACCGAGGAACGCGACGTCCTTGCCGGTGCGCCGCGCCACGTTGATGATGCGCGATTTCTGGTCGGGACTGATGCGCGCGAACACGGTGGTGGCCAGGATCGCCGCGGACAGCTCGTCGTCGCTCAGCGGTTCGAGGTCGACGCCGTTGAGCATGCCGGTGCTGGCGAGTCCGATCTGCGAGCAGACGTTGAGTGCGACTTTCCCGTTGTCACCGGTGATGATCTTGACCTCGACGCCGAGACGTTCGAGCTTCGCCAGCGACGCGCCGGCGTCGGCCTTGACCCGGTCGGCGAACACGAGGAAACCCTCGAAGGTGAGTCCGTGCTCGGCGTCGAGGTCGAGCACGGTCGTCGCCACGGTGGCACGGCTCGCGAGCGCGACGACGCGCTCGCCGCCATTGAACAGCGTCTCGAGTAAATCGTGGATCGAGGCGGGAACGTCGTTGCAGCGTGTCAGTACGACCTCGGGCGCTCCCTTGGTGACGATCAGCGTTCCGTTGGCACCGGTGTCGACCAGCACCGAGACCATCTGGCGCTCGTGATCGAACGGCAGGACCGCTCGTCGCGTAAAGTCCGCCACCTTCGCGCGCACGTCCGCCGAGCCGGCGACGGCCCCGCTCGTCCACAGCGCCTGATCCAGGGCGTTGCCGCCGACGGGCCCGTGATCACTCATCGTCGCCTCGTTGCAGACGAGACCCAACAGCAGGGCGCGCTGGTCCTCGGTCCCAAGGACGCCCAGGCCGCGCTCGAACGTGATCTTCCCTTCGGTGAGCGTGCCCGTCTTGTCGGTAAACAGGATCTCGATGTTGCCGAGGTCCTCGATCGCGACGAGCCGTTTGACGAGGACCTTCTTCGCCGCCAACGCCTTCGAACCTGACGAGAGGCTGACCGTGACGATGGCGGGCATCATCTCGGGAGCGATGCCGACCGCGATCGCGAGCGAGAAGAGGAGCGCCTCGATCAGTGGCCGCGACAAGACGACGTTGATGATGAAGATGAAGGCGGTGAGTAGCGCCGCGACCAGGAAAAGGAATCTGGAGAACCGCGACAACCCGACCTCGAAGGCGGTCTGGCCCTGTTGCTCGCTGAGACCGGCGGCAATCTGGCCGAACGCGGTGCGGGTACCGGTTTCGACGACGACGGCGACGCCCGAGCCCTCGTGGACGACGGTGCCCATGTAGGCGCAATCCGCGAGGTCGCGCTCGTCCTCACCGTGGCCAGCCTCGATGGTCTTGGCGACCGGCATCGATTCTCCGGTCAGCACGCCCTCGTCACATTCGAGCTCATGGACTTCGAGCAGGCGCAGATCGGCCGGCACCAACGCGCCGAGGTGCAAGGTCACGACGTCGCCCGGCACCAGGTCGGCGACCGGTACCTGGACCGGCTGACCGTCGCGGCGTACTTCGGCGTCCTGGCGAATGCGCGCGCGCAGCGACGCCATGGCCCGCTCGGCGGCGTATTCGTTGAAGAAGCTCAGTCCGACGCTGAGCGCGACGATCACGGCGATGATGATCGCGTTGGTTGCGCCACCGGTCAGCCCCGATACCAAGGCGGCACCGAGCAACAGAAGCAGGATCGGGTTGCGGAGCTGTCGCCACAGGATCAAGGAGGGCCGCACCCGGTGCACCTTCAACAGGTTGGGCCCGAAGCGCACTGCACGTTCGGCCGCTTCGCTCGACGTCAGGCCATCTCGACGGCTGGCCAGTCGAACGAGCACCTCGTCACTGGTCAGGAGAGCGGCGTCGGCCAGCGATAGATTCGCCACGATCGTTGGCACGGCGTCTTGCACGTCGTCAGTCTTGCCGACGGCCGAGGACTCGTCGGACTCTGGGGGCGATTGCTGGCGTGGGCCCTTCGCACGAGGTCGCGGTCGAAAATGTGACCTTGGCCCTTACCTGGGGCGTACCGGAGACGGTTCAACCCGTGTAGGGCTGGAGCATGGAACGTTTTGACGACCGGGATGACGCGGGTCGCCGCTTGGGTATGGCCCTCGCGGCCTGGCGGTCGGACCCGAGCGTCGTGGTCGTGGGCCTGCCCCGTGGCGGCGTGCCCGTCGCGTACCAGGTCGCGGTCGCGTTGGCGGTGCCGCTTGACATACTCATCGTTCGAAAGATCGGCATCCCCTTCCATCCAGAAATGGCCATGGGGGCCATCGGTGAAGACGGTGTGGTGGTCGTCGACAAGAAGGTGATGGCGATGGCGGGCGTCTCGGAAGCCGCGTTCAAGGCGGTCGAGCGGCACGAGCGGTCCGAACTCGAACGCCGTCGCGTGCTGTACACCAGTGAGCGTGCGCCGTTGTCTTTGCACGACAAGACGGTCATTCTCGTTGACGACGGTATCGCCACGGGCTCGACCGTGCGCGCAGCGTCTCGCGTCGCGCGCTTGCGCGGCGCGTCTCGAATCATGCTCGGTGTCCCGGTCGCGTCGTTCGAGGCGATCGACTCACTGCGTGCCGACGTCGATTCGTTCGTGGCACTCGAGGTGGTCGCCGGATCGTTCTCGGTGGGCGAGTGGTACCTACGTTTCGACCAGACGTCTGACAGGGAGGTCATGGAATGCCTTCGACGCGCCGATCGGCGAGCACCTCATCCACACTCGGTCGGGATTGTCCACGGCGTCGGCGTCGGTTGAAGACGGAAACGATGAAGAGGGTGCGATGAGTGTGCACGCGGTGTCCGGTTCTCGACTGACGTTCGACGACGTCGTCGCGATCAAGGACCGTGATCAGGATTACGACCGGCTACTGGAGTGGATCGGCGATCGCCGCTTCGTGCTCTTGGGTGAGGCGAGTCACGGCAGTCACGAGTTCTACCGCGAGCGCGCACGTATCACGAAGCGCCTGATAGAGGAGAAGGGCTTCGTGGCGGTCGCGGTAGAAGCGGATTGGCCTGACGCGTACCGCGTCAATCGTTACGTCCTCGGTCGATCGAGCGACGAAGATGCGTCATCGGCACTCGCGGACTTCGAGCGGTTTCCCGAGTGGATGTGGCGCAATAAGGACGTCGTGCGATTCGTCTCGTGGCTGCGAGAGCGCAACGACCGATGTGAGGATCCGCTCGACAAGGCTCGCTTCTACGGCCTCGACCTCTATTCGCTGCGCGCGTCGATGGAGGCGGTCGTCGACTACCTGCGCGTCGCCGACCCCGACGCGGCGTCGCGCGCGAGAGAGCGGTACAGCTGTTTCGACCTCATCGGTGCCCAGGGCGCCGAGTACGGGCACGCGGTCACCATGGGCTTTCTGCCGTCGTGCGAGAACGAGGTCGTCGCGCAGTTGGTCGACCTGCGCCACCAGGCTGCGTCGCTGCAGGCGCGTGACGACGTTGACGCGACCGACAGCTACTTCATCGCCGAGCAGAATGCCCGGTTGGTCCACAACGCCGAGCGGTACTACCGCGCGATGTACCAGGGCCGCGTGTCGTCGTGGAATCTGCGCGACGAGCACATGGCCGAGACGCTGCGAAACCTCGACCGTCATCTCGAGGGTGTCGTCGGACGTTCCAAGATCGTGGTGTGGGAGCACAACTCGCACGTCGGCGACGCGCGCTCGACCGAACTCGGCAGCGCCGGAGAACTGAACGTCGGACAGTTGGCGCGCGCGACTTGGGATGACGAGTGTTTCCTGGTGGGCTTCACGACGCACCACGGACGGGTGAGCGCCGCGTCCGATTGGGGTGGGCCGGTGCAACGTAAGGACGTTCGTCCGGCGCTCGTCGGGAGTTACGAGGATCTCCTGCACTACGCGCCGGCCGAGAACTTCTTCGTGCGTCTGGGGGCGTTCACGCCCGAGGTGCTGCGCGACTCACGACTCGAACGCGCCATCGGGGTGATCTACCGTCCAGAGACCGAGCGCTCCAGCCACTGGTTCCACGCCGACCTCGCCCACCAGTTCGACGTCGTCGTGCACCTCGACGAGACGTCCGCGGTCGAGCCCCTCGACCGCACGACGAGATGGGATGCCGGCGAGCCACCCGAGACGTATCCGAGCGGTCTCTAGATCCAATCGGGTCGTCACGACCTAGGGTGTCTCCACCGCTGCGAAACGTTTCGCCGGTACTCGTCGGTCTTCGCAACGCCGCCGCGTCGAAAGCTTGAGGTGTGAAGGCCAACCATGTGTTTCTCCCCCCTGGGCGATCTCGCTGGCGGGACCGTCGTCGTCGCGATCGGCGTTGACGCCCTTCGCCACGTGAAGGGCAGATCCGAGTACGCGGCCATCGCCTCCCTGCCGATCGTGCTCGGTCTGCACCAGGTCGACGAGGCCTTCGTGTGGTGGGGACTGCAGGGTCACGTCGCGCAGGGAATCGGGCGCGCGGCGATGTGGATCTACCTCGTCTTCGCGCTGGTCGTCCTGCCGGTGCTCGTGCCGATGTTGGTGACCTTCCTCGAATCTTCGCCGATCCGTCGGTGGCGCGTCGTGCCCTTCACTTTCGTCGGCGTGGTTGCGGCGGCCGTGCTGCTCGAAGCGATGCTGGTCGGTCACCCGAGTGCCCGGCTCGCCCGGTACCATCTCGCCTACACCATCGGATTGCGGCACGGCATC
>OCZT010001329.1_pt1 | contig 25460 bp, 25 predicted proteins | sample 1539031 | NCBI WGS metagenome assembly OCZT01 (sample SAMEA3539308, study PRJEB22396) | soil metagenome | biome: tundra; feature: field; material: soil | place: USA | collected 2010-05 | depth 0.15 m | reverse complement strand
CAGACGTGTTTAAAGACAAATGGTTTGCCTAGAGTCACTCGTGAGTGGAGGATTCAAGGCCAGCAAGATACTCGCGGTCTGCGTCCGTGAGGGTGGCGTGGGCCAGCAGGTCGGGCCGATTGCGCCAGGTCTTTTCGAGAGCCATCTGGCGGCGCCAGCGGCGGATAGCAGCGTGGTCGCCGCCGCCCAGCACCTCGGGAATCGCCACACCACGAAAATCCGCGGGACGCGTGTAGTGGGGATAATCCAACAGTCCGCCTGCGCCGTGGGTGGAGCGCGGAACACCATCCGGCGTCGTACTGTCGGCCGGGTCATCTCCCTCTCCAAAGCTCTCGTAGCGCGACGAGTCGGCGTGGCCGAGGACGCCCGGAAGCAGCCGCACAGTCGCGTCCAAAACCACTGCCGCGGCCAGCTCGCCGCCCGAAAGTACGTAGTCGCCAATTGACAACTCCTCGTCCGCCAGCAGGGTGCAGACGCGCTCGTCGACGCCCTCGTAGCGACCGCAGATCAGCACGACGCGCTCCAGCGTGGCGAGCCGATGCGCCGTGGCCTGGGTGAAGCGCTTTCCCTGCGCGGACAGCAGGATGACGGACTGGCGCGAGAGGTCGCGTTCGTCCTTCGCCGCGATTGCGGTGCCAGAGCCGCCAAGCGACTCGACGCACTCGAAGATCGGCTGCGCCTTGAGCACCATGCCCTCGCCGCCGCCGAAGGGGCGGTCGTCGACCGTGCGATGACGATCATGGGTGAATCCGCGCAGGTCGTGCGTCGCTACTTCAACGGCGCCCGTTGAGATGGCGCGGCTCAGGATGCCGTGATCCAGCGGCCCGGAGAAGAAGTTGGGAAAGATTGTAAGTATGTCAAAGCGCATGGTATGCCGGGCGTGTAATCCTTCGCGTTTCAGGTCAGGCCGTAGCGCCAGGCCGGCAACTTTCGCCGGGTTCCCTGATCGTACTACTTTGGGTGTATTGGCCGGTGTGCCCAACTCAGATATCCTCTGAATACGCATATCCATTGCGTATTTGCGTCGTATGTGGGGATCCGAATGTCAACAATCAAGGTTCTATGTGCTGTCATCTTGCTGGTGGGAGCATCCAGCGTTCAAGCCGCAGGAGCGCAGGCCGCTTCGCCTTGGAATGGGATCTCGCAGGGCGCAACTGTCCAGACCGCGTCCGCGAGCACCACGGACACTGTCGCAGCAAGGCCGGCCAACGCGGGTGAGTCTTCCTCGTTGAGTGGACCGGATGCGCCGATTGCAGCGCCTGCGATTGTGGCCGTTCCGCCTCCACTGCATGCGAAGAATACTTCGCAGGACAGCCGTCGCGTGTTGCCTTTCTCGCGGATCGCTATCGGCACCAAGACCGGCACGCTTGGCTTGGGAGGGCAGATCGCAACCCCTCTGACGCGCTGGCTAAACTTGCGTGGCGGGGTCGATTTCTTCAACTTCGGCTATGGCTTCGCGCAAGATGGCGCAAACTACAACGGACAACTCCATCTCAAGTCCGGGCTGGTCAGTCTCGACTGGTTTCCCTTTCGCTTCGGATTTCACATCAGCCCTGGCGTCCTCATCTTCAAGAGCGGCGTTGCTGCGACACTCTTCGTACCTGGAGGCAACACCTTCAGTCTGGGTGACACTGACTTTACCAGCAGCCCCAGCGATCCGGTCACCGGTAACGCGAGTGTTGTCTTCAGCCGTTCCATCATGCCCGCGCTGACACTTGGCTTCGGCAACATGATCGCCCGCGAAGGCAGGCACTGGAGTGTCCCGTTAGAGATTGGCGCAGCCTATACCGGGCACTACACTTCACAACTGAACCTGGCAGGGTCAGCCTGCACACCGGGGATATGCAGGAGCACCAGCGACCCGACGATCCAGCAGAGTGTGGCGCAGGAACAGACCAGCCTGAACGAGTCGATGAAGCATTACCAGATCTACCCAATCGTCACCACCGGCGTGTCCTACAAGTTCTGATGCGCCGGCTTTGTAATGTTCAGGCGCTGTTGCTGGAGCGGACTTCAGCAGTGTTCACCCTTCCGTGGTAGACCGGCCAGTCTGACGATTGATTTCGACCAGCCCTTCAGGAAGCGCCATGCGAATGGTTTTTGCCGCAACGTCGAGTTCGAGCAGATAGGCGCGGGCAAATGGGACGAGTATCTCTTCGCCTTCCGGCGACGCAATGGCGAGTAGTGGAGCGGCGTCGTCCAGGCGACGCGAGCCATCAGCGGAAGTGGGGAACTCGACGTTCTCAACCATGCCGAGGGCCACGCTTCCGTCGTAAACAGTGCAGCCCAGGAGATCGGAAATGTAGGCGGCGCCCGCGTCGAGCGGGAGACGCTCGGAGAGCGGAACGATGACTTCCTTGCCGGCGAGTTGCTCGGCCTGCTCGATGCTGTCGACCCCCGCGAAGTGGAGAACTATCCGTCCGGCGTTTCTGCCGACGGGCAGCCAGTGAGACGCCACCTCGGCCTGCTCGGGCGAACCCGCCCGCGCAATGGATTTCGGATCACCCGAATTCCCATCGGCGAAACCCGGCACAGCGAGCCACACCCGAGGTTGCTGGTCGAAGCGCTCGGGGAAGTCGGTGAACAGATCAGCGAGGACCTCACCTCGACGCCCTTGAGGCCGTAGAATGTGGGCCACCATGATCCATTGCGCAGCGGATTCCATGGATGAATGTTACCTGCGCCGCTACGCCTGTGCGCGATGTCAAACACTCTCGCGACCGCCGGACTAGCAGTTGTGATGAGAGACCGTGAGATATTTCGGTCGAAAGCCAAGCCGTCAGACTGCCGGCTGTCGCCCGTCGCCGTCTTCCAGAATGTCCAGCGCAAACCGATGGTGCAGCTTCATGCTCGCGGCGCCCAGGATCGTGCGCAGCGACCGCGCAGTGCGTCCCTGTTTGCCGATTACTTTGCCGATGTCCTGGTGGGCGACGCGTAGCCGTATGACGGTCGCATCGTGGTCGTCAATCATCTCGATCGAGACATCTTCGGGCTGGTCTACCAACGCCTGGACGATCTCCAGGATAAGTTGTTTCATCAGCTCTGATGGTTCGGAGGCAGTTGGCGTAGCTTCGTTCATCACAGACACCTCTTGGGAGTATGCCGCGCCGGTCCGGTTCAACCCATAGCCTCATTCTAGAGTGAGGTCTTCAGGGAAAAACGGCTTTCGCCGGTGCAAGCGCCGTGGACGCGCCCCGGGGGAGATGTCAGGGCTGACACGGAGGCCAACCTGGTTCACAAGCTGGCCTGCGAATGAGTCTACGTGAAGAAATCGTAAAGTCACTGTCTGCGGGCCCGCTTATGCGCTAGTCTTTAGGCACTCAAAATTGGTTACTAAGTTACTATTCAGTAACTAGGCAGCTACCGCAGGTTCAGCGAGCGGCTTGGCGAACAGTTTGCCGACGCGGTCCGACATCTGGGCACCGTTGCCAACCCAGTAATCAATGCGGTCGCGCTTGAGTTCTAGCGAAGCCGGCGAGGTGCGAGGGTTATAGGTGCCGACAACTTCAATCGACCGGCCGTTGCGGGCACGATCCTTCTCAATCACAACAACGCGGTAGTGGGGCTGCTTGCGGGCGCCAACGCGCGCCAGACGAATCATCAACACTTGGAAATCCTCTCAGAGAAACGGTGTATGTGGGCGAAGGGATGAACTCGAGAAGTCCACCGGACCAAGCAGGATCGACCACAGCTCACACAACCCAACACCTAAGTATGGCGGAGATTGCCGTATTTCGCAATGCCCGAAAGGCAACTTGGTCCTTAAAAAGGCCGTGCCGCCCATCGGAAGCGGCGGCAGGACAATGGACCGTTACTTCTCTGCACAGCCCCTGATAAAGAGAAGATACTACCCGCACATGGTTTCGCAATGTGACGCTCATCACACCTCTTATGTAGGAAGTGCTCGTCGACGTAGGCTGCGGACTTGCTTGGGCCGTTCAGGTTGTCTGGCGGCCCGCCTTTCCTGCTCACGCAGTAGGGCGGGACTTCAGTTCCAGGATTTCTCCGACCAGACTACTGAGGCGCCTTAGTTCCTGCTTCGCATCTTGCAGATGCTCTACATTTCCCGCGTCAATGCTTAGAAAGCCTACAGTCCCCGAGAGCAGCAGCGTCCACCACGCCCACTCCTCGCCGAGCCGCAACGGAAACGCCAGCAGCCAAAGGTACAGCGTACCAATGGCCAGCAGGGTACCGCCAAACGAAACCCTGTCGTGGAAGATGAAGTGAACGATGCGGCATTGGTTCAGGTCACAGAGCGCACGCGGCTGGATGCCGAGGAACGACACGTCATGCGGCAGAAATGTACCTGTGGCGGACAGAAACAAAGCAAAGATTCCGGAGAGCATGAGTCCGAGTGCTACCAGCGCCAGCAACGGACGACCGTCCCCAGCCAGCGCTGTAAGCAGCCCTGTGGAGTCCGTCGCGAGAGGCGATCTGGCTATTCGTATATCGGACAATTGTATGGCCGATCTTTTCCTCGGCATCCCCAGGACTTGGCCATCGGGAATGATGCTACTTGTGCCAATGCATGGGCCAGTTGAGGTACTTACTGGCTGCTTCGTAGACAGGCGCCGCGGTGGTCGAGAAGTTCGCCGCGACGTGGTGCTCGAAGCCGTTTTCGCAGATGTAGCGAAGCAGCGACTGCATGTTCGGGATCTCCACCACGCCGGCCCCGCCGAAGGTGTTCAGCGGGTCGTTGGTGAACGCGCCCTGGCCGACGTAGCCGCGAATTATGCCGGTGAAATCGTCAGTCGAGAAGCGCGCAAAGCTCATGGGGCCGGCCTTCACCGTGCCGTCGAGCGTGCCGTGGGTGTTCTCCTTGCCAACGGTGCCCGCGATGATGAGTTGATAGTCCATCTTCACGCCTTCTTTGAAAAAATGCTTAGGCAGGTTCGAGCAGTGGAAGCACACCGCCTTATTTGGGTCCTCGCCGTAGTTGTTGTTCCAATCGAGCAGCGCAGAGGGCGTCTCGCTGGCAAGCGTCAGCGCGTACATCGAGAGCGTGCCAAGCACGTCAACCTCACACGCGGATGGAATGAGATTCTCGCTCATCATCGACATCACGGTGCAGGGGACGATCCCCAGAAACTCCTCGATCGAGGTCCAGCACTGCACGGCGCTCACTGTCAACTCGCTCGCCTTCATCCAGGCGTCGATGACCGCGCCGAGCTTGGCCATCTTAACCAGCGCGGCTTCGGGAGTGTCGCCCACAGGAATGTACTTGCGAATTGCGGCGAGTTTGGCCTGCGCGGCGTCGTCGTTGTCGGCCATGCGCCCGATCCGCCCGATCACCTCAGACAAGTCAAGCGTCTCGACAGTGATGCCCGATCGTTCGAGCAGCTTCTCGGAGTAGCGGACGGTGTTGAACGCGGTGGGCCGCGCGCCGATTGCGCCGAAGCGAACGTTCTTGAGGCCGCGAACCGTCCGGCAGACGGCGGTGAAGGCGGCCAGATCGAGGGCAAACTCGGGGGAATCGAGCGCCTCGGTGTGCAGCGTGGTGAGCGTGTAGGGGATGCCGTACTGCTTCAGGTTGTTGCAGATCGACATCTTGCCGCAAAAGCTGTCGCGGCGAAAGGCGATGGTCATCTTGCCGGGGCTATCCGGCGTTGCCTGGATGAGCACAGGGACGCGCAGATCGGCGAGGCGAATGGCGTCGGCCAGACCGCGCTCCTCACCGAAATTTGGCAGCGTGATGATCAGGCCGTCGATCTCGGCCGCGTGAGCCTTGAACAGGGCTGCACACTTCTTCGCGTCCTCGTAGGTCTCAACCGCCCCATGCGCGGTGACATCGGGGGTTAGCACGATGGGCTTGATGCCCGCGGCTTCGAGCGCGGCAATGATTTCGAGGCGGCCCGAGGTGGCGAGGTGCGAAGGGAAGAAGCCGCGGTTGCCGACGAGTACTCCCATGGTCATTTGCTTGGGCATTGCCTGAAACTCCTTGGTCTAACGTCCCCGACTGGAAAAAGCCTGATACCGATTGTCACCGATGACACCGATGAACAAAGGGAACGGAAGCTTGACCCACTTCCAACCGGAACTGATTGAATGAATGCTTTAGATCGGTATCATCGGCGGCGATCTGTCTTACAGTCTTATCCTTTTCCCGGGCGGAAGCGGATGGTATAGAACCCACCAAACGCGGTCATCAGCATGCCCCACCAGAAGGCCGGGTGAAGGTTCGCGAGCACGGTCGTACCTGGATGCGAGAACTCGTAGATACCCTGGCCGAAGATGATAAGTCCGCAGGAGAGCATGAGGACGCCAACGAAGAACCAGATGGAGAGCATCTGCTCGGTGCTTGGATCGACGTGCGGCGTGTGTGGTGCTTCAGGTTGCGATGTCATTGTGTTTCCTTGTCAGACCAATAATCGGTTTACCAGAGCCAGATGTTAAGGATGAACAGCACGGTGGCGATCACCACTGCCCAGAAGATCGGCTTTTCGAATATGTTCCTGGACCCATCGTGGGGAATGACTGTGGAACCGTAAACCAGGCCAGTCAGTTGGGCTTCGGGCGTCGCCTTCGTCATGTAGCTGACGACGACGGTGACGATTACGCAGACGCACCATGACCACAGCGCTCTGTAAAGGTTAGCCGCCATGGCCTGCACGCGCAGAATGGTGTCCGCCGAGGCGTGCGGCTGCAGAATCATGAAGCGGATGTTGGCCTTGTCGTGCAGCACCATCAGCCACATTGCGATGGACGATGCCGTGCCGCACAGCAGGCCCCAGAAGCCGCCGGCCTTACTCGCCCTCTTCCACAACATTCCAAGGATCACCGTGCCGAACAGCGGCGCGATGAAGAAGCTGAACAGCTCCTGCACGTAATCCATGATACTGGCCGCGTGCATGACCAGGTACGCCGTGCCCACCGAGACAATCATGCCAGCGATAGTCGACACGCGGCCCATCAAGACGTAGTGGGAGTCCGACGCTTTTTTGTTGAAGTAGGCGCCGTAGATATCGTAGGTCCATACGGTGGAGAACGCGCTGACGTTGCCCGCCATACCCGACATAAAGCCCGCAATCAGCGCGGTGATTCCCAGGCCAAGCAGACCTGGCCCGAGGTAGCGCACCATCATCAGCGGAAGCACTTCGTTGAAGCTGTGCATGCCGTGGTTGACCACCATGTCCGAGCCGTCGGGGTAGAGCTGGATGAGGTGGCCGGCCGAATCCTTCAGCAGAACCAGCGCCAGCAAACCCGGGAGAATGACGAAGAACGGCACGAACATCTTGAACGCCGAGCCGATGATTGGAGCCAGTCGGGCCGCGCGCAGGTTGTTCGCCGAGAGCACGCGTTGCACCACGAGGAAGTCGGTGGTCCAGTATCCGAACGAGATGACGAAGCCGAGCCCGAAGACCAGGCCTGTCCAATTGACTCCCATTGGGTTACTGCTGTAGCTCCCGGTGGTTGACCACATGTGCATGTACGCTGGGTCGCCCATGCGCGCGATGATCTGGGCCTTCAGGTTGGTCCATCCGCCCGCCTCGATCAGGCCGAGGATGGGGATCAGCGCCGCGCCCGCCCAGATCAGCACGAACTGGAGGACTTCGTTGATGATCGCTGAGCGGAGGCCGCCGAGCATGACGTAGATGGCCACGGTGACCGCTCCAACCCACATCGAGAAGTTGATGTCCCAGCCGAGCACTACCTTCATCACCAGCGCCATCGAGTACATGTTGACGCCCGACATCAGCACGGTCATGAACGCAAAGGAGACGCCCGACAGCGCGCGCGCGCCCTCGCCAAATCGTAGCTGAAGATACCCGGGGACCGAGTGCGTCTTCGAGATGTAATAGAACGGCATCATCACGATGCCGAGGAACAGCATGGCGGGAATCGCGCCGATCCAGTACCAGTGGGTGGCAAGGATTCCGTACTGGTAGGCAGCGCCCGCCCATCCCATCAGTTCAAGGGAACCGAGGTTGGCCGAGACGAAACTCAGGCCGGCAATCCACGCCGACATCTCGCGCCCGGCCAGGAAGAACTGTTCGCTGGTGTTGGTCGAGCCCTTCACGTAAAAACCGATGAAGATCACCATCGCGAAATACATCAGAAGGATGGCCACATCCACCGGGGCGAGGTGAGTCAACTGCGTGGCGGCGAACATCATGAGGGCAGGGATTGGGGCAACGTGCATCGGATTCATGCTTCCATTCTGCCGGCGCGATTACGGGTGCTTCGGCCGGACTGGCAATTCAGGAAATCGTTTTCACGAACCTAAAGAAATATACGCACTTCGGCGTGCAGTTGCCATTGTAGCGATATTTCGACCGCATACATCTCCCCGGGGAAATGCGGAATCTACCTACAATGGGCTTGACCAGAGCAAGCCGGAGGAATGGACAATGAAGGCGATGGGAATGACAAGAATATTGCTTGCCGCAGGACTTGCCGCAGGGCTGGGATGCGGTATGGCACTGGCCCAGGATGCAGGCCAAGACATGAAGGACGCAGGTCACGCCACCAAGGATGCGGCTGTCGATACCGGTCACGCCACCAAGCGCGTCACCAAAAAGGCATACCACAAGACCGCTCATGGAACCGCGGTCGCGGCGGATAAGACCGAGGAAGGCGCCAAAGATGTTGGCCACGGCACCAAGGTCGCTGCAAAGAAGACCGCGCACGGCACCAAGACGGTGGCTAAGGAAAGCGCTCGGCGCACCGAAAATGCAGGCGACGCGATCGCAGGCAAGCCGGAACAGCACTAGTCCGAAGTTAGCGCATGTCCGTTCGAAACGGCTTCGCACAATCGACGTTCAAGGAACGACCCGGACATAGAAACATTGTGTCCGGGTCACTTGTGTTTGCGCCTGCCGCAAAAATTCCGTGAGCTATACCAGCGTGCTTAAAGACGACGGCATATAGGCTCCGGATGGTGCTTGCGCTCTGTCCGGCCACAGGGTCTCGGCAGTAAGCAGGACCAGCGCTACCCAGTAAACATCGGCCCCAAGCAGGTGAAGTAACTGCATCCATGCAGGCGCCAGCAGAAGTACGTCCACGACGCCGAGCGCAAACTGGAGACCAAGCAAAACGAGCACAGTGCTGGCGAGTCGCGCGCTCATGGAGCCTTGTCCGCTCTCCTCCTGCATGCCGGCTTCATGCACGTTTGCCTGGCGGGAGCGCCCAACCAGCCAAATCACGAACAAAGCGGCGACCAATGCGCTGACCGGATGGACGAGCCGCAATCGCAGCAGCCATGGCGAGTTCGTCGCAAAGTCTTGCGCGAACGCGGCATGAAGCGATGGGGCAGGGAAGAGCGTGTCACCCAGCGCCGCCATCGACCCGCTGACTCCGACGCCGATCGTAGCCGCCAGTCCCGCGACGGCCCAGCCAAAGCCGCGCGCTCGTTGCAATCCAGCCCAGCGCCGCGAGTGCATACTCGGCCCATTCGACAGAAATCGCGCGGTCAACGTCAGCGCAGCCACCAGAAGCAGCGTGTTGCTGAGGTGGATGGAGAGCAGCACCATGCGCCCCGTGGACTGGTTTCCGGCCACGTAGCCCAGCTTCACAAGCAACGCACCGAGCAGCGCCTCGTTGGCCAGCAGCACCGTTGATAGGACGGCGAATGCACGCGCGGCGTGGCCTTTCACCGTCGCGCGAAAAGTCCAGACCAGCAGCGCGAGCACGATGATCGTCGAGCCGCCCGTCATCAATCTGTGCGTGAACTCGATCACTGTATGCACGCTTGGAGACACCGGAATGACTTGGCCGTTGCACAGCGGCCAGTGGTTGCCGCACCCGGCGCCCGATCCGCTTGCGCGCACCAGCGCTCCCCACAGAATCACGAGGACGTTATAGAAAACGGCAGACCAGGCGAACCGCCCCAGTAAGCGAGCGTGGGTTGCCGGGGTAGCAGAAGTTGCAAACATGATTCGATTCTATGCGGCTATCCCGCTGCCAGGTTGGAGACAGTCGAAGACCGCAGACTCTCTTACATGCCTTGCGTAATCAGCAATGCTGTCCCGCTTCCATTGACCATCGCGGCCGTCACTCGCACCGGATCACCCTTACTGAAATCGAATTTGAAGTTTTCCGCCACGCCCGTCGCCGTGTCCGTCACCGTCTTAGGGTCGATATGAAACGATTCCTGCGCCCCTGAACTGTTCTTGATAGTCAGCAGATGTTCATGCCGGTTGAATTTGACGACAGCCCCGCTTTTCTTCTCGATCGGCCCGCTGCCAAGATCGCGCAAAGCAACCGCAGTGCGCACGTCGCCTTCTCCGAAGTAATACACAATCACGTGGGCCGCGTTCGTTGCGAACTTGTCCGCGGCGGTCGCATCCGCGCTGACATTCTTGTCGAACTCCACCGGACCGTCGGACTGCTTCAGCCAGTGAAAGTGCATCGAAGAGCCATCCTCCATTTCGATGCTGATCATCGCGATCTTCGGATGGATCGCCGTAACCGTTCCCGACAACGCATGAACCCTCTGTTGCGCGATCGCAACCGATGCAGCGAGTGAACACAACGCTGCGACCAGACAAACTCTCCACAGCACCTTCATGGGTCTCGCTCCCTTTATCTCATCTTCCAGCATCGGGAAGGTTCCATCTGGAACCCTTGCCGCGACCCATCAAGATACCGCATCGTCGCTGCAAAGACTGTGACGGCGGCCACACACGCGCACCCGCCGCCCTGGGCGAAAACAAGACTGCCAGCCGCTCTGACTCACATCCTCGCTATCACCCTGCGGCGAGTTCCTTTGCGCGCTGCGTAGCCCGCTTGACCGCTTTGATCAACGTCACCCGCAGCCCGCCCTCCTCAAGTTCCAGTATCCCGTCGACGGTGCATCCCGCCGGTGTAGTCACCGCATCCTTGAGCAGCGCCGGATGGTACCCCGTCTCCAGCACCATGCGCGCCGAGCCGTACGCCGTCTGCGCGGCCAGCAGGGTCGCGACGTCGCGCGGCAAGCCGACATTCACCCCGGCCTCCGCCAGCGCCTCGATGATGATGTAAAGGAACGCCGGTCCCGATCCGGAAAGCCCGGTGACCGCATCCATATGCTTCTCGTCGACCACCACGGTGCGCCCCACGGTCTGGAAGATGCGCTGCGCAATCGCCATCTGCTCCGCGGCGACGAAGCGGCCCGGGCAAAGCGCGGTGATGGCGGCGGCCAGCATCGCCGGCGTGTTGGGCATCGCGCGTATCACCCCGAGATCGCATCCCGCCGCATCCTCGATTGAGCGCGTCTTCACCGATGCGGCAAAGGACAGCAGGAGTTTGGCCGGCGTCAGTGCCGGGGCAATCTCGGCGACGACCGCGGGAACCTGGGTTGGCTTGACGCCGAGCAGGATGATGTCCGCAAACTGGGCCGCAGCCAGGTTGCTCGTGCCCACCTCCACGCCAAACTGCGCGGAAAGCGCCTGCGCGCGATCGGGATGCTGCACGGTCGCGACAATCTGGTCGGGAACCACGAGATCGTTCTTGAGAAAGGCCTGTAGCAGAATGCCGCCCATCTTGCCCGCACCGAGGATGGCGACGCGCAGATCGGGCAGAGTTACGGGCAGAGTACTTGGAGTCTGGTAGACGTCGTCGTTCATGGGATCAGGCTACCAGAGTGTGTCCTCCCGTTGATGGGCCGCCTCGCTTCCATCGCACGCCCAGGCGAGAGTAATCGGGCGAGGAACTTGGCTCGAGGGCCGCTGACACCTCTAAGATGTGACGTAGGACACTGCTTGCGTGCCTTATCGGGAGGAGACTCTAAGTGTGCCAGCGATAGTGCTTCCCATTGCTCGCGGGAGGCATAAGATTCGCTCGACATTTGGAGGCACATGTGCTGAAACTCCTGTTTGTCCTTCCTGCCGCGCTGCTCTTTGCGTTTCTGCCCCAGGAACCGGCGGCCACCCCTGACAAGCCGTTGCCGGCCGATGCGGCGACCCTGACAAATCCGGTAACGCCTACTCCCGACTCTCGGGCCCACGCAAAGATGATGTACGGAATGGACTGCGCTATCTGCCACGGCGCAAACGGTAATGGTAAAGGTGAGCTTGTCGCCGATATGCAATTGAAACTGAAGGATTTCACCGATCCAGAGGCTCTCAAAGGCGTGCCAGACGGGGAGCTCTTTTACATCATCAAGAACGGCAAAGGCAAGATGGGCCCCGAGGGTCCCCGTGCCAAAGATGACACGATCTGGAACATGGTGATCCTGATACGCTCGTTCGCCAGGAAGTAGGCGCATGTCCTTGCGGCGCATGCGGGCGAGTCCCTTATTGGGCCTTTTGCGTCGCGATCCAGGCATCGACTTGCTTCTCCAACACATCCATCGGCAGCGCGCCGGAGTCAAGCACCACGTCGTGAAACGCCTTGAGATCGAACTTCGGGCCAAGAGCCCTCTTGGCGCGGTCGCGCAGTTCCAGAATCTTCAACTGGCCCATCTTGTAGCCGAGCGCCTGGCCCGGCCACGCGATGTATCGGTCGACCTCGGACTGCACGTTGGTCTCGTCGATGGCGGAGTGTTCGTGGAAGTAGTCGACCATTTGCTGGCGCGTCCAGTGCCGGGAGTGGACGCCGGTGTCGATCACCAGGCGGATCGCCCGCCACATGTCAGCCTCCAGCCGGCCGTAGTCGGAGTAGGGGTCCTGGTAGAAGCCAATCTCCTTACCCAGGCGCTCCGAGTAGAGCGCCCAGCCTTCGGTGTACGCGGTGTAGTAGCCCTGCTTGCGGAACTCGGGCAGCCCCGTGAGTTCCTGCTGAATGGAAATCTGCAAATGGTGGCCGGGGATCCCCTCGTGATAGGAGACCGCCTCCACGCCGGCCAGTGACCGGTCGGCCCAGTTGTAGGTATTCACGTCGACATGGCCGGGCCGCTTGCCGTCCGGCGTCCCTTGATCGTAGAAAGCCTGGGGCTGGTTCGGCGCCATGTAGGGCGGCATCACGACCACCTCCAGCTTCGCCTTGGGAAGCCTGCCGAGGAGTTCCGGCAGCCGTGGCTGCATCTGCGCGATGTAGCCCTTGTAGGTCGTGACCAGCGCGTCTGCGGACTCCGGGTGCTCCTTGGGATTGGCCTTCAGCGCGGTCGAAAACGTCTTCAGATCGCTGAAGCCCAGTTTGTGCACGATGGTCAGCATCTCTGCCTCGTCGCGCTTCACCTCGTCCAGTCCAATCGAGTGAATCTGGGCAGCGGACTTGTCGAGCGTGGTGCTCTGACGGATGCGGAATGCGTAATACGCCTCGCCATCCGGCAGCGCGGAGATGCCCGGATCCTTGCGGCACTTCGGAATGTAGGTGAAGGTAAGAAATTTGGCGAAGCGCTGATACGACGGCAGCACCTGGGTGGCAATCGCTTCGAGAACGGCGTCTGAGATCCGCTTTTGGTCCGCGGCGCTGACACTCTTGGGGAACTTCTTCAATGGCAGCGCGAAGGGGCCATCTCCCGGCTTCTGCGCAGCGATCGCCTGGGTCTGTGCAAGTGCCTTCTCCATCAGATACTGCGGCGGAGTGCGGTGGTCGTCGATGCCGCTCTGCAGGTTGGTCATCGTCTGTGTGAACGCGAGCGGAACCTTGCCCAGGCGCGCGATGTAGTGGTCGTAGTCGTCTGCATTGTCGAACGAGGTGTGCTCGGTCAGTTGAGGCAACTGGAGCTGAAGGCCGTCGTACTGGTTCACCGGCATCTCCCACTCCTTGAACTGCGCGACCTCCTGGTCCTCGATCAGCGATCGCAGCATCAACTCAGCGGAAAGTCGCTCCTGCTGCGGCAGCCCCGTTGTGTCGATCCCGGAGACACGCTCGATGAACGCGCGGCCGCGGGCCAGCGAATCATTGACCGCGCGCGGCGAGAAGTCCGACAGCTCGGAGTCGTAACGCTTGTCGCCCAGGTAGGTCGCGTACTCCGGCTGATGCCTGAGCTTGTCCTGCCAGATGTCGTTGAACAGGCTATTGAGCTCGCGCGACCGAGTAGCGATGTCCTGGTTCAGGTTCTGTGCGGACCCTGCGGAGCCGGCCGGCGGCACAGCCTGCGCGCGAAGTTGCGCGTTTGCGACCGTGGTGGGGGTGACGGCTGCGATCACGAGCAAGGCGCACGGAATCATGAAAAACTGTTTCATTCCACCTCGGTAGAGCGGTCCACCGCAGACGTACCTCGAATCGAAGTACGCCTGCGTAGTTTCTCTCAAGAATTCTCCAAAGGCCACACCATCTGTGGGCCGATCGAGAAGACCACTCTTTGAGACTACCGGGAACTGCGTTCGAACGGTACTCCGGCCACATCCTCCGGTCAGCGGTCCTATTGATTGATTACTGGCCGTCCGGCGTCGAGCATCCGGTACAGCGTCGAACGGCTGATGCCAAGCAGCTCCGCTGCGCGCAACTTGTTTCCCCCGCATCGTGTGAGTACATCGAATACATGGTGCTGTACGACGTCGTGCAGTCGCTCCATCCGCACCTCTGGATTCACCGCCGGATCGACCAGTGCAAGCAGGTGGCGTGGCTCCATGATCGCACCTTCCGCCAGCGCAGCCGCTTGAGCGACGACACGTGCCAGCTCGCGTAGATTGTTTGGCCATAGTCGCGCCTGCATCTGGACCAGCGTCTCCTCCGCGAGCACCTTGGCGCTCTGACCTGTCTCTTTCGCCAGCCGGCTCAGCATCTGCCCCGCAAGGATCGGAATATCCTCAATACGCTCGCGCAACGGCGGAACGAAGATCTCCACCGCGGCGAGGCGTGCGTACAGATCCGGGCGAAACTGTCCGATCGTGGAGAGAGTGCGTACGTCGAGATGCGATGCTGCCAAAATCCGTGTCTCTGCTTGCCGTGTCTCGGGCCGGTCGAAGTTGACGCGGCGCGGCTCCGCCCGGCGCTGCTCGCAGTCGCCCAGAAAGCGGAATAGTGCGCCTTGCAGGCCAATCGACAGCTCGCTCACGCCCTTGATGTAGAGCGTGCCGCCCAGAGCGGATTCAAGCAGCGAAGCAGCCGTCGGCGTAGATCCCGCTTCACCGCTGCCGGCAGACTCCGCCACCGCGGCCGCATGGGCGACGATGAATGGGCCGTGGCTAACCGGAGACAGCGCATGGATGGCGCGCGCGACCTGTTCCTTGCCCGAGCCGCTCTCGCCGCGGATGAGGGCTGTGCGGAAGTATGGCGCGATGCGCTGAATCTGCGATCGCAACCGGCGGACCACCACGCTCTCCCCAACCAGGATGGAGTCGCCCTGGTCGTCCATAGAACAGCCCGCGACCGTCACACCCGGACTCTCTTGATTCCGCGATTCCGAGATGCTCCTACGAAAACACCCCGCCGAGGTATGGTGATTGCTTGACATGACCTGCATCATTCATCGGCGCGAACATGCTTCAGATGAGTGGGCCGACATTCGGGGGCAAAGAAAGCGAAAGTTGGAGACTTGCGAAGCCGCGAAGTAAAGAAAAACCCCACCCCGCGGCGATGCAGCAGCCGCATAGGCGGGGTCCTGTAAAAATATTCGCCGAACTCTACGCGGTGGTCGTAGCGCAGTAGGCGTCAAACGCGCGCGTCAGTTCCTGGGCAATCGCCGGTGCGGTCGAGGTCTCAATCGCCGACCGCTGCATCAGGTACACAAGCTGGCCGTCGCGCAAAATGGCGATGGCGGGCGAGCTTGGCGGATGCCCCGCAAAATAGCTGCGCGCCTTCTCCGTAGCTTCCCGGTCCTGCCCGGCAAACACGGTGACGGCGTGGCTGGGAGTCGTCCCGTGCTGCATTGCCAGGCGCACCGCTGGCCGCATCTTGCCGGCTGCGCATCCGCAGATGGAATTGACCACAAGCATGGTAGTGCCCGGCTGAGCCACCGCTGCATCCACCTCGGCGGCGGTGCGTACTTCCTTCAAGCCGGCGCGCGTCAACTCCTCGCGCATGGGAATAAGCATGATCTCTGGGTACATAAATTCTCCTCGGGAAGCCGCCGGTCAAAAAGCTGCTTCAATATCGATTGTACGGGTGCAAGGGACGGTACGCCAGAGATGCCGGCCGCAGGAATCGCGAAGACTTGAGCCTAGAGACGTTGCGAGCTCAGGTCCCGGAGTTGATACAGTCGCATCGGATTGCAAACGTGCGTCGCTTCGTGGTGAGCCAGGTCACCCTCGTTCTCTACGGAAGCTACTGTCGCGAGGCATACCCTGCAAATTGAGTCGTGGCTGCCATCCTGGTTGTGTCTGTGTGGAAAGTCAGGTTTCGCAGTGGGGAGCATCTTGCACCTCTTCCATTTGCCAAACTATGGACTAAGCACGAAGGGTAGCCGCAGCCTCGCGTCGGCATCTGTTCAATTTTGCTCACTTTTTTGTCATTTATTACGCTTTTCATCAGGTCCTGCCCACACTCAATCTGGATGAGATAAGCATCTTCCGCACCGTGCACCAGGGACAACGTCGCCCCCAATTGTCTGATTGCAATAGTCTAGAGAGCGTGACGATTCTCGAGAATGTTCCGCTGGCGCAGTACACCACCCTTGGTGTGGGCGGCCCCGCCCGCTGGTTTGTGGAAACGGCTGTCGAAGATGAAATGCTGGCCGCAGTACGCTTTGCCCGCACGCACGCAGCGCCCTATTTCATTCTCGGCGGCGGAAGCAACCTGCTCGTGAGCGATGACGGATTCCCCGGCCTGGTCATCCACATAAGTTCCACAGGCTCGGCCTTGCACAACGAATCCAACGGCTTCGCTACCATCGTCTCCAGCGCAGGCGTCGATTGGGACTCAATCGTCCGCCTCGCGGTTGAAAAAAATTGTGCCGGCATAGAGTGTCTCGCCGGTATTCCTGGCAGCGTCGGTGGAACGCCCGTCCAGAATGTAGGCGCCTACGGCCAGGAGGTCTCGCGTACCATCGTCAGCCTGCGCGCGCTAGATCTCGAGGCTGAAAAGATTGTGCGTCTGCCCGCATCCGACTGCGGCTTCGCCTATCGCCGCAGCATCTTCAACACGACTCACCGGGAACGCTACGCCATTACACAAGTCGTCTATTCGCTCAAGCTCGACGGCGCGCCCCACCTCGATTATCGCGACGTGAAGCAATACTTCGCCGAGCGCGCCATCGCCCAACCCTCTCTCTCCGAGACAGCCGCCGCGGTGCGCGCAATCCGTGCCCGCAAGGGAATGGTCCTAGCCGCAGATGACCCGGACTCGCGCAGCGCCGGATCGTTCTTCAAGAACCCGGTGGTCCCCGCTGCAACCGTGTCCCGGCTTGCCACGCTTGCAGGTTGCCGCATCGATCAAGTCCCGCAATTCCCGTCAGGATCGGGATACGCGCCAAGCGACGAGATGGTAAAGCTGTCCGCCGCATGGTTGATCGAGCTGGCCGGATTTCACAAAGGCTTCACCATGGGCCGCGCCGGCCTTTCCACAAAACACGTGCTCGCCATCATCAACCGCGGAGGGGCATCCGCAGCCGACATCCTCGCCCTGCGCGACGCAATCACCCAGGGCGTACAGGCGCGCGCTGAGATCAAGCTAGAACAGGAACCCATCATGCTCGGGTTCGAACCGCCCCGTTGAGTTGTTCCAGTAGCCGCGCCCGCTCTTCCACAAGCACAATTTCGACGGGCCCCTGGTCCACCACCCGCCCATCCGCGAGCTTGATCACCTCGGCGTTGAGCTCGAATGCCTCGGCCACATCATGCGTCACCGACAGCACGCACAGATTGCGCTTTTCCGCCCAGGCCGGAAGGTCCTTCATAATCTCGGAACGCAACGCCATGTCGAGCCCGCTGAATGGTTCGTCGAACAAGAGCAGCCGCGAGGCGGAAGCGGCGGCGCGCGCCATGCTGACGCGTTGCGCTTCCCCTCCCGAAAGTGCGGCAGGAAACTTGTCGGCAAGCTCCGTGATTCGAAACAAGGCGAGCACGTCCTCCGTCTTTGCTCCAGGTCCCTCAAGACCCCGATTCTCATTTCCTCTGCGCATGGAACACATGCCGTATGAAATCTGTTGGCGCACACTCATGTGCGGAAACAGGCCCGGAGACTGAGCGGCGAGCGGCACGTTTCGTTTATGACTTTCAACAAACTGGCCGGCCCTTGTGTCGATCAACGTCCCCTTCAATTCATGGCCCAGAGAGTCAACGAATGTCGTCGCGATGCGCGCCGAATCGGGTCGAATAAGGCCTGCTATTGCGCGGAGAACGGTCGTCTTGCCGGACCCGGACGGTCCGAACAGAATCGTCCAGGGCTGACTCAGCGAGAACTTCAAATCCACTTGTAGAGTCCCAATGCGATGCCGCACATCGACATCAAAATGTGCAGGCGCGTTCACAGGCAGAGTCGTCCTAGCTGACAAGTGCGGACCTCCTGCCAGCCTTGCCCCAGTAAACAACGATCAGGGTGAGCAGGCTGAACGCCAGCAGCAGTCCAGCCGTGCGATTCGCTGCCGCGTAGTTGAAGTCCTGCACCTGATCGTAGAGCGCGATCGACAGCGTCCGCGTCGCTCCGGGAATGTTGCCGCCCAGCATCAGCACCACGCCGAACTCGCCCACAGTATGAGTAAAGGTCAGTACCGTCGCAGCTACCAGCGATGGTCTCGCCAATGGTAGCGTTATGGTCCGAAACGCGCGCGCAGGCGAGGCTCCAAGCGTTGCCGCAGCCTCCAGCAGCGCAGGATCAATTGCGCGAAATCCAGCGACCAGGGGCTGCACCGCAAAGGGCAGGCTGTACAGCATCGAACCCACTACCAATCCGGTAAAGGAGAACGCGAGCGGATGCCCAAGCAGCCGGATGATGAGGCGTCCCGGCGCGGTCAACGGTCCCAGTGCCACCAGCAGGTAGAATCCCAGCACGGTCGGCGGAAGTACCAGCGGAAGCGCCACGACTGCCTGCGTCACCGCCCGCGCCGCGCCTGTGCCCGACGCGATCCACCACGCAATCGGCAGCGCGACCACAAGCAGCAGCGCAGTCGTGCTCAGCGCAAGACGCAGCGTCAGCCATAGGGCTTGCGTGTCCATATAGTTTCAATTGCAACTGAGGTCAAGTGTACCGGGACTAGCGCGTTTTCCTGTAGGCTTACACCGAAGCGAAGAGTTTGACACCGTTTTTCTCAAGAAAAACGGGACTTCTACGATCTTTCCGGTGCCCAGTAACAGGAAAACCGCTCTAGCGCGGCTGCGCCCTAACGCACAGTATCCAGCCCATACTTCGGCAGGTTCTGCTGAATCGCCGGCGAACGCAGCCAGTCAAGAAAGGCATGCGCGTCAGCCCTGTGCGCAGACTTTTTCATAACCACCGCGCATTGCCGGATTGCAGGGTACGTGATGGGTGGCATGCGCACGAATGTGCCAATCTCCTTGAAGTGATCCGATGACGCCGTTGTAAGCGAGATCAGACCAAGCTGCGCGTTGCCGGACTCGACGAACTGCGCAGTCTGCGCGACGTTTTCGGCGATCACAAGGTGCGGCTTGAGACTGTCGTAGAGTTTCATCCAGGTCAGCGCGGCAACCGCTGCGCGTCCATAAGGAGCGTGCGCCGGGTTCGCGATGGCAAGCGAGACGAAGTGGCCATCGCGCAGCGTGTTCTGCGTCAGCGGTTGGAACGGAGAATCCTTGCGCGCCCACAACACCAGCGTGCCGCGCGCATACGGGATGGGTGCGGGCGTATCCGCAAGACCCGCCGAGACGATGTTCTCCGGAAAGCTGTAGTCCGCGGAAAGAAAAAGGTCAGCCGGGTCGCCGTTCAGGATCTGCGTAGCCAGAGTCGACGACGAACCGTAGCTGACAATCAGTTTGATCCCGCTGGCGTGCTCAAACGCCTCCGCCAACGCCGGCATCGCCGGTTGCAGGTCCGCAGCGGCCAGCACGTGGATCTCGCGACCCGCGGCCTTCGCCTGACAACAGGGAAGCGCGCTCCACAAGCAGAACAGAAGCGCAGCAAAGAGCACATACTTCCGTGGCTTCACAATCGCCAGATTCGATTGCATACAATAGGCTGAAGGTAAGCGAGATGAGTACGACACATCAACTTCGATGCACAAACTGCGGTGCGCGCATCGCTGCGGACACCGCCAGCAGCGATTTCCGTTGCCCGGATTGCAACGGCCTCTACGAGGTCATCTATCCATGGAGCCCCAACGCCAGGATCGCCACCCCCGCCACCAATCCCGCAATTGAAGTGCGCCTGCCCAATCCGTCCGGCATGCGCCACCTCTGGCAGGAGCGCCGGACCTCGACCATGGCCGTCGACCAGAGCGGCGTCTGGCGCTTCCGCGAACTTCTTCCGATCGTCCGCGATGTAGACCGCGTGGTGACGCTGCGAGAAGGCAACACGCCGCTCTACGAAATGCCGCAATGCGCGGAGATCGCCGGCGTCGACTGGCTCCTCGCCAAGCATCAGGGCATGAACCCCACCGGCTCCTTCAAGGACACCGGCATGACCGCCGCCCTTTCCGTCGCCGTTGAACGCGGATTCAAGTGGGTGGCCTGCGCGTCCACCGGCAACACCTCCGCCGCCATGGCCGCTTACGCAGCGCGCGCCGGCCTGCGCTCGATCGTCTTCATCCCCGAGGGCAAAATCGCCTGGGGCAAGCTCTCGCAGTCGATGGACTACGGCGCCATGACCGTCCAGTTGAAGACCGACTTCGACGGCTGCGTCCGCCTGCTTCTCGAACTCGTTCGCCGCTTCCCGATCTATCTCCTCAACTCCGTCAATCCCTACCGCCTCGAGGGCCAGAAGACCCCCGCCATGGAAATCGTCGAGCAATTGGAGTGGCAGGTCCCCGAGCACATCGTAGTGCCCGGCGGCAACCTCGCGAACTCCTCCGCACTCGGCAAGGGCTTCCAGGAGATGAAACATCTCGGCCTCATCCCCCGCGTGCCCAAGATCAGCGTCATCCAGGCCCAGGGCGCGAACCCCCTCTTCCGCTGGTTCAACGACGCCAACCGCGAGATGAAGCCCGTCACCGCCGAGACCCGTGCCACCGCGATCCGCATCGGCAATCCCGCAAGCTGGAAGAAGGCAGCGCGCGTCATCGAAGAGATGGGCGGATGGTGCGAGCAGGCCAGCGAGCAGGAGATCGCCCTCGCCAAGGCCGAGATCGGCGCCGAAGGCGTCGGCTGCGAACCAGCCTCAGCCGTCACCCTCGCCGGCCTCAAAAAGCTTGTCGCCCAGGGCAGAGTCACCCGCGAAGAGCGCGTAGTCCTTATCCTCACCGGTCACACACTCAAAGACTCGCAATACACCATCGACTACCACCGCGGCGCCCTCCTCACCGAGGCAGAATCAGCCTCCGCCACCGACTTCGAGCGCTCACGCCACGAAGCCCTTCGCAAGCCCCCAATCGTCCTCGAAGCCGACGAAGCAGTAGTCCTGCGCGCGCTCGAAGAACGAATGGCGATGGCCGACGCCTCCGAGCCAGTCGCGCCCGGAATCCCCGTATGAGCCAGAATCCTGGCGCCCCCGCCCCTGTCCGCCTGGTCCTCCCAGCCACATCCGCCAACCTCGGCCCCGCATTCGATTCGGCTGGCCTGGCGATGGCGCTCTCCCTGACCATCGACGCCGAAATCTCCCACATCCCCGCAGGCCCGCCCCTGACCATCGAAGCCACGGGGCGCAATGCGGACCGCTGCGCCCGCACCAGCAACAACCTGATCTTCGAAACCTACCGCGATGTACTGGAGCGCGCCGGCCGCACAGCATCGCCGCTTCATCTGCGCATCCACAACGAAATTCCGCTGGGCATGGGATGCGGTTCGAGCGCGGCCGCCCTGCTCGGTGGAGTGATGCTGGCGAATCACTTCGGCAGCCTCGGGTGGAACCTCCGCACCTGCCTGGAGGAGGCCTGCCGCCGCGAAGGCCATCCCGACAACGTCGCCGCCTGCGCCCTTGGCTATATGACCATCTCCGCGGTCTCCCAGGGCGCAGTCACTGCCGCCACTTGTGGCGAAGGCCTCGCGTGGAAGCTCCTTCTCGCCCTTCCGCCGGCCAGCCTGTCCACCGAGAGGGCACGCGCACTCCTGCCCGTCACCTACAGTCGAGCCGACGCGGTAAACAACGTCCAGCGAACCGGCTTGCTGGTGGCTGCATTCGCCCTCGGCCGCGGCGACCTGCTGCAGGTAGCCATGCAGGACCGTCTGCACCAGCCTTATCGCATAGAGGCCTGCCCGCTTCTCCGCCCGCTTCTGCCGCTCGCCGGAAGTGCAGGCGTGCTTGGCGTGGCCCTCAGCGGCGCCGGCCCAGGCGTCTTGCTAGTGGTCGAACCAGGGGCTGACATCAGCGATATCACCGCCCGGATTCGGAGCGCCGCCGGGGATGCCACGGTGGAAATCATCGAGACCACGATCACTTCCGGCGCCTCTCAATCCCCGCCCAACCCGTTCTAAGTCCCATCAAAACAGGATCCGATCAAACCGGCTCGCCCGGGCAGGTTACTTTAGTCACGCATGATTTCTCTTTACATTGCGGGATGAAATTTCATAATATGTCCGCGTGTGCAGTTCTGGGGAGGGCTGCTACGCCGCCCGCTGACCCGCGTCAAATCGGGCAGCGGGCGTTATTTTTTCGGGTCAATTGGCCTTGAGCCCACCGCTGAACCCCTCTACACCCCCCGCGCATCTATTATGGTGAACACGACTACCTGCCCCTTGGCAGAGTAGCGGGAGGAGCATGACATGGCAGGACAGTTTGTAACCGCGGTCAGCGACGCCGAGTTTGAAAAAGAAGTGCTGCAATCGGAACAGCCCGTATTGGTGGATTTCTGGGCCGCGTGGTGTGGCCCATGCCGCGCCCTCGCGCCGGTCGTCGATGAAGTCGCGTCGCACTACAACGGCAAGTTGAAAGTGATGAAGATGGACGTTGACGCGAACACCGCCACGCCGATGCGCTACGGCATTCGCGGCATTCCCGCGCTCCTGCTCTTCAAAGGTGGAAAAGTTGCCGATCAGATCGTGGGATTCGTCCCCAAGGACACCATCGACAAGTCGATCGCTAAAGTGCTCGCAGAGAAGCCGGCCGGCCAATTGCTCGTTTGAGTTTCCCGCAATAAAAGGAACGCCCGGCACGCGAACGCTCGCCGGGCATTCCTTTGCGCGCTGCCCACTCCGGCAGAATGCTCGAGCATTCTCCTTCTCGCGCTTCGACGAAGCCGGATTGCTCGGGCCATTTTCTCCACGGCAAACGGCATCCGCGGGATCGTCCGGTTCGCAGTAACAGAAGAAATGCTCTAGACTCAGCACGGAATGCTCGAATGGATGTTCTTCCGCGCGATCATGGTGGCCTTCTTCATCCTGGCCAACAGCTTCTTCGTGGCTGCGGAGTTCGCGCTGATCAGCGTCCGCGAGACGCGCATGGAGCAACTGCTCGCACTTGGCCGTCCCGGTGCGCGCACCGCGCTGCAATTGAAGCGCTCCATCGATGAATTTCTTCCGGCCGTCCAGTTCGGCGTAACCCTGGCCTCGCTCGCCCTGGGCTGGCTCGGCGAGCCTGCCGTTGCAGAGATGCTCCTCGAACTCGCCGGGCATTGGCTCGCCGTCCTTCCGCCCCACGCCGTGCTCTACGCGCACACCGTCGCCATCGTCCTCGCCTTCGCCGCGATCACTTACTTCGAAGTGCTGCTCGGCGAACTCGTCCCCAAGTCCCTCGCCCTGCAGCGCGCTGAACGCATCGCCCTCGCAGTCGCAGGCCCCATGGACGTCTTCATCCGCATGACCCGCCCGGCGGTCCGCCTGATGAACACCTCGGCAGCGCTTGTGCTGCGCCTCTTCCGTGCTCCGCTGCACGGCGAAGGCTCTGTGCACTCGCCCGAGGAACTCAAGCTCATCGCCACTGCCACACGCCGCATGGGCCTCCTGCCCCCCTTCCAGGAAGAGATCATCCACCGCGCCATCGAACTCAACCACGTCACCGTGCGCGAGGTCATGACTCCCCGCGGCAAGATATTTTCGCTGCCCGCGGACATGCCCATCGAACGTGCCAGCGCGCGCATCGTCGAAGAGCAGCACTCGCGCATCCCCGTCTACGAAGACCGCACCGCTGGAGGCGCCGACGCAGCACCGGGATCAGTGGCCGACCCCGACCGCATCGTCGGCGTCGTCTATTCGAAGGACATCTCCCGCCTCATGCACTTCCGCGCGGTAGCCCTCGGCCTGGGCGGCGCCGTCAACGCTGGAGTGACCCTGCGCCAGGTCATGCGCGATGTCTTCGTCGTTCCCGAAACCAAACTGGCCGTCGAACTTCTCCAGGAGTTTCAGGAGCGCCGCCGCCAGATCGCCGTCGTGGTCGACGAGTTCGGTTCCACCGTCGGCATCGTCACCGCCGAGGATGTGCTCGAGCAGGTCGTCGGCGAACTCGAAGATGAGTTCGACATCGCCGCCCGCACTGCCGGATTCAACGCCGAAGGCGTGATGGCACTCGACGGCAGCACCACCCTGCGCGACCTCGGCACCCAGCTCGGCTGGATCTTCCCCCGCGAAGCCGGAGTCGAAACCCTCGCCGGTTTTCTCCTCACCCAACTCGGCCACCTTCCGGTCCCCGGCGAGAGCGTCGTCCACGCCGGCCGCCGCTTCATCATCGAAGAGATGGCCGGCCGCCGCATAGCCCGCGTCCGCGTCGAGACCCTAACTCCCGAACCTGCGATCGCAACTCCGGGTGCCCCGTGACCTGTGTTCTTGCTGTCATCCTGAACGAAGTGAAGGACCCCCGTATTTCGCACGTCCACCCAGACTGACTTCCGACCCAATTACCACCGAGAACTGACCCTCTGATATCCATCTCCAAACCCGTCCGCCGGATTCTCATCACGCTCCCCGTCCTCTGGGTTGTGGTTTCGGTCGTCTTCCTCCTGATCCACATCGTTCCCGGCGATCCGGTCGTCCAGATGCTCGGCGAAGGCGCGACCGCCTCCGACGTCTCCGTCCTTCGCCACGCCTACGGCCTCGACGCCCCTCTCGGCACGCAATACCTGCGCTACTGGCGCGGAGTCCTCCACGCCAACCTCGGCCAATCCCTCCGCCTGCACGATTCCGTCACCCACCTCGTATCGCAGCGCTACCCGTACACCCTCGCGCTCACCCTCGCCGCGCTCCTGATCGGGATCGCCGTCTCCGTCCCCGCGGGCATCTACTCCGCGCTCCATCGCGGACGCTGGCCCGACCGTGTCCTCGGCGTCGCGTCGCTCGGCGGCCTCTCCTTCCCCAACTTCGCCCTCGGCCCGATCCTGATCCTGCTCTTCTCCATCCAGCTCGGTTGGCTACCCGTCTCGGGAGCAGGCACCGGCCCCATCTTCGGTCCGAGATTCTGGCTCTACCTCGTCCTCCCGGCAATCACGCTGGGCAGCGGCCTCGCCGGAGTCCTCACCCGCATGGTACGCACCGCCATGCTCGAAGAGCTTGGCCAGGACTACATCCGCACCGCCCGCGCCAAGGGCCTCAGCGAGCGCACCGTCGTCTACCGCCATGCGCTGGGCAACGCCCTCATCCCCGTGCTCACCATCGTCGGCCTTCAATTCGGCAGCCTGCTCTCCGGAGCCATCGTTACCGAGACGGTCTTCAGTTGGCCCGGCATCGGCCGCCTCACCCTCT
>OCZT010001328.1_pt1 | contig 25471 bp, 25 predicted proteins | sample 1539031 | NCBI WGS metagenome assembly OCZT01 (sample SAMEA3539308, study PRJEB22396) | soil metagenome | biome: tundra; feature: field; material: soil | place: USA | collected 2010-05 | depth 0.15 m | reverse complement strand
CGCCAGCGGCGGCTGGGGCGCGGTCGGCGCTCCGTCGGCGCCCGGCGCGCCGAGTTGGACGTCGCGTTTCTCAGTCATTTGCAGCGTCCCTCACTCGTGCCAGCGCCGGAGGACCAGGGCGCTGTTCTGACCGCCAAAGCCGAAGGAATTGGAGACGGCCACTTCCATGTCGCGCCGGCGGGCCGTCAGCGGAGTCAGGTCGAGCCCGGCCGCGTCCTCGTCGGGATCCACGAGATTGATCGTGGGCGGGACGAGGCTCGTTCGTAGGCTCATGATCGTGGAGATGGCCTCGACCGCTCCGGCGGCGCCGAGCGTGTGGCCGATCATGCTCTTGTTCGCCGTGACGCTGACCTCCCCGGCCCGCGCCCCGAAGAGCGTCTTGATCGCGAGCAGCTCACACGGGTCGCCGTCGGGCGTGGCGGTTGCATGGGCATTCACCATGTCCACGTCATCCACGCCGAGGCCCGCCTTCTCGAGAGCGCGCCGGATCGCCCGGACCGCGCCAGCGCCACCTGGGGCCGGCAGCGTTATGTGCGAGGCGTCGGCCGTGGCGCCGTAACCGACCAGCTCCGCCAGCGGCTCCGCTCCGCGGGCGCGTGCGTGATCGAGCGACTCCAGCACCACGACGCCGCAGCCCTCGCCGATGACGAAGCCGTCGCGGCCGCGATCGAACGGGCGGGAAGCTCCCTCGGGATCGTCGTTGCGCGTCGAGAGCGCCCGCATGGCCGCGAATCCGGCGACCAGAGCTTCGTGCATGCTCGCCTCGGTGCCGCCTGCGAACATCACGTCGGCATCGCCGCGGCGGATCGTCTCCCAGGCCTCGCCGATGGCGTGGCCGCCGCTGGCGCAAGCCGACACGACCGCGAAGTTGGGGCCGGTGGGGCCGAACATGATGGCCACGACTCCGGCCGCCAGGTTGCTTATGGCCATCGGGATGAGGAACGGGGACAGCCGGTCCGGGCCGCGCTCGCCCAGAAGCAGGATCTGGTCGGCGAGTGTCTTGATGCCACCCACGCCGGTGCCGATGATGACGCCCGTCCGCTCGGCCTCCTGGCCTTCCAGGCGAGCGGGCAGCCCGGCCTGGTCCATCGCTTGACGCGTCGCCACGAGGGCGAGCTGGGTGCAGCGGTCGTTGCGTCGCTGTGCCTTGTGATCCAGGACGATCGATGGATCGAAGTCCTTGATCTCGGCCCCGATCCGCGTGGTCAGCCGGGAGGCATCGAATTGGGTGATTGGGCCGACGCCCGAACGGCCGGCAACCATCCCTTCCCATGTGGAATCCACGTCGAGACCCAGGGCGGTGAGGGCGCCCATCCCGGTGACGACGACACGAGGCAGGCCGTTTGTCGAACTCATCGGACAAGCTTCCCCGTGCGGATGGTGGCAGCGCGATATACGTCTCCCGGCAGGCCGCGAGCCGACACCGCGTTGGCGGCCGCCATGACGTCGTAGCTGGTTCGCTGTATCTCGGCCTTGACCTGGCCGCCTTCGATCTCGATGAGAGCCCAACTAGCCGTCGGGTCGCCGTCGAACACGTAGCCGGCGCTGCCGTCGTTGACGATCGTCCGCCAGCCGATCTCCCGAACCTCCGGGACGTGGGTGTGGCCGCAGACGATGACGTGGGCGTCGGTCCCGCTCACCCGCTCGATCGTGACGACAGGGTCCAGATCGGCCGGCAAACCCCCGGTAAGCGACCCGGGGGAGGCGTGGCAGAACAGGACGAGCTTGTCGTCGACTCGCAGCCTGCGTTCCGACGGCAGGCGGCGGAGCCAATCGACCCTGTCGTCGCCGAGCTGATCGCGGGCCCACTCGGCGGCGATCACGTGAGCGCCGGGAACGCCGTCGCTGAACCACGGGAACGCCGCGGCATAGTCGCCGTCGGTGACCGCCAGGTCGGTATTCCCCAGCGTGACGAATGCGCCCGAACGCTCCAGCTCACGGATGAGATCGACGGTGCCGGCCGGATCGGGGCCGTTCATCGCCAGGTCGCCGCAGATCGCCACGTAGTCCGGCCGCGCGGCGTCGACGGCCTTGCGAACCGCCTCGAGAGCGGGCAAGTTGCCGTGCGGGTCGGAGAATGCGGCGATCCGGACCATCAGCGGAGAGCGCTTTCGGGAGCGATGATGAAGCTCAGCACGGCCTCGCAGGCCACGTTGCCATCCACCGTCGCCACTGCCTTGCCGCGGCCGAATTTCTTGCCGAGGCGATCCATCGTGACCTCGAGGCGAAGCTGATCGCCGGGAGTGACGATGTGCTTGAAGCGGCACTCGTCGATCGCGGCGAAGAGCCCGAGGCGATCTCCGAAGCCCGGCTGCTGTGCCACGTAGATGCCCATCGTCTGGGCCAGCGCCTCGACCTGCAGGACGCCGGGCATGATCGGCTGGCCCGGGAAGTGGCCCTGGAAGAACCACTCCGTGGCCGTCACCGACTTGAGCCCGACGATGCGCTGGGCCGCCGGGTCGTATTCGACGATCCGGTCCACGAGCAGGAAGGGCCAGCGGTGCGGCAGGAGGTTCTGGATCTCCTTTGTGGAGAGAATTGTGGTGACGGCGGCATCGGTCATTGCGGGCTCCTCGAGTGGCGATCGAGCACGAGTCAGCGGCTCGCGGCGGCGACGAACGGCGCCGTTCCAACGCGATCGAGCAGGTTCGTGGTCACGCGGCCATCGACGAAGACTTTGTTCGCGAGGATGGCGCGGTGCAGCTCGATGTTGGTGGTGACGCCGTCGACGAGCAGCTCGCGCAGCGCAGTCTCGCCCCGGGCGATCGCCGTCGCTCGATCGGGGCCCCAGACGCAGAGCTTCCCGAGGAGCGAGTCGTAGTAGGACGGAACTTCGTAACCGGGATAGAGGTGCGAGTCCATGCGCACACCCACGCCCCCGGGGGCGAGGTACGCGGAAACCTGGCCGGACCCGGGTCGGAAGTCCTTCGTGGGATCCTCCGCGAGGATCCTGAACTCGATGGCATGGCCGCGCGACACGATGTCCGACTGGCTCAGGCCGAGGGGCTCTCCGGCGGCGATCTTGATCTGCAGGGCCACCATGTCGATGCCGGTGCACAGCTCGGTGATCGGGTGCTCTACCTGGATGCGGCAGTTGATCTCGATGAAGTAGGCGTCGCCCTTGGAGTCGACCAGGAACTCGAGAGTCCCGAGATTCTCGTAGCCGGCGGCGACCACGGCCCGAACAGCGCGCTGGCAGAGGTCCTCGCGTGCGGCATCGGTCAGGGCCGGGCTCGGCGTCTCTTCGATGATCTTCTGGTGGCGCCGCTGGACCGAGCAGTCGCGCTCGCCCATGTGCACGGCATGGCCGAAGCGATCGACTGCGACCTGGATCTCGACGTGGCGGTTGTCGTCGATGAACTTCTCGAGGTACAGGGCGTCGTCGCCGAAGGCCGCCTTGGCCTCCGAGCGGCTGACCTTGAACGTGTCTTCGAGTTCGCGCGCGGTTCGGACCAGGCGCATTCCCTTGCCGCCGCCGCCCGCGGACGGCTTGACGATCACCGGATAGCCGACGCGCTCCGCTTCCTCGAGGGCATGGGCCTCGTCGCGCAGCATTCCCGAGCCCGGAATTGTCGCGAGCCCGTAGCTGCCCAGCAGGCGCCGGGTCGCCTCCTTCGACGCGAACCGCTCGAGCACTTCCGCGGGCGGGCCGATGAAGGTCAGGCCGTGGGCGCGGACGACGTCGGCGAACGCTTCGTCTTCGGAGAGGAAGCCGTAGCCGGGGTGGATGGCGTCGCAGCCGGTCACGATTGCGGCGGAGATGACCGATGGCGCCGAGAGGTAGCTCCGCCGGGCGTCCGCGGGCCCGATGCAGATGGCTTCGTCGGCGAGCTGGGCGGCCAGGCTCTCGCGGTCGGCTTCGCTATAGGCGACGACTGCCCCGAGTCCGAGGGTCCGGCACGCGCGCAGGATGCGAAGCGCGATCTCGCCGCGATTGGCGATGAGGATCTTGCTGAACATCAGGCGATACCTCGCGCCACTGCCGGTTCGAGCTGGCCGAGCGGCATGGGTGCCGGCAGGGGGCTTCGCTCAGTCAACTCGATCCGCACCAGCTCCTGACCGTATTCGACGGCCTCGCCGGCCTCGGCAAGGCTGGTTCCGATGACTCCGTCCACCGGTACGAGCACGTCCTGGTTGACGCCGAGCACATCCACTGTGCCGATCTTCTCGCCGGTCCGAACGCGCATCCCCTCGGACAGATCACGGCGCGGGTGATAGATGCCCACCGCCGGAGACGTGGCCGAGATTGGTGAGGTTTCCTGTTCCGTGGCCTCGCCGGCCCGACTCGAGCGGCTCGTCGGCTGAGGTCGCCCGCCTGCGTGGCCGGGTCCCGCGTGACCTTCACCCGCGCTCCGGATCGCGCCTCGTCGGGCGGCGTCGGAAGCGGCGGGCTTGCGGAGGCGCGCTCTCCAGCCGCCTTCCCGGACTTCGATCTCGCCCAATCCGCTCGACGCGAGCTTCGCGATCAGCGCCGGCAGGAGATCGCCCGCGAGTTGCGAGATGGCCTTGTGGTCGCGTGCGGCACGAGCCGGATCGCTGTTCGGAGCCGTACGGGTGGCGGCTTTCGGATCGTCGGGCATGGCTCAGACCTCCTCGCGGCCGGGGGGAACGTCGCGCCGACCGCCGGGGAACGGCGGCATCGACGGCCTGGCATTGAACAGCCCGCGCAGCCTGTCCCCGATCCCCGCCCGCTCCTGGGGCGCGGCCGGCTGGTCCGCTACGACGTAGGGGCCATAGGCGCGGAAGCGCCTGAACCGCGCCTCGACGAGCTCGTCCAGCGGGATCTGGCTGAGGGCCTCGAACCGCTCCAGCACGGTCTCCTTGATGCGCCGGGCGGTTTCGGCGGGATCGGTGTGGGCGCCTTCGCCCGGCTCCGGGATCACGTCGTCGAGGATGCCGAGGTCGCGCTGCTCTGCGGCGGTGACCTTCATGGCCACGGCGGCCTGGGCGCTGTGCTCCGACGAGCGCCACAGGATGGCGGCGCAACCCTCGGGGCTGATGACCGAGTAGATCGAGTTGTCGAGGGCAAGCACGACGTCGCCGACTGCCAGCCCGAGCGCGCCGCCCGAGCCGCCTTCGCCGGTGATGACGACGACGATCGGCGTCCGCAGCCGAGTCATGAGCCCCACGGACCGGGCGATCGCCTCCGCGATGCCGCGCTCCTCTGCTGCCGCCCCGGGGAATGCGCCCTGCACGTCCACGAACGTCAGGACCGGCATCGCGAACCGCTCGGCCAGCTCCATGACGCGCATCGCCTTGCGGTAGCCCTCGGGATGCGGCAGGCCGAAGTTGCGGCGGATGTTCTCCTCGGTGTCCTGGCCCTTCTGGAAGCCGATTACGACGATGCTTCGGCCGCCGATCTTCGCGAGACCGGCGACGATGGCGGAGTCGTCGCCGAAGAGACGGTCGCCGTGCAGTTCGACGAACTCGTCGGCCATGGCCTTGACGAGCTCGAGAGTGTGCGGCCGCCGGAGGTTGCGGGCCTTCTGGACGTGAGCCCAGACCTCGGCCACCGGGTCCGTCTGCGTCTCGCCGGCGGCGTGTTGTCCGCGTCCGAGAAGTCGATCAACCATGGTTGTTGTCTCCTCTCGGCTGTTCGCCGTCGGAGTTGCGGAGTTCGCCATCGTTCTCGCCCGACCGGACGCCGGTGAGAGCGGAGAAGATCGATCGAGTCCATGACGGCTGCGGCGCCGCCACCTCGGTAGCGCCTTGAGCGCCTGGCGCGACCAGGAACTCGAGCAGCGTGACGATCTCGTCGCGCAGCTGCGGCCGGGCCACGATCCGATCGACGAAACCGTGGCTGAACCAGAACTCCGCCCGCTGGTAGCCGGGTGGCAGCTCCTCGCCGATCGTACCCGCCGAAACGCGGTCGCCGGCGAAGCGTATCAGGGCGTTGGGCTCGGCCAGGTTCACGTCTCCGACGACGGCGAAGGAGGCGAAGACGCCGCCCGTCGTGGGGTCGGTCATGACCGAGATATAGGGCACGCGGGCCGCCTTGACCCGCTCCACGATGCTCATCGTCTTGACGAGCTGCATCAGCGAGTAGGTCCCTTCCTGCATCCGAGCGCCGCCCGACGAGGAAACGATGATCAGGGGAACCCGCTCGGCCATGGCGGCCTCTCCCGCGCGCGCCACTTTCTCCCCCACCACCGAGCCCATCGAACCGCCGATGAAGCCGAAGTCCATGACGCACAACGAAACCCGCTTGCCGCCCATCGAACCCAGGCCCCAGACCGCCGCGTCGCGCAGGCCCGTGCTGAGCTGCGCCGCCATGAGTCGATCCGGGTAGGCCTTGAGATCCACGAAGCCGAGCGAGTCGACGGGCATCAGGTCGGCATCGCGCTCCGCGAACGAGCCGCCGTCGACCAGCTGCTCGATACGGGCCCTGGCGGAGATTCGGAAGTGGTGACTGCAGTTCGGGCAGACCCGGAACGACTTGTCCAACTGCTTGTTGAACAGCATCTCGCCGCAGCCCGGGCACTTGGTCCACAGGTCCGGCGGATAGGCGTCGCGGCGAGGTCGGAACGGAAGTTTGACCGGCATCAGGACACAACTCCAAGGATCCCCTGCAGGACGGCGGCGCGCCGGCTCCTGCCCGAGGGGTGAGTTACGCGACTTCCGTGGGAGGGCCGCGCGGCGCGACCCATCGGCGTGGGTGAGGGGTGCGACCAGCGCCACGCAACATACACGGCACCGATCGAAATGGCCGCCGAGGCGACCCCTACGCCGCCGACGAGCAGCGGCCGGGGCGATCTTGTAGAGAGTAGCGGGTTTCTGAGCTGAGCTTGACCCGGAGCGGCGATGGCAGCCGCCGTGTCGGCGGCACGACCGCGTCGGAGATAAGCGATCGCCGCGAGAGGCCGGACAGGCGTTTCGGCCGGCTCCGCGGGAAGGCCGTCGCAGAGCCGGGCGGCCCCGAGACTGAGCCGGGACGAGAGAGCTTCTTCGAAACGGAACGACGGATGAACGCGAACCAGATCCGCTCGGAGTCGCTGGGCCGCGAGCCGCACCGCCGGATCCAGTTCCGTGTCGGCCGGCACGTCTGACGCGCGGCGCTCGTCGGCGCTCAGAAGTCCGTCGAGATAGAGCTCCGTCCGGCGAGCCTCGCGCGCCCCATCGCCAAGCATCAACTCAGCCGTCCGCGCAGGTCGGAGGCGACGGAACGCAGCGCCCGGTGGATCAGAACGCGCACGGCGCCCTCGGAGCGGCCCAGGACGGCCGCGATCTCCGCGGTGGACATTTCATCCACGAAACGCAGGATGACGGCACGGCGGCGGTCGTCGGGCAGGCGCGAGACGGCTTGCCACGCCGCGCTGCCGGCTTCGCGGGCCACGGCGTCCTCGGCGACGTCGTCGGGCGCGGAAAGCCCCAAGGCTTCTTCGAGCGGCGCCACGGGTCGGCGGCGGTGGTGGCGATGCTCATTGGCGACGACGTTGCGGGCTATCTGGAAGAGCCACACGCGGAACGTCGAAGCGTCTGCGTCTGCGTCTGCGTCCGCGGCCGCGCCCTCTGCCCCGGCCGCGCCACTCGGGGCCCCGCCACTCGCCGCCGCGCCACTCGCGGCCGTCGCGAAATCGCCGGCTCGCTCTTCGAAGCGGGCCAACCCGGCGAGCGCCTTCATGAAGACGCTCTCAGTCGCGTCCTCGGCGGCGTGGTGGTCTCGGAGCTCGTAGTAGGCGAAGCTGTACACCTGGGCCAGGTACTTCCGATAGAGGGCATCGAACCGGGCGGGGTCGCGCCGGGCCGCCTCGACCAGGCCGCGATCGCGGTCGAGTCGCGCAAGACGGGTGCCCTTCTCCACCCTGCTAAACACCGGCCGGCTCACTTCGTTACACCCGGGCTGCGGTCGGGCGCCGAATCCGCCGTGAGACGAAGGTGCACGACTTCGCCGACCGTGACTTCGCGCTCGCCGCCGGGCGCTCCCTCGTCCTCGACCAGCAGCGCACCCGTGACGCCGTCCACGCCGACCGCCCTGACGCGCTCGCTGCCACCGTCGGGCAGCTGCAGATCGACCGTGTGCCCCGTGGTCACCTGCCGATCGTGCCAGCCCGCCACGTCGAACAGCCCGTCTCGCAATGCCAGCACGCGCGGCTCGAGCCGCAGCAGAAAAGCCTCGAGCAGCTCGTCCGTGTCGATCGGCCGTCCGCCGGAGGCTTCGCGCAAGCTCGACATCGACTCGGCCAGCTCATCGGGGAATAGGTCGGGCGGCCAATCTGCGTTCGTCCCGATCCCCACGATGGCGACAGGATCGGCGGTCCCGACGCCTGTGGTCTCGCCCAGGACACCGGCAACTTTGCGGACCCCGCTCGGCAACTCCACGACGATGTCGTTGGGCCACTTCAAGCGGAGCTTGCCGTCGGGCAGGCCGGCTACGGCCTCGGCCGCGTCCGCCATTGCGAGAGCCACGACTCCAGCCAGCCGCCACATCCGATCGGGAGCGAGGTACTGCGGCCGAAAGCCGAGCGAGAGGAGCAGCGCCGCTCCCTCGGGCGCGACCCACTTGCTACCGGACCGCCCGCGGCCCGCCATTTGCTCGTCAGCGACAGCCAGGGATACCTCGGGAGTTCCCGCAGACATCCAGTTGCGAACGATGTCGTTGGTCGAGCCAACCGACCGGAACCGCTCGCGCCGCGAGAGAAAGGCGACGCCGGTTGTCACGCGCCGGTCTTCGGCGCCCCACCCGAGCTCGCCGCTCCCGCCTCGCCCCCCTCCTGAACGACCGGCTCCGGCTCTTCGAGCCCGAAAGCCTTATGGAGAGCTCGCAGGGCGGTCTCGACCTGATCCTCTGCGATCATGCACGTGATCCGGATCTCGGAGGTCGAGATGATCTCGATGTTGACGCCCGCCTCTGCGAGAGCCCCGAACATGCGAGACGCGTAGCCGGGGGCGTTCTGGATGCCGGCCCCGACTATCGAAACCTTGGCCATCGCCGAATCGGTGGTCATCTCGCGGAAGCCGAGCTCGCGCACGATCGGGTCGAGGATGCGCTTCGTCTTGGCGAGGTCGCTCCGGAAGATGGTGAAGCTCAGGTCCGTCGTGCCGTGGTGGCCGACGTTCTGGACGATCGTGTCGACGTTGATCCCGGCCTCGGCCAGGGGCGAGAAGACGGCGTGGGAAATGCCAGGCCGGTCCGGGACCTCGACGAGGGTCACCTTGGCCACGTTTCGGTCGTGGGCCAGCCCGCGAACCTTGTTGCGCTGCTCCACGAACGGATCCTCCTTGATGAGCGTGCCGGGAACGTCCTCGAACGAGCTCAGCACCTCGATGACGACGTGGTTGACCCACCCGAGCTCGACGGCCCGGACCTGCATCACCTGAGCGCCCTGGTGGGCCAGCTCCATCATCTCCTCGTAGGAAACGACGGGCAACTGGCGGGCGTCCGGCTCGAGCCTCGGATCGGCGGTGTAGATGCCTCGGACGTCGGTGAATATCTGGCAGCGGTCGGCTTCGAGGGCTGCCGCGAGCGCCACGCCCGTAGTGTCGGAGCCGCCGCGTCCGAGAGTGGTGGTTTCGGTGAGCGTCGGATCCAGGCTGCTCTGGCCCTGGAACCCGGCGACGATCACGACGCGACCGGCTTCCAGCTCCGCAAATATGCGCTTCGGGTCGATTCCGGCGATCCTCGCCTTGCCGTAGTCGCCGTCGGTAGTGATGCCCGCCTGCGCGCCGGTCAGCGCAATCGACGGCACGCCCAGGGCGTGGAGCGCCATGGATACCAGCGTCGCGCTCTGGTGTTCGCCGGTGGCAAGCAGCATGTCGAGTTCGCGCGGATCCGGATCGTCCGTGATCGCGCCGGCAAGGGCGAGCAGCTCGTCCGTCGTATCGCCCATGGCGGACACGACAACCACGAGGTCGCACCCGGTCGCGCGTTCGCGGGCGATGCGTGTGGCGACGCGACGGATTCGATCGGCGTTGGCTACAGAAGAGCCGCCGAACTTCTGGACCACGAGCGATTTGGACATGGCGGGCATTCTACCAGCGCGAAGTGACGTGGACGAGTTGGCTCGCGGCGCGCCAGACCCGCCCGACGGGACTTTTGCGCGGAAGACGCGGCTTCGCGCGACGTGTGGCGACAATTGCCGAGTCTGTACGCCCGGAGGAACTTGACTCGTGTGCTTCGATCTCGACAGTACGCCGCCCATCCGACCGCTTTCCGGTGCGGGGGTCGAAGCTCGATCGCTGACGCTTCGGTCGGGCGACGGCACGAGCTTCAGGGCGTTCCATGCATGGCCGTCGGTCCCGACCGGAAAGGCGATCGTCATCCTGCCCGACGTCCGCGGCTTGCACCATTACTACGAGGAGCTGGCCCGGCGTTTCGCGGAGATCGGGGTCGAGGCCGTCGCAATCGACTATTTCGGACGGACGGCCGGCCTCGACGAGCGCGGCGAAGAGTTCGACTACGCCCCGCACGTGGCGAAGACCACATGGGCCGGCACCTCCGCCGACTTCAACGCTGCCGCGAACTATCTACGCAGCGACGCGGACAAGTCGCGAGCCAGGGCGCTCTTCGCGATCGGCTTCTGCATGGGCGGACGCAACGCATTCCTGTCGGCGACTCTCGACCAACGGCTCGCGGGCACGATCGGCTTCTACGGCTTCCCCGGCGGTGCGGCCCGCAACGACTCGCCTGCGCCTCTGGACCTCATCGACGATTTCGATTGCCCCGTTCTCGGGATATTCGGCGGCGCCGACCAGGCCATCCCGGTGGCGATAGTCCAGCAGTTTCGCGATGCGCTCCAGGCCGCCGGCATCGATCAGGAGATCGTCGTCGAGCCCGACGCCCCGCACAGCTTCTTCGACCGCAAGGCGGCCGAGTATCAGGCGCAATCCGACGATGCCTGGGCTCGCGTGCGGCGGTTCGTCGAAACTCACGGGGCCAACTGAGTTTCGACTCGCCGCGCATCGACACCGTGGGACGGGCGACGGGCTCGTGTGCGACCATTCCGGGACAAGCGCTGGGCGGCACCCTCGGCGCGGTCACCGGAGGTAGGAATGCCCACACAGGACCGAAAGCCGGCGCCTGAAGACATGACGGCCGACCTGGAGTCACAGGCGGCCGACTTCATGGCCGACAACGACGCCTGGATGTACGGGCCGAATGCCGCGACCGTCCTGGCGATGCTCGATCGGCTCGAGGAGTTCGGACCGGAGCAGGCTGTGCCGCTCGCCCAAGCCTGGCAGGCCGGGCCCAAGGAAAGCCGCGAGACCGCGCGCAAGGCGGCTCGAAAGCTGGCGGAGAAGGACGCGGAGATCGCGCGCTACCTGGGTCTCGCGAGGGAACAGGTTGGCAGTTGGGTGGCCGTCAAGGCCGACTACCCGCCTTACCGGGAAGCGGAACCGGAATGGGCTCGCCTGTGTGCCCAGGCAGGCGAGGCAACGCTCGACGCGCTGACCTCGGTGATACTCGAGCCCGAGTTGAACAAGTCCGACAGGGCGGCACTCTACGAGCCGTGGTTCCAGGCTATCGCCCGGCTGCCTGCCGCGGCCCGTGGCGACGAGGCCGAGGACGAGGACGAGGCCGAATCGGACGACGAAGGCAAGTACGGCCCCAATTCTCCAGCCGTGGCCGACTTCCTCAACCGCCTCTGGCTGCTCGCCCCCGAACAGGTATCACGCCTGGTGAGCGGCTGGGAGCGTACTCCCCGCGAGGCTCTCGACCTTGCCCATGAGTCGCTGCTCGCGGTCGTAGACGAGGATCCGGAATGGCGCGATCAGGTGCGCCACGCCCAGGATCAGCTCGTGCCGTGGCTCAACGGCGGGCGACTCGAGGATTCCGGCTTCATGGGAGACAGCGGGCAGGCTGCCTCGCGCAAGATGGCCGGTCCCGCTCTTGCCGACGCGATCGCCGCGCTCGTCGTGGGGGACCTGCTGCTGGCCGAAGACGCGATAACCCTGTACGGCCCCTGGTTCAACCTCGTGGGGGCACCCGAACTAGCCCTGGCCGACGATCTCGGCGAGGGCGAAGACGGCGACACGGCCTGATCGGGCGAAGCCAGAGGATTCGAGATGTTCCGTCGCAACAAGAACGAAGCACGAAGCGCCAACAGGCTTTCTGACGAGATCGAGCCGAATGTTCTGACCGGCAACGGGTCCGAGACTGCCAACGCCGATCTGTTTGGGGCCCCGGAGACGCTGTACGGCCCCAACGGCGAGGCAGTGGCGGGCCTGATCGAAGCCCTGGATGGAATCGATGCCGACCAGGCCGAAGCAATTGCCGGCTCGTGGACGGCGGTGAGGCCGGCAGACCGCCAGATCGCCCAGATGATGGCGCGACGACTCCGGAACGACCGGCGCCTCGACGCCCCTCTCCGTGCTGCCGAGGGTCGGATCGTGGATTGGCTCGCGGCCAGCAAACCCGCGGACGACCTCGAAGTGAAGCGCTACGAGGAAGTGGCCGGGGCCGCGCGCGACGCCGTGGCGGCGCTGATCCTCGACGAAGAGCTGAACGATGCCGACTTCGCGACACTGTACGGGCCGTGGTCGGATGTCATGGACGCAGATACGGATACCGACGCCGAGGCGGACGACGACGATAGCGACCGCGAGCCCGAAGGCGAGAGCCGCGATGAGCCGACCGACGCCGAAAGTGACTTCGGGCCGAATGCCGCGCTGATCCTCGATCTCCTGGCCCAGCTCGAAGGCCTCTCGCCGACGCAACTCCGGAGTCTATCGAGCGCCTTGGGCTCGGCCGATCGGGATGCTCTGGCGCGTGCCCGCGCGGCTGTGGAAGGCGCCATCGAGGCCGATCCGGATTCCCGTGACGAGGTGAAGCGGGCCGAGGCCCAGGTGGCCGAGTGGGCCGGCGAGGATGACGTCCAGCTTCGCGAAGGCGCGGCCCCGGCAGTCGTGGACGCGGTCTTGGCATTGGCGATGGGGGACGCGCTGAGCCAGGCAGACGCCGCGACGCTTTACGCACCGTGGGCAAACGTGGTCGGCGAGCCGGAGCTGCCGTCGTTCGAGGACGACGAGCTCTCTTGAGTCGCTACAGGCGAACTGGACAGGTGATCGGCCTTCTGCAATCCTCGCGTCCATGAGCCAATCGATTGTCACGCTGGACATGGAAGGCGTGCTGACGCCGGAAATCTGGATTGCGGTGTCCGAAAAGACGGGCATCCCGGAGCTGCGCCGCACCACCCGCGACGAGCCCGATTACGACAAGCTCATGCGCGGACGCCTGGCCATCCTGGACCAACACGGCTTGAAGCTGTCGGACATCCAGGATTGCATCGGCACGCTGAGTCCCCTTCCCGGCGCGAGGGAGTTTCTCGATGAACTTCGCTCGTTCGTGCAGGTCGTGATCCTGTCCGATACGTTCGAGCAGTTTGCCGCTCCCCTGCTCCGCCAGCTCAACTGGCCGACCCTGCTGTGTCACCGGCTGATTGTCGAGAACGACTGCATCGTGGACTATCGATTGCGCATCCGGGAGCAAAAGCGCGAAGCCGTGGCCGCGTTCAAGCGGATGAACTATCACGTCATCGCCGGGGGCGATTCCTTCAACGACATCGCGATGCTCAGCGAGGCCCACGAAGGCATCCTGTTCCACGCGCCCGACAACGTGAAACGGCAATTCCCCCAGTTCCCGGCCGTCGAAACGTACGCCGATCTGATGGGACTGATCAAGCAGGCGATGGCGTAGCTGCTAAGGGTCCTCGCCGCGGTTGCACCGCACCGAACCGGCCGCCGTCCTCGTGTTTAGCCGCCAGTGGATGCTGCCTTCTTGCCCAGCTTGCCGGGAGTGAAAGTTAGGCCCGATAGCGGCCGTGCGGCGGTGCGGCGACGCGATCGCAGACCGTCACGAAGAAGGCGTCACGCTCAGGCCAGGGCTGGACCGGCAAACCATGACCGCCTCGGGGCGGGTCGCTACGTTCCCAAGTCCTCTAACTCCCACGCCAGGCAAGTTGGACCAGATGCCCGATCCCGGGGCCTGGGGCAGCGACTCGCATGCCTACATGCCCCTCAAGGCGCGAACGTCGGATTGCACCAGCGGCAACCCGAATCGCGATCGCGCGACCTACCAGCCCAGGGCGCGCATGACGCCGGCCGTGGTCGGCTCGGCTTCGATGATGGCGTTGGCGCCGCCAGCGGTTCGCTCGGCCGTCTCCGGGTCCTTTAGGCCGTGGCCCGTGAGGACGCACACGATCGTGGCGTCGCGATCGATCCGCCCCTCGGCCGCCAGCTTGAAGACGCCGGCGAGACTCGTCGCCGATGAAGGCTCGCAGAAGATCCCGTGGGTCGCCAGTTCGCGATAGGCGGCCACGATCTCATCGTCCGTGACCGCCTCGATGAGGCCGCCGGACTCGTCGCGCGCAGCCTCGGCCCGCTTCCAACTCGCGGGATTGCCGATGCGGATGGCCGTGGCAATCGTCTCCGGGTGCTCGATCGGATGGCCCATCACGATCGGCGCGGAGCCCGCTGCCTGGAAGCCGTACATCTTGGGCTTGGCGTTGATAAGGCCCGCGGCCTCGTACTTGTTGAAACCTCGCCAGTAGGCGGTGATGTTGCCGGCGTTGCCCACGGGGATCGCCAGAATGTCCGGCGCCTTGCCAAGGTCGTCGCAGATCTCGAAGGCGGCCGTGGTCTGGCCGTCGATCCGGTACGGGTTGAGGTGGTTGACCAGCGTGACCGGGTTTTCCTTCTGCTCGGCCATCTCGCGGACGACCGTGAGGGCCTGGTCGAAGTTGCCGTCGACGGCGATGACCTTCGCTCCGGCGACGATGGCCTGGAGCAGCTTGCCCAGCGCGATCTTGCCCTTTGGCAGAACCACGATGACTTCCAGTCCGGCGGCGGCGCCGTATGCCGCGGCCGAAGCCGAAGTATTCCCCGTGGATGCGCAGATGACCGCCTTGCAGCCTTCCTCGACGGCCTTCGAGATGGCCATGACCATGCCCCGGTCCTTGAACGAACCGGTCGGGTTCGTGCCCTCGTATTTCACGTACAGGTTGGGCACGCCGATCCGCTTGCCAATGCTGTCCAGGCGAACCAGGGGCGTGCTGCCCTCGCCGAGGGTGATGATCGGGGTCGCGTCGGTGACGGGCAGGAACTCGCGATAGCGCTCGATCAGGCGCGGCCGGGCTGGGTATCGGGCGACAATCGGGCCGTTGGCGGGTGAGGTGGACACTTTGGGCTCCGGCTACGAAGTCAGGATCGGGTAGATGGGGACGTCGCGGTCGTCGGCGATGAGCGGCGCGATGGCCTCGCGGACCTCGGCGAGCGGCAGCGGCCTCGTCTGGACGGCCGCCCACGATCTGCTGCGATGTCGCGGAAGGCTGCTCGGAGGCGGTCCGGCAATCTCGTCGGCGAGCCGACCCGGAACTTCCTCGACCATGACTCCTGGCAGGCACACGAACCAGGGCCGCCGGATGCCCGAGCGGTCGTCGGAGAGAGTGACGAGGCCTGGGGCCGCAGGCGGGAGATCGGCCCAGGTGCTCAGGCCGCTGCGGGCGACTTCGAGCAGATCGGCCAGGACGGCGCTGCTGGTCGCGGGGCCACCGGCGCCGGGGCCCTCGAAGGACACGCGGCCGACGGGATCGGCATCTATCTCGAGGCGGTTCAGGACGCCGTCGGTCCGACCCAGCGGCGCCGTGACCGGGACCGCGCACGTCATGACGGATCCGGACAGCCCCAGCTCGGGCTCGGCGGTCCCCGCGGCGGATACGGTCGCCACGAGCCGGATCGCCAGGCCAAGCGCCACGACGCCGGCAATGTCGTTTGCGGAGACGCCGGTGATGCCCGGCTTGCCGTCACCGCGAAGAGACGGCGGGCAGGCGACGATCGAGTCGACATCGGGCCACACGCCAAAGGCCAGGCGGGTCAGGATCGCCAGCTTGTTGGCGGCATCGTGCCCTTCGACGTCGGCACTGGGGTCGCGCTCGGCATAGCCTTGAGCCTGCGCCGCAGCCAGCACTTCGTCGTAATTCCGGCGCGCCTGCATCATCTCGGTCAGGATGAAGTTCGTGCTGCCATTCACGATGCCACGCACCCGGCGGACCCTGTTGGCGGAGAGGTCCCGGGCCAGCGGATCGAGCACAGGAGTGCCGCCGCAAACGGCCGCCTCGAAACGAAGAGCCACGCCGTTGGCACGCGCGAGGGACTCCAACTCGGCTCCGTGGAGGGCGAGCACGAGCTTGTTGGCGGTCACCACGGGCTTGCCGGCCGAGAGCGCGGCAGCTATCAGCGACCGGGCAGGCTCCTCGCCACCGATCAGCTCCACGATGATGTCGACGTCGCTGCGGGCGATTGCCGCCGCCGCGTCCGGCACGATGAGCTCGCGCGGCATGCCGCGATCCACGGCACTCTGGGCGTTGAGCTCGGCGATGGCCACGAGCTCGAGCATTCGACCGCCTGCCGGGCCGATCCGCCGGTCCGGATCGCGCAAGAACCCGCGCGCCACTTCGGCGCCGATCGTGCCGACACCGAGGATGGCGACGCGAAGCGGTCGTTGCTCGGTCATGGGCGGGTTGGACTGGGGCCAGCGGAGCCGAGATGGCGCTGCAGCCGTTGTGACGGACTGGTTGTGCGTCGTCCGAGAATGGTACCCGAGGCGTCGGCCCGTGTGCCGAAAGCCACTGAGCCGAAAACCACTGTGCCGAAAGCCACTGAGCCGAAAGCCGAGGCCGAGCATCCGCTAGCATGCGTCGTGTCGTCCCACCCGGATGCGTCGTACCGGGACGAAAGAGAGAGTTCGTGGTGCAACGGACAACCGCCCTGGGGGGGCGCCATCGCGTGGCTGGGACCGCGAACGAGGCTGAGGGCCGTCACGGCATCCTGAGCCTGCGCCAGTACCGCCTGCTGAAGTTCGTCTTCACCGTGCTCGGGATCGTGGCTGTCGTCTACTACTGGTACTTCCTGACCATTCAGGAGAATGGCGCGCAGCCTGTCGACGCCATCTTCTACTGGCGGGCCGACCCGTCCAACCTGTATCCCCACGCCGCCGGGGGACTCTCCAACGGCTACGTCTACACGCCTGCCTTCGAATTCCTGGCCGCGCCCTGGAGAGTGCTGCCGTTCCTCACTTTCGTGGCAATCTACCGGGCCATCCTGCTCGGGATCCTGTTCTGGCTCGCCGGGCCCTTGACCCTCCCCGTGCTGCTCGCCTTCCCGGTCGCCTCCGAGGTTGCCGCCGGCAACATCCAGCTCGTCCTGGCGCTCGCGCTCGTGCTGAGTCGGCGCTGGCCGGCTGCCTGGGCAGTCGTGCTCCTGACGAAGGTGACGCCGGGAGTGGCCCTGCTCTACCACATCCTCCGGCGCGAGTGGCGGCAGGTCGCCATCGCCGCGGTCGCGACCGGGGCCGTGCTCGTGGCGGCGCTCATCCTGTATTGGGGGCAGTGGCCGGCCTACATTCGCCTGATGTCCAACCCCGCGCCTGCGGTCGCGCCGTTCTACCTGCCGTTCTGGGAGAGGCTGCCATTCGCGGTGGCGATCGTCGCCGTCGGAGCCTGGCGGGGGTGGTGGTGGACCACGGTCGTGGCCGCCTTCGTGGCCCTGCCGGCGTGGTACTACATCAGCCCGGCGCTACTCGTCGGCGTGTTGCCGTCGCTTCGCGAGGGTGCGGGAAGGGTTCTGCTCGGCGATCGCGCCGCGTCGCCCGCGGGAGCTTAGCGCGGCCAACCGCCGACTCGGCAGGAGATCGCCGTCGGGCGGGCGCCGTCGAGCGGGCGCGGTCGCGGATTGCGTCGGCTAAACTCGGCGTCATGACGACCGATTCCGCATCTTCGCCCGTCTCAACCCGCCCATCCAGCTTGCCCGCCAGGCCGCGCATCTACAGCGGCATACAACCCACGGGCCGGCCCCACCTGGGCAACGATCTCGGCGCGATCCGCAACTACGTCGCGCTGCAGGATCGGTACGAGGCGATCTACTGCGTCGTCGACTACCACGCCCTGACGCACGTTCACGATCCGGAGGTGCTGCGCCGGCAGACGCTCGAGATGGCGGCAGCCTTGATCGCGCTTGGGCTGGACCCGAAGCGCTGCACCGTCTTCGTCCAGTCGGACCGGCCCGAAGTCACGGAGCTGTGCTGGCTCTTCAACACCGTGACGCCGACGGCTTGGCTGCAGCGGACGCCGACGTACAAGGAGAAGCGCCAGAACCAGCCCGAGGACCTCAACCACGGACTGCTCACCTATCCAGTGCTTCAGGCCGCTGACATCTCGCTGCCCAAGGCGTCGTTGGTGCCGATCGGCAAGGATCAGGCCCCCCATCTGGAACTCAGCCGCGAGATCGTGCGCGCCTTCAACGCCCGCTACGGCGAAACCTTCCCCGAGCCCCAGGCCGTATATACCGAGGCGCCGGTCGTTCTGGGCACGGACGGGGTCAAGAAGATGAGCAAGTCGATCGGCAACACGATCGACGTCCTGGCCGAGCCCGAGGTCATCCGCAAGCAGGTCATGTCGATGGTGACCGACACGCAGCGGATCATGCGCTCCGATCTGGGACGTCCGCAGGTCTGCAACGTGTGCCAGATGCACCGCCACTTTGGCAGCGATTACGAGGAGATATGGGAAGGCGAGCGGACCGCCCGAACCGGCTGCGTCGACACCAAGAAGCTGCTCGCGGAGCGCATCATCGCCCACTACGCCCCCGCTCGCGAGACTTACCGCGAGCTGACCTGCGATCCGGCCCGGCTGCGCCGCATCCTCGATGAGGGCGCCGAGCGGATCCGCCCCATCGCCGAGGCGACCATGACCGAAGTCCGCGAGCGGATGGGGCTTCGATAGCCCTTCGGGGAATGACCCGAGCGCAGTCTCGTCGTACCATCACACCGTCAGCCCGTGCCGAGGTTTGGGGGATGAGCGACCAGCCCACGACCACATCGTTCAGCTTGAGCGACCGAGAGCATCGCTGGCTGACTGCGTTCCTGGTCGTGGCGACGCTGGCCGTGAGCTTCCTGGTCGTGGACTACATCGGGAAGTGGCTCACGTACTTCGGCGACGTGATCATGATCTTCTTCCTGGCCTGGCTGCTGGCCTTCATCCTCAGCCCGATCGCCAACGGCCTCGTCCATCTCTTCCCGCGCTTGCCACGCTGGCTGGCGGTGATCCTCGTTTACGCCCTCCTGATCGTCGCCCTGATCGCGGCGATCCTGCTGGTGGCCCAGCAGCTGTATTCGTCCATCAACAACTTGATCACGCACTGGCCCCAGGGCGATGCCCTGCGTACCAAACTCCAGCCGGGGCAGGACTGGCTCAATTCCGTCGGCGGCAGCCAGATCAGCCTCTACGAGCAGGTCACGCAGCTCCTGGCAAACATCAAGAACGGCGCGAATGACCTGCTCAAGCCGTTGGGCGACATAGCCGTCGCGAGCCTCGGCATCTTCGGCAACCTGCTCTTCATCTTCTTCCTGTCGCTCTACATGGCCGTCGATCGGGATCGCATCGTCAGCTTCCTCTTCCGTCTCGTGCCGCCCGCTTACACCGACGAGGCACAGCTACTGGAGCACAGCGTCGCCCGATCCTTCGGCGGCTTCCTGCGCGGCCAAGCGATGATGGGGCTCATGTACGGGGTCATCTCCATGGTGGCCAGCACGATCCTGGGCGTGCCGTACATGCCGGTGACGGCCGTCACTTCGGGCGTCCTGCAAGCGATCCCGTTCTTCGGGCCGTTCATCTCGTGGGCGCCGCCGGTGCTCGTCGCCATCTTCTTCAAGCCCGACGCGGCCTTCTTCGCCCTGGCGATCATGATCGCCGGCTGGTTCGTCCTCATGAACATCATCCAGCCGCGCCTGATGTCGGAGGCCGTCGGCCTCCATCCCGTCGTCGTGCTTGGCTCCGTCATGATCGGATCCAAGCTGGCGGGCATCCCCGGAGCTATTTTCGGGATCCCGATCGCGGCCGTCATCGCCTCGTTCTTCTTCTACTACCTGGGCCACCGCCGCATCGACGGAGGCACGGTCACCGACCGCGCGGCCCGCGTGGTGGAGGAACGCGAAGGCCGGCCGATCCGTGTTCCCAGGCTGCCTCAGGCAGGGGAGGACCAAGAGCTGGAGCAACTCCCGGTCGCGCCCGCCGTGAAGCGACGCAGCCGGACGGCTCGAAAGGTAGCGAGCGACCCCGTCACGAATCCCGGGCCGCCAGTGCAAGGCGCCGCCGGATCCAGCGGCCGCCCCACTCTCGCAGAATCGACGTTGCCTTCAGCCCCCGCGGCGGCGGAGACAAACTCGACTCGTGGCGGGGCCAAGAACCCAGCCTGACGTCAGGCGTCCCGGGTCAGGACTTCGCGACCTTGATGAGTCCCGCAGCGATTGCCTTGAACGCGTCCTGGGATAGTCCCGTCCCGGTGATCGTGTAGCCCTTTCTAGTTCCGGGCCCGATGTAGATCGCGTAGCCGTCGCTCGCGGCCGGCCCGAGGGCATCCAGTGACCCCGACAGATCGCCGAACGAAGCCGTCCCGATCACGGAATCGTGCGCCGAGCAGAGGCTCAGGCCGCCGGTGCAGAAGGCCCCTTCCTGGAGTGAGATCTTGGCGCCGCCGGGGCCCTTGTAGGAGATCTGGAGCCACTGGTCAGTGCCGCCTCGCCACATGCCACCGCCGCCGCTCGTGTCCACGTACCAGGTCGCCGGCAGCACGGGGCAGTAAATGTCGAACGGCAGCCCGTCCGCGGCCGAGACGAAGAAGGTCTGGTTGTCTCCGCTGCCGGCGCACGCTGCGCCCAAGCCGCTCGCGCTCGCTCCCGGAGAGCCTCCCGAGGCTTCGGGCGTGGCTTCGGGCGTGGCTTCGGGCGTGGCTTCCGAAGTGGCGGAGCCGGACGCCGACGGTTCGCTCGATGCTGACCCGGCCGGGGTCGTAGCTGACGACGCCACGGTCGCACTCGCTGTGCCAGTCAGCGGCGGGAGCGAATTCGGGGCCGTCGGGTTTGTGGAGCCGCAAGCGCCGACCGCCAAAACGACGATCGCGGCGCAGCCGAGCAAGCTGGAAAAGCGCGTGCGTTTCACTGGCAGTCCCCTATCGAACTTGAAGAGCTTGGACTGCGACGGTAACGCAGCCGCCCGAGGATTTACGCCGGGACGGTCGGCTGGGCGGTGAAGATCGAGACTTGGGCGTTCTCTGGGAGCATGACGCCGAGGATCTTCTGCAGGGCGAGTACGTGGACGCAAGATCCCCAACTGTCGAAGAAGTGGCACGTGCAGTGCCAGGCTCCGCCGTCGAGACGCACCGTATGGGTGTCGTTGTCACCCTTAAACGTCACCGCGAGCTGCTCGAATGTGATCCGATCCAGCTCGCGGGAATAGCGGTTCGCCTTCTCGACCTTCCCGATCAGAGAACTGTTCATCGAATAGAACCCTCCGTCGCCCTGGCCTGCTCGAAGAGGTAAGTCGCACGGCTTCGAACGCACTGCCGAAGCCGGCTCTAGGTCACTGTACAGCTGCGAGCCGATGAGCGGAGGCATTCCTTTGCCGACCATGGAATTGCCCGCGGACCGGGTCAGGGCCGGACGTGGCGCTCCCCCACGAGGCGGTTGAGCGCCGTGCGGGACCTGATCCGACCGCCGGGAGAGGGTTGCAGCGTGCGGGTGCCGCGCGCCGGAACGGACGCTACGAACGGCCGTTCCAGATGACGTCGCTAAGCTTCCCGAACGAGCTTCTCCCCCGCTGCCACTATCTCGTCCACCGCGGCCTGGGAGGCCGCCTCCGTGTAGACGCGCACCAGCGGCTCGGTCCCGCTGAAGCGAACCAGCAGCCACGAGCCGTCGTCGGCGAAGAACTTGAAGCCGTCGTTTGTGGTGAGCGTCTGCGTCCGTACGACCGGGTGGCCGGCCAACTCGGTGGGCGCCCGTTCGGGCAGTTCGACCAGCAGCTTGGCCTTGAGGCCAGGGTATATAGCTCGATCGACGTGAACGTCGATGCGACGGTAGCTCGACGGTCCGGCGATCTCGTGCAGGTGGGCGATCGCCTTGGAAACAGGCCACCGGCCCGCTTCCTTCTCGCACAGGAACAGGTCGAGCAGCATCAGGTCGGTGAAGATGCCGTCGCGTTCGGGGAGGTGCATGCCGAAGCCGAAGCCGCCGGACTCCTCCCCGCCCATCATCGCCCCGGTTTCGATCATCTTGGGCCCGACGTACTTGAACCCGACCGCCGTCTCGTAGACCTCCACGCCGTACAGCTTGCCCAGCCGCTCCGCCATCGAGGTTTCGTTGACGGTCTTGACGACGGGCTGCCGAAGACCGCGATGCTCGACGAGGTAGTACATGAGCAGGGCGTAGATCTGGAGCGTGGTGACGAAAACGCCGCGCTCGTCGGCCATGCCGGAGCGGTCCGCGTCGCCGTCGAGCAGCAGGCCGAGGTCGTAGCCGCCAGCGGTCAGTGTCGCCAGCGCTTCGTTCACGTTGGGCACGATGGGCTCGGGGTTCACGCCGCCGAAATACGGGTTCCGCTCCGAGTGGATCTCGTGGACGCGGATGCGGCCTTCCGCCAGCAAGCTGCCCATCCAGCCGGCTCCCGAGCCGTACAACGGGTCCACCAGCACGTCGAGGTCCGCGGCCTTCAGGCGGTCCAGGTCGAGGTTGCGACGGATGAACCGCTGATAGCCGGCGAACGGGTCGAACCGCTCGACCATGCCGGCCGCTTCGGCGTCGGCCAGGGGACGCCGCGGGATGGCGGCGAGGCCGTTGGTCGCCAGATTCGCCTCGATGACGTGGAGCATCTCCGGGCTCGCCGCGGCTCCCGTAGGCGACTTGACCTTGAAGCCGTTGTCGGTCCAGGGGTTGTGGCTGGCGGTGATGACGATGCCCGCGGCGGCGCCACGCTGGACGACCTCGAACGAGGACATCTGAGTCGGCACGGCCCCCGCCGCCAGAGCGACGTGGATATCGTGGGCCAGCAGCACTTCCGCCGCCGCAGCCGCGAAGTGCTCGCTCGCGAAGCGCCGATCGTAGGCGATCACCACGCCCTTGGATTGCTCGCCTCGGCCGACGACATACTCGGCCACGGCATCGGCGCAGCGGCGGACATTCTGGAACGTGAACTCGTCGGCAACCTTGGCGCGCCAGCCGTCGGTGCCGAACAGGATCTGCGTCGGCTGATCCGGCGCGGCCGGCACCTCTTGCGACGGCGATGGATTTGTCGTCATGCGCCTTCCTCTGGGACGCCGCGCGAGCTGGCAGGGGCGGTACTCGAACCGGTTGAACCGGCCTTGCCTCTAGCGAACTCCTCGGCAATCTGACGAACGTCTTGGGACCGATCCGCGGCGCAAACGAGCAGCGCATCGGGGGTGTCGACCACGATTACGTCGCGAAGGCCTATCGTCGCCACGAAGCGGCCGCCCGCCAGGACCAGGCTCCCATGGGAGCCGATGTCGCGGCGATTGCCGAAGCCTTCACTACCTGAAAGGGTATCGGAACGTGCGCTGGCGGCCGCGGCGGCGACCCAAACGTCGCGGAGAGCGGCCCAGCTGCCCAGGTCGCTCCAGCCCACGTCGATTGGCACCACAGCCACAGCGCCCTCGAGCGAGGCCGGCTCCATCACCGCGTAGTCGATCGAGGTCGCGCGCAGCGAGGCATAGGCGCTGTCCAGGTCGGTGGCCGCGTCCAGGTCGGCCGCGTCCAGGTCGGCCGCGATCACCCGGATCGGACCCACGATGTCGGGCGCGTGCCGCGAGAGCTGGTCCCGAATGGCCGCTCGAGTCCACGCGAAGATGCCGGCGTTCCAGCTGGCCAGGCCCGTCGACAGCAGCTCCTGCGCCCGCTCGACCGTCGGCTTCTCCACGAAACGGTCGACGGCGAACGTCGGGCGGCCGCGTACCTGACGGGCGGGCGGCAGGGCAAGGACGTAGCCGTAACCTGTTTCGGGCCGATCCGGCGTGACGCCCAGCGTCACCAGGACGCCGCTTCGGGACACTTCCTCGGCAGCCGCGAGAGCTTCACGGAACCCGGCCTCATCGGCGATGTGGCTGTCCGCGGGCAGTACGAGCATCGTTTCCCCGTCCGGCCTCGCGATCGCTTCCGCGGCCAGCGCCACCGCCGCCGCCGTATTCCGGCCCATCGGCTCGCCGATCAGGTTCGCGGCGGGAACTGCCGGCAGCTGATCGGCCACGAGCGGGAGGTAGCGCCGATCGGTCACCACGAAGACATCCTCGGGGCCGATGAAGGGCGCGAGCCGCGCCACGGTGCGCTGGATCAGGCTCTCGTCGCCCAGCAGCCGCAGGAACGGCTTGGGGCATTCGGGCGTGCTGAGCGGCCAAAGCCGCGTCCCACCTCCGCCAGCCAGGATGACCGCGTACACCGTAGCGCTAGGACGCGGCAGTCGGGCTGGGGACCGCCACGCCGCACTCTGCGGCCAGCGCTGCGGCCTTGCCGGTTCGTTCCCACGGGAAGTCGCCGTCGGTCCGGCCGAAGTGGCCGTACGCCGCGGTCTGCCGGTAGATCGGCCGGCGAAGATCCAGCGCGTCGATGATGCGCGCGGGGCGCAGGTCGAAGTGCCTGTCGATGGCGGCCAGGATCTTCTCGTCGGGCACGCGCCCGGTTCCGAAGGTCTCGATCGACACCGACTCGGGGTGGGCGATGCCGATTGTGTACGCGATCTCGATCTCGAATCGATCTGCCAGGCCGGCCGCAACCACGTTCTTGGCGACCCAGCGAGCCGCGTAGCTAGCGGAGCGGTCCACTTTCGTCGGGTCCTTGCCGGAGAAGGCCCCGCCGCCGTGACGAGCCATGCCACCGTACGTGTCGACGATGATCTTGCGGCCGGTAAGGCCGGCGTCGCCCATGGGGCCGCCGATGACGAATCGACCGGTGGCGTTGATGTGCATGATCGGGTCCTTGGCCCGCAGCTCCAGCGGGATCGTGGGCATGATCACCGATTCGATGATGTCTGAACGCAAGCGCTCGATCCGGACGTCGGGGTCGTGTTGCGCGGCGATGACGACGTTGCGAACCAGCTTGGGTACGCCGCGCTCATATTCGATGGTGACCTGAGACTTGCCGTCGGGTCGAAGGTAGGGCAGGCGGCCGCTCTTGCGGACCTCGGCGAGCCGCCGGGCCAGCCGGTGGGCCAGCGCGATCGGCAGCGGCATGAGCTCCGGGGTCTCCGTGCAGGCGAAGCCGATCATCATCCCCTGGTCGCCGGCGCCCAGCTCGTGCCTCGCCGAAGGCTCGCTTCCGTCGCCGCGGACCTCCATCGCTTCGTCGACGCCCATGGCGATGTCCGGGGACTGCTCCACGACGCTGACCATCGTCCCGCAGGTCTGATAGTCGAAGCCGTACTCGGCATTGGTGTAGCCGATGTCGCGAACGGTGTCGCGCACGATCGACTGGAAGTCGACATAGGTCGAGGTCGTGATCTCACCGAGCACCATGACCAGTCCGGTGGTGGTCGCCGTCTCGCAGGCAACGCGGGCCATCGGATCGTCGGCGATGATGGCGTCCAGAATCGCGTCGGAGATCTGGTCGCACATCTTGTCCGGGTGACCCTCGGTCACCGATTCGGACGTGAACAGGTACTGCGGGTCATCGAGGAAGCTGGTCATCGTTCTCCCTGTGGCC
>OCZT010001327.1_pt1 | contig 25478 bp, 24 predicted proteins | sample 1539031 | NCBI WGS metagenome assembly OCZT01 (sample SAMEA3539308, study PRJEB22396) | soil metagenome | biome: tundra; feature: field; material: soil | place: USA | collected 2010-05 | depth 0.15 m | reverse complement strand
GTTTATCAGCGGGCTCCTGACATTTTTCTGGGTCACGGGTATAATTCAATCGCTTCTTCCCTTATACCACAGGAATAAAACCTACAGGAAAATCGGGGATAACGGAGTAGATAAGTCACCTGAGGTTTTTAATGCATTCCTGCTGTTGTGTTTCTTCAGCCTGCTTTTTTTTATACTTGGTCATTCATTAAAAGGCTATTTTTCTGTCTTTCATAACAGGGGAAACGTACCATTTATAAATCTGTTATTGCTCTATATTCTCTTAAGCAGCCCGGTTTGTCTTATAGAGTATATCTATCTCCTCAATAACCGTTCATACAGGATTTTTCAATACGGGTTATATACTTTTGTGGCACAGCTTCTCTTTATCATTATACCAATCTTATTAGGGAAAGATATAATCTGGTCAATTTACGGGCTCCTCCTGATAACAGGGTTCCGATGGATCTGGCTGATAATTTTGCTGCGGAGATACACACAGATGATTCTATCTGTCGATTTTATCAAGGAACATCTTTACCTTGGTATACCTTTGATAATAACTACCCTTATAAGCGGATCAGGTCAGTATATCGATGGGGTAATTATTTCGGCCTTTTACCGGGATCCGGCTACATTTGCAGTATTCCGTTACGGGGCAAAAGAATTTCCTCTTGTACTCATGCTTGCTAACGGACTGAATGCTGCATTGCTTTCTGAGTTTGCAACCCGGGAAAAGATGAAAGAATCTATCGAGAAATTAAGGGTGAAGTCGGAGAAGCTTATGCACTTTCTTTTCCCTGCCACAATGGTAATGATGCTGATTGCACGCTGGATCTATCCGATAATGTTCAACAAGGATTTTGAAAAAAGTTCAGGTGTATTTCTTGTATATGCCTTGCTCATTATTCCACGGCTTGTTTTTCCGCAAACAATAATTGTCGGAAGAAAGAAGACTCACATAACTCTGATTGCTGCAATAATTGAAATTGTTGTAAACATTTCTTTAAGCCTGTTGATGTTAAAATTGAATTATAAACTTGTAGGAGTTGCTGTTTCAACATTTGTGGCTTATGTAGTCAGTAATGCATTTTTGGTGGGATATGTATGGTTTAAAATGAAAATCAAACCGGCTGAATACATACCTCTGAAAGTCTTTGCCTTTTACTCATTTCTCATTGGAATACTCTTTATCCTTATTGACCACAGAATAATTGATATACATTAGAATTGCTATAAGGCGTCAGGCATCTGGCATCAGTGAATTTACTTAGGACTTCCATCTTAGGACCTCAGGCTTCCTGTTATCGAAATCTGTTTATATTTGCATATTATACCTTTAAACTGATCGGGTACACAAATACTAATCTCCTTTTCTTTAAAATATATTTATGAAGGTAGTTGAGGTCAAAACAAAACAGGATAAAAAGGAGTTTATAAATTTTCCAAAGGAGTTATATAAAAACGACCCATTCTGGGTCTGTCAGCTTGATTCAGGTATCGAATCTGTTTTTGATCCTGCAAAGAATCATACGTTTAAGCATGGTGAAGCAATCCGGTGGATTCTTAAGGATGAGGGCAATCATACAATTGGGAGAATTGCCGCTTTTATAGACAAAGTCAGATCTGCCGCTAACCGGCAGCCAACTGGAGGTATTGGCTTTTTCGAAGTTGTTGAAAACAAAGAGGCTGCTTTTATTCTGTTTAATACCGCACTGGAATGGCATCGGTCACATGGTATGGAAGCCATGGATGGGCCTGTCAATTTCGGAGAGAATGACAATAACTGGGGATTGCTGGTGGAAGGATTTACCCAGCCTGGATTTGGAATGCCATTTAATAAAAAGTATTACAGGGATTATTTCGAGGCATTCGGTTTTAAAAATTATTTTGAACAATACTCATACCACAGAGCTGTAAGGAACTCCGATAATAAAATAGTCGAGTTCCCTGAGAGGATAATGAAAATTGCAGAATGGCTGTCAAAAAGACCCGGTTACTCTTTTCAGCATTTTGAATTCAGGAACAAGGAAAAATTTGTGAAGGACATCGTTGAAATTTACAATTCAACATGGTCTGTTTTTAAAGAAGATTTTACTCCTCTTGATCCGGTAATTCTGGAAGAATCGCTTGAACATGCAAAGTTAATTATTGATGAGAAACTCATCTGGTTTGCATACTTCAATCACAAGCCTATTGCTTTTTTTGTTCTTTTTCCTGATCTGAACCAGATTCTTAAACATCTTAATGGTACGATGAATCCCTGGAACATTATCCGCTTCGTATATTTTAAGATGACCCATGAAATGACCAGGATGAGGGCAGTTGTCGGGGGCGTTCATCCATCACATCAGAACAGCGGGGTGGAGTCTGCTATCTTTTTTCAACTATATAAAGTCTTTAAAAAGAAACCCTGGTTTAAAGAGCTCGAACTCTCGTGGGTCGGAGATTATAATCCCAGGATGATTGCAATCTATGAAGCTCTTGGCGCCAGGATTGCAAAAACTCATATTACTTACCGGTATATGATTAACCGTGAACTTCCATATATCAGATTTAAAGATGAAATGTCTGAAAGACAAGAGCATAGGAAAGAGCGTTTATGATATAAAGAATAAATTTGCAATTCCTTTTGCATTTTAAAGAATGTTAATTAATTTTGCAAACCCTAATCGGGGGAATTTATTTGGATTAATAAGGATAAAAAATATTGAGCAATGAAAAATGGTATTCATCCAAGCAATTACAGGTTTGTGGTTTTTCAGGATATGTCAAACGGAACTTCTTTTCTTAGCAAATCAACTGCACCATCGAGGGAGAGTATCAAATGGGAAGATGGAACTGAATATCCCCTGATCAAGCTTGAGATATCAAATACATCTCATCCATTCTACACCGGCAAAATGAAACTTGTTGATACGGCAGGTAGAGTAGATAAATTTAACACCAGGTATAAGGATCATATGGGGAAAAAGAAATAAAATTCAGTTTAAACTGATTTATAATAGGGACGAGCGGGTGCAAGTCCCTATTTTTTTGTCTTTTTTTATTCTATGGCACAATCATTGCATTACCCGATTTCACTACAGATGTAAAAATATTATGTAATTTTGGCACTCCCGGCATGAACAAAAGAGAAAAATAACAGTTTTGGAATAATAATAGCTGCACGGAAGAATTCATGCAGGATGCTATAAAACGAAAGTAGGAGTAAAGGAGAGATGGAGAAAAAATTCAGGAAACCTGTCAACGAGATAATGCTTCCGGATATACTTGATGGAGATGGAGATATAATACCCATAATAGCCGACGGAGATGATGGGGAGCTCGAGGATGTTGAGGTTCCGGATGCTATTCCTATTCTGTCGCTCAGGAATACGGTTCTTTTTCCCGGAGTAGTTCTGCCTATTTCAATCGGTCGTCCAAAATCGATACAGTTGATCAAGGATGCATACCGAACCAATAAGATTGTAGGAACTGTTGCACAAAAAGATCCCGATATTGAAAACCCGGAATTTCTGGACCTCCATTCTATAGGCACTATTGGTCAGATAGTTAAACTGCTTGAAATGCCTGACGGGTCGACTACGGCTATTATCCAGGGCAGGAAAAGAATGGTATTGCAGGAACTTGTTTCTGATGATCCATACTTTATTGCAAAGGTCAGGATAATCCCTGAAACGAAACCGGAAATGCTTAACAAGGATTTTGACGCAATAGTAGGTTCACTTAAAGATTTATCCCTTAAGATAATCAAAATTAATCCCAATATAAGCCCCGAAGCCTCCTTTGCTATCAAGAACATTGAGAATAATACTTACCTTATAAATTTCATCTGTTCCAATACTGATATAAAAGTTCAGGATAAACAGAAATTATTGGAAATAAATAGTTTGCGCGACAGAGGTTTTATGTTGCTCGAGTTCCTTGTCCAGGAAATACAGGTTCTGGAACTTAAGAATGAATTACAGTCAAAGGTAAAGAGCGACCTTGATCAGCAACAAAGAGAATTTCTGCTTCATCAACAGATGAAGACGATCCAGAATGAGCTGGGAGGGAATCCGGTTGAAAAGGAGATCGAGGAGTATATCAGGAAAGCTGAGACCAAAAAATGGAGCGCTGAAGTTAAAAAGGTATTCGATAAAGAACTGGAAAAGCTGCATCGCCTTAATCCTGCCGCAGCTGAATATTCAGTTCAGGTAAATTATATTGAGACCCTTCTTGATCTGCCATGGGAATTTTATACAGTTGATAACCTTGACCTTAAAAATGCGCGACGTGTTCTTGATTCTGATCATTTTGGTCTTGAAGAGGTTAAAGAAAGAATTCTCGAACATTTGGCAGTCCTTAAACTTAAGGGTGATCTTAAATCGCCTATCCTATGTCTTTATGGCCCTCCTGGTGTCGGAAAGACCTCTCTTGGAAGGTCTGTTGCCAAAGCAATTGACAGAAAGTATGTCAGAATGTCACTTGGCGGACTGCATGATGAAGCAGAGATAAGAGGACATAGAAAAACTTACATAGGAGCAATGCCAGGAAGGATAGTCCAGAATTTGAAAAGAGCCGGCACATCAAATCCGGTTTTTATACTGGATGAAATTGACAAAGTCGGACAGGATTTCAGAGGTGATCCTTCTTCTGCACTTCTGGAAGTTCTTGACCCTGAACAGAACAGCACATTCTTTGATAACTTCCTTGAAATGGAATATGACCTTTCAAAAGTCTTATTCATAGCTACTGCTAATAATCTTGCCACTATTAGTCCTGCACTGTTAGACAGAATGGAATTGATTGAAATAACCGGCTATCTTGTTGAGGAAAAACTTGAGATTGCAAAACGGCATCTCTTCCCCAAGCAGCTTGAAAACCATGGTGTAAAACCAAATCAGATCATTATCGACAATAAGGTGATGGAGACTCTTATTGAAAAATACACAAGAGAATCAGGTGTTCGCGAACTTGATAAAAGACTGGCCAAAATAGTGAGAGTCACAGCAAAAAATATTGCATCTGATACAAAATATGAAACCGTACTTTCCCAGGCTTCTCTGATTGAAATGCTCGGCCCTCCAAAATATACCCGGGATCTTTATTCGGGAAATGAACAGGCAGGTGTTGTTACTGGTCTTGCATGGACTGCAGCAGGAGGTGAGATATTATTTGTGGAAACCAGCCTGAGCAGAGGCACAGGTAAGCTGACTCTTACTGGTAATCTAGGGGAGGTCATGAAGGAATCGGCAATAATCGCTCTGGAGTACCTTAAATCAAATGCTGAATTGCTTGATCTTCCTGATAATTTTTCTGAAAAATGGAATATCCATATTCATGTTCCTGAAGGAGCGATTCCCAAAGACGGACCCTCCGCAGGAATTACAATGGCAACCTCAATAGCTTCTGCATTCACTCAGAGAAAAGTCAAAAAATATCTTGCGATGACAGGGGAGATTACTTTGAGAGGCAAAGTGCTGCCCGTCGGAGGCATAAAGGAAAAAATTCTCGCAGCTAAGCGTGCCAGCATAAAGGAATTAATATTATCGGAGGAGAACAGAAAGGATGTTGAAAACATTAAAGAGATCTATATTAAGGGATTAAATTTCCATTATGTGCAGACAATCATGGGCGTACTAGAACTTGCATTATTGAAGCAAAAGGTAAAAAATCCCAAGAAAATAACATTTGAATGAAGAAAATAGCTGTTTTCCCCGGATCATTCGATCCTTTCACAATCGGACATGAAGCGATCATCAGACGTGCAATAAATCTTTTTGATGAAATTATTATAGCCGTGGGTGCTAATGCCCTGAAAAAGAACTTTTATTCCCTTGAAACAAGGAAAGAAATGATCACGAAGGTATTTAAAGATGAGACCAGAGTGAGAGTAGATCATTATGAGGGGCTTACAGTGGATTATTGTAAAAAAAACGGTGCTGGTTATCTTCTGCGGGGCTTGAGAACGTCTGCAGATTTTGAGTTTGAAAGAGCAATCGGACAGGTAAATAAATCAATGGCGCCGGGTATAGAATCAGTTTTTCTGCTTACGGTTCCCGAACATTCATTTATTAATTCCACCATAGTACGTGACATAATCCGAAACGGAGGGGATGCTTCAAAATTTGTTCCTGCAGCAATTAATCTTAAAGACTATAAAGGGATCGAAGATAAGACAGCATTATCTCAGAATTGAACAATTGATCAGATCCATCAGAGACAGCCAGGCGCTGCTTTTAATCGAGTTAAGTTCATCAGGAAAAAGCCATTCAACTTTTGTTATACCCTCTGAAATCTGGGGATCGGTTATCATATTACCATCATATTTCATAAGAAACCAGCTTGTTTTTTTGAGGTATGAAATACCTTCCCAACTGTATGTATGATAACTGGGACAAATTGGTTTTATTATAGTATGACCCGTTATTCCACATTCTTCAGCGACTTCTCTCAAAGCGCATACCTCAGGTTCTTCTCCCTTCTCAATATGCCCTTTAGGAAGATCGAGTTTCCCTTTCTTTTCAATGAAGAGGTACCGGCCTGAAGTGTGCTTTATCAAACCGCCTGCAGCTCCGACTTCAGTAAAATATATTCTGAAGATCTTCCAGATATGCTTTATGTCGGGACCAAATACATTTATAGCATTTAAACTCTTATCTGACTGAAATTGAGCAATTATCTCATAAAGTACATTTGTATCATGGAATTTATGGAATAAGCCGTATTTTTGTAACCTGTCAGGTTCAGAGCTTATCATTATAAATCTGTTCTCGAAATGAACTTTATACATATTCCAATGGGGAAATTTGAAAAAAAAACAGCTGAAAATCTTTTACAAATTAAAGCAATTAAATTGCAACCATCAAATCCTTTTACATGGGCTTCAGGATGGAAATCACCAATATATTGCGACAATCGTAAAACACTATCTTTCCCGGAAGTGCGGTCTTATATCCGCGATTCTTTTGCTGCTATGATCAGAGACCTCTATCCGCATGCCGAAATGATTGCCGGTGTAGCAACCGGAGCAATTGCCCATGGAGTACTGGTAGCAGACAAGCTTGGATTGCCATTTATTTATGTAAGATCGGAAGCAAAGGAACACGGACTTGGAAACCAGATTGAAGGATATTTTGGAAAAGGGCAGAAAGTAGTTGTTATTGAAGATCTTATATCAACCGGGGGAAGCAGCCTGAACGCTGTGCAGGCGCTCAGGGAATCGGGGTGCGAGGTTCTGGGCATGGCTGCAATATTTACATATGAATTTAAGAAAGCCTCAGATGCTTTTGTTTCAGGCAATTGCAAACTCGATACACTAAGCAATTATTCAGTTCTGGTTGATACAGCTTTGAAAACCGGTTATATAGGTCAGTCAGAAGTCGAAACCTTAACAAAATGGCGGCTGGATCCGGCAGGATGGGGAGAGGTAAAAACCATATAAATAACCAGATAGATGTAATTAAAAAACAACATATTAAACATTAGAAATTAGTTTATTGAGTATGTCCGATTTATCATATTTTGAAAGTAGGTCAGGAAAGTTAACCTGCAATTCCGAAGAGTTTTTTGTTTTTATGACCGATATCCGGAATTTCGAAAGATTCATTCCAAAGAATAGCATTACAAACTGGAATGCTGAAAAGGAAGTCTGCAGCTTCAGCGTGTCAATGCTTGGTACAGTCACTATAAGGCTGGCTCAGAAAGAAAAATTCACTAAAGTTGTTTTTAACGGAGATGCTCTGAAAAAAAATGATTTTTCACTCACTCTCGATTTTTCAAATGGTTCAGGAAGCCAGGCGAATATCAGAGCGGTGCTTAATGCAGACCTGAATCCGATGATGAAAATGATGGCAGCTAAACCGATCGGCCAGTTTCTGGAAATGCTTATAAATGAAATGGAAAAATTCAGAGACTGGAAAGATATTAAAGAATAAATTCTACCTCCTTAAAAGCATATTCGTTTTTTTCACCGTTTTTCCTGTTAATCGTTATTCTGCCATTATCATTGACTGTCAGAATTCGTCCGGTGTAAATACCTTCGCTATCTCTGAATTTAAACCAATCATTATAACGGAATAGTTTAGAGATATACTCCTCTTTAATCTGTTTCAATTCGCCTTTAATTAATTGCTTATACCTGTCATCGAGATCCGCAGCCAGCTGATCCAGACAAAAACCAAGATCATAACTCTTACCGGTCAGCAGACGCAGTGAAATTGGATTAGGAGCAGAACTTAAGAACTTTTCCTGGTTAATATTCAGTCCCAGTCCGGCAATCGTCGATTCAATCTGATTGCCAATAATGGAACTCTCTATTAAGATACCTGCTATTTTGTCATTCTTTACATAAATGTCATTTGGCCATTTGATAGAACAGTCAGGAATAAATCTCAATAAAAAATCACAAATGCCAAGGGAGACTGCCATCGAAACATGGAACATATTTTCAGTGTTTATAAATGATGGCGATAGTACAATGCTTATTAACAGGTTCTTACCATCTTCGCTTTCCCACTGATTACCCGAGTAACCTTTTCCTTCCAACTGATAATTAGTATATATTATAGTCCCCTCAGGCAGGTTGTTGTTTTTTAATAGCAGGGCAGCATGAGTGTTTGTAGATGGCAGATTTCTAAAAAATAAAGTATTTGAGCCTATTATCATGATTAGCAGTGATATAATTAAAGACCGGATATTTAAATCAACGGTTTTTTAACTGCGGTTAATATTGGCATTGAAATTGCAAATGAGCATTACGGTAGCAAAAATACAGATTAAAGTGGTACTTTTGCGACTTAATATAAAAACCTATAAATATTGATGAAGAGAAAATCTGACGGAACTGATGTCCTTTTAGGAAGCGTGTTAAAAGGTATTTTTGAAAAGAAAGGGCAAAATGTTCTGAAAATTGATTTAAGAAAACTAGAGAACAGAATTGCTGATTATTTTATAATATGTCATGCTTCTTCCGGAACACAGGTCAGTGCCATATGTGATTCTGTTGATGATACGGTTAGAATGGAAGCCTTTGAAAAACCGTTGCATATTGAAGGACTGGACAACTGTTTCTGGGTATTGCTTGATTATGGGAACTTAATTGTACACGTTTTTCTTGAGGAATATAGAAGTTTTTACAGCCTTGAGTCGCTCTGGGCTGATGCAACGATAGAAGTTGTAGAAGATAAAATAAAGTAAGTTAAATATTTATGGCAGAAAACACTAATAATGGCCAGACACCGGAAAAGAAGCCGGATAAGAATGTGAAGCCACGTTTTAATACTAATTGGATTTTTGCAATTCTTGCAGTTTCAATTATTCTTTTTTCGTTATTCAACAACGGGAAAGCTGTTCAGCAAACGACTACAAGCGAAATAAAAGGAATGATCGCAAATCATGACATTGAAAAGATTGTTGTGGTTAATAAAGAGCAGGCTGAAATTTACCTTAAAAAAGAAGCGCTGGAATCAGGAAGATATCCAAAACTGTCTAAGCCAGGTACAGGTTTTGGTTTTTCTATACCAAAGCCGAATTTCACTTATAACATTGGTGACATTAGTACTTTTGAACCTTTTATACTGAAATCCCAAAAGGATGCTGAATACGCCGATAAGGACCTCATTTACCCCGATTATCAGACACGCAAAAACTGGGTTGGCGATGCCCTCTCCTGGTTGTTGCTTCCTGCTTTATTAATTGGTTTCTGGTTGTTCATGATGAAGCGAATGTCAGGCGGAGGCGCAGGTGGCGCAGGTGGCATATTCAATGTTGGTAAATCACGGGCTCAAATCTTCGACAAGGATAATAATGTTAAGTTAAACTTCAGTGATGTCGCAGGTCTTGAAGAGGCCAAGACAGAAGTTATGGAAATTGTTGATTTTCTCAAGAATCCAAAAAAATATACAAACCTTGGAGGCAAAATTCCAAAAGGGGCGCTTTTAATAGGTCCTCCGGGAACAGGAAAAACGATGCTTGCAAAGGCAGTTGCCGGTGAAGCAAATGTTCCTTTCTTTTCAATCTCAGGCTCGGATTTCGTTGAAATGTTTGTGGGAGTAGGTGCGTCGAGAGTAAGAGATCTGTTCAAGCAGGCTAAAGAAAAGGCGCCATGTATCGTCTTTATTGATGAAATAGACGCGGTGGGCAGGGCCAGAGGACGAAATGCAAATTTTGGATCGAATGACGAAAGAGAAAACACTCTTAACCAGCTTCTTACAGAGATGGATGGGTTCGGTACAAATATGGGAGTTATAATTCTTGCGGCCACCAACAGGGCAGATATACTTGACCTGGCGTTAATGCGCGCCGGCCGTTTTGACCGTCAGATACATGTTGAGCTTCCCGACCTTAACGAAAGAGAGGCAATATTTAAAGTTCACCTTCGTCCGATTAAGCTTGAAAAAAGTTTTGACGTTGGATTTATGGCAAAACAAACTCCGGGCTTTTCAGGAGCTGATATTGCAAATGTATGCAACGAATCGGCACTTATAGCTGCAAGGAAGAATAAGAATGTTGTTGAGAAGCAGGACTTTCTGGATGCTATCGATCGTATAGTGGGGGGACTTGAAAGAAAAACCAAGATCATATCCCCCGGAGAGAAGAAAACAATTGCATATCATGAAGCCGGACACGCTACTGTAAGCTGGTTACTTGAACACGCCAGTCCGCTTCTTAAGGTGACTATAATTCCGCGAGGCAGAGCTCTTGGAGCAGCATGGTATCTTCCTGAAGAGCGTCAGCTTACTACACGGGAGCAGATTCTTGATGAAATGGCATATGCCCTTGGAGGAAGAGCGGCTGAGGAACTTATTTTCGGTAGAATTTCAACAGGTGCACTTAATGATCTCGAGAAAATCACAAAACAGGCGTATGCAATGGTCTCCTTTTTTGGAATGAGTGACAAAGTTGGCAATATAAGTTTTTACGATTCGTCGGGCCAGTCTGATTTTGGATTCACAAAACCATACAGCGAGAAGACGGCAGAGCTTATCGATCAGGAGGTTAACCTGATTATATCCGAATCATACATAAGAGCAAAAGAAGTTCTTAAAAATAATATGAAAGGACTTACTGAGCTTGCTGAGCTTCTGCTTGAAAAAGAGGTGATTTTCAGCGAAGACCTGGAAAGAATCTTTGGCAAGAGAAAAGCTGATCTTCTTAAGGACGAGAAAGAAGCAGAAGAAAAAGCAAAATCTGCACTTTTAGTAAATAACCGGGAAACCGGTAAAGAAGTTAAAAAAGGCAAAAAATCAGAAAAATCTTCATCTGAAAAATCAAAAGTGAAATCAGTAAAAAATGAATCTGTCTCAGAAGATGCGCCTTTAGGGAAAACTGTGAAAAAGTCTAAGTTAAAAGCATAATATCTTAAGGTTTGAATACTTTTTTCAGAAGGACCTTAACCGGAGCGTGGATCGTAATATTCATAATGGGTGGATTTTGGCTTCATCCTCTCTCATTCTTTCTTACTGCACTGATACTTCTTATCGGCACTCAGTATGAGTATTACCTGATGATCAGAAACACTGGCGTAAAACCGCAGATGGTTACGGGGATTATAACCGGTACTACTGCATACACACTTTCAACACTGATCGCCTGGGGAGTGCTTCCGAAAAAATATTTCCTTGTTTTAATCCCAATGATCCTGCTAATAATGATTATTGAATTATACAGGAAGCAGGAAAAACCATTTGATTCATTGTCGCATACCTTTTTTTCGGTGATTTATTCAGCAGTTCCGTTTTCAATGTTCCCCTTTGCAGCATTTTCAAGAACAGGCCTGAATTCAATAATTACTCACCCCGGTATTATTTTTTCCCCCGGAATTATCATAGGCTTTTTTATTCTTATATGGTCAAACGATACAGGAGCATATCTGACAGGGATGTTGTTTGGTCGTCATAAACTGATGGAGCGTATATCTCCCAAAAAAACATGGGAAGGGTTTATTGGTGGAATTTTAATCGCCTCTGTTGCAGCCTGGTTTCTATCCGACTGGCTGGGAGTGGTCGATAAAATCCACTGGATTATTATCGCAATTATTATTTCGGTGGCAGGCACATATGGAGACCTGGTCGAATCAATGCTGAAAAGAAGCACGGGAGTGAAAGACTCCGGAACAATAATGCCGGGTCACGGGGGATTTCTCGACAGGTTCGATAGCGCATTAATATCATTCCCGGTTGTATATCTTTTTATATCACTTGTTGGATGATTGTCAGGACTTGATTAAGTTTGTGCAAATTTTAAACAGATGAGGATTCATATTCATAAAGAAGGATATAAGATATTAGGCTTCGGTTTAATTTTACTGCTGATTCTTAATATCATTGTTAATATTCTCTGGGCAGATTCCAGACTTATCACGTGGGCATTTTTCTTTTGTTCATTTCTGCTTTATATTTTTCTGCTGTTTTTTTTCAGACTTCCAACACGATCCTTTGAGACTGACCCGGATCTTATTTATGCTCCTGCCGATGGGAAAGTTGTGGTTATTGAAGAAACGATGGAAAATGAGTATTTTAAAGATATGCGTTTGCAGGTTTCAATATTTATGTCGCCTTTCAATATGCATAGCAACAGGTATCCGGTTTCGGGGATAGTTCAATACGTATGCCATCACCCCGGGCAGAATATGGTTGCATGGCATCCTAAATCCTCTGAACTTAACGAGAGGAGTACAATCGTAGTAAAAACAAATGCCGGAACGGAGATTATGATAAGGCAGATTGCCGGAGCTGTGGCAAGGAGGATCGTAACCTATTCAAAGGAAAATTCAGATGTGCACCAGGGAGATGAGCTTGGCTTTATCAAGTTTGGATCGAGGGTTGATCTCTTTTTACCTCTAGGTACTGAAGTAGAAATACCTATTCTGCAGCAGGTGAAGGCAAATAAAAGTATTATAGCTAAAATCTGAAAATGTTTGAGAAATGACAAGGGTTGACGATAAGATAATTGATGTTACGGACGATGTAAAGTGGATAGGGGTACTTGATTATAATATCAGGACCTTTGATATAGTGATGAGCACTGATCTTGGAACAACTTATAACTCGTATTTTATTAATGCCGGGAAAAAAGCTATAATTGAAGTTGCCAAAGAAAAATTCAGTGAAACTTATCTTCAAAAATTAAGATCAGTTACTGATCCCGGAGAGATTGAATACATTGTTCTCAATCATACTGAGCCTGACCATTCAGGAAGCCTCAGGCTCCTTCTTGAACTGGCTCCTTCAGCTACTGTTGTTGGCAGTGGCAATGCTATCAGATACCTTGAGGATATTGTGAATATTCCATTTAAATCACGCGTTGTAAAGGATGGAGATACACTTGATCTAGGAAATAAAACTCTCAGGTTTTATTCTGCTCCGAACCTTCATTGGCCCGATTCGATGTTAACGCTGCTTGTCGAGGATAAGGTTTTATTCACATGCGATGTTTTTGGCGCCCACTATTGTTCGACTGAGATGTTCAGCAATTTCGATGAACAGTATACGAAATCTTTTAAATACTATTTCGACGTTATTATGAGACCATTCAGCAGGTTCATTCTGAAAGCAATTGAAAAGGTAAAACCTCTTGAACTTGAATATATCTGCCCTGGTCATGGTCCTATGCATAAAAATAACTTAAGGAAAGCCATTGATCTCTCGGAAAAATTTGCTGAGGAATATATGCAGGTAATATCTGAAAAAAATCAGATGAATATTCTGATAGCTTATGTTTCAGCTTATGGCTATACAAAGGAGGCAGCTTATATTATTGCCGAAGGAATCAGTGAAACAGAAGGCATTACAGTCGATATTACAGATATTGAGAATATTGCTCCTGAAGAACTCGAATCAAAGCTGATAAAGTCGGACGGGTTGATAATCGGTTCACCTACAATCAATCAGAATACGTTGTTACCGGTATACAGGTTATTCGCCCTGATAAATCCGATTCGTGATAAGGGTAAGTTAGGAGGCGCCTTTGGATCATATGGCTGGAGCGGTGAGTCGCCAAATCTGATTCTCGAAAACCTTCGTCTTCTGAAACTGAAAATATTTGAAGAAACTGCGGCTTTTAAATTTTCTCCTGATAATAACAAGAAAGAATATTTAAGGGAATTCGGTAGAAACTTTAGTCAGAGATACATTCAGGAATGCGGACATATGAAAAATCCCGGTAACTAACCGGGATTTTTTTTGGCCTTTATGATATTTCTATCTTCCTTGAGATGTTATTTTTTTCATCATCCTTTTTGGGAAGCGTTACTGTAAGCACTCCGTCCTTATAATTTGCTTCAATCTTTTCACCGGTTACATTTTCGGGAACATAAAAGCTTCTGGAGAATGCCGAATAACTGAACTCTTTCCTATTATACCCGTTGTGCTTGTCTTCTGATTCTTTGCTTGTTTCAGATGAGATAGTCAGAACATTCTCATTCATATCAATTATCAGATCTTTCTTGTCCAATCCCGGTATAGCCAGGTCTAAAGTGAAATTCTTTTCATCTTCCCTGATATTGACAGCAGGTATTGAACCCGATTTGTTTGAAAAAACAGGCAAAAAAGCATCGTCAAAAATGGCGGGCATATAAAATGGTCTGAAACTTCTTCTTGTAATTGTTGGTAACATGGTTTTGTCCTCCTATAATTTAAAGTTTAATATTTATTCTTATAACAGCATATTTTCAAACATCGTTCCAAAATGAAATGTATGACATAATGGCATATTTTATTAATCCTTAGCGGTCAAAATGGCATAGAGATGTTTTTTAAATTGGATAAACAATTGATATTGAGGAATTGACAAATATTGAAAGAGTCAAAGATAATTAGGATATCTTAGTTTTAACAATCAATGACTTGGACGCCGTCTTAAGTTTAAGGGAAGGGTTGGGAAGGGTTAAGAAACCAGAGTCAGGATTCCGAAATATTATTCATAAATACTAATAAATGGCAATTATTTTTGCGTCAGTTTTCTACAAACCAATTTTTTAGTGAATTCAAAAAATTTGAAGTAGGTTTGCAGGAAGAAATGGTTTTTATAATGAAAGGAACATTACGAAACATTCTTATCTTTTGTGGAATATTAATTCTTTTAGGCTGTGCCTGGTTTTTCAGGAATATTGTGGTTTATATTTTAGTTTCAGGAGTTTTTTCCATAATGGGCCGTCCTCTCGTAGATCTCTTTTGTAAAATCAGAATAAAATCCTGGTCCTTTCCACGATCCCTTGGAGCACTTCTGACACTGGCGGTGATCTGGGGATTCATTATTATGTTTTTCGTTATTTTTGTTCCCCTCGTAACCCGGCAAATAAATTATTTTTCGACAATTGATAGTGAAAAAATTGTTCAGATTATATCGGGCCCAATAAATAAAGCAGAGAATCTTGTCAGAGCAATTAACAAGGATATACCTAAAGACATTACTATTCAGGATTATATTGTCGGGAAGGTTGCTGCCGTACTCAATATTAATATGATACAGAGTTTTATCGGTTCCCTTATCAGTATTCTGGGTAATGTCCTGATTGCCGTATTCTCGATTACATTTATAACATTTTTCTTCCTGAAAGACCAGAGATTGTTTTTTGAATCGATTCTAATGTGGGTGCCTGATAAATATCTTGATAATGTGACCAGGGCACTTAATTCCATAAAAAACCTACTTACACGCTACTTCATTGGCATTGTTATTCAAAGTACCTGCATTATGATTCTCGTGACTATCGGAATGACCATTGCCGGCATAGATTTTCAACAAGCCCTTGTGATGGGACTTATCATCGGAATTTTAAATGTTATTCCTTATGCGGGTCCATGGATTGGGTTAGCCATAGCAATTACAATGGGTGTTGCTTCACATATTAACCAGGATATTAACACTGTTGTAATTCCACTGGTTACCTATATGATTATTGTTGAAGTTATAACACATTTAATTGATAACATTGTATTTCAACCGGTTATATTTTCAAATAGCGTTAAAGCTCATCCTCTTGAGATTTTCATTGTGGTGCTGGCTGCAGGATTTGCTGCAGGAATACCCGGAATGATATTAGGGATTCCCGCGTATACAGTGCTTAGAGTGTTTGCCCGTGAATTCTTTTATAATTTTAAAGCAGTTCAGAAGATAACATCAAGTCTCTCACCTGAAAATATCGGAAATAAAACCCAGATGCCATTCAGGTCAAATGACGGACATTTCTCAGAGTAGCTGTCTGAAAGGCTGATTAATTTTAAGATCATGAAAATTATTTTCCAACCTGAACGTGAGGATAAATGAAACCGGCAATTTCTTTTTTGAACCAACTTTTTCGTTTATACTATGACGGATTCAAAAATATGTCCGGCTGGGGAAGAAAAGTATGGATTATAATCATCATTAAACTTTTTATTATCATTGTGATATTGAAAATTTTCTTTTTTCAGGATTTTCTTAATATGAATTTCAATAGTGACAAAGAGAAAAGTGAACACGTACTCGATCAGCTAACTAATTCCGCCAATGACCATGATTGACAACATTGATTTGAGTCTTGTAGACTGGTCAAGAGCTCAGTTTGCCCTCACAGCAGCTTACCACTGGATATTTGTGCCACTCACACTGGGATTGTCATTTATCCTGGCCATCATGGAGACTATATACGTTAAAACAGGTAATGAAGAATGGCGACGAATAACCCGGTTCTGGATGACTCTTTTCGGAATAAACTTCGCAATTGGTATTGCGACAGGTATTATTCTTGAGTTTGAGTTTGGTACAAACTGGTCGAATTATTCATGGTTCGTTGGAGATATTTTTGGTGCTCCCCTTGCAATAGAAGGAATATTGGCATTCTTTCTCGAATCGACATTTGTTGCAGTTATGTTTTTCGGGTGGAATAAAGTTAGCAAAAAATTTCACCTGGTTTCCACCTGGATGGTAGCTGTGGGAGCCAATCTATCAGCGCTCTGGATCCTGGTTGCGAATGCCTGGATGCAACATCCGGTTGGTATGGCGTTCAACCCTGAGACAGCGCGGAATGAAATGGTTAATTTCTGGGCAGTTCTCTTTAATCAGGTAGCAGTAGATAAATTCCTGCACACTATCTCGTCAGGTTTTTTACTTGCTTCAATGTTTGTAGTTGGCATCAGCGCGTGGTATCTTATAAGAAACAGGGCAGAGCAAATAGCAAAAAAGAGCATTTTGGTTGCCGGGGTATTCGGTCTCTTATCTTCTTTAATGGTCGCTTATACGGGAGATCAATCAGCCAGAACCATATCAAAAGTTCAGCCTGTTAAGTTTGCCTCTATGGAAGCTCTTTATGAAGGTAAAAACAATGCCGGATTAATAGCTTTCGGTGTGCTGAAAGATACTGATAAAAAAATAGGAGATAAGACAGAAAAGGAATTTGCCTTTAAGATCGAGATACCCGGGTTGCTTTCAGTTCTCACCGGAGGAGACCGTAATGCATATGTTCAGGGGCTCAGAGATCATATTTTAGGAAATGAAAAGCTTCAGATTACCTCTTCTTCTGAAAAAATACTGAGAGGTAAATTTGCAATGACAGTTTTGTCAGCATACAAGAATGCAAGGTATAATAATGATACCGCTCTGATAAGTTCCATAAAAAAGGTTTTCAACGATAAGGAATTCCAAAACATATATTTCAGATATTTCGGTTATGCTACCGTTGAGAAACCTGATGATGTTATCCCGAATGTGACTGTATCATTTTATTCTTTTCACCTGATGGTTATTCTCGGATTCCTCTTCATTATGATTTTTTCAGTGGCGCTGTATCTGCTGTTTAAAGGAACTATTTCAGACAATAAATGGTTTTTGTGGATAGCCTTGTTCTCAATTCCTTTGCCATATATTGCAAGCGAGCTTGGTTGGTTACTTACTGAATTGGGCCGGCAGCCATGGATAATTCAGGATCTGATGACTGTAAACAGAGCTGTTTCCCAGATCAGTACAGGATCCGTGATCACTACTTTCATTCTTTTTGCGGTTCTGTTTACAGCATTGTTTATTTCAGAGGTTTTTATTATGGTAAAACAGATTAAAAAAGGCCCCAATCATTAGGAGGACAAATATATGATATCAATGATTTCTCTTACTTTTCTGCAACACTACTGGTGGATTATTGTATCTATCCTGGCCAGTCTTCTTGTGTTCCTTATGTTTGTACAGGGGGGACAATCGATGCTTTATTCCCTTCCTGCAAACGATATTCATAAGACATTGATCATAAATACAATGGGTCGGAAATGGGAGTTCACTTTCACAACATTGGTAACATTTGGAGGAGCTTTTTTTGCCTCCTTCCCGCTTTTCTATTCAACCAGTTTCGGCGGTGCATACTGGGTCTGGATTGCCATCCTGTTCAGTTTTACAATACAGCCAATAGCTTATGAATTCAGGTCCAAACCTAATAATGTTCTGGGAAGAAGAACTTTCGACATTTTTCTGTTTCTTAATGGATCATTTGGTCCGTTTCTGATAGGAGTGGCGGTTGCAACTTTTTTTAACGGGGCGATGTTCACTCTCAATCCAATGAACCAGGTCCGATGGGCAACTCATTGGTACGGTCTTGAAGCTCTGCTGAATATACGGAACCTTACTCTGGGATTCGCTGTGTTGTTTCTTGCTAGAATTAACGGAATATTGTATATCATCAATACTATTGACGATGAAGTATTAATCAGAAGATCAGGTAAAGCATTAATTGTCAATTCTGTACCTTTTCTGATCTTCTTCCTGTTTTTTGTCATTTCCCTGTTGGTCTCGAAAGGATTCGCAGTGGACGCATTTTCAGGTAAGATATCTATTGAAAAACTTAAATACCTGCATAACCTTGTTCAGATGCCTGTTGTTTTGATACTTTTTCTGGCAGGAGTCATGGGCGTTCTATATGGCATAGGGACCACAGTTCTCAGAAGTAGTTCATCAGGGATATGGTTTTCAGGAGCCGGAACTGTTCTATCCGTTTTCTCATTGTTTCTTATAGCCGGGTTTAATGGAACATCCTTTTATCCGTCTCTCTATAACCTGCAGAGCTCTCTGACGATCAGTAATGCTTCGTCGAGTTTGTTTACACTGAAGACTATGATGTATGTCTCATTTATTATCCCGCTTGTTTTAGCATATATCTGGTACGCATGGAAAGCAATAAATACCAGTAAAATCACAGAATCAGAGATGAACTCGGAGGAACATAAATATTAGGGCCACAGGCTTCAGGCACCTGGCGTCAGGAATTTTTTCCAGTTGCCTGTCGCCTGATTCCTGACGCCGTCAAACAGACATTAGATATATAAACAATAAGACAATCAGACATGTATATAACTCAAATTCTTCAATACCTCATCTGGCCTGCATTTATTATGTTATGCTGGCTAGTAATACGATATGCATTATCAGCTTACGAAAAGAAATTTTCGGGGAAGTGATTGCGAAATAATCAGAAGAGAAGTGAAATTGCGGAAGAGATAATATAGAGCGGGATTATTAAAGGAAATGCCATTACCTTAAAAATGGCAAAAGAGATAAGAACCAATCCTATAAGAATATATCTTCCTTCATTCCCTTTAAACTTAAAATTGGAAATTTTTAAAGAGATTAAGGGTATGCGGGTGACCATAAGCAGGGAAAGAATAGTTGTAAAAACCATCAGGATGACAGGCGACCCTATAAATGATCTGAAAACGACCGAATGAGAGTATTGCCCTGCAAATACAATTGATATTACTGCAAGCGCATTGGCTGGAATCGGTAACCCTTTAAAGCTTTTAACCTGTGTCGTATCGATGTTGAATTTTGCCAGTCGCAAAGCGCCGCATATCGGCATGATAACGGGGAATAAAAGTATAATCGAGGCTTTCACTCCGGCAGAATTAACAATAATAGGTGAATATATCGAAAGTGAATTATTAAGCAGCTCATAAATGATAACTGCGGGTGCAACTCCAAAGCTTACAACATCGGCCAGACTGTCGAGTTCTTTACCTATTTCAGAATATACCTTTAGCAGCCTGGCAGATAAGCCATCAAGAAAATCAAAAATCATTGCGAAAAATATAAGCCATGATGCAGTTACAAGGTTGCCGTTGGCAGCAAAAATAATTGCAATGAATCCTGAAGCAAGATTAAGGGATGTTATAAAATTCGGAACGTGTTTCATTTTGAGTTGAGATATTGTATGGATCAGAAGAGGAGTAAAATTAAAACAAATTTCAGTAAGCTGATCTTTCCGGATACCTTTATTGGTTTAATCTTGTCTCATTTATTATTAGATTTGCAATAAATTTTGAAAATTGAATGGTTGATTTTAGCGGAATAAAGATTGCGGTTGATTTTGACGGTACAATTGTTGAACACGAATATCCCGCCATTGGCAAAGAGAAACTTTTTGCATTTCAGACACTTAAAGAACTGGAAAAACTCGGAGCCATGATAATTCTCTGGACATTCCGGACAGGGAAAGAACTTGATGAAGCCGTGGATTATTGCAGAAAGAATGGCCTGGAATTTTATGCAGTTAATAAAAACTATCCTGAAGAGATCTTTGATGAAAGTGTGAGTCGGAAGATCAATGCAGATATTTATATTGATGATAAGAATATCGGTGGTTTTCCCGGATGGAGTGGCATATGGCAGATGTTGACTCCTTATGAGCTTCAGGAGCAGGAAGCAATGAAAAGAATATCCGCAACCAGGAAAAATATTTTTAAACGATTGTTCACCCCGAAAACCGAAGAAGAATGAAAACTGATTATCAAAAATATCTGAAGGCGCTCTCTGTATTTCTTCTCGTAATATGGATACTTTCATGTTCCGGCCGTGCGGGGAAAATGAAAGAAAGCGGAGTCAACCCTTCTAATCCTGTCAACTCTGAGCTGACATCAAAACTCATCAGGATTATCTCGCCTGAAGAAGATGCAGGTTTTAAGTTAAACCAGCCAGTAAAATTAATTCTGGCTCCTGAAGACAAAAAATCGGTGCCTGACTCTGTTACTGTTTACTTTAATGGAAATTTTGTGACAACTATAAAGCCTGATCATCTGGAGTGTTTAATTCCACCTTCATTCACTGTTGCAACAGGCAGAAAATCATTAAAGGTCACAGCCTACAAAGGAGGCAATTCAAAGAATACCATTACCCGTTTTATTATCATATATTCTGACATTGTTCCAAAAAAATATGGGTACAAGGTGATTCATACCTATCCTCATGACAGGGAGGCATTCACACAAGGACTTTTTTATGACAACGGAGTTTTATTTGAAGGAACAGGTGAGAATGCATCATCCCTGAGAGAGGTTAACCTGGAAACCGGCAAAGTTGTCAGACAGCTTAATCTTGATAATTCATTATTTGGCGAAGGCATCGCACTTTACCGCGATCGTATTTACCAGGTAACCTGGAAAAGCAAAGTCGGGTTTGTATATAATAAATCGGATTTCAAGCTTATAAATAAAATCTATTATCCCACAGAGGGCTGGGGATTAACGACAATAGATGACAAAATTGTTATGAGCGACGGATCGAATATATTATATTTCTATGAGCCTGAGATGTTTACAGTTATTTCGAAAGTCGAGGTTTACGATAATGAGAAAAAAAGAGATTCACTGAATGAGCTGGAATATATTAATGGTGAAATATGGGCAAACATCTGGCTCAGCAATCATATTGCACGTATCGATCCCAAGACGGGTAAAGTTCTTGGTTACATCGATCTGAAAGGGATTCTGCCGGCCTCTGACCGGCATGCCGATACCGATGTATTAAACGGTATTGCCTATGATAACAAAGGAAACAGGATTTTTGTAACAGGGAAAAAATGGCCAAAACTTTTTGAGATAAAAGTTACGGAATGATCCTGGTCCGATAAACAATCTTAATACTATCAGGGATAATATTGAATTCAGCAGGAGTCTGACCAAGAGATTCTCCATCTGCTTCAGTGTACATTGCAGATTTTGAACTGACCTTCACATTTTTGCATTTATACCCATCAATCTTCGGATGCTGAAGTATATTGCCATTATAAAGTATCTTCAGATTTCGTATTATCTCAAACTTACCCATCCCGTTTATTATAGTTACGTCAAGAAGTCCGTCATCTGGTATTGCTCTGGGGGTTTGTCGCATACCGCCCCCGCAATACCGTCCATTGCCAACATTCAAAGAGAAAACATCGGCATTTATAATTTCACCGTCTATGGTTATTTCTGCTTTTGTGTTTTTATATGAAATAAGACTCATAAGAAGATTATAGAAATAAATGAGTTTTCCTCCATGACCCTTATCTTTCTGATCATTGGTCCTTTTTACCACAACTGATTCAAAACCCAATCCTGCTATATTTATAAAATATCTCTCTCTTTTTTCTGATCCGTCAAAGAAACTAACAAGGCCTGCATCGTGCAACATCAGTTTATTCTCACAAATAATATCTATCGCTTTTTCATAATCAAGAGGGATCCCAAACATCCGGCCCCAGTCATTTCCTGTTCCTACAGGTATCAAAGCCAATGAGACATCAGTTGTCGAACAAACCCTGCTTAAAAAGATACCGTTAACAACTTCATTCAGAGTGCCGTCACCACCCACGGTTATAATTTTTCTGCAACCTGAGGCAATACCTTCAATTGTAAAATGGATGGCATGACCTTTTTTTTCTGTGAATTTAAATGTAAAAGACAAGCCTTTGGTTTTGAGTAGATTGGATATTTTTTCCCAGTCTTTTTTCCCTTTCCCATTGCCGGCGTTAGGGTTCACGATGACCAGCCATTCTTTCTGGTCGGAGTTTTGGTTCATCAGTCAATTATTTAATTGGCAGACAAAGATGGAAATAAATCAACAAATTTTTTATAATCCTGTATAATATCACTTTAATGGTCTGTTAATCAGACCTGCTGTTCTTATGTTTTTGAGTTTTAAAAGGAAGGTTATAAAAACATGCGATTCGTAATACATCACAAAATCAGTTAGTTGTGTTTATAAACAAAAATGAACATTGTTAATAAAGTGTTGAAAACCCAAAAAAAATGTTTACAATTACATCTTTTGCTGCCGGAAGCTGAAGCGCATAAATAGTAAATTTGAAACTCAAAATATAACTCGATAACTGAAAAAGATGGGAAGGATTATAGCTATAGCAAATCAGAAGGGTGGAGTGGGGAAAACAACAACAGCGATAAACCTTGCAGCCAGTCTTGCTGCTCTTGAAAAGAAGGTGCTGATTGTTGACGGAGACCCTCAGGCAAATGCTACTTCAGGTATCGGAATAGACACACGGCAGATACGATGTACAATATATGATTGCCTGATTGATGGTAAAGATCCCAGTGAAGCTCTGCTCAAATGTGAGGTTGAGAACCTTTTTATTATTCCGTCCAATATAGACCTTGTAGGTGCAGAAATAGAAATGCTTGACAGGCATGAAAGGGAAAAAACTCTTAAAGGAGTTCTTAAAAAAATTGAAGCAGATTATGATTACATTCTTATTGATTGTTCTCCTTCCCTTGGTCTGCTTACAGTAAATGCTCTTACAGCATCGCATTCAGTTATAATACCGGTTCAGTGTGAATATTTTGCTCTTGAAGGGTTGGGGAAACTTCTTAATACTATTAAAATTATACAGAACAATCTTAATCCTGAACTTGAGATCGAGGGTTTCCTTCTTACAATGTATGATGCTCGTCTCAGGTTATCAAACCAGGTATCTGATGAAGTGAATAAGCATTTCCAGCAAATGGTATTCAAAACTATAATACAGAGAAATGTTAAACTCTCTGAAGCTCCCAGTTTTGGTCAGCCGGCAATTCTTTATGATGTCGATTCAAGAGGTACGGTCAACTATCTTAACCTGGCCAAAGAGTTGATTGAGAAACAGGAAGTAAGAGTAAATCATTAATTACATTGCATTTCAGTTACCGGTAAGAAGATGAATATGACAAAGAAAAATGCGTTGGGAAGAGGTCTTGGTGCGTTGATAGATGGTGTGGAGAAAGAGGTCCTTGAGAGAAAGGTTGAAGCAAACCTCGATATCTCTGTCGATTCTATAGAAGCCAACCCCTTTCAGCCCAGGACAAGCTTCGATGAACAAGCTCTTGAAGAACTTTCAGTCTCAATCAGGAAACTGGGCATCGTGCAACCGCTTACAGTTCGTGAGGTTGGTGCGGGGAGGTATCAGCTTATTGCCGGAGAAAGAAGGCTCAGGGCAGCTCGTTTGGCAGGTATTACTCATGTTCCGGCTTATATCAGGACTGCAGATGATCAGGCAATGCTTGAACTGGCGCTGGTTGAAAACATTCAGCGTGAAGATCTCGATGCTGTGGAGGTTGCGATCAGCTTTCAGCGGTTGATAGAGGAGTGCAAGCTCACCCAGGAGCAACTGAGCGACAGGGTTGGCAAACAAAGATCAACTGTGGCAAATTATCTTCGGCTTCTGAAACTGCCGGCCGAAATACAGCTGGGCATTAAGAATAAACATCTGATGATGGGCCATGCACGCACCCTCGTAAATATTGAAGATCCGAAAAAGCAGATCAATGTTTATTATAAAATTATTGATGGTGGATTGTCTGTCCGCCAGGCAGAAGAACTGGTAAGACTATTGCAGTCTGAAAAGAGCAAAGATCCGGAGAGGATTGAGAAAAAACAAAAACTAAATGACGATTTTACCCAACTTTCTGATCATCTTAATAAGATATTTTCAGCCAAAGTTAACTTCAGAATAAATGAAAACGGGAAGGGTAAAATAGTTATCCCGTTTGAAAACCCCGATGAGATGGAACGTATTTTAGGAGTATTTGACCGTCTTAACTCCTGAAAATAATTATCTTTATCGCGCCGTTATATAGTTACCGGGTGACATAATTTCGGTAAATTTTATTTTGAAGACATTTCAAAAAATACTGATAGTTGTTATTCTGCTATTGTTATGCATTCAGCAGAACACTTTTGCACAAGATACCCTTTCTGTTCCCAAACCTAAAAAGTCTGTGTTTAAACCGGAACCCATGAGGGCTACCATGTTGGCTGTAGCCTTTCCCGGACTGGGTCAGATTTATAACAGGAAGTATTGGAAAATTCCGTTGGTTTACGCAGGTTTCGGCGGGCTGATTTACAGCATTGGATTGAATTCAACTAATTATAATTTATTTATGAAAGCTTATCAGGATTTTACTGATCTGATTCCTGCAACTGACAGCTATCGTAAATTAATCAAAGCCGATATTTCTACTTATGATCCTATGCTTGCTCCTAAAACTTATCTTCCGGCAAATGCAAAGTACTATAATGATGCTTTGCTCAGAATGGTTGATTATTATAAAAGATATCGGGATCTTTCGTATATTGGCATCGTAGGCTGGTACCTGGTTTCGATCCTTGATGCTAATGTTGATGCCAGCCTTTACAACTATGATGTGAGTGATAATCTTGATATTACAGTGTTTCCTATTCAGGTACCTTCACCGGTTGGGTCTTCTTTAGCGGGGTTGGGCGTTGGACTGAGAATAAATTTTTAATAA
>OCZT010001326.1_pt1 | contig 25495 bp, 23 predicted proteins | sample 1539031 | NCBI WGS metagenome assembly OCZT01 (sample SAMEA3539308, study PRJEB22396) | soil metagenome | biome: tundra; feature: field; material: soil | place: USA | collected 2010-05 | depth 0.15 m | reverse complement strand
GGCGCGCAGGCCGTCTCGGCGAGGGTGGGGGTCGGGACCGGGGTGGCCGGCGCCGGCGAGGAGCCGCTCGACGGTTGGGGTCGGGCAGTCGGCGACGGCTGCGCGAAGGAACCGGAGGCCGCGGCGGCCGCGGGCGTGCCGGTGAGGTAGCCCGCCACCCAATGGGCGGTCGGGAGGCCGATGCCCGCCCCCAGGATCAACCCCGCGGTGAGGGAGAGAACCGGGGCGAGCCGGTGGGTGAGCCGGCGCAGAGGGTCCATCGCCTACGTGAAGACCGACCAAAAGACGACGCCGAGGGCAAAGCTGATGGCGGCGCCCATCACCACACCCAGCCCCAGCATCAGGAGTGGCGGCATCCCGGTGAAGAGGTTGGCCACCGGCTGCCGCAGAGGGGCATCCTCCGACGCCGCGTCGCCGTCCGGCGCCCCCGGGGTGGTCCCGACCAACGCGTCTCTCCTTGCTCGGCCGCCGCCGGCTCGCCACGCCGCCGGTCGGCGGACCCGGAGCCCGGCGGGCAGGCCGGGCGTCAAGTGTGCATCAACGCCAGCTTGCCAGGCAAATAGTTAGTCTATATAATTACCGAGGATGCCGGTACTTGTCGCCCCCCAGCCCGCCAAGGCGACGACCGCCGAGGATCTCGCGCTCGCCAACGAGCTGCGTCCACTCCTGCTCCATCTGGCCCGTCACCTCCGCCGCCTGGTCGAGGGGACCGCCCTGACCGGGGGACAGGTGGAGATCCTCTCCCAGATCAGCCGGAGGCCGGGCGTGGGGATCAACGAGCTGGCCAGCCGCGAGGGCATCTCCGCCCCCTCGATGTCGAACGCCGTGGACAAGCTGGAGGCCGCCGGGCTGGTGGCACGGGCGCGAGGCATAGCCGGCGATCGCCGGCGGGTCGACATCGTGGTCACCCCCGAGGGAGCACGGCTCCTGCGAGCGGCGCGCAACAGCCGCACCGCCTGGCTCGCCGAGCAGCTGCAGCGGCTTACCCCCGATCAGCTGGCCGCGTTGGAGGCCGCCGTCGACCCGCTCACCGCGCTCGTGGAGGGCAGCGTCCCCCGATGAGCGTGACCAGCGCCTCAGCTCGGACCTTCCGCAGCCTCCAGCGCCACCGCAACTACCGGCTCTTCTTCGGTGGGCAGGCGGTCTCGATCTCCGGAACCTGGGTGCAGAACATCGCTCAGGCATGGCTGATCGTCGAGCTGACCCACTCCCCGACCGGCTCCCCCCTCGCGCTGGGCGCGCTCGCGGCCTTCCAGTTCCTGCCATACACCGTCTTTGGGCTGCTGGGCGGACCGCTCGTGGACCGCTTCGACAAGCGCATCACCATCATCGCCACCCAAACGACCCTGATGTTGACCGCCGCCGCCCTGGCCCTCCTGTCGTTGACCGGGCAGGCGACGGTGTGGGAGGTCTTTCTCCTGGCTGCAGTGGGCGGGGCGGTGCAGGTCGTCGACATGCCGGCCCGGCAGGCCTTCGTCTTCGAGATGGTGGGCCGGAAGGAGCTGCCCAACGCCGTATCGCTGAACGCCTCGCTCTTCAACCTGGCGCGGGCAGCGGGGCCCGCTGTGGCAGGGGTCCTCATCGCCACCCTGGGAGTGACCGTCTGCTTCGCCGTCAACGCGGCCAGCTTCCTGGCGGTCATCGGGAGCCTGCTGCTGATGCGCACCGCCGAGCTCTACAGGGGCGAGCGCGACGAGGAACAGCAGGGGGTGCTGCACAGCCTCGGCGAGGGCGTGGTCTGGGTGGTGCACACGCGCGCCGCCTGGCTGACCTGCGGGCTGATGCTCGTCGTCTCCACCTTCGGCATCAACTTCAGCGTCCTGCTCCCGGTGATGGCGACGGTGACCCTGCGGTCGGGACCTGTCGTCTTCGGCATCCTGACTGCCTGCTTCGGCTTCGGAGCCCTGGTCGGAGCCCTCTTCACAGCCGCGGTGGGCAGGCCCAGCTGGCCCATCCTGCTGTGGGGAGGCGCTGCCTTCTCCGCGTTGCTGGTGGTCCTGGCACCGCTCCACTGGGTGATCGCCTGCGGGGCGATGCTGGTGGTCACGGGCGTCGCCTTCACCACCTACACGTCGATGAGCAACGCCACCGTGCAGCTGGCCGCACCCGACAGGCTGCGAGGCCGGGCCATGGCCTTCTACGGGTACATCTTCACCGGGGTGCCCGCCCCGCTCGGCGGTCTCCTCGCCGGCTGGCTGAGCTCGGTGGGTGGCACCCAGCTCGCCTTCCTGGTCGGCGGCGGCGTCAGCCTGGCGGCGGTGTCGACGGCTGCGGGTGTCCGGCGCGGCGGCATCCGGATGCCGACCCGCCCCAGCATTCCGGCGACGTCCGGGAGGGCGAGATCGTCCTCAGGCAGCGCCAGACCGGCACCGGCCATGGCGGCGAGCAGCAGCACCTCCGACACGAAGTAGTAGTTGAAGAACGCCTGCTTGGCGAGGATGAAGGCGGCGACGTTGAGCAGCGCAGCCTGCAGAGCCAGGTCACCTTCGCAGCGCGGACGACCGCGCCAGGCGATCCAGGCCGCTCCCACGGCCAGCGGAAGGAAGGGAAGCACCGTCGGCAGCTTGATGCTGGTCGCGTGGTAGAGGAGGGCGGCGACGCTCAGGGAGTCGGTCCGGAAGGGCAGGTTGAGCTGGTAGCCGACGAGGCTGTAGACGAAGGTCCCCACCCCGGTGATGAGGGCGAAGGGAACCATCAGCACCAGCGAGCAGAGCACCGCCAGCACGATCTCGCGACGGCCCCGCCTCGACCACAGGAAGGCGGGCAGCAGCAGCACCAGTGATGTGAACTTCACCATCGCCCCGGCGGTGAGCGCCGCCGTCGCCCAGCCGCGGTGGTCGCGCCGCAGCGCCAGCCACCAGACGATGCCGACCATCATGTAGACGTCCACCCAGTCCTGGTGGACCATCCCGACCCAGAGCGGTAACGCGAGCGCCAGGGCGACGACCCGGTGGGCGTCGGAGGCCGCGTCGCCCTGCACGGCGAGACGCCAGAGACCGGCCACGGTGGCGAGCACGCAGACCATCGACATCACCCTCACGTCCCCGAGCAGACGGCCCGGGACCGCGAGCAGGGGGACGATCGGCCCGTACGGGAAGTGCCCCCATACGAAATTGGGCGCGACCGTCTTGAAGAGGTTGGGCTTGACCTCCACGAAGTAGCGGAACACCGGACCATAGGGGTTGTGGCCGTGGATTAGGGCCTCGGCGGCGCCCTGGAGGGCCGTGAAGACGTCGATGTCGGCGGACCCCCAGAGGATTCCGGCGGCGGTCAGTCCCACCAGGGAGACGCCGGCCAGTCCGAGCAGCACCCCGCTCAGCCGCCCCCGGGGCAGCCATGCCGCCGCCGCCGTCAGGGCGGTGAGCAGGAGCGCGAACAGCACCTGGAGATCCGGCAGCTGATGAAAGTGCCGGGTGTAGAGCAGGTTGGTGAGGCCGCAGCCGAGGGTGATCACCATCCACCAGCCCCGGCCCTGGCGCCAGCGGCCCCCGCGCAGCGCCAGCAGCGCCAGCCCCGAGGAGACCAGCACCAGCAGCAGGCCGAGATGGGAGAGCTTTCCGAAGCTCCACATCACCCCGAGGCCCATGGTGCCGACCGCCAGGCCGCACAGGGTCAGCCGGCCGGTGCTCGCCCAGATCCGGGAGGCGGCCGCGGTGAGGCGGGCGGACCAGTGCACGGCGGGCATCCTACCTGAGCCGGGGCCGCCTCGCGTATGCGCCCTGCGCAGCGGGCGGTCGGGGCGGGCGGCAGCCCAAACCGGGCTGCGATAGTGGGAGGGTGAGCGTTAGGCGAGGAGAGGGGCGGCCCCACGTGGTGGTGGTGGGCGCCGGTTTCGGCGGGTTGGCGACGGTCAGGGGCCTTCGCCGAGCCCACGTCGACGTCACCCTGGTCGATCGCCACAACTACCACCTCTTCCAGCCGCTGCTGTACCAGGTGGCCTCGGCGCTCCTGGACCCGTCGGACATCGCCTACCCGGTGCGCTCGCTGCTCCGCCACGTGCCGAACTGCGGTTTCCGGCTCGCCGAGGTCACCGCTCTGGACTTCGAGCAGCGGGTCGTCCACACCACGACCGGCGACCTGGGCTACGACCACCTGGTACTCGCCACCGGAAGTGCCACCAGCTACTTCGGCAACCAGGCCCTGGCCGGCCGCGCCTACGGGCTCAAGGACCTGGGCGAGGCGCTGGCGCTCCGGGCCCGTGTGCTCGAGGTGTTCGAACAGGCCTCACGGACCACGTCGCCGGACGAGCGGCGAGCTCTGCTCACCTTCGTGATCGTCGGCGCCGGACCGACCGGCGTCGAGTACGCGGGAGCCCTCTCGGAGCTGGTCCATCATGTGCTGAAGCACGACTTCCCGGACATCGACGTCGAGGGCGTCGACATCGTCCTGGTGGAGGCGGTCAGGACGGTGCTGGGCGCCTTCGCGGCAGGGCTGGGACGGAGGGCCGAGGCAGCGCTGCGGCGCAAGGGAGTGCGCATCCTCTTTGACCACATGGTGGCCGAGGTCCGGGACGGCGAGGTGGTCTTCGCCTCGGGCGACCGGCTGGCCGCCGCGACCATGATCTGGACCGCGGGGGTCAAGGCGGAGGTGCCGGGAGAGCTGACCGGCATCGAGCGCGCGGCTCAGGACCGGATCCGGGTGAGCCGCGACTTCCTGGAGGTGATCGGGCACCCGGCCGTCTATGCCATCGGCGATGTTGCGGCCTGCGCCGTCCCGGGCGGACAGCCCCTGCCCATGGTGGCTCCGGTGGCCATCCAGCAGGGGGAGCAGGTGGCGCGGGTCATCGCCGCCCGCATCCGGGGGGAGCCCGACCCGCCGCCCTTCCACTACCGGGACCGGGGGAGCATGGCGACCGTGGGGCGCAACGTCGCCGTCGCCCAGATCGGCCCGCTGCGCCTCTCCGGGCTGATCGGCTGGATGGCCTGGCTCTTTGTCCACTTGATGTCGCTGGTGAGCTTCCGCAACCGGCTGCTGGTGCTGATCGGGTGGGCCTGGAACTACGTCTTCTACGACCGGCCGGTGCGGCTGATCGTCTCGCCGACCCCACCCTCGGAGATCGCCGGCGACCGGCCCACCCTGCCATAGTGGGATGCCATGGACGACCTCTACGGTGGACAGACGTCAGACCTCCCCGGCGTGCAGCAGCCCGACAACCTCTCAGGCGGCGAGCAGCAGGTCTCCTGGCTGGACGTCCCCGCCCATGCCCCCGTCATCGCCAGTGACGGCACCGAGGTGGGTCACGTCCTCGAGGTGGCGGCGCTCGTCAACGAGGACATCTTCCACGGCATCGTCTTTGCCCACAGCGGCCACGGGCATCCCTGCCTGGCGCCGGCATCGGACATCGCCCGCATCACCGACCGGGCGGTCTACCTCTCGGTGGACACCGCCGCGGCGGGCGGCTACGGCGAGTTCCAGCAGCTGCACGTCTCGCGGCTCGGCCTGCGCGGCATCTCCCGCTGGAAGCACCTCGGCTGGAAGGACTCGTCCGAGTAGGCGGTCGCGCCCGCAGCGCTTAGATAGACGTGCCGGACGGCATGCCCATCATCCCCGACCATCCACCACCCGCGGGGAGCGTGGAGGTGGCAACGGGCTTGGTGACGGTCACCGAGCCGCCGTAGTCCGAGACGTCGAATCCCAGGCTGATGCTCCCCCCCAGGGTCCCCGTTGGCAGTGACGCCGACCCGGACGTGGGAGCGAGCAGGCCGGCGAGCGCAGAGGCCGCAGCGCCGACGTCCACGGAGAGCGAGCCGATCAGGGTCCCCTTCACCAGGCTGCCATCCCGTGTGCTGAGCCAGAGGTCCGCCGAACCGCTGCCGGTCACGTACGGCGCCAGCATGGCCAGCATCGGCTCGAGCTGGGTGCTCCCGGTGGCGCTGCCGCCGAAGGCCTGTGCCAGCTTCTCCAGGGAGGAGAGGGTGATCGAGGCCGAGTAGCGCTCCGTGCTCACCCCGCTGACGGTGGCGGGGCCCTGGTCCTGGAAGCTGAGGGCCGCGACGGCGGTGGTGAGCTCGCTGGAGCTGATGCCGGTTCCGGAAGGAAGAGCGCCGGAGAGCTCCGCGTACGTGCCCCCGTCCTGGCTGACGTAGCCGTGGCCGTCGTACTCGACGAAGCTCCCGCTGCTGCCGCCGGCGCTCGCCGTGAGCTGGCGGCGCGTGCTGCTCTCCTGCTCCAGCTGCCCGGTCGCCGAGCCTCCGCTCCCGACCTGTCCGAGCGCGCTCTGGATCGACGCTGGGAGACCGCTGAGGCTCGCGGTGTTCAGGGTGAGCTGGCCGGTGAAGCTGGCCTTCAGTGGCGTGGTCTGCACCGCCTGGAGCGCCGCGGAGACGGCCTGGTCGGGGGTCTCCGCGGTCAGGACCGCTCCCGGACCGCAGGCGGCGGCGAGCAGCGCGGCGGCTCCGACCGTCAGGACGGCTAGGGAGCGGCGGGAGACGCGTGCGTCCATCACACTCAGCATACCCCCGCCTCCCCGGAGCGGCCTCATACGGAACGGCTACGCTGGGGCCGGCGTGCTCTCACTCGATGGTTCCCCGCTCAGCCTCCGCGACCTGGTCGGCGTCGCCCGCGACCGGGCGGCGGTCGAGGTCGGCGATGCGGCGCGGCAGCGGATGGCGGCGTCCCGAGCCCTGGTCGAGAGACTCGACGCCGCCGGGGGCCCCGTCTACGGGGTCAACACCGGGTTCGGGGCGCTCGCCGACAGGGTCATCCCGGCGGATCAGCGGATCGAGCTGCAGCGCGCGATCCTCCGCAGCCATTCCGCCGGGGTGGGGGCACCGCTCCCCGCCGAGGTGGTGCGGGGCATGCTCCTGCTCCGGGCCCGCAGCCTCACTGCCGGCTTCTCCGGGGTGAGGGAGAGCCTTCCCGAGGCGATCTGCGCGCTGCTCAACGCCGGGGTCACCCCATGGGTCCCCGAGCACGGCTCGGTCGGGGCGTCCGGGGACCTGGCGCCGCTGGCCCATGCCGCCTCCGTCCTGGTCGGCGAGGGCTGGGTCGACGACGGCCGGGGGGGGCGCCGTGAGGCAGCCGAGGCCCTCGCCGACGCCGGGGTCGAGCCGATCGCCCTCGGCCCCAAGGAGGGGCTGGCACTGATCAACGGCACCGAGGGGATGACCGCCATCCTGGCCCTCGCCGTCCACGACGCGGAGGCCCTGCTGGTGGCGCTGGACTGCGCCTGCGGCATGACCGTCGAGGCCCTCCTGGGCACCCCGCAGGTCTTCGACGCCGACGTGGTCGCGCTGCGTCCCGCGCCGGGCCAGCAGGCGAGCGCCGCCAACCTCCGGGTCCTCCTGGAGGGCTCCCCCATCGTCGCCTCCCACCGCAGCTCCCACCACGCCGTCCAGGACGCCTACTCGCTGCGCTGCGCCCCCCAGGTCCACGGGGCTGCGCGCGACGTGCTCGCCTTCTGCCGCCAGACCGTGGAGCGGGAGATGGCGAGCGTGGTCGACAACCCGGTGGTGCTCGCCGAGCGCGGCGCGCTCTTCTCGACGGGCAACTTCCACGGGCAGGCGCTCGCCTACGCCGCCGACCTCGTGGCATCCCTGGCCGCGGACACCGCCGCGATCAGCGAGAGGCGGACCAACCGGCTCCTCGACCCCTCGAGGTCCCGCGGCCTCCCCGCCTTCCTCAGCCCGGCTCCGGGGACGAACAGCGGCCTCATGATGGCCCAGTACACCGCCGCGAGCTGCGTGACCCAGCTCCGCCAGACGGCCACCCCGTACGCGGTCCAGAGCCTCGACACGAGTGGCGGCCAGGAGGACCACGTCTCGATGGGCTTCGCCGCGGCGCTGCGCAGCCGGCGCAGCCTCGAGCTGCTCCGTCAGGTGGTGGCGGTGGAGGTGGTCTGCGCGGCCCAGGCGCTCGAGCTGCGGGCTCCTCTCCACCCGGGGCCCGCCACCGGCGCCCTGCTCGCTTCGCTGCGAGGACGGGTGCCCCACCTGGACGCCGACCGGCCCCTCGCTCCCGACCTGGAGGCGGCGGCGGAATGGCTCCGCGGCGGCGACTGGCGCGGGGCGGTGGAATCGGCGGCGGGAGGGCTGGCGTGACCGGTGACCGCGTGACCGGTGACGTGGCGACCCTGGTGGTGGTCAACATCGGCCAGCTCGTCACCGGCGATGCGCGAATGCCGGCTCCTGGGGTCGTCGAGGACGCGGTGCTGGCGGCGAGCGGGGACCGCATCGTCTACGCGGGGCCCGTGTCGGGCCTCGACATTGCGACGGGGGCGGAGACGATCGAGGTCGACGCCCGTGGGGCAGCGGTGATCCCGGGTTTCGTCGACGCCCACACCCACCTGGTCTGGCTGGGGGAGCGGTCGGAGGAGTACGCGCTCCGCGCCGCCGGGGCGTCGTACGAGGAGATCGCGGAGAAGGGGGGTGGCATCCGGAGCACCGTGGCCGCCACCGCCGCCGGCACCCTGGATGAGCTGATCGCCGCGACCCGGGAGCGCGCCCGCCGGATGCTCCGCCTGGGCACCACCACCATCGAGGTCAAGAGCGGGTACGGCCAGGCCCAGGAGGCGGAGCTGCGCCAGCTCCGGGCCGCGCGGGCGCTGAGCACGGAGCGCGACGTGCCCGACGTGATCACGACCTACCTCCCTCTCCATGGGCTTCCCGATGGCGACCGCGCCGCGTACCTGGAGGGGGTGCTCGGCGAGGGGCTCGCCGCGGCCGCGCCACTGGCCGGCTTCGTGGACTGCTTCTGCGAGACCGGTGCCTGGGGGGTCGACGAGTGCGAGCGGCTGCTGGTGGCGGCGCGGGCGCACGGGCTGCGGGCCAAGGTCCACGCCGACCAGCGCAGTCACAGCGGCGGGTCAGCCCTGGCGGCGCGCGTCGGGGCGGTCTCCGCCGACCACCTGGATCACGCCGACGATGAGGACCTGCGCGCCCTGGCCGTCGCAGGGGTGACCGGGGTGCTCCTCCCCGGGGCCTCGATGGTCCTTGACGGTCCCCCGCCGCCGGGGCGCCGGCTGCTGGAGGCGGGGGTCACGATCGCCCTGGCCACCGACTGCAACCCGGGCACCTGCTGGTGCGAGTCGATGCCGCTCATGGTGTCGCTCGGCGTGGCCACCGCCGGCCTCACCCCGGCGGAGGCATTGCTGGCCGCGACCGCCGGGGGTGCCGCCGCCCTGGGGCTCACCGACCGGGGCCGGCTCCTCCCCGGCCTGCGCTGCGACGCCCTGGTGCTGGAGACCCCCCGCTGGCTCGATGTCGGCTACCACCTGGGAGCCAACCCGGTGGCCCAGGTGATCGCGGCAGGGAGGCTGATCGGGCTCTGACGTGGGCTGGTCAGCCGCCCAGCGCACACACAGGCCAGGATCAGCCGATGGTGTAGGTGAGGGGGAAGAAGAATGTGCCTGCGGAGCTGCCGGCGAAGTTGACGCCCACCGGGTGGAGCTGGGTGGCACCGCCGCGGCCGTCCACCAGGACCAGGTAGCCGTTGACCAGGAACATGAAGTCGGCTCCGGACGGAGCTGCGACCGCCGCCACCCCGACGTCGGCGGGAAGCTGAATGCTCCGGACCACTGCCCCATCGGAGGCGTCGAGGATGCGCAGAGTCCCCGCCGTGTCAGTCGAAGGGTCGAAATCGCTGACGACGAACCGGCTGCCGTCGGCGCTCAGCGCGAGGACCTCAGGGCAGCCGCGCGGGTTCGCCATGGGGACCAGCTCACCAAGGGGGAGGTTGACCACCTCGTCGGCGCCGCAGCCGTCGACTTGGCTGTTCCAGGTGCCCTCGACCGCCAAGTTGCCGTCAGCAGATCCGACTGACCAGGGCCCTCCTTCGTCGGTCCGGACCGGCGGGGTCTGTTCGTAGGTGACCACCCCGGTGGAGAGCCGGACCGACCACACCCTCTCGCTGAAGGCGTTCAGATTCGAGGCGCTGGTCGCTGTGAAGACCGCAAGCGTCGCAGTGTCGGTGGTTAGGTTGCAGGCGTCGACCGAGATCGGATCCGAGCTGGTCTGGCCGGTGGCGAGCGTCGCGATGGTGCGGGGCTGCCCGTCGATGGGAACGGCCTCCAGAGTGGTTCCCGTCGTGGTCGTCTGACCGCTCGCCGAACCGTCGTCCGCCATGACAGCGGACGGGCCGGCCAAGCAGACGCCGCTGTCATCACTCAGCCAGCGCACGCCGATCGGACCGCCGGGCATCAGGTTACGGGCGCTGAACAGCGAGCCGACGGTGGCCAGGTCTCCCACCGCTGCCCCGGTCTGATCGATGACGGTCCCGTCGCTGAGGAGCGCCCGGGTCCCGTCGGGGCTGATCGCGGCGATCCCATCCGGCAGTTCAGCTACTGCGGGGGAGAGCTGGAAGTGGTAGCGGAGAGCCCCGGTCCAGTCGAGGACGTCGACCTCCGTGGTGATCTGGTCGGTGCAGACGGACCCTGACGGCCCCGGGGTGGAGGTTTCGCCGGGGGCGATGACGCAGGGTGCGTTGGACGGCGTGACCAGGGTCCCGGTGAGCCAGACGTAGCTCGAGGAGGCGTCGGGGATCGGAGCCGCGGCGGCACCGGAGGTGAGGGCCTGGAGGACCTGGACGTTCCGGGGAGTGCCGTTGGGGATGGACCGCGTGCCGGAGCCACGGGTGGCGATGAAGCCGCCCACCATCGCCGCCACCAGGGCGGCCGTGACCACCAGGCTCAGTACCAGCCTCGGCGCCCGCGCGTGGTGCCGGGCGGCGTGCTCCCGCAGCCGCGAGCGCATCCGAGGCTCGAAGCCGGCCGTGGGTGCGAGTGGGTCCAGCTCCTGCCGGAGTGCCCCCCTCAGCGCGTCGTCCATTTCCATGCTCATCGCGGCACCTCCGAGACGTTCAGAGCCGCCCGCAGGGCGGCGACGGCGCGGGAGACCCGCACCTTGGCGGCGTTCTCCGAGCAGCCGAGCAGCACGGCGATCTCGGAGGAGGGGAGATCGAGGTAGTAGCGGAGGACGACGGCCAGGCGGGCCTTCTCGGGAAGTGCGCGGAGCACCCGGCGCATATCCATGCGGGAGGCTGCGTCCTCCTCGGGGGCAGACCGGTCGTCGCCGCGAGGCTCGGCCAGGCGGAGCACCCGGGCCCAGCGGCTCCTCCGGCTCTCCCGGCAGCGGTTGACGACGATGCCGAGGAACCAGGGGCCCAGCTGCGTCTCCGGCCGGCGGTTCCGGCGCCGGTCCCAGGCCCGGAGCGCGGCCTCCTGAACCGCATCCTCGGCCAGCCCGCGGTCGAGGAGCATGCCCACCGCCAACCGGTGGGCGGGAAGCAGCAGCGGCGCCAGCTCCTCCTCGAAGGCGACGGCCTCCGCGGCGCGCACCTCGTCAGCGTGGGCGTGGCGCACCACCGGCTCAGCGAGCTCCGTGGAGTTGGTCACACCCGTATACGGGGTTCACGGGTAGGAAGTGTCGCGAATCGACCGGCACGCGGAGGGATGGGCGTCCGACACTCCCCCGCCGCCGGTCGCGCAGAGGTTTGGCCTCAAGAAATCGCGAGTGCTAGGGTGGGAGCGTGGCTGCCGCGATGATCCACGCCCCCGTCGAGGTCGGTCTCCGGCCCTGGGGTCTGGACGACGCCGAGGAGCTGGCTGCGATGTACGGCGCCGCGGCGACCGAGCTGGCGGTCGAGGAGCCCTGGTGCGGCCCTGATTTCCTGACCGCCGCCGGGCAGGGGGCGCGGGTGCGGCGTTGCCTCGCCGACGAGGCGGCGGAGGGCTTCGTCATCACCGTCTCCGGTGCCATCGCCGGCCACCTCTCGCTGGACCGGATCCGTCGCGACATCCTCGAGAGCGCGGACATCGGCTACTGGGTGGCCCCCCGGCATCGGCGCCATGGCATCGTCACCCGTGCCATCGGCCTGGCGGTGGCCCACGCCTTTGACGGTCTGGGCCTGCACCGCATCCACGCGACCACCGACCTCGACAACACTGCCTCCTGCCGGGCCCTGGAGGCGAACGGCTTCCAGCGGGTGGGGGTCATCCACGACTTCGCATTGGTGGGCGGCCGCTGGCGCGACGGTCAGCTGTACCAGCTCACCGCCGACCATTGGCGGAGCTTCTCCCGGGGGTCGGCTGCGGGCTCGGGGCGGCGCGGGACTGGGGGGGTTTGAGTCATAGTCTTCAACATGCCAAAAGTTCGGACCACCCCAATCGCAGCGCAGGATCGGACGCTGGTCATCCTTCCGACCTTCAACGAGAAGCCCAACCTGGAGGCCCTCGTCCGGGCCATTCGCAGCGAGGGCTGTGACGTGCTGGTGGTCGACGACAACTCTCCAGACGGGACCGGGGAGCTCGCCGACCGCCTCGCCGGCAGTGACCCGGGCGTCCTCGTCGAGCACCGAGCCGGGAAGCTGGGACTGGGGAGCGCCCACATCGCCGGCTTGAGGCGCGGCGCGAAACTCGGCTACGCCCTGCTGGTGACCATGGATGCCGACGGCTCGCATCAGCCGCGCCATCTGGGCCCTCTCCTGGCGGCGGCTCGGCGTTCCGGCGGTGTCGTGATCGGCTCGCGCTACGTGAGCGGAGGATCGATCGTTGGCTGGAACGCGCGCCGTAAGCTCCTGTCCCATTCGGCCAACGTGTACTGCCGCACGCTTCTCGGCATCCGCGTCCACGACTGCACCTCTGGATATCGCTGCTACCCACGGCGGGTGATCGAGCGCATCGACCTCGACCGGATCGTCTCCGACGGATACGCCTTCCTCATTGAGCTGCTGTACCGCTGCCTCAAAGCCGGCGTCCCGGTCACTGAGGTCCCCATCCGATTCCAGGATCGGCTCGCCGGGACGTCGAAGGTGTCGACCGCGGAGATCGCCAAAGCCCTCATCCTCGTGCCACGCTTGCGCTGGCAGAGGGCAGCGCCTCGGCGGCTGGAGGTCGTCTCCGCCGAGTCCGAGATCGACCTGAACGGCATCGCGGCTCGGTCTCCCGGCCAGGCGGGAGAGGGTGCCGCCAGCCCGGTATCGGCGACCGGCGACGGTGGGCCACGTCCTGACGGGTCCTGACCAGGCACCCATCAGCCGCGAGAGCGCGAGAGCTCACACCGTATCGGCGCCGGCCCTGGCAACCACAGCGAGTTGGGCGGCGAGCTCCCCGGGGTCCGTGGTCGGCACCCGGCAGACGAAGCCCTGACAGACGTAGGCGGCTGGGCGACCGTTGACCGGTGACCGGCCGGTGAGTAAGGGTACCGAGACGCCTGCGCCCCAGGCCAGCACCCGGTAGGGGTCACGCCGCCCCCACACCTCGCCGAGCAGAGCCCGGGTGGCGGCGTCATCGGGAGGGCCCACGATCGCCACCTCCCGCGCGGGGGCGACCAGCTGATCCAGTACGCAGGCGAGGCTGCCGAGAGCGAGTGGGGCCCGGGCGATGGCGGGGACCAGGGGCCGGACGATCTCCCGGGCGCGATCCCGCCAGCGCTCCTCGCCGGACAGGCCGGCGACCCGGAGGAAGAGCTGCGCCGCCATCGACCGGCCGGCAGGTAGGGGGTTGTCCTCCAGGCCGCGGGGCCGAACGAGCAGCGGCTCGGCGTCGGCGGCGGTGTCGAAGTAGCCACCTTCGGGATCGCGGAACCGCGTCTGGATCTCCTCGGCAAGCCCGGCCGCGCGCTCGTAGCAGCTCGCCTCCCCGGTCGCCTCGTAGACCGCCAGGAGGCCGTCGCCGAGAAATGCCACGTCCTCCAGGAAGGCGTTGACCCCGGCCGCGCCGGCCATCCAGCTCCGGCGCAGGCGCCCCTCGACGACCACCTCCCGGAGTAGGAAGCTCGCGCAGTTTTGGGCAATCTCGACATAATCTTGGCGCGCCAGGGCGCTCCCGGCCTCGGCGAAGGCTCGCAGCGCCAGGCCATTCCAGGCGGTGACCACCTTGCCGTCTCGACCCGGGGCGACGCGCCGGGAGCGGGAGGCGAGAAGGCGCCGGCGGAGGGCGTCCACCCGGTGGGCCGCGTCATCGCGAGGGATGCCCAGCTCCGTGGCGAGCTGATCCGGCGCCAGGGCGAGAGAGAGCACGCTGCCGCCCTCCGCGAAGTTCCCGTCCGCCGACACGCCGAAGACGCGACAGGCAAGCAGCGCGTCCTCGCCCTCCCCGAGAACCTGGCGGACCTGCTCGGGAGTCCAGACGAAGTACCGCCCCTCCACGCCTTCGGAGTCCGCGTCCTGCGAGGACGCGAAGCCGCCCTCCGGGAGGCGCATCTCCCGGGCGAGGTAGTCGAGGGTCAGCTCCACCGCGCGGCGGTACGCGGGATCGCCGGTCAGCTGGTGGGCGTGGAGGTAGACCACGGCGAGCTGGGCGTTGTCGTAGAGCATCTTCTCAAAGTGGGGGACGGCCCACCCGGCGTCGACGCTGTAGCGGTGGAAGCCGCCGCCCAACTGGTCGAAGATGCCGCCCCGGAGCATCCGGTCGAGGGTGGTCCTGGCGGTGGCCGCCGCCTCCAGGTCCGAGCCGGCGAAGCCGCGGCGGAGGAGCAGCTCGAGTGCGGCGGGGTGGGCAAACTTGGGGGCGCCGCCGAAGCCGCCGTGCCGCGCGTCGCTCTGCTCAACGAGCCGCGCCACCGCCTGGGTCACGACCTCGGCTGACGGATCATCCCCCGCCGGGAGCGGCGGGGGCGCCAGCGCCCGGCGGATCTCACTCCCGACCCGCTCGACGTCCTCGCGGCCCTGGCGGTAGGCGTCGTGAGCGGCGCGGAGGACGGTGGGGAATCCGGGCATGCCGCCGCGCGCCACGGGAGGGAAGTACGTCCCGCCGAAGTAGGGGGCGCCGGCGGGAGTGAGGAACAACGTCATCGGCCAGCCCCCCTGGCCGGTCATCGCCTGGACCGCCTCCATGTAGACGGCATCCACGTCGGGGCGCTCCTCGCGGTCGACCTTGATGTTGACGAAGAGCTCGTTCATCAGAGCGGCGATCCCGGGATCCTCGAAGCACTCGTGGGCCATCACGTGGCACCAGTGGCAGGCGCTGTACCCGACCGAGAGGAGGATGGGGCGGTCCGTCTCGCGCGCCGTCCGCATCGCCTCCTCGCCCCAGGGATACCAATCGACCGGGTTGCCGGCGTGCTGGCGGAGGTAGGGGCTGGACTCCGTCGCGAGGCGGTTGGCCATGCCGGCGGGAGCGCTCAGCTCCGGCGGCGCTGGGCGAGGCCGACCAGCCCCACCGCGGACGAGCCTGCGGCGAGCGCGGCGCACACCACGATGCCCGCGAGCGCTGCCCACCCCCCACCACCGGCGAGGGCGACGGCGCAGACGGCGAGCACGATGGCCGCAGACGCGGCCGCCAAGGCGGAGAGGAAGAAGGTGGCCGGGGTCACCCAGGTGACCCCCAGGCTCCCGCTCTGCGGCCGCGACAGCATCGCCCACATGAAGAGGTCGGCGAGCGGGAGGACCGCCGCTTCCCAGCGGGGAGGCGCGGGTGGCGGGCCGGCGGGGACCCGGGTCCATCGGTTGGGCACAGCGGCCAGGCTAGCGCAGCGGGGGGCCGCGACGAAGCGTTTCCAGGGCAGGCGAGGGACCGCGGGGAAGCGTTTCCAGGGCGTCCGGGGCGGCCGCGTTGACATCGATCATGCGCGCCCATCACCATGCGTGGAACGAGCCGGTCCCAACTCGCAATTACGCTCAATCCACGGGGCCGGGTCGCGACGGGGATGCATGCCGTCTGACGGGGCAACGGAGGCCGGCGCTCTGGGCGCCGACGCGACGCGCGCAGAGGATGGCGCTGTCGTCACCCTCCGGCAGCTACCCCAGGAGTACCTCGGCGATCCCCTCTTCCTGCGGCGGTTCCGGGCCGAGGCACCGATCGTCGCCCACCTCGACGGCACCTACGTGGTCCGCACCCGCGCCTACGTCGAGGACGCCTTCGGGATGGCCCTGGTGACCGACTACGTGGACGGAGCCTGGCTGCGCCAGCTGATGGTCACGGCCGGGACCCTGCGGGACGCGGAGACCACGCTCGTGGTGCTGCGCGACACCCTGCTGGGGCTGGAGTCGGCGCACCGCGAGGGGATCCTCCACCGCGACCTGCGCCCGGAAAAGATCCTGGTCGACCGCCAAGGGGTCTCGCGGATCGCGGAATTGGGGATGGTCGCCCGCACGCCAGGGAGCCGCTGGATCCAGGGGACTCCGGAGTACATGGCGCCCGAGCTCTGGCAGGGTGAGGAGCCGACCATCGAGACCGATCTCTACGCGGCGGCGGTGGTCCTCATCGAGTGCCTGACCGGTGCGCCCCCCTACGCGGGCGGGACCAGCACCGTCCGCGACCAGCACCTGGAGGCGCCGCTGCCCGGTCCCGAGCTGCCCGAGGAGATCGCGCCGCTGGTGCGCTTCGGGATGGCCAAGTCGCCACGCCAGCGCTACCTGCGCGCATGGGACTTCGCCGAGTCGGTCGAGGCCGCGGGCATGACGTTGGGCGGGGCGGAGTGGGAGCGCCGCGGCCGCCGCCGTCTCGCCACCGCCGTGGCCGCGGTGCTCGGCCCGCTGCCCGGGAATGAGATCAACGACTACCCCCGGGGCCTGATCGGGCGGTCCCGCTTCCGGAGGAGGGTCCGGAGCTAGCTGGTCCCGGTCGCGTGCGCCGCGATCGCCTGCCGGTACACCTCGACGGTGCGGAGCGCGACCTGTTCCCAGGTGAACCTCTCCAGGACCCGGCGCCGCCCGGCCGTGCCGAGCCGGGTGGCGAGGTCGGGGTCGGCGACCAGCTGATTGATCCTCTCGGCGAGAGTGGCCTCGAACTGCCGGGCCGCCACAACGTCGGAGGCCACCGCCTCGGGGTCGCAGCGGACCAGGTAGCCGGTCTCCCCGTCGACGACGATCTCCGGGATGCCGCCGACAGCGCTCGCGACCACCGCCGCCTCACAGGCCATCGCCTCGAGGTTGACCAGGCCGAATGGTTCGTAGATGGAGGGGCAGACGAAGGCGGTGGCGTGGCTCAGGACCTGGATCAGCTCGGGTCGCGGCACCATCTCCTCGATCCACACCAGGGAGGCTCCCGCCGCCTGCGCGGCATCGCGGAGCCCCCGGGTCTCGGCGGCGATCTCCGGGGTGTCGGGAGCGCTGGCGATGAGCACGAGCTGGGCTGCGCGGTCGATCTGCGGGGCGGCGCGGAGGAGATGGTCGATGCCCTTCTGGCGGGCGATCCGTCCGACGAAGACGATGAGCGGCCGGCCGGGGTCGATGCCGTGCCGGACCAGGGCGGCGTCATCGTGGTCGGGGACGTAGGCCCCCGCGTCGATGCCGTTGTGGATGGTGTGGACGCGGCCGGGGTCCACCGCCGGATAGCAGGCGAGCAGATCCCGGCGCATCGCCTCCGAGACGGCGATCACCGCGTCGGCGGAGAGCAGGGCGGTGCGCTCGCAGAAGAGGGAGAGGGCGTAGCCACCACCGAGCTGCTCGGCCTTCCAGGGTCGGAGGGGCTCCAGGCTGTGGGAGGTGCACACGTGGGGGACGTCCCAGACCAGCTTCGCCAGGTGTCCGGCCAGGTTCGCGTACCAGGTGTGCGAGTGGACCAGGTCCACCCCCTCCAGCCCTCTCGCCATGGCGAGGTCCACCGACATCGCCGCCAGCGCGGCGTCCTCGGGCCTGCCTCCCTGGAGCGCCTCCCAGGGCTGGTAGGCGGCGGCCACCAGCGGCGAGCTGCGCGGCGCTCCGAAGCAGTGCACCTGAACGTCGATGTGGCGGGCGAGCTTCTGGGTCAGGTACTCGACGTGGACCCCGGCGCCGCCGTAGACCTCCGGTGGGTATTCGCGGGTGAGGATGCCGACCCGCATCAGTCGACGGGCTCGATGACCTGGTGCTTGGCGATCACGACGACGCCGTGGGCGGAGACGGTGAAGCGCCGGGCCTCGAGGCGGGGGTCCTGGCCGATCACCGCACCGGGGGGCACCACCACCTCCTTGTCGATGATCGCCCGCCGGACCAGCGCGCCCTCGCCGACCTCCACCCCGGACAGCAGCACGCTGTCCTCGACGGTCGCGCCCGGTCCGACCCGCACCCCGGGGGAGAGGACCGAGTGGCGCACCGTGCCGCCGGAGACGATCACCCCCGGGCTCACGATCGAGTCCACGGCAAGGCCGCGCCGGCTCTCCTCGTCAAAGACGAACTTGGCGGGCGGCAGCGGTCCGTAGAAGGAGTAGATCGGCCACTCCAGGTTGTAGAGGTTGAACATCGGGACCACCGAGATGAGGTCCATATGCGCGTCGTAGTAGGAGTCCAGGGTCCCCACGTCGCGCCAGTAGCCGTGGTCCAGCTCGGTGCTCCCCGGGACGACGTTGTGCTCGAAGTCATAGACCGCCGCCTCGCCCCTCTCGACGAGGTGGGGAATGATGTCGCCGCCGATGTCGTGGCCACTGGTCTGCTTCTCCGCGTCCTCGACCAGGGTATCGACGAGGAACGGGGCGGTGAAGACGTAGTTGCCCATCGAGACGCGGCAGCGCCCGGGGTCGTCGGGAAGGCCGCTGGCCCGGGCGGGCTTCTCGTGGAAGGCGGATATCCGGCCGCCGTCGCACTCGATGACCCCGAACTCGCTGCACTCGGAGGTGGGGACCTTGACCGAGGCGACCGTCACGCCGGCCCCGCTCGCGATGTGGTGAGCGAGCATCTGGCGCGGGTCCATCCGGTAGAGGTGGTCGGCCCCGAAGACGAGGACGTAGTCCGGCTTCTCGTCGCCCAGGAGGTTGAAGTTCTGGTAGATCGCGTCGGCCGACCCGGAGAACCAGCGCGGCCCGCGGCGCATCTGGGCCGGCACCGGGGTCACGTAGTTCCCGAGCAGCGGGGAGAGCCGCCACGCCTGGCTGATATGGCGGTCGAGGCTGTGGCTCTTGTACTGGGTGAGGACCGCGATCCGGGTGAACTCAGCGTTGACCAGGTTGCTCAGCACGAAGTCGATGAGCCGGTAGACGCCGCCGATGGGGACGGCCGGCTTGGCCCGGTCCTTGGTGAGCGGCCAGAGCCGCTTGCCCTCGCCCCCAGCGAGGACGATGGAGAAGACGCGCGGCGGACGGCGCAAGGCTCCGGCGGGGTCCGCAACCCAAGGTCGGTGATCTGCCATCTCCGCCCGCGATCATGGCAGACCGCCACGGGGAGCGGGTTGTCGGACGGGAGGCGGCCCCGCCAGGTCGGCTCATCCGGTGGGGTGGGGCACCTCGGCGGGCCCGGGCGGTTCCGCGCGTCTGGCCTCGTGTGCGGAGTCGGGGACCAGGACCCGTGTCACCGCCGAGGCGGCGAAGGCGAAGCCGGCGGCCACGGCGAGCGCGGCCAAGAGACCCGCGCCGACCAGCGGTCCGGCGACGGCGGAGCCGATCGGATTGCCCACGTAGTTGAGCGACATGCTCACCGCGAAAGCCCGCCCATACCAGTCGGGGTCGGTGCGACGCTGCCGCATCGAGAACATCCCGATGTCGATCGGGCCCCCCGCGCCTCCGTACAAGAGCATGGCCAGGGCCACGACGAGGAGATCGGGGGCGACGGCGATGAGCGCGAGTGCCAACCCCATGGCGAGCAGCCCGGCGATGATCAGCCGGCGCTCACGCCCCTGGCTGCCCCGGTGGCCGAGTACGACCGCGACGATCCCGCCGCTCAGGGCGCTGACCGCCCAGAGCGCGCCGACGACCGCGGCGTTCTGGTGGAAGTGGTCGAGGACGAGGACCGGGAGGGCGACGATGAGTATCCCCGAGGCCACGTTGGACACCGAGAGGCTGATCGCCAGGCCCCGTAGGGTGGCGTTCCGGGCCACGTAGGCGAGCCCTGCCCGGGCATCGCGGAAGACGGACTGCGATCTCGGCTCTGATGGGGGCAGCGGCAGCGGGTCCATTCCCAGCAGGGACAGCGCGGCCGCGACGAAGACGGCGGCGGTTGCCCCCATGGCGGCGGGCCTGCCGATCAGCCCCGCGATCACGGCCGCGAGCGGCGCTCCGATCACGGCAGCGACAACGTAACCGGCACTGTCGGCCGCGTTGGCCCGGTCCCAGAGCGGGCGGGGCACCAGCATGGGAAAGAGCGTCCGGGCGCCGGCGCCGCTCAGCGGATTGGTGAACGAGCCGAGCGCCGCGATGCCGATCAAAAGGCCCGCGCTGAGAGTCCCGGTGGCGCCCAGGGTCACGATCAACGCCATGGTCACGGCGGCCACGGAGTAGTCGAGCATGATCAGCCGGATCCGCCCGGAGCGATCGAGGAGTGCCCCGGCCATGGGGCTGAACACCGTCCCGGGAAATGCGCTGGCGAAGACCGTGATGCCGGCGATCGCGGGGGAGTGGAAGCGCTCGAGCGCAAAGAGCACGAGGGCGACCGTCCACATCTGACCGCCGATGCGCCCGAGCAGCGCGGCCACCATCACACGGGGTAGCCCGCGGACCCTGAGCAGGCTGCGGTAGGTGAGCGGGAGCGACGTGGGGGTACTCATGGTCGGAGGAGGAGGGCTGGAGGCCGGCGGAGACCCGCCGCCCACGCGAGGTCAGCGGGGCGCGCGGGAGGCCTGAGAGGGAGGGCTGGCGCGGGCCAGGGTTCACATACTAGTCCGCTGCCCGGCAAGCTCCCCATCCGGCCCAGGGCCGAATCGGAGCCCAGCGACCCGAGCTCAAGGCTTGGGGGTCGTGAGCCACCCCGTCATCTCTTCCGAAGGGGGCGGTCCGACCGCACGCTCGAGCAGCCTCACGAGGGTGGCGCATTCCTGGTCGGTGAGGCCCTCCAACGCCTTGCCCATGCCCTCCCGCCAGGCGGCCTCGCGGCGCCGCAGCAGATCCCGGCCCCGGGGGCTGAGCGCGACCCGGACGAGCCGGCGGTCGCCCGGATCGCTCATCCGCTCGACGAGGCCGAGCTTCACGAGGCGGTCGGCCATCTGGGTGGCGCTGCTCAGCGAGGCGGCCTCGAGGCAGCCGGCGAGCTCGCCCATGGTCACCCCGCTGCGCCGGGCGATGGCGTGCAGCGCCTGCATCTGCTGGAAGGTCACCGCTCCCATCTCGGCATGGAGGTCGGGCGGGATGCCCCGGGTGAGACGGCGGCGCATCCGCGGCTGCAGGTCGAGGAACTGGTCGATCAACTCGGCACGGGAGGGCGCGGGGGGTGAGGCGCCGGCGTCCGGGATCAACTCGCCTCCTCCAGGGCGTTGGCGAACTGACTGGCGTAGAGGTCGTAGTAGAAGCCGCGGCGCTCCATCAGCTCGGCGTGACTACCCTGCTCCACGATCCTCCCGTCGTTCATGACCACGATCGTGTCCGCATTGCGGATCGTCGAGAGCCGATGGGCGATCACGAAGCTGGTGCGCCCGTGGCGCAGGCGCGCCATCGCCTCCTGGATGAGCACCTCGGTGCGGGTGTCGACGTTGCTCGTGGCCTCGTCCAGGATCAGGATGGTCGGGTCGGAGAGGAAGGCGCGGGCGATGGTGAGGAGCTGCCGCTCCCCGGCGGAGATGTTGGACGCATCCTCGTCCAGGACGGTGTCGTAGCCCTCGGGCAGGGTGCGCACGAAGTGGTCGGCATGAGCGGCCTTGGCGGCGGCCACCACCTCGTCGGGGCTGGCACCGCTCTTGCCGTAGGCGATGTTGTCGCGGACGCTCCCCGCGAACAGCCAGGTGTCCTGCAGCACCATGCCGAACATCTGGCGGACACTCTCGCGGGGCAGCTCGTGGGCGTCGACGCCGTCCAGGTAGATGTGTCCGCCGTCGATCTCGTAGAAGCGCATCAGAAGGTTGACGATCGTGGTCTTGCCGGCCCCGGTCGGCCCCACGATGGCGACCGTCTCACCCGGGTACACGTCCAGGTCGAAGTCCTGGATGAGCGGCTTGTCCGGCTGGTAGCGGAAGGAGACGTTCTCCAGGACGACGCGCCCCTGGGCGACGGGCAGGGCCGGAGCACCGGCGCTGTCGGGTGTCTCCTCGTCGGCTGCCAGGAACTCGAAGACCCGCTCGGCCGAGGCCAGGCCCGACTGCAGCAGGTTCATCTGGCTGGCTATCTGCATGATCGGGTTGGTGAACTGGCGCGAGTACTGGATGAAGGCCTGGATGTCGCCCAGCGACATGGCCCCATTGACGGTCAGGTACCCACCGATGACAGCGATGGCCACGTAGTTCAGGTTGGAGAGGAACATCATCGCCGGCTGGATGATCCCGGAGAGGAACTGGGCCCGGAAGCTGGGCTCGTAGAGGGCCTCGTTCTCGCGATCGAATTCTTCCAGCGTCCGGCGGGAGCGGCCGAAGACCTGAACCAGGGCATGGCCGGTGTGGGTCTGCTCCACGAGGCTGTTCACGGTGCCGGTGTGGGCCCACTGTGAGGTGAACTGCTTCTGGGATCGGCGCGCGACCAGGAACGTGACCCCGATCGACATCGGCACCATCACCAGCGAGATCAGGGCCAGCAGCGGGCTGATCAAGAGCATCATGGCGAGCACCCCGAGGATGGTGAGAATCGAGGTGAGAAGCTGACTGAGACCCTGCTGGAGGGTCGTCGTCACGTTGTCGATGTCGTTCGTCACCCGGCTCAGCACGTCGCCGTGGGGATGGCTGTCGAAGTACTGGAGGGGCAGCCGGGCGAGCTTGGCCTCCACGTCGCGCCGCATGCCCGAGACGGTGCGCTGCGCAACCCCGGCCATGATGTATCCCTGGGCCCAGCTGAAGACGGCGCCCACGAGGTAGAGGAGGGCGATCACCCCCAGGCTGACGCCGAGCTGGTTGAAGTCGATCCCGTGGCCGGGGTTCACGGTGGTGCCGGTCAGCATCTGCGCCAGCTGGCGGCCGCTCTGACCTTGCAGTCTCAGGTACGCCTCCGCCTGAGCCTGGGTCATCCCCGCGGGGAGGGATTTGCCGATGAGGCCGTCGAAGAGAAGGTTGGTCGCATTGCCGATGATCCGGGGCGCAGCCACCAGCATCCCGACCCCTGTCGACCCGATCAGCGCGGCGGCGGCGATCCGCCAGCGATCGGGACGGAGCCGCGCCACCAACTGCCGCAGCGCTCGCCCGAGATCCTTGGCGCTCTTGGGTGGACCGGCCGCCATCATCCGGCCGGGCCCGCCGAAGCCACCTCTGCCGTGCCCGCCCCCGGGGCCGCGCATCATGCCGCGTTCTCCCCGAGCTGGGAGACCACGATCTCGCGGTACTCATCGCAGGAGACCATCAGCTGCTCATGGGTCCCGGACCCGACGACGACACCGTCGTCCAGAACGATGATCCGATCCGCGTTGAGGATGGTGCTCACCCGTTGGGCGACGATCACGACCGTGGCGCTGCGGGTCTCGGCGCTCAGCTGCGCGCGCAGCCGCGCGTCGGTGGTCGCGTCCAGGGCCGAGAAGCAATCGTCGAAGAGGTAGATCAGCGGCCGCTTGACGACGGCCCGGGCGATCGCCAGCCGCTGACGCTGGCCACCCGAGACGTTGGTCCCACCCTGGTCGATGGGAGCCTCGAGCTGCCCGTCCATGGTGGCCACGAAATCGCGGGCCTGGGCGACCTGGAGGGCGTGCCAGATGTCGGCGTCGTTGGCGTCCTCGGCGGCGAAGCGCAGGTTGTCCGCCACGGTGCCGCCGAAGAGGTATGCCTGCTGGGGTACCAGCCCGACGCTGGCCCACAGCTCCTCGAGTGCGCGATCCCTGACGTCGACGCCATCGATCAGCACCGCGCCCGAGGTGGGGTCGAAGAAGCGCGGGATGAGATTCAGAAGGGTCGTCTTGCCGGCGCCGGTGCCGCCGATGATCGCGGTGGTCTCCCCTGGCTGGAGCTGGAAGGAGAGGTCGCGCAGCACCCGATCCTCGCCGCCCGGGTAGCCGAAGCTGACGTTGCGGAACTCGATGATCCCCTTCGAGACGGACGGGGTGATGGGGTGATCGGGACTCGTGGTGGCAGGCTCGACACGCTCCACCGCGGCGATGCGCTCGGCGCTCGCCTGGGCGCGCGGGACGAGGATCACCATCACCACGGCGAGCAGCACCGACATCAGGATCTGCATGATGTAGGCGAGGAACGCGGTGAGGTTGCCGATCGGCATCTGCCCGCTGCTGATCAGGTGGCCGCCAAACCAGAGGACCGCGACGCTGGAGAGGTTCATGATCCCCATCAGCGCCGGCATGGCCAGCACGAAGATCCGGTTGACCCGCAGGCCGGTGGCGGTGAGGCTGGCGTTGGCGGTGGCGAAGCGGCGCTCCTCGTCGTCGCCTCGGACGAAGGCGCGGATCACCCGGACGCCGGTGATCTGCTCGCGCAGCACCTGGTTGATCCGATCGATCTTCACCTGCATCGACTTGAACTGGGGTACGGCGACGAACAGCATGGTGAGCACCAGCGCGGCCATGAGGGGCACCGCCACCACCAGGAGGACGGAGAGGGTGACGTCCTCATGGAGGGCCATGATCACGCCCCCGACCATCATGATCGGCGCCGCGACCATGAGGGTCAGCGCCATCTGCAGGAAGATCTGGATCTGCTGGACGTCGTTGGTGTTCCGCGTGATCAGCGAGGCCGTACCGAAGCTGTTCATATCGCGCGCGGAGAAGCGCATCACCCGCGAGAAGACGGTGGCGCGCAGATCGCGGCCCACCCCCATCGAGGTGCGCGAGGCGAAGTAGGTGGCGATGACGGCGGCCACGCCGCTCAGCAGGGTGAGCCCGAGCATCCAGGCGCCGGTGCGCCAGATGTAGCCGACGTCGCCCACGACGATGCCGTTGTTGATGATGTCGGCGGTGAGGTTGGGGAGGTAGAGGCCGAGGACGGTCTGGATGACGATCAGCCCTAGGACGATCGCGACCAGCCACCGGTAGGGGCGGAGGCGGGTCAGCATCATGCGAACCAGGGTCACGGGCGGCGCCTTCGAGCTCGCCCGTGGGCCGCGAGGAGGGGCGCGGGCCGGGCAGACGGATCAGGGGAGGTGTCGGCGGAGGTCATGTCCTACATGAACTGTACCATTCTTGCCCAGCAAGATTGATGTCATGTAGAGGATTCGTGACCCGCCGCCGGAGGCCGCCTGCGCGCCCAGGCGATGAGTACCAGGCCGGCCAGGACGATCACCCCGAGGCAGAGCGCCAAAGTGATGAGCCACTTGCCGGTCAGGCTGCCGGCCGAGTAGTTGGGGATGGACGGGAGCGCCTGGAGTCGGTGGACGTAGAGCCCCTGGCTGGTGCCGGCCCAGATGGCCGGAGCGGCGCCCGAGGCATCCGCGGCGAGGCTGAGCACGTCGTCGGGGAGCCCGGGGTCGGCGCGCACCCAGTCGTCGCCGTTGTCCGAGGTGAGCAGGGTTCCGTACCCGGTGGTCCCGATGTAGACGACGCCGCTCACCGCGTCGGTGTGGAAGCCGGCAATCGAGGTGACGGCTGGGGTCCCGGTGAGGAGGGTCGCGGGCAGGAGCGCCAGGGAGACCGCCCAGCCGCCGCTCGGGTCCCGCCGCCACACCGTCCCCCCGGTGCTCACGGCCACCACGAAGCCGGGCACGGCGAGGGGGGCGGCGATCAGGTGGGCGCCCGACCCGAGCGCCGGGCTGCCCGGATCGGGGCTGGGAGCCCTGCCATCCTCGGTCACCATCACCCGCCCGGTGGGACTGATGGACCAGGTGCGCGAGCCGGTGGTGACCGTCGCGGGGGCAGGCGGCGGCGG